>Ga0116230_10000832_pt1 | contig 27939 bp, 33 predicted proteins | sample S1TSphfallax_3_FD_88678 | JGI IMG/M metagenome (GOLD analysis project Ga0116230, IMG submission 88678) | Host-associated microbial communities from peat moss isolated from Minnesota, USA - S1T2_Fd - Sphagnum fallax MG | ecosystem: Host-associated > Plants > Peat moss > Unclassified | place... | reverse complement strand
GATACGTAAACCCCAAATTCCCCGGTTGCGATTCTCATCTGCTACAGGGTGAGTCAATCAGGTATCACTTCACGCGAGCGAGCGTACGACAATATCCTTCACATCGGCGGAAAGATCGTTGACTTGCGCAACGCGGCGCAAGGCAGCTTCCGCCAGCGCGCTGCGCTTGTTTTCAAGTGCGCGCCAGCTTTTGAACGCGGCCAGAAGACGTGCCGCGACTTGAGGATTGGTGCGATCAAGCCCGATGACGATCTCGGCGACGAAATGATAGCCGCTCCCATCGGCGGCGTTGAACTGCGTTTGATTGCCGGCGGCGAAAGCGCCGATGAGAGACCGGACACGGTTCGGATTGGCGAGTGAAAAGGCTGGGTGTTCCATCAGCTTTTTGACCCTTGCAAGCGTGCCTTCCTCCGGGATAACAGCTTGCAGGACAAACCATTTATCGACAACAAGCGCGTCGGCTGCATGCCGCTGATAGAACGTATCCAGCGCTTTTTCCCGCGCGTCGCCATGAACATGGGTCAAGACGCCGAGCGCTGCGATTTCATCGGTCATGGTTGCCGCGGTTTCGAACTGACGCAGCGCGATCGCGCTGCCCTCATCGGGAAAAGCGGCCGCATACAAATCGAGAGCGGCAGTACGTAAGGAGCGCCGCCCGGCCGCGGCCGCGTCTGGCGAATAGGGGCCTTCCGGTGCCAAGCGCTCGTAAGTCTGCAAAAGGATTGGCGCGAGCTGACGCCCAAGCGCGATGCGCAACGCCGTGCGGGCTGTATGGATGGCATCGGGATCCACATTCTCGCCGATCTCGCGGGCGATATCGGCCTCGCTCGGCAAAGCGAGAACCTGCGCCGTAAAAGCCGGGTCCGCGACATTGGATTCAATCGCCCGATGGAGCGCCGCGCCGAAAGCTTCATCCTCGGAAGGTTTACCACCGGCCCGGACTCGTTTGACCGAGCCAAGGAGCAGGCGCGTCGCATAGGTTTGCGCTGCTTGCCAGCGGTTGAAACTGTCGCTGTCATGCGCGACGAGCGCGATCAACTCTTCTTCGCTGACGCTCTGCACAAGCCTTACAGGTGCAGAGAAGCCGCGCAGCAGTGAGGCTACGGGTTTCGCTGCGATTTGACTGAACTTAATACGCCGTTCAGACGTCGAAAGCTCGATCACACCGCGCTCCAGCTCCTCCGGCGTGGCGCCTTCGGCCGTCGAGCTTTGCAAAGAAATCGGTGCCCCATCCGCGCCGACGAGTCCCAGCTCGATTGGAATGACGAATGGCTCTTTATGATCCTGGCCGGGCGTTGGCTTGCAAGATTGTTTGAGGTCGATCGTGAAAGTCTGCTTTGCCGCATCATAGGAGGTTTCGGCTTCTACAAGCGGCGTGCCGGCCTGATGATACCAGCGTGAAAACTGCGTAAGGTCGCGGTTGGAGACTTCGGCGAAACAGGAAATGAAATCCTCGATGGTCGCGGCTGTTCCATCGTAGCGATCGAAGTAAAGGTCCATGCCCTTACGGAACAAAGTGTCGCCAATCAGCACCCGCAGCATGCGGATGATCTCGGAGCCTTTCTCGTAAATCGTCGCCGTGTAGAAATTATTGATCTCAAGATAAGTATCCGGACGGACATTATGCGCGAGCGGTCCGGCGTCCTCGGGGAATTGCGCGGCCCGCAAGGTGCGCACATCGGCGATCCGGCGCACGGCGCGGGAGCGCTGATCGGCTGAGAATTCGTGATCGCGGAAAACGGTCAGGCCTTCTTTGAGGCAGAGCTGGAACCAATCGCGGCATGTGATGCGGTTACCGGTCCAATTGTGGAAATATTCATGCGCGATGACCGCCTCGATCTGCGCGTAGTCGGTGTCTGTCGCGGTCTCCGGCAGCGCCAGGACATATTTGTCATTGAAGACATTGAGGCCTTTATTCTCCATCGCGCCCATGTTGAAGTCTGAGACAGCGACGATATTGAAGACATCGAGATCATATTCGCGGCCGAATGCGGTCTCATCCCAGGCCATGGAGCGCTTTAGGGCGTCCATCGCATAAGCAGCGCTCTGTTCCTTGCCGGGCTCGACGTAGATTCCGAGCGCGACCTTGCGTCCGGATTGGGTGGTGAACGTATCATGGATCGAACCGAGCACGCCGCCGACCAGCGCAAATAGATAAGAGGGCTTGGGGAAGGGGTCGTGCCAAACTGCGAAATGCCGGCTCGTTCCATCGACCGGGCCTTCTTCAATCTTATTTCCATTGCTGAGCAGGATCGGCGCTTCGCTGATCTCGGCCTCAATGCGGACTGTATAGACGCTGAGCACGTCTGGACGGTCGAGGAAGTAAGTGATGCGGCGAAAGCCCTCCGCCTCGCATTGCGTGCAATATGCGGAGCCTGAACGATAGAGGCCCATCAGTCTTGTATTCGCAGAGGGATTGATCTCTGTCTCGACTTCAAGAAGGAAGGGCTGTTGCGGCGGCGAGGCCAATGTCAGCTGATCTGGCGTGACGAAGGCAGCCTCCGGCGGCAGCTCCTTGCCATCCACCAGAATTTTCTTGGCGGTCAGGCCGTCCCCGTCTAGCACGAGCGGCGCTGCTGCGCGTCCGGCCGGATTGGGCCGCATAGCGAGCCGGGCAAGAACCCGCGTGGCAGTATCATGAAGTGTGACATCGAGGTTGACGGTGTCGATCAGATAATCCGCCGGACGGTATTCGGCGAGACGCACGGGTTGAGCTACATCGGTCCGCATTAAAGCCTCGATTGAAAGTTTTTGGACCCCTGGGTCCGGAAAGTCAGATTTGCCGATTGTGACTTCGGCGTTCATTTGTCCAATCTAGTGCGTATCGCTGCGACTATGAAGCCCTAACCTGAATTTCAGACTTTGCCTTGCGAAGATGGCTATCTTTAAGTAGATGCGTTGCATCATGGGCAGCGTGCGCAAAAGCGGTTTGCGCTCAGACGATGTTCTGATTTTAAAAATTCTTAAACTTCCTTTTGAGCGGGTCAGCCTAAGAGGAAGAGGCTCTAGCCGGAGATAGACGATCATGATGGGATTCAAGGTTTTGGCTGGTTGCGCGGCGGCACTCGCTTTTTTGGTGCCTCTGGCCGCTGACGCCCATGGTCCAAGCCGGGAGAAGGTCACCGAAACGGTCGAAATCAACGTGCCGGCTGCCAAAGTCTGGGCCAGGATCGGCAATTTCCAGGATATCGGATGGTTGCCAGGTGTCGAAAAGACCGAAGGCACAGGCGGCAATGCCGACAAGGCAACGCGCAAAATCACGCTGAAGGGCGGCGCGACGGTCGATGAAGAACTTTATGCCTATAGCGCTGAAAATATGAGCTATTCCTACCGCATTACGCAAGTCGATGTGAAGGTTTTGCCGGTCAATAATTATTCGTCCACCATCACGGTCACGCCGGAGGGTAACGGCAAAAGCACGGTCGAATGGCGTGGCGCCTTCTATCGCGGCTACATGAACAATGATCCGCCGCCGGAGCTCTCTGACGAAGCCGCCACTAAGGCCGTCTCAGGGCTTTACCGCTCGGGATTGGACAGCCTCAAAAAGGAACTTGAAGCCGCGAAATAACACGGCCTGCTTGGCTCAAAGCGGCAGGCCTTTTACTGAAATGCCTGCCGCTACATGCTGAATGAGATCACGCGAATTTGGTTTCGAAGCCGCATTTGCCGCCCAGCATTCGACAAATTCAGCGCGCATTCGCCTGAAGGACGCGGCATAGCGATAGGCGGGTGACATAGTGGTGAGAAGGTTCCTATGAAAAGTTTTGTTGAAACTGCCGCGCGTTTTTGTCTGACCGCCGCGATGATTGCTCTGCCGTTGACGGTTAACGCTCATGGCTCATCGCGCCAGAAAGTCACGGAAGCTGTTGAAATCAATGCGGCGCCAGAGACGGTGTGGAAAGTTATTGGCGACTTTCACGACATGAGCTGGCTTCCGGGTGTTATCAAAACCGAAGCCGCCGGAAAGCCTGAATTCACGCATCGCAAACTGACGTTGCAGGGCGGCGGCGTGGTCAGTGAGAGCCTCTATAAATACGATGCCGACAATATGAGCTATTCCTATCGTATCGATAATGTCGATGTGAAAGTCCTGCCGGTCACGAACTATTCATCCACGATCTCTGTGGAAGCAATTGACGGCAATAAAAGCAAAGTTGAATGGAAGGGCGCCTTCTATCGCGGCGATCCAAACGACAATCCGCCGCCCGAACTCAACGATGAGACATCGATCGCGGCTGTGCAGGCGCTTTATCGCAAGGGTCTCGACAACTTAAAGCAAAAGGTCGAGGCGACGCATTGAAGTGCGTTGCTTGTGCTGCTCTGCTGTTCAGCATTTCATCCGCATCCGCGGACGAGGCTTTTACAACCAATCAAAACGGCGACACGATCAGCGTCCTTGACCTTGAAACCCGGAAGGTCGTAGCGACCATTCCCATCGGCGGCAAGCCCGCGGGCATTGCGATGTCGCCAGACGGGCATTTCGCCTATGTCACGAGTACGGAAGGCAAATATCTTTCCGTCATCGACACAGCGTCACGCAAAATCATCCGTAAGGTTACGATCCCGGATACGCCGCTGGGTGTAGCCGCCGATCCCGCGGGCAACTTTGTCTATGTCGCGGGCTTCTATGAGGAACATCTTTATAAGATCGATCCGCGCGACGGTCGGATTGTTGCGACGCTGGAGACCGGCAAGGCACCTTCCGGGATCGCTGTGACACCTGACGATAAGTTGATTATCACCGCCGATCGCGAGGACAATCAGCTTTCTTTGATCGATGCTGCGACTTTCACGCGGCGGAATGTTGTCAAGGTTGGCGAACATCCTTTCGGCGTCACGATCGATGCGCAAAGGCACCGCGTCTATGCGGCCGATGTCGAAAGCGATGATGTATCGGTTGTCGATTACGAAACCGGGCAGCGCGTTGGCACCGTCAAAACCGGTAAAAGGCCCTATGCCGTTGCCTTGGCGCAGGACAAGGGCTTCGTCACCAATCAATATGCCGGAACAATTTCCGTCTTCGATCTGAACACATTGAAGCTCATAAAAACCATTCCCGCCGGCGATTATCCGGAAGGAATCGAAGCCAGCGCCAATGGCAAGACCATCTATGTCGCGAATTGGTTTTCGAATGAAGTTTGGGCGATCGATGTCGCGGACTTGACCGTGACTGCTAAAATGCAAGTGGGCGACGGCCCGCGCGCATTCGGCACATTTTTACGCCGCACGCCATAAGAGAAGTCTTCGGCGCACCCAGAATGCTACAAGGCAATTCAAGAGACCTAAGAGCATCAGAAGGATTGGTTCTTCGAGCCTGATCCATGGGCTTTGCAGCATAGCCGTCGCGAGAGTGCCCAAAACCATAAAGATAGCGTTCAAAATATTGACGCTGGCGACGGTACGGGCGCGCCGGTCCGCAGGTGCGCGAAATTGGACGGCAACAAACAATGGGACGACGAAGAGACCGCCAGCCGCTGCTAATCCAATCACATCGCCCGCGATATGAAGTCCAACCCAGCTCGTGAGAAAATGCGCTAGGCCTATATCCAGCGCCGCCAGTGGCAGATGCGCCGTTGTCCAGCCGAGATCGAGCAGACAAAGCCCCATCCCAAGTGCTGCGTAAGGTACGGGGAAAAGAAAAATGCGGCCTTTGGCAATGATCGCTGCCGTTAAAGATCCGATCGCGATCCCAATGGCAAAAAAGGCACTGATGGCTGTCTCTACCTCGATGCCGCCGCCTGTCCTGTTGCGAACGACAACTGGGACAAGAGACAAAGCAATGGCGCCCGTCATCCAAAAACACGAAATGGCGAGCGCGCCATTCCATAGCTCTTTGTTTCGTTTTAATTCCTTCAAAAGCGCAAGCGTCGATGCGAAAACATTCAGGTTCAAACGCAAATTGCGGGCCTGCGCGGGGGCGGCTGGAATGAACAGGCTCGTTGCAGCACAGGCCGCAGCGATGAGCATTAATTGAGCGATTTGGAATTCGGACGCGATGGTTAAGCGTGATGCGAGACCGCCTGCGATTAATCCGAGCAATATTGCAAAAAAAGTCGCGGCTTCGACCAGAGCATTGCCCGCGGTCAATTCTTTTAAGGTGAGATGGTCGGGCAAAATTCCGTATTTGATGGGTCCGAATAAAGCCGAGATCGTACCGAGCCCGAATAAGGAAAGATAAAGAATGGGCAGAGACTGAAATAAGAGACCAGCCGCTGCGATTATTTGCACGAAGATTTCGATGAACTTCAAAATTTTTGCGGATTTGGCCTTGTCCGACGCATCCGCGCATTCTCCGCCAAACCCGGAAAGAACGATGGACGGCAACATGAAAATGCCGATGGCTAAAGTAAGTAACGCGCCTGCATGCCCCGGATCGAGCCGAAACAAAATCAGCATTGCGACCAGATTGCGGACAAAGTTATCGTTGAAGGCAGAGAAAAACTGGCACCAGAACAAAGGTGCGAAACGGCGGGAACGCAAAAGGCTGAGAAACATCAAGTCTCGACCGGTTCCGCGTGGCCGACAATGCGCACGATTGTTGGAAAATCGGCTTGCGCCATATGATCGAGATCATCGACATGATCATGCACGGTTTCGACACTGAGATGAGGATCGACAAAGCAATGGTAATTGACGACGAGGCCATTCGGCGTTTGGCGTACGCGGACATTATGCACATCTGAAATGACGCCGGTTTCGGCGGCCCGTTTGGCCAGCGCCGAGGCAATTTCCATGCGTGTTTTCTGCGAGGCATCGAAGCCGGGAAGCTCATGCGGCTCCAAGGGCTCCATATGTGTTTCGACCTCAATATCGGCGCCCAATTCCTCGCGCATATCAATTTCGAGACCGGAGACGATTTCATGTGCCTGGCCATGCGCCATCCGGCTGTCGATCTCGACATCGAAACTGACGGATGTGCGGCCATCGATTTCCTGGATGATGACATGATGGATGGGCACATGGCGCTTGGCAGCGATCAGAAGAACGCGTTCCAGCACGGTCTCATTATCGAGCGCGACAGGCCGCGCCGCGACCGTCAACGAGACTTCAGGATAAAGCTGTGTGATCGCGGCCTTCACGTCGCCCTTGATCATGGCAACACGTTCGAGCGGCAAGGTACGAGAGACTGCGATGCTGATATCGCCGAGCACTTCCGCGCCAGCCGGCCGCAGACGCAAGGAATCGATCGTAATGACACCTGGAACCGATCCCGTGATGGCCTTGACTTTATCTGTGAGGCCCGGCGGGGCCGCATCGGTGAGCGCATCGACTGTTCTCTTGCCGAGCGCGAAACCGGCAATGCAAATGAAGGCGGCGACACCGAGAGCGCCCAAGGCGTCGCCTTGCGGATAACCGAAATGAACCGCGACGAGGCCAAGAAGAGCAAAACTCGCGGCGACGATGTCACTTGCGAAATTCAAGGCATCGGCGGCGAGCGCCTCGCTCTTTGTTGCTTTGGCAATCTTATTCAGCGAATACCAGCGCAGGCTATCGATGATGATGGAGGCGACCAAAACGCCAAAGGAGAGGAGGCTGGGAACGACTTCGACGCTATTTGAATTCAGCCGCGCCACCGCCGCTGCGAAAATATAGACCGCGAGCCCGATCAAAAAACCAGTCTCGATTAAAGCGGCAAGTGTCTCGACTTTGGCATGGCCGTATTGATGATCGTCATCAGCGGGCTTATTCGAAATGCGAATCGCAGCGAAACTGAAAAGCGTGATAACGATATCGCCAATATTATTCGCAGCTTCGGACAAAAGGGCCAGAGAACCTGACAAGAGGCCCGCCGTGAGCTTGCCCGCGGCGAGAAGAACCTTCACGCCGACCGAAACAAGCGCCGCCCTTTCTTTGATGCCGCTATTTTCGTTCAAAATCCGATTTCCATTTTTTAATACAACATCGGTTCATTGTGCGAAGGCACCTGGTGCCGCTCAAATTCTTGACGGCAGGTCCGGGCCGCTCTTGATCTTAGGCTCTGATATTCCATCATAAGAACAAAGCCGTAAGGCAGGGGTTTGACGGCTGGCCATTCGGCATTTGCCCATTATATAGCGGGAAATTGCCGGAACAAACGCGGGCCTTTGCCACCTGGGCGGTCCGTCTGTCCGTGGAAAAATACAAGGCGAGTTCAGGAGAACGGCATTGGAATATCTGCACACCATGGTCCGCGTGACCGATCTGGCAAAATCACTTGAATTTTATTGCGACAAACTCGGTCTTGTCGAAGTCCGGCGAACCGAAAACGAAAAGGGCCGTTTTACCTTGGTCTTTCTGTCAGCGCCCGGCGACGTGGAACATGCCAAAAAAGACCAGGCGCCGCTCGTCGAGCTAACTTATAATTGGGATTCGGAGCCTTATACTTCTGGCCGCAATTTCGGTCATCTCGCCTATAGCGTCGATGATATTTACGCGACTTGCGACAAGCTGATGAAGAGCGGCGTCACGATTAACCGGCCGCCCCGCGACGGTTATATGGCATTTATCCGCTCACCGGATAATGTCTCGATCGAGCTTTTGCAAAAAGGCGGTGCCAAGCAGCCGCAAGAGCCCTGGGCGTCTATGCAGAACATGGGTACGTGGTAGGCCAGCGTCGTTTTAATGCGGCTGCAAGAAGGTGTTATTTCACCTTCCGTACCTTCGTTTTTCCAGACGCCTTGGATTTTTCGCGTGGCAGCTTGCCATCTGGTTTCACCTCGGCCCGTTCCTTCGGCGGCTTATAGCCATAGGTTTTGAAGCGCTCGACAATGCGTGCGATTTCGTCATCGCCGAGGATAGCCGGCGTACCGATGCTGGAGGCGAGATAATACATTTTTGCGAGCGTTTCGAGTTCGACGGCCCGCCACATGGCTTCGTCCAGCGTCGTGCCGGTAACAACCATGCCATGGCTGCCAAGCAGCACGCCCGTGCGGCCCTCAAGGCCCGCCAGGGCCAGCTCTGACAGTTCCGGCGTTCCGAAAGGGGCATAGTCTGTACATCGGATCGTCGGACCGCCAAAGGCTGCGATCATGTAATGCGCGGCGGGGATCGGCTTACGCAGCATCGAGAGGGTTGTCGCATAAAGCGAGTGCGTATGGATGAGCGCGCCCGCATCCGGCCGTGCGCGAAGAATGTCGAGATGGATGCGCCATTCACTCGAAGGCGGCAGCGGGCCGGACCAAGCGCCATATTCGCCATTGACCGGCATGCTGGCGATCATGTCAGGGGTAAGCAAATCATAAGGCACGGCGCTGGGTGTAATCAGCATCACGTCGCCGTGCCGGACCGACAAATTGCCCGCCGTCCCTTGATTCAGCCCAAATTTTTCCAGATCGCGGCAACGGCTGATAAGCCCTTGGCGGAGATCGCTCTCCTTCATCCTGGTCTTCCTTCAAAAATGTCCCGGGAGGATACAGGTTTTCGCACCTGTCAGCCTGATGAAAAAAATACAACGAGAGACAGGATTGCAACGAAGTTGATTCGGTCACGTTCCAGTCACAGGCCAGCCTCATGTTCCGCTGTCGCATCATGTATAAGGGCTAAGCTCTGACAAAGAGAGATCGATAGAAACATCCATGACAAAAATGCTGGATAATAAAACGGATCTGCCGCGAGATTTGGCCGATGGAGCGCTTGCGGCCTTGGCGCCAGTTGAATCCTCCGCCTATTTTTTGGATGTCGATGGAACCCTTCTCGATATTAAGCCTCGTCCGGGCGATGTCGTCGCCGATCCCGCGCTGCAAGAGCTTTTGATCGCGCTGCATGACAAAACAGGTGGTGCGCTCGCTTTGGTCAGCGGAAGAACGATTGAAGACCTCGACCGGATCTTCAATCCGCTTCGCCTGCCGGCGGCCGGCACGCATGGCGCCATGCTGCGCTTCGGCGATGGTTCGATAGCGGAGGTCCATGGCGAGCGTTTGCGGCCCGCGAGCAGCGTCATTCAAACTTTTGTCGCAGAGCATCCCGGACTTTTGTTTGAAGATAAAGGGGCAGCGCTGACCGTTCATTTCCGGCATAGCCCCGAACTGCGTAACGAGGTTCTCGCGCTGCTGGCAAGTTGTGTGTCGGGCGACGATCTTGCCGTTTTGGAAGGAAAGATGGTCGCCGAGCTCAAGCTTTCCCATTTTAATAAGGGGACGGCGATTGGAACCTTTATGGGCCAGCCGCCGTTTTTCGGGCGTAAGCCTGTATTCGTTGGCGATGATGTAACCGACGAATATGGTTTCGAGAGCGTTAATAAAATGAATGGATTGTCGATCCGGATCGATCGCGCGGATCATGCGACAAAGGCCCATTTTCGATTGGCTGACCCGGCCGCGCTACGGGCTGAACTAATGACTGTCCTCTCTCCGTTTTGATTTTATGCGATATCGCAGCATCGCCAGAAGTTGATTGCCTTTAAATGCGATTTTCATTTTGGTGCATTGCGCGGATCGTAATGATAGCGCAGCATGAATTGAGCGCAATGCCGTCACGATAAGGCCCGTATCCTCTTTTAGAAGATCAATCTTGCGCATGCCTGCTGAGATTCAATCTGGACAAGCGGGCTACCCATTCGGGTGTGCATGAAGAAGGCCCGAAATCAATCGATGTAATACACGTCAATGTCAGATGAAGGAACGATGACGAAGCGAATCCACAGGAGAGACTCTATGTTGATCGACGAACTCGTCCATACATGCGCTCATGAAGATGTGGCGAAAGCCGCTATCTTTTCGCTCGGATTGCCCTTTGCCGGTAAAGTTGCGGCCGCTGTTCAGTTTCATGAGATGTCCATCGGCGCTTTCGTAGCGCAGGCTGTTTGCCGTTTCGCGGCCACTGCCAATGAGGATGAACGGCATTCGCTTCGCGAGGCCATGACAGGAACAGATCAGCCTCTGCTGGCAGGTCTGCATTACATTATGGTCCCGGTGCTTGAAGACGAGGCGCGCGCTATTGGCCATGCTGCCGCGGCCCACGCATTGGGCCTTCCCGCCGCTGATTATATGCACGCGTGATTTGAGACGTCGGAAGCCGGCGATTGTAATTAGCCGCCGGCCCGGCGGAGCCAGGGGCGCGTCCCCGCGGGGATTTCGCGTCCCAACGCGGGCTGATAGAAAAGCGTCATGGCGTCGTGACGGCCAGCTTCCAGAAGTTTGATGGTCGAAGCATCGGTGATTTCGAAAGCATCGAAACCACAGCGGATCATCAGCGGCAATTGGTCGAAAAGCACGTCGCCGGCAGCCCGTAGCTCACCTTTAAAATGATGATCGTCGCGAAGCTGCCGTGCCTGCGAATAGGCGCGGCCATCGGTATATTTCGGAAATTCGAGAGCGATCAGCGAGAAGCGTGAAAAGTCAATGCCGAGCTTTTCGAGTTGCACGCCGGGCGGCAAGATGAGGCCGAGCGGAATGTTCGTTTTTCCCTGCGCCGCTTGATGCTTTTGCCATTGCTCCAAGGTGAGGATGACATGACCATCCTGCGGCACATCATCCTGTTCATCCAATCGCCGCCAGGCATCGGCACTAAACGCATTGTCTTTGAAGAGGGACATTCAGAACGCAGCCGCTTTCAAGTGATTCATCGTGGTCGTTTTTGGGGCTTAGATATCGGAGCCCGCATGAAGCGGAGCAACGTGGATGCCGCATTCGACTTTACCGCGTCCGCGCCAGCGTCCGGAGCGTGGATCTTCGCCGGGTTTGACCTGAGAGGTGCATGGAACACATCCGATCGAAGGATAACCTTTGGCGACGAGGCTATGCCTGGGGAGCGCGTATGCGTCGAGATATTTTGTGACGTCTTCGCTGGACCATGCAGCGAGAGGGTTGACCTTGACCCGGCCGCTTTCGGTTTCAAACAATGGCAGCGCCGCGCGGGTCTCCGCCTGATAGCGTTTGCGCCCCGTGATCCAGGCCTCATAACCCTCAAGGGCTTTGGCGAGGGGCAAGACCTTACGCAAATGGCAGCAAGCGTCTGGGTCGCTGGCCCACAGAAACTTCTCCGGATCGGCTTTCGCCAGCACTTCAGGCTCAGGCTCGACTGACTTTACATTTGTGAGCTTCAGATGCGCGATCAATTCGTCACGATAAGCGAGGGTTTCCGGAAACAAATGCAGCGTGTCGATAAAAATGACGGGCATCGCTTTGTCGATCTCGGAGACCATATGCAACAGGACGGCGGAATCCGCGCCGAAACTGGCTACAAGTGCGATCTTACCTGGAAAGAGATCCTCAATGGCTAGCCGCAGGAGTCTGCTCGGGTCGAGAGCCATGAACCTTGCCGCGAGCTGCGCCGCGGTGGCGTGATCGCCAAAGAGGCCCTCGTCGAGAGTGCTCATACGGAAGCTTTCTCATAGAGCGCAGTTTGGAAAGGCTCTATGCCGACGCGCCGGAAAGCTGCGAGAAAATCTTCGTCCTTGCTCGTTCTGAGCTTCATATAAGTTTCGACGAGTCTCTCAATGGCGTCGATGATCTCTTCGCTCGAAAAACCTGGCCCCATAATCTGGCCGATCTCGCAGGTCTCGTCGGCGGAACCGCCGAGAGAAATTTGATAGGATTCGACACCTTTTTTATCGAGCCCCAAAATGCCGATATGGCCAACATGATGATGGCCGCAGGCATTGATACAGCCCGAGACATTGATCTTAAGCGGCCCGATCTCCGCGGCCCGTTCGCCATTTCCGAACCGCTCCGAAATCCGCTGTGCGATCGGGATGGAGCGCGCTGTCGCAAGTGCGCAATAATCGAGGCCGGGGCAGGCAATAATATCGGACACAAGCCCGATATTGCCTTCAGCCAAACCCTGTTCGACAAGCTTGTCGAAAACGGCGGGAAGATCGTCGAGCGCGACATGCGGCAGCACGAGATTTTGTTCATGCGCGACGCGGATTTCATCCTGCGAATAATGTTCGGCCAGATCGGCGACGGCTTCCATCTGCGCGGCTGTGGCATCGCCAGGAATTTGCCCGACGGGCTTTAATGAAATCGTGACGATGCCATAACCCTGTTTCTTGTGGGGCACGACATTGTAAGTCAGGAAACGCGCGAAGGCCGGATCACCTGCTTTGCGGATGTCGCAGGCGGCGGATTGCGCCGGACGGTCAGCCAGCGGGGGCAGGGCGAAATAGGCGGCGATGCGGTCGAGCTCGCTTTGCGGCAAAGTCAGATGTTCGTCGCGATGTTTGGCGAAATCGGCCTCGACTTCCTCGCGGATGGACTCGATCCCGCGATCATCGACGAGGATCTTGACCCGCGCCCTATATTTATTATCGCGGCGGCCTTGGAGATTATAGACGCGCAAAATGGCATTCGCATAAGCGAGAAGATCGCCCTTTGGCAGAAAGTCGCGGATTTTGCGTGCGACGAGTGGCGTGCGGCCCTGACCGCCGCCCACATAGACGGTAAAGCCCACTTCGCCTTGCGCGTTGCGCACGATCTGAAAACCGAGGTCATGCACTTGTATGGCGGCGCGGTCTTGCGGTGCGCCATTCAGTGCGATCTTAAACTTGCGCGGCAGATAAGAATATTCAGGATGGATCGATGACCATTGCCGCAGGATTTCTCCATAGGGGCGGGGATCTTCGATCTCATCCGCCGCGGCGCCTGCGAAATGATCCGTCGTTACGTTGCGGATGCAATTGCCGGATGTTTGAATCGCGTGCATTTCGACGCTCGCGAGCTCGGCGAGAATATCCGGGCAATCGGCAAGCGCCGGCCAATTGAATTGAAGGTTCTGCCGCGTCGTGAAATGGCCGTAGCCTTTATCATAGCGCCGCGCGATGAAAGCCAGTTTGCGCATCTGGCGAGATGACAAGGTTCCATAGGGTATCGCGATCCGCAGCATATAGGCATGCAATTGCAGATAGACGCCATTCATCAGGCGCAGGGGCTTGAACTGATCTTCGGTCAATTCGCCAGAAAGGCGCCGTGCGACCTGATCGCGGAATTGCGCCACGCGCTCAGCGACAAAGCCAGCGTCAAATTCATCATAGCGATACATGTCAGCTCCGCGGGCTTTCTTCTTGCCGGGGAAGATAATCGATGGTCGGCCCTTTGGCACGAATGCTGTTACGGCGGCTTAAGGGCTCCAGGCCATTATCTACCGCTTCGACCTCAACGGCAAAAGGATCGAGTATCAAATTGCGCTTTTCGTCGGCCTTGGCGATCTTAAGCGCGGATTCCAGCTCTTCATCCGAGACGAGGCCCTTCGCCTGGCTGATGTCAGCAGTCCAGACGCCTTCTGAAACCAGATAGACGACAATGCCATCGGTCAAACGATTGGCAGTGATGATTTTCAACATCCTCAGTCCTGTTTCCGGGCCCCATAGCCAGCGCAGGCCGCGAAATCCGCGTCTCAACTTAGTTCAAGTGGCAGATTGCACGCAATCGCTGTGTCTTCAAAGGCATATAAGCCATTTGACTGCAAATGCGACATGAGTTTTTAAATTTAACATATATTAGCTGTAAATTTAAGCTTGGAATAGAAAGGCGCCGCTTATCGCGCAACGAAGTGCGATCTTCGTTCGTGCGGCGGCGCATATCGTCCGGCACCGGACATGTGAACTTAAATCACGCCATTGAGGAGTTTGCCATGACCCGCCGCCAAGATTCTCTCGTTGCCCCCGTCATGTTTTTCGCCGCCTGGTTTGGCTGCTTTGCCATGATGGTTTTGCACTTCGGTTGAGCGAGCCTGGAGCAACGGACTTTCAATTGCGTTATGGCCGGGCTTGACCCGGCCATCCAGGCATCTCCGAATGTTGTGCTTGGATGCGCGGATCAAGTCCGCGCAAGCCGCTTCCAACGATTCTGTTGAAGTGTCCGGCGCTCTAGCGGAGATTTGCTCAAAACATCCGGCGGTTACACAAAGTCCGCCTTGATGCTTGGGGTCTTTTCCAGCCATCCCGGCACCGGCAGTTTCTTCTCGCGCAAGAAAGCCGGATTGAACAGTTTCGATTGATAGCGCGAGCCAGAATCGCACAGGATGGTCACGATCGTGTGGCCGGGCCCCAATTCTTTGGCAAGGCGGATCGCGCCAGCGATGTTGATGCCGGATGAGCCGCCGAGCAGCAGGCCCTCATGTTCGGCGAGGTCGAACACGATCGGCAGAGCCTCTTCATCGGTGATCTGATAGGCCGTGTCGATCGGCGCATTCTCGAGATTGGCAGTTATGCGCCCTTGGCCGATGCCTTCCGTGATCGACGAACCGGAGGAGGCCAACTCGCCTTTGGTGTAATAGGAAAAAAGCGCCGCGCCCATCGGATCGGCGAGGCCGATTTTAATCTTGTCGTTTTTGGCCTTCAACGCCATTCCGACGCCCGCGATGGTTCCGCCAGTCCCAGCGGCGCAGACGAACCCGTCCACTTTACCCTCGGTTCCAGCCCAGATTTCGGGGCCCGTGGTGTTGAAATGGCCAAGCCGGTTGGCGACATTATCGAATTGATTGGCCCAGATCGCACCAGCCGGATGTTCCTTGGCCAAACGCTCCGCGAGACGTCCGGAGAGCTTCACGTAATTATTGGGGTTGGAATAAGCGACGGCCGGGACTTCGATCAATTCCGCGCCCTGCAAACGCAGAAGATCTTTCTTTTCCTGGCTCTGCGTCTCAGGAATGACGATCACTGTATGATAGCCAAGCGCGTTGGCAACAAGCGAGAGGCCGATACCAGTATTGCCGGCTGTGCCTTCGACGATCAATCCGCCGGGTTTCAGCACGCCGCGCTTGATCGCATCCTCGATGATCGCCAATCCGGCGCGATCCTTGACTGAACCGCCCGGATTCATGAATTCGGCCTTGCCCAAAATGGTGCAGCCGGTTTCCTCAGAGGCGCGGCGGAGTTTGATGAGAGGCGTATTGCCAATCGCCTCGATAACATTTTGCGGTGTGGTCATTGATCTATCCTTTAGAGAAAAACTACGTTTATCGGGCCGCGCCCGCAAGCTTTCCGTCGTCCTCGCACCTTTTGTCGCGCATGGAAACTGTTGATGTTCCTTAGAAAGCGGGGCGTGGAGGAAGTTTTTCTCCAAGTTCTCCAGTAGAAAGCAAAAGACCGCCGTCTGGCAAAGGAAGGGAAATGGTTTACCGCGCATCTCCCGCTGATGGGTGTGTTTGGATCACGGGTGCCAGCTCCGGCATCGGCCGCGCCGTGGCGCTCGAATTGGCGCGGGGCGGCTATAAGGTGGCGGCCACCGCGCGGCGCGTGGATGCGCTGGGAGAGCTGGCGGCCATGGACGGGAGCATCCATGCTTTTCCGGGCGATGTGACCGACCGGGCCAAGATGGCTTCGCTCGTGCCCGAGATCGAAGCGCGGCTTGGGCCTATTGCGCTCGGTTTTCTTAACGCAGGCCTCTATCTGCCTGCCGAGCGCGAGAGCTTTTCACCGGAGCTCATTGCCAACACCTTTGAGGTCAATATAGGCGGCACGGTGAATTGCCTTGCGCCGCTGTTTGAGGCTATGCGCAAGAGACGTCGCGGCCAGATCGCGATCACTTCATCGCTCGCAGGCTATGGCGGAATACCGGGCTCGACGGCCTATGGTGCGACCAAGGCCGCGTCGATCAATATGGCTGAGGCCTTACACCTGACCCTCGATGATGAGGGCTTGAATGTGCAAATCGTCAATCCGGGTTTCGTCGCAACGGCGATGACCGCGCATAATGACTTCTTCGATATGCCGTTTCTGATGACGGCGGACGAAGCGGCGAAGGTCATTTGCAGCGGCTTCAAGCGCGGCGGATTTGAAATTACCTTTCCGCGCCGGCTGGCCTGGACCTTCAAGGCCGCGCGGCTTCTGCCTTATCCGCTCTATCTTCCGCTGATGAAACGTGCGACGCGGCGAGCGCTGAAAAAATGACTCTGCATCTTCTCAAGCTTTGTGTCGGCATCGGCACGCTCTCGGACCTTGCCGCATGGCAGACCAAGTGCCTGAAGGACAGGGTGCGCTTGAAGCAAAAGCCGGAACTGGTTCAAGACACCCGGAATATGCCGAAGCGCCGCGCCGAGCTGCTGGACGGGGGCTCGCTTTATTGGGTGATTAAGGGATGGATTTGTGCGCGGCAAAGCCTGCTCGACTTGCGTCAGATCACACGCGAGGGCGTTACGCAATGCGGACTGGTTTTAGATCCTGAACTCGTGCCCGTGCAGTTGCGGCCGTGCCGAGCCTTTCAAGGATGGCGCTATCTGGAAGCAAAGGACGCTCCGCCCGACCAGACGCAGGCAAGCACGGAGGCTGAACTGCCGGAAGAATTGAAGCGCGAGCTTTCGGCCTTAGGCCTCTTGTGAGGCTATCAAGTGCGAGCATTAAAGAACTGCAGACTGTCCAGCATCATGGATTGATTTTGATATGGCTACACCGCTGCCTCCCTTGCTTGTAGTGCCTACCATTCAACTCCCGCAAGTGTTGCCACCTGGAACTTTGAACTTCAAATCACGCGTCCGTGCACCGCAATTGCGGCGAATTGGTTTAGTCGCAGTCGTTTGGGCGAAATTAGAAAATTGCCTAAACGACCTGACTTGGACTATCCAAGAAAAAGATTTAGCGGATGGCCGTACCGAAACAGAAGATTTGGATATTTCACGTCTGCTTGTAGCGTTACAAAAGGCTATGCAAACTTATTTGATAGGTCCGAAATTTTCTAACGAGCGCCGTGCGATATCCAATCTTATCCAGTATGTTAACTCGACAAAAAGCGAGCGTAACATTGTCATTCATGGCTGCTGGGCGGAAGCGTCAGGCATTCCGGTAGTTGGCTCGCTGCGGACAGACACGCACGATCCAAATTTTGTCAGTTTTGAGTCATATCCCTGGTATCGGCTAGATGCTATCGCATCTTACGCCGTTACCGCTAACGCTACCGCAAATGCCATTATTTCGAGGCTTGAATCATTGCGAGAAATACCTTCTGGGGTGAAAAAATGACCATCGCCGTTTATGGCATCAAGGCTTGCAGCACCGTCAAGAAAGCCCGCGACTGGCTTGACGAGCATGGCGTCGCCTATCAATTCCACGACTATAAAATCGAGGGTGCTAATCCGGATCTTCTGAAAGCCTGGTGCGACGAATTCGGCTGGGAAACCGTGCTGAACCGTTCGGGCACAACCTTTCGCAAAGTGCCCGAAGCGGACCGGGAGAACCTCGACGCGAGCAAGGCGATCAAGCTCATGCTCGCGCAGCCGTCGATGATCAAGCGGCCGGTTGTTGACCTCGGCAAACGCCGCCTGATTGGATTCAAGCCGGACGTTTATAGCGCTGCCTTTAAATAAAAAGGCGAGGCTATTTGTGGTGTTCGTCGTGCCATTTTTGCACGACCGCGAGCGTGTTTTCGATATGCTTGTCGGGCGCGGAATCGGCATAGGCGTAGAGCACTTTGCCGTCCGGGGCGATCACATAAGAGATGCGCTGCGACATCCCGCCTGGCATGTTCATGCCGCCGATCGTGAAGCTTGCGTCATAGGCGTGAATAACGGTCGAATCCGGATCGGCGGCGACGGGGAATTTATTGCGGCATTCCTCGGTCGAAAATTTGCGTTGGGTCTCGATCGTGTCATGTGACATGCCGATGAGCGTTGCCCCCGCCGCGGCGAAACGATCGGCTGCTTCTGCGAATTCATGCGCTTCGATCGTGCAGCCTTGCGTGAATGATTTCGGGTAAAAATAGAGAACGACCGGACCGCGCTTAAGGGCTTCTGCCAGCGAGAATGTGAAATCCTTGCCGCCAACAGCGGCTTGAGCCGTGAAGCCAGGTGCCGCATCGCCAGGTTTCAAACCTGCCAAAGCTGGCGTGGCTAAAAGGCTCGCGAGAATAAGCACAGAGGCGGCAAACGGCTTCATCAATTTCTCCTGTTATTTTGCTGGCAAGGTGCTCGGGACGAGCAGCTTAATGTGCCAGCCATCGGCTTCGTGTTGATAGACGGTTGCAAGATTGCCTAGTTCGCGGAGATCCTTGCCATCGGGGCCAGGAACCGTGACGGCGAAATGCCCGATGCCATAGCCGCCATTACCTTGGACATGAACCTCCGTGATTGTCGTAGCGTGATCTTTGGCGCCTGACGCAAAGCGCTTTTGATAATAGGGCTTAAGTCCCCCGGTGCCACGTACAACAGCGCCCGACGGCGAAATTAGGATGGCATCGGACGCGTAGACTTTGGTCATGCCATCTGGATCTTTTGCTGCGTAATAAGTGTCATATTGCTTGGCGAGTTCCGTCGCAGCCTTCATCAGGCTCTGTTCGGTGATCTCCTCCGCGTAAGCTGGGATCGCCAGCGTAAGCGCGCAAAAGCAGCTGAGGAATACTCTAGACACTCAAGGCTCCTGGAGTGGTCATGACGATCTGGATAGCAACAGATCGAGATGACATCTCCAAGAGGAAAATCGGGTCGCTTGATCACTTCGGATTGATCGGCGCGGCATCGGCGTCAGCTGGATGAGACAGACGCCGCAGTTTTTCATATCGCTTGATGACGCGATCTTTCCGCAAGCGCGATAGCTTTTGAAGCCAAAAAATGCCGTCGAGTTGATCAATCTCGTGCAGAAGGCAGACTGCGAGCAGGCCGTCAGCCTCTTCAACATGCGCCTTGCCATCGAGATCCTGATAGGCCACGCGCACACGGGCGGGCCGTTCGACGTCATCGAGCACGCCTTGCATCGAGACGCTGCCCTCTTTTGTCGCGACCATCTCTTCGGATGCCCAGATGACCTCGGGATTGACGTAGATCCGGGCGCTTTCATCAGGCGAAAGTTCGATCACGGCAAGCCGCTTTGCAACGCCAATATGGGTCGCGGCCATGCCGATGCCTTGCGCGTCGCGCATCGTCTCCAAAAGATCATCGGCGAGGGTGCGCAGATCTGCGTCGAATGCGGTCACGCGTTCGGCCGCCTCACGCAGCCGGGGGTCGGGATAACTTAAAATCGTCCGGAGAGTCACTGTGCCTTCCTCTGTCAATCGTCTGCGGCTTTAGCCTTGCGGTATCTGACATAGAGCATTTTCAGCAAAAGTGTGCGCGGTTTTGCGCCCGAAATGTTCTCATCGCTGCGCCGCCATCTTAAACGAAGAGGCATGGCAACCAGATCAGCGGCCGGACGTTGGAGAAATCAGAAGAGGACATGCGATGGAACACGTCAAAATTCCGTGGAAGAGCTGGGTCGTCGTTTGTGATGGCACCAAAGCGCTGGTGTTCAGCAATGAGGGGGATGCGGAATTGCTCAACCTCAAAGCGCTTGATATCCGCGTTGAGGCGGACCCGCCAACGAGAGATCAGGGGACGGATCGTCCGGGCCGTGTCCATCAATCGCAAGGCCAAAGCCGGAGCTCGCTGGAGGCCACTGACTTTCATGCTGGGGTCGAAGAGCATTTCATAATGGACCTTGCAGGGCGTCTCGACAAGGCAGCAGAAAACCATGAGGTGAAACACGTCATTTTGGTGGCGCCGCCCAAAGCAATGGGCATTTTGCGAAAGCATCTCAGCCCGGCTTTGCAGGCTCTAGTGAGAGGCGAAGTTGTCAAAGATTTCGCGCAGCTATCCACGGCCGAAATTGAGAAGCACTTGGCTGCCTGAAGTCGAAGAAATGGACTTCAACGAATGGAGATTGCGATGCCAGAATTTTCTGAACTTTCGATTTCAATCGAGCAATTGGGTTTCGTTATCCTCAAGGCGCGCGAATTTGATGTGAAGGAAGGAATCACGGAGCCAGATCCAGGTTCGAACCCGATCGATGATGGAATGTGCGCGGTACTCGAAGATCATGCTGACGACCCTGTCAGGGCTGAGCTCGTTGGCTTTATCAGTTCGATGAACCTTGATGAGCAGGTTGATCTTGTCGCGCTCGTTTGGCTTGGGCGCGGCGATGGTGAGTTTGACAATTGGGACGCGCTTCGGGCTGAAGCTTTACGCGATCATAACAAGCGTACCGCATCCTATCTGCTTGGGATTCCGCTCCTCGCGGATTATCTCGAAGAGGGCCTTTCGCTCTTCGATGAATCCATCGAAGAGGTCGAAGCCGAGCATCTTTAAGTCAAGACCGGCTCAATGATGCGAGGTTGAGGCAGAGACCTGGGATTCCACGGAGACATCGAATGTCTCCGCGATGCCTATTTTCTTCGCTCCGCCGGCGCTCTCCGTCACTTCAACGTGGGCAACGTCTGAGTCTGAGACGAGTTTCTTTTCAGAAAACCGGAGATCGAGCAGCCGTCCGTCATCGGTGAGAAGTTGAACATCCTTGCAACCGAATACGGTTTCCAAAATCGCCGGGGACAGCCGGATCTCGCCGGAGGTCATAACTCCGTCTGGCTTTTTAAAATAATTGTCGAAATCATAAGAGGCGCGCGCGATCTCTTCGCCGTTGCATTTAATCAAGCCGCAGCCTGAGCTTCCTCCGAGATAGCGCATCATTGCTCCTATGGTTAGAGTGAGTGCATGGTTCGCGTGAACCTCAGCCCTTTTTCTTGGACGAGCCGAGCAAGACGACCGTGCCTTTGGCCGAAGCGGCTGGCGTCGCAACTGTCTCTTTTATCTTCTTCGGCTTTTTGGCTTCGCGATTGCCGTGTTTCTGTGACTTCGCCATGATGTCCCTCGCGTCGATTTATTGCGCCGGAAAAAACAAAAGCCCCGCCTCGGCGAGGACGGGGCCAATATCGTATTCACTCATATGGTGAGAGATCATCGAAATACAATGTGCGCTGGTGGGCAAAGGATGCTCTCAACTCTTGTCACGATGTTTCGTAATAGTGAAGGAGTGCATGTGCTTCTGACGATTCCCAATTCGCCGCGCCGATCATGTAGCCGCAGACACGGCCTTCTGGATCGATCACATAAGACATCGGCATGCCATAAATCGTGAAGGGCGGCGGCGTGATGCCGGCAGCTACTCCGCCCGGCATGGGCCGCCCCAAAGCGCCCTCCGGATCGAGCGCGAGCGTGAGATGACGGAGATCGAAGGCCTTGAGATAGGGATCGACAGCAGGCCTGCCGGCGTGATCCGTCGATACGGCCAGAACCTGATAGCGGGCCGGGTCGAGGCTTGCCTGTAAACCGTCAAGCACGGGCAGTTCGGTGCGGCATTGCGGGCACCAGCTCGCCCAGAAATTTAAAAGGATGACTTTACCGCGCCAATCGGCGAGTGCTGCCGGACGCCCGTCGAGCCGGCGAAAAATGGCTGGGGCCGGCTTCTCTCGCGGCTCTATGATGGTAAACTGATGCCGCGCGGTCTCAAAAAATGGCGGATCGTCGCTGGCTTTGGCCAAAGACGCTAAAGAGCCCGCTAAACCGGTGGCGCCAGCCTGGGCGAGGCGGTGGAGGAAGCGCCGCCGCGTATCTCCCTGCAAATGCTTTTTTTCCATTGGTCTCTGAGAAATCGTTAACCTTGGAACCACATATCATAGGGATCGCGGCTTCTGCGAGGCAGCCGATCCTTTTCCAGTTTGGCCTGTCGCGCTTTTCCGCCATCCGTGCTAGCTCGACATCGAATGAATTGGGCGAAGGGACCTTGATGGCCGATATTTTCCGCGAAATTGAAGAAGAGGTCCGCCGCGATAAGGCGGTTGTCTTCTTTGAAAAATATCAGTTCTGGTTGATCGGAGCCGCTGTCGCCGTCATCGCGGCGACGGCTGGCTGGCGCATCTATGACTATTACCAGACCCAGGCGGCGGAAAAGGCCGGGGCGCGCTATGAAGCCGCTCTGCTATTGGCGCATGACGGCAAATCCGCTGAGGCTGAGGCCGCGTTCGATGCGATCGCAAAAGACACCCATGCAGGTTATCAAGCGCTTGCAAAACTACGCGCGATCGATGAGCTATCGGCTCACGATCCGGCCGCGGCGGCCAAATCTTACGAGGTGCTCGCGTCTGACCCGTCTTATGATTCTTCCCTAGCGGCTGCGGCGCGTATCCGCGTGGCCATGCTGCAAATCGATACCGAAGACCCGAAAGTTTTTGAGCAGAAAGTCACGCCGATGGCAGGCCCGACCGGCGTCTTCCGTTTTTCGGCGCGCGAGCTTTTGGCTCTCTCGGCTTTTAAAGCGGGCGATTATGAAGCCGCCGGGCGCTGGCTCGACGAAATTGTTGCCGATCCGCAGGCGCCCGCCGGATTGCGCGGCCGCGCCGAAGCTTTCTTGGGCTTTGTTAAGGCCGGAAAGCCAGCACAATAGACATGCTCACTTTAGCGATCATCGGCCGTCCGAACGTCGGCAAGTCGACTTTGTTCAACCGGCTCGTCGGCAAGAAACTTGCGCTTGTCGATGACCGGCCGGGTGTGACGCGCGACCGGCGCGAAGGCGCGGCAAAGCTCGGTGACATTGCCTTCAACATTATCGATACCGCCGGGCTCGAAGAGGGTGCCGAGGCCACAATGGCCGGGCGCATGCGCACGCAGACGGAAGCCGCGATCGAAGCCGCCGATGGAATCTTTTTCGTGATCGACGCGCGCGTGGGCATTACGCCCGACGATGTTTACTTCGCCAATCTCGTCCGGCGCGCTGCGAAGCCGCTCGTGCTGATTGCCAATAAAGCGGAAGGCAAGGCGGGCGAGGCGGGTGCGATGGAGGCGTTCGATCTCGGCCTCGGCGATCCGGTGCCCTTTTCAGCCGAGCATGGCGAAGGCATAGCGAGCCTCTACGACGCTGTGCGGGAAGCTTTTCCGGTCGAGACAGCGGAGCCGGCGGAAGAAGCCGCGTCGAAACACGTTGTTTTCGACGAAGATGAAGATGGCTCCGAACTTGATCTTTCAAAGCCTCTGCGGATCGCGATCGTCGGCCGGCCCAATGCTGGCAAATCGACTTTGCTCAATCATATCCTGGGCGAAGAACGGCTTCTTGTCGGACCCGAAGCCGGGCTGACGCGCGACGCGATTGGGATCGATTTCGAATGGCATGGCCGTCAGGTGAAGCTATTCGATACGGCGGGCCTGCGCCGCCGTGCCAAGATCGAAGACAAGCTTGAAAAATTGGCGGTGGCCGATGCCTTACGCGCCGCTAAATTCGCGGAAGTCGTCGTGCTGCTGCTCGATGCGACCATCCCTTTCGAAAAGCAGGATCTGACAATCGCTGATCTTGTTTTCCGTGAAGGCCGCGCCCTCGTGATTGGTCTCAACAAATGGGATTTGATCGAAGATAAGAGCCAGCTTGTGCATTTGCGCGAGGAAGCGGCGCGGCTTCTGCCGCAGCTCAAAGGTACATTTGTTGTGCCGCTCTCGGGTCTCGAAGGGCAGGGCATCGATGCTTTGATGCACGCGATTATCCGTGTGCATGAGGTCTGGAATAAGCGCATCTCGACGGCACGGCTCAATCGCTGGCTTGCAGATGCGCTTGAGCGGATGCCGCCGCCTGCGATCTCCGGCCGCCGTATCAAAATCCGTTACATGACCCAGTTGCGCGCGCGGCCGCCCTATTTCATTATCTTTGGCAATCAGCTGGCTGGCTTGCCTGTGAGCTACGAGCGCTTTCTGATTAACGGATTGCGGCAAACGTTCGATTTGCCGGGTGTGCCGATCCGGATTTCGAAAAAGACCAGCGACAATCCGTATAGCGATAAGAAGCGCGCCCAAAAATAATTGTGTCAGGCGAAGTGAGACCGGCTCGCCATCAATGTTTACAAAAATTCTCATAGCCAATCGCGGTGAGATCGCCTGCCGGATCATCAAGACGGCGCGGCGGCTTGGTATCGCGACCGTCGCTGTTTATTCGGAGGCCGACCGGCGGGCGCTGCATGTGAGCCTTGCCGATGAGGCTTTTCTGATCGGTCCGGCGCTTGCGGCGCAGTCTTATCTCTCCATAGAAAACATCATTGAAGCTTGCCTGAAATCCGGGACGCAAGCCGTGCATCCGGGCTATGGATTTTTGTCCGAACGCGCCGATTTCGCCCGCGCGCTTGCGGAGCAGGGCATCAGTTTCATCGGGCCACATGCCGATGCCATTGACGCCATGGGAGACAAGATCGCGGCCAAGACTTTTGCCCGCGCCGCGGGCGTTGCGACCGCGCCGGGCTCCGAAGGAGTCATTGGAAATGCAGCCGAAGTCATGGCCGTGGCAGAGGCCATCGGCTATCCGGTCATGATCAAAGCGTCCGCTGGCGGCGGCGGCAAAGGGATGCGGATTGTTCATTCACGCGCGGATGTCGAAGAAGGATTTGCGCGCTCAGCATCGGAGGCCAAAGCATCGTTTGGCGATGATCGTGTTTTCGTCGAGAAGTTTATAGAAAATCCCCGCCATATCGAAGTGCAAGTCCTTGGCGACAAATATGGCCATGTGATTCATCTCGGCGAGCGTGAATGCTCGATCCAGCGCCGCCATCAAAAAGTAATCGAAGAAGCGCCGTCGCCCTTTGTCGATGCCGCGATGCGCGATGCCATGGGTGCGCAAGCTTTAGCTCTCGCGCGCGCGGTCAATTACGACTCCGCCGGCACGGTTGAGTTTGTCGTTGGCGCCGACAAGCGTTTTTATTTTCTGGAAATGAATACACGCCTGCAAGTCGAGCATGCGGTCACGGAATGTGTCACCGGCATCGATCTTGTCGAGCAGATGATCCGCATCGCGGCGGGCGAACCGCTTGCCCTGCACCAAGACGGGATTGCGATCAGGGGGCACGCTATCGAAAGCCGCGTTTATGCCGAAAATCCGCGGCGCGATTTTCTGCCATCGGCCGGACGCCTGACGCGGTTCCAGCCGCCCGACGAGATCACCGGTACGGCAAACACTTTGCGGCTCGATAGCGGTGTGATCGAGGGCAGCGAAGTCTCAGTCCATTACGATCCGATGCTCGCGAAGCTGATCACGTATGCGCCGGATCGTCAGCGCGCGATCGCCGCGCAGGCCGATGCGCTCGACCGGTTTGTTGTTGATGGTTTGGCGCATAATCTCACTTTTCTTTCGGCCGTGATGGCGCATCCGCGCTGGCAGGCTGGCGATCTTTCGACGCATTTTATAGCGGAAGAGTTTCCGCATGGTTTTGCCCCAGTGCTTGCCAAAGGCGAAATGGCGCATGCACTTGTCTGCGTCGCGGCATCGATCGATCATGTGGCGGAGACGCGCGCGTGGAAGATTTCAGGACGGCGCGGGCCGGGTATTGCTGGCGCACGGGCGCTGAGCGTCTTAATCGACGAGCGCCGCTTCGATATTATTCTTGAGACGGCGGACGACGATCTCATCGTGCATTTCACGGGAGAAAACCTATCTTTGCACTGCTGGTTTGATTGGGTTCCGGGCCGAATCTTGTGGGAAGGTGTGGTCGAAGGCCAAAGGCTCGCGATGCAGGTTCGCCCCGCTGCTCAATCTTTGATGCTCTCCACGCGAGGTATAGAGGCAAAAGCGCAGGTCATGACGCGCCGCGCCGCCGAACTGGCTGCGTGCTTGCCGCGAAAGCTGGCACAAAATCGCGCGAAGATTTTATTTTGTCCGATGCCCGGTCTACTCAAACGCATCCATGCCGTGCCCGGTCAGAAAGTTGCGGCGGGTGAGACACTGTGCATGATCGAAGCGATGAAGATGGAGCATGTCTTGCGCGCGGAGGCAGACGGCATTCTGAAAACCGTTCATGCGATAGAGGGCGACATCATCGCAGTTGATGCGCCTATCATGGAGTTTGAATGAAGCATGATCGCGAAAAGTTGCCTGACTTTTCGGATAGGATCACGCGATCAACGTAAAGTATAACGCGATGCTCTATTTCGCCTATGGTTCCAATATGGACAAGAACGCGATGCTGCAATTGTGTCCGAAGTCGCGGCCGCTTGGCCTTGCGCGCCTCGCCAAGCATCGGATTTTCGTCATGGAGGAAGGCTATGCCTCTGTGCGACCGGATGCGGCCGCGATGGTGCATGGCGTTCTCTACGATCTTGCCTTGAGCGATGTGCCGGGCCTTGATCGCTATGAAGAGGTCTCGCGCGGGCTTTACCGGAAAGTGACGCAACCCGTCTTGCGCAAGGATGGCGCGCCGGTGCGTGCTTTGATCTATATCGGCCAAAGCCAAACTGAATCCATGCCGAGGGCGGACTATTGGCAGGGCATTTTGAAAGCGGCGCTGGATTGGGATTTGCCGCGGCTTTATATCTCCGGGCTCGAAGCGCTTGGCGGTATTCAGGGCGAACAGCATGCCCCCGGTGCAAGGCGTGCCATCAAGTTGAAAGGCATTTGACGCATGGCGGGGGCTATTCCAATCGCGCATGATCTTTCAAGCTTGCGGGCGCAGCTTGCAAGCTGGCGCGCGGCGGGCGAGACGATCGTGCTTGTGCCGACAATGGGCGCGCTTCATGCCGGGCATATGTCATTGGTGCATGCCGGTAAAAGCCACGGCAGCAAAATTGTCATGTCGATCTTCGTCAACCCCACACAATTCGCGCCGAGCGAAGATCTGTCGGCCTATCCGCGCAGCCTTGAAGCCGATGTCGCGCAATTCACGGAAGCAGGCGGCGATCTTATCTTTGCTCCTAATGTCGAGACGATGTATCCGCAAGGCTTCGTGACGACGGTCTCGCTTGCCGGTCCCGCGGCGGCGGGGCTTGAAGATAAATTCCGGCCGACGCATTTCGCAGGCGTTGCGACGGTTGTCGCTAAACTCTTCAATCAATGCCGTCCTGATGCGGCCATCTTCGGCGAGAAAGACTATCAGCAGCTCAAGGTTTTAACGGCTTTATCGCGCGATCTCGATTTCGGCATTCAAATCATTCCGGCGCCGGTCGTGCGCGAGGCGGATGGTTTGGCGTTGTCGTCGCGCAACGTCTATCTCTCGGCTGAGGAGCGGCAGCGTGCTCCGGCGCTGCAACGGGCGCTCGGCAAATGCGCCGAGGCCATCAAAACGGACCGGCCGATGGAGGCGGCGCTGGAAGAGGCGCGCATCGCCATCGCCGCGGCGGGCTTTGCGATCGATTACGTCGAAGCGCGCCATGCCGAAACGCTGGCGCCGGTTGATATGCCAGCTGGGCAGCCGGTGCGGCTTCTCGCCGCCGCGCGAATCGGCAAGACGCGTCTCATCGACAATATCGCCATTTAGGCTGGAGCCG
>Ga0116230_10000831_pt1 | contig 27950 bp, 18 predicted proteins | sample S1TSphfallax_3_FD_88678 | JGI IMG/M metagenome (GOLD analysis project Ga0116230, IMG submission 88678) | Host-associated microbial communities from peat moss isolated from Minnesota, USA - S1T2_Fd - Sphagnum fallax MG | ecosystem: Host-associated > Plants > Peat moss > Unclassified | place... | reverse complement strand
TGCTGCAGGACGAAATTTCTCGATAACGCTGCTGCGACCGCAGCCACACCTCGAGATCGTAGGTTTTCGCGCTGTAGAATCCCACGTCGCCGCCGCACAGCGCCATTACGCGATACGGCAAGCCCAACGCTTGAAGCACCGCCTCGGCATGGCCGGTCAGCGCTTCGAGAGCCTCATAGGAGTCTTCGGGCCGCACGATATGTACCAACTCGACCTTGTCGAATTGATGCTGGCGGATTATCCCCCGGGTATCGCGGCCGGCAGCGCCCGCCTCCGAGCGGAAACACGGCGTGTGCGCCACGTACTTCATCGGCAGCGCTGCGGCGTCCAAGATCTGTTCGCGCACCAGGTTCGTGACCGGCACTTCTGCGGTGGGAATCAAATAAAACCCCGGATCGCCTCGCACCATAAACAAGTCCTGCTCGAACTTGGGCAGCTGCCCCGTCCCTTCCAGCGCCGCCGCATGCACCAAATAGGGGACGTAGACTTCCGTATAGCCATGCTCCCGGGTATGCAGATCCAGCATGAATTGCACCAATGCGCGGTGCAGTTTGGCGAGTCCACCCTTCATGACGACGAACCTCGCGCCGGAGATCCGTCCCGCCGCTTCGAAATCCATGCCGAGAGGCTCACCGATGGCCACGTGATCCTTCGGCTCGAACTCGAACTGCCGCGGCGTGCCCCAGCGCCGGACTTCGACATTCGCCGACTCATCGAGTCCCGCCGGCACGCTGTCGTGCAACAGGTTCGGCAAGCCCAGCTGCAGGGCCTGAAGTTCCGCCTGGATGGCCTCCAGCTGCTTCTCCACACCCGACAGTTCGGTATTCAACGCCTCGCCGCGCGCCAGCAGCGGCGCTGCGTCCAGCCCCTTCGCCTTCGCCTGGCCTACCGCCTTCGCACCGGCGTTGCGCTCGGAGCGCAGCCGGTCGGCGTCGATCTGCGCCGCTTTGCGACGCTCCTCGAGTGCGGCAAAGCCATCCACGTCGAGTACGAAATTACGTCGGGCGAGCGTCGCCGCCACGCCGGCCAAATCGCTGCGTAGCAGCTTCGGATCGAGCACGATGAAATCCTTTTGGAATCAAAAATCGCTAGTGTAAGCGATCACGCACCGCGCGCCGCCGCGGGATCTTTGGAGTCTGCCCTAGCCGCGCGGTCGCGGTCGCGGCGCGCCTGCAGCGCTTCGCCGATCTTGATTTCCAGACCCCGGGGCGCGGGCACATAGTACTGGCGGTCCGCCATGTCGTCGGGAAAGTAACGTTCGCCCGCCGCATAGCCCCCAGGCTCGTCATGGGCGTAACGATAGCCCTTGCCGTAACCGATCTCCTTCATCAGCCGCGTCGGCGCGTTGCGCAGATGCAGCGGCACCTCGAGCGACCCCAAACTGCTCGCATCCGCCATGGCCGCCTTGTACGCCGTGTACACCGCATTACTCTTCGCGGCACAGGCCATGAACACGATGGCCTGGGCGATGGCGAGTTCCCCTTCCGGACTGCCCAGCCGCTCGTACACGGCGCAGGCCTCCAAGGTCATGGTCAGGGCGCGCGGATCGGCATTGCCGATGTCCTCGCTCGCCATGCGCAAAGCCCGCCGAGCGACGTAAAGCGGATCACAGCCACCGGCCAACATGCGGCACAGCCAATACAGCGCCGCGTCGGGATCGCTGCCGCGCACCGACTTGTGCAGCGCCGAAATCTGGTCGTAGAAATTCTCGCCACCCTTGTCAAAGCGCACGTACGTGCTGCCGATGACGGCCCGCGTCGTATTCACATCCAAATGCCGCCCGCCGGCCGCATCGGCAACCCCGAGGTCCGCCGCCGTCTCCAACAGATTGAGCAAGCGCCGCGCATCGCCATCGGCGGCGGCGAGCAGCAACTCGCGTGCACCCGCGTCGATGGTCACCTTAAGCGTGCCCAAGCCGCGCTCCGCGTCGTGCAATGCCCGGTCGAGCAAACGGCCGAGATCCGCGACGCTCAGGGATTTGAGCACGTAAACCCGCGCGCGGGACAACAATGCGTTGTTGACCTCGAACGACGGGTTCTCGGTGGTGGCACCCACAAAAATCAAGGTGCCATCCTCGACGTACGGCAGAAAGGTGTCCTGCTGCGACTTGTTGAAGCGGTGCACCTCGTCCAGGAACAGCACCGTGTCGCGCGTCCCGCGCAGCGCTCGGGCCTGTTCCACCACCGCGCGAATATCCTTGATGCCGGCGAGCACTGCGGACAACGAGATGAATTCCGCCCGCGCGCCGCGCGCCACCAGCCGCGCGAGCGTGGTCTTGCCCGTTCCGGGCGGCCCCCACAAAATCATCGAATGCGGGCGACCCGACTCCAGCGCCCGGCGCAACGGCGCACCGGCGGCCAGCAAATGGGGCTGCCCCACATACTCGTCGAGCGATTGGGGCCGCAGGCGGTCCGCCAGCGGCTGGTAGGTGCCGTCACCGGAGCTCACTTCGCGTCGCGCCCGATGACGTCCACCCCGGGTGGCGGCGTGAAGGAGAACAGATCCGCGGCAAATTTGGCGTTGCGCGACGGATGGGTGAAGGTCAGCTGCGTGATCTGCCCCAGTTTGTCGGCGAGGAACATTGATGCGAGCTCGCCGTTGGCAAACCCGATCCGCACCAGCTGGAAATCGGTGTCGGCATGCTTCGGCAGAAGCTGGAACCATTCCAGGCCCCCGCTTGCGGGCAATGCCTTGACGTCGAATTGCGTGGCCACCGAGCCGCCCTCCGACAGCAGGCTCGCCGGCGTGCTGGCGAGCGTGGCATCCATGTCACGCACGTTGGCCTGGGCAAGATCCTTGTCGTAGAACCAGATCTGCTTGCCGTCGGCCAGCACCAATTGTTCCGACGGTTCGGTGTAATCCCAGCGAAACTTGCCCGGACGTTGCAGATACAGTTTCCCCGCGGCACTGCGCAGCACCTTGCCATGTCCGTCGTCGATGGTCTGCGTGAAATCGGCGGACCAGGAGGCGAGGCCCGCCAGAAATTTGTCGACGTCCTGCACCGGGGTGGCGAGCGCCACGCCGCCGACCGGCAGGCACAGAATCAGCATCAGTGCCGCCGCGCGCAGCCGGAGCAGAATTGCGATGGGGCTATTCACGAGAATCACTCCTGCGGCGGCGGCGCGCCGAATATTTCCCGGGCACCGTTCGACTGCAGCGGGCCCACCAGACCGGCGGACTCCATGGCTTCGACCAGACGCGCGGCGCGGTTGTAGCCGATCTTGAGGCGTCGCTGCACGCCGGAGATGGAGGCCTTGCGCGTTTCGGTCACGATGCGCACCGCCTCGTCGTACAGCGGGTCGGCTTCCGCATCCGCCAGCGTATCGCCGCCCTCCTCCTCGTCGGACGGGAAGCCCGGGATGGCGGTCCGCGGCCCTTCGAGGATCTCGTCGATGTACACCGGGGGCGACGCCGCCTTGAGCGCAGCCACCACCCGGTGCACTTCTTGATCGGAGACGAAAGCGCCGTGCACCCGCGTCGGGATGGACGTGCCCGGCGGCAGGTACAGCATGTCGCCATGGCCGAGAAGAGATTCGGCGCCGCTCTGATCGAGGATCGTGCGCGAGTCGACCTTGGCGGACACCTGGAAGGCGATGCGGGTGGGAATGTTAGCCTTGATGAGACCGGTGATGACGTCGACCGACGGCCGCTGGGTCGCCAGGATCAAATGGATGCCGGCTGCGCGTGCTTTTTGCGCCAGGCGGGCGATCAACTCTTCGACCTTCTTGCCGACGATCATCATCAGGTCGGCGAGTTCGTCTATGACCACGACGATGAACGGAATCGTGGTCAGGTCCGGTACGTCCTCCACCACCACGCCGGGCACGCCCTGCGCGATCTTCTGCAGACGGATCGGATCTTTGATCGGACTGCCCGCCTCCGCGGCATCCTTCACCTTGCGGTTGAAGCCGCCGATGTTGCGCACGCCGAGCAGCGACATCAGCTGGTAGCGCCGCTCCATCTCGGCAACGCACCAGCGCAACGCATTCGCCGCGTGCTTCATGTCCGTAACCACGGGCGCCAGCAGGTGTGGGATACCCTCGTACACCGACAATTCCAGCATCTTCGGGTCGATCATGATCATGCGGACGTGTTCGGCGGACGCCTTGTACAACAGGCTCAAGACCATCGCATTGATGCCCACCGACTTGCCCGATCCGGTGGTGCCGGCGATCAGCAGATGCGGCATGCGGGCGAGATCCGCGACCACCGGCACGCCGCCGATATCCTTGCCGAGCGCGATTGCCAGCGGCGACGTCACGTCGTCATAGGGCTTCGACTTGATGATTTCGCCGAGCGTGACGATTTCGCGCTTTTCGTTCGGAATCTCCATTCCGATCACGGATTTGCCGGGGATGATTTCCACGATGCGCACGCTGATGGTGGACAGAGCGCGTGCCAAATCCTTGGACAAGTTGCTGATCTGGCTGACCTTGACGCCGGGCGCCGGGCGCAACTCGAAGCGCGTGATCACCGGCCCCGGAAACACTGCGACCACCTCCGCCTCGACGCCGAAGTCGCGCAGTTTGATTTCCACCAGTCGCGACATCGCCTCCAGCGCCTCGTCCGAATAGGACTGCTCGCGCGGTCCGGGCTCGTCGAGCAATGACAGCGCGGGTAACTCGCTGGCATGCGGCGCCTCGAACAGCGGCACCTGACGCTCGCGTTCGATGCGTTCGCTCTTTTCGATGACCGGCGGCGCCGCTTCGATGCGGGGTGGTGGCCGGGCGGCGACTTTTTTCTGCTCCTCGCGCACCACCACCTGTCGTTCCTGCTTGCGCTGCTGGCCAGAAGCAAGCTCGCGCCGCTGTTCGAAATAAGTGATCGTCCAATCGATGGCCTTGAGGACCCAGGCACCCAGCCGATCCATGACCTCGAACCACGAGACGCCGAGAAACAAGGCCACACCGGCAAACCACAGGCCGAGGAGGAGCAAGGTGGCGCCGATCCAACCCAAGTTCTTACCGCCGCCATTGCCGACGAAATCGCCGAGTACTCCCCCGGCCGTGAGCACCGCCCGCGCCGATTTCTGCAGCACGTACGGACTCCAATTGAGGGTGGCGAGGCCGCAGCTGGTCACCAAGGTGAGCACGAAGCCGGCCGCGCGCAGCAGCGTATTGAAGCGCATGCGCGGCTCCGGCATGAACCGCTCCTTGTGCACCAGCCAGCCGGCATAGGCCAGCAGGAAGGGGAACAGATACGCCGGCCGGCCGAACAGATACACCAGGTTGCCGGCGACCCACGCGCCTGCCGGACCTATCCAGTTCGCAATGGCATGCGGCCCATTGGCATCCGCTGGGGCACCGGTGTCGAAGTAGGAGGCATCCTGGGTATGAAATGACAGCAATGCCAACAACAACACCAACGCCACGGCGCCGAACACCACCAGCGTTCCCTCGCGCAGGGCACGAACGACGGCGGCGGACAGCGTGGCCCGGGCGTTCATCCCGACCTTGCTTTTTTTCAATGCGGTGGCTTCGGACAACTCTAGACCCTTAATGATGTTTACCGTTCAACCGGTTGAATCTCTTACAATGTAACTCAAGTTCCCGGTGATGCAAGAAGCCCGGGTGGATTGTTGCGCCGCCGGCCTTGTTTGAACTGGCTGGAGCCCACAGATTTACTTACCATGGGCTCTCACGAAGAGAGGAAAAATTATACATGAGCGTCGTCAGGCACAGTCGTCTCCTCATCTTAGGGTCGGGTCCCGCCGGCTATACCGCCGCCGTGTATTCGGCGCGGGCCAACCGCGCACCGCTGCTCATCACCGGCCTGGAACAAGGCGGTCAGCTCATGACCACCACCGATGTGGACAACTGGCCGGGGGACGTGGAACATTTGCAGGGTCCCCAACTGATGGACCGCATGCGCCGCCATGCGGAGCGGTTCAACACCGAGATCGAATCCGACACCATCAACCGCGTCGACTTGCGGCACCGGCCGTTTCGCCTGTTCGGTGACAATGGCGAATATACCTGCGAGGCGTTGATCATCGCGACCGGCGCCTCCGCCAAGTACTTGGGTCTGCCCTCCGAGGAAGCGTTCCGCGGCCGCGGCGTGTCCGCCTGCGCCACCTGTGACGGCTTCTTTTATCGCGGCAAGGCGGTCGCCGTGGTGGGCGGCGGCAACACCGCGGTGGAGGAAGCACTGTACCTCGCGAACATCGCCTCGCACGTCACGCTGGTTCATCGCCGCGACAAACTGAAGTCGGAGAAGATTCTGCAGGACCGGCTGTTTGCGCTTGAGAAATCGGGGAAGGTGACGATTGCCTGGAATCACGCCGTGGACGAGGTCTTGGGCGACGATGCCGGCGTCACCGGGGTGCGGCTGCGCGCGGTTCAGGGCGGTGCGAGCCGCACGCTCGAGCTCGACGGCGTCTTCATTGCCGTGGGGCATCAGCCGAATACCCAGCTGTTCGAACACCAGCTGGAGATGCGTGGCGGCTATATCGTGACCAAGGGCGGCCTAGATGGCGATGCGACCGCCACCAGCGTGGCGGGTGTGTTTGCCGCGGGGGACGTCGCCGATCATGTCTATCGCCAGGCCGTCACGTCGGCGGGCACCGGCTGCATGGCCGCACTCGATGCCGATAAGTACTTGGACCGAGTCGATGCCGGGCTTCACGCAGCGCCGCGCGCTGCTCACGCGTGATTGCCGCGCGCGCGCGATTTTTGAAGCGCATCGCGGATGTCGATGCGGCGAGCTGGAACGCGCTGGCGGGCCACAGCCAGCCGTTCGTCCGCCATGAGTTCCTGCTCGCAGTCGAAGAGTCGGGGTGCGCGGTGCCGCGCACCGGCTGGACACCGCGGCATCTGCTGCTCGAGGACGCGGGCGGCCGTGCGATCGCTGCGCTGCCGCTGTATCTGAAGAGTCACTCGCGCGGCGAATTCGTGTTCGACTTTTCGTGGGCGAATGCCTACGCGCAGCACGGGCTTCCCTACTATCCAAAGCTCTTATCCGCCATCCCGTTCACTCCGGTGCGGGGTCCCCGCATGCTGGTAGGCGCGGCGGCCGATCCGGGCGCGCTGACCGACGCCTTGATCCAGACGGTCGCCGCCTACGCCCGGTCCGAAGAACTCTCCTCGTGGCACATTCTGTTTCCGAGCGATGACAACCTCGCGCAGTTGCAGCGTGCCGGCCTCGTCGAACGCCGCGATTGCCAGTTTCATTGGTTCAATCAGGGTTACGAGTCGTTCGAGGCGTTCCTCACGACCTTCACCGCCGAGAAGCGTAAGAAGGCCAAACGCGAGCGGCGCCGCGTGGCTGAGGCAGGGATCGAATTCGATACGCGCCTCGGCGGCGAGATGAACGACGCGCTGTGGAAAATCGTCTACGCATTTTACGCCGACACTTTTCACCGACACGGCCACGAGCCGTATCTCAGCCTCGATTTTTTCAAGCGGATTGCGGCCACCATGCCCGAGCAACTCATGCTCAAGATCGCCCGCCACGGTGCCGAGCCGATCGCGGTCGCCATTTTCTTCATCGGCGAGGATGCGTTGTTCGGCCGTTACTGGGGCGCCGGCGGCAATTATCACAGCCTGCACTTCGAAACATGTTACTACCAGGGCATCGAATATTGCATCGAGCACAAGCTCAAGCGGTTCGAGCCCGGCACTCAGGGTGAGCACAAAGTGCCGCGGGGTTTCGTGCCGACGCTGACCAGTTCCGCGCACGATATCGTGGATCCTAGATTCGCCGCCGCCATCCGTGATTTCGCGCGCCGCGAATGCAAAGGGGTCGAACAATACGCCGCCTCGGTCAACGAGCACGTGCCCTATCACCGCGCGCAAGACGAGGAGTTGCGGCTCTGAGCAGACTGGTCTGGCTGGGGGAAAATGCGGCGCCGGACTGGTTTCCGCCGGTCGACCAGGCGCTGCGCGACCCGCCAGGGCTGTTGGCGGCGGGTGGCGATCTCAATCCCACGCGCCTGCTCGCCGCCTACGAACGCGGCGTGTTTCCCTGGTATTCCGCGCAGCAACCGATTCTCTGGTGGTCGCCCGATCCGCGGATGGTGTTGTTTCCGGACGAGTTCAAGCTGTCGCGCAGCCTGGCCAAGACGCTGCGCAACGGCCCCTTCACCACCCGGGTAGACACGGCATTTGCGGCGACGATTCGCGAATGCGCGGCGCCGCGCCGCTCCGGACCCGAAACCTGGCTCAACGACGACATGATCCGCGCCTATGAAGCGCTGTTCGCACTCGGCTTCGGCCATTCCATCGAAACCTACCTGGGACCACGACTCGTCGGTGGCTTGTATGGCGTGCGCCTCGGCAGCATTTTTTTCGGCGAGTCCATGTTCAGCCGCGAGAACGATGCGTCCAAGGTGGCGATGGCCCGCTTGGTCCAAGAATGCAAGGCGCGCGACATCAAGCTGATCGATTGTCAGGTGGCGAGCCCCCATCTGGCGAGCTTGGGGGCCCGCGAAATGTCGCGCAACGAGTTCGTCGGCCTGCTGCGTCTATATGCACACCGTGGCAAGATGGAGAGTTGGGCCGAATTGCATTAGCAAGGTGCTTTATGCACAATGCGCCCGGCTCACCGTATCCCCCACGTAAGACTTAAGGACGCATGTCAAAAGAAGAGGCTATTCAATTCGAGGGCGAGGTTGTCGAAACCCTGCCCAATACGACGTTTCGCGTCAAACTCAAGACCGGTCACGTCGTCACTGCCCATATTTCGGGCAAGATGCGTAAGAATTACATTCGAATCTTGACCGGCGACCAAGTCACCGTGGAAATGACCCCCTACGATCTGACGAAGGGCCGCATCGTATACCGCGGTAGATAACTTACCATGCGCTTCGCGCAAATCGAACGAGGTCGAGGCGACCCCGTCCGATAGGCTGAAACCCTTAACCCTTAGCTCTCCGATAACAACGCGGGTTCGTCGGCGGCTCGCGTTTCGAGCTTCAACTTCTCGCCGTCTTCGCTGAGCGAGACCTCCACGTGTCCGCCGTTCACCAGCTTGCCGAACAGCAGCTCTTCGGCCAACGGCCGCTTGATGAACTCTTGGATCACGCGAGCCATGGGTCGCGCGCCCATCTTCGGATCGTAGCCCTTGGTGGCGATCCAGCGACGCGCGGGTTCGTCCACCGAGATCGACACGTGCTTCTGCTCGAGCTGTGCTTCGGCCTCGACCAGCAGCTTGTCCACCACCCGCTCGATCGTGGCCTGGTCCAGGCCGGCGAACTGCACCACCGCGTCGAGGCGGTTGCGAAACTCTGGCGAGAACAGCCGGCGAATGGCCTCCATACCGTCGGGCGCGGTGTCCGAGTGAGTGAATCCGATGCTCGGCCGGCTCATTTCAAACGCCCCCGCGTTGGTGGTCATGACGATGATCACGTGACGGAAATCCGCCTTGCGGCCGTTATTATCGGTGAGCGTGCCGTGATCCATCACCTGCAAGAGCAGGTTGAACACGTCCGGATGCGCCTTTTCGATCTCATCGAGCAACAACACGCAATGCGGGTGCTTGGCGATGGATTCGGTGAGCAGACCGCCTTGGTCGAAACCGACGTACCCCGGGGGAGCGCCGATGAGTCGCGAAACCGTGTGGCGTTCCATGTACTCGGACATGTCGAAGCGCACGAACTCCACGCCCATGGCGATCGCCAGCTGACGCGTCACCTCGGTCTTGCCGACGCCGGTGGGGCCCGAGAACAGGAACGAACCCACCGGTTTGCGCTGGTCGCCCAAACCGGACCGGGACATTTTGATGGCGGCCGCAAGGGATTCGATCGCCTTGTCCTGGCCGAAAATCGTCAGCTTCAAATTACGCTCGAGATTCTTGAGGACGTCGCGGTCGGATAGCGAGACGTTCTTCGGCGGGATGCGCGCGATACGCGCGACCACGTTCTCGATCTGGCTCACGGTGACCGAGGTCTCGCGATTCTCGACCGGTTTCAGGCGCAGATTCGCGCCGGCCTCATCCACGACATCGATCGCCTTGTCGGGCATGTGCCGATCGTTGATGTGACGCGCCGCGAGTTCGGCCGCCGCCTGCAGCGCGTCGTCCTCATACTTGACGCCCTGATGCTCCTCGTAGCGGGTCTTCAGGCCGCGCAGGATGTCCACGGTATCCTGTACCGAAGGCTCGGTGATGTCGATTTTCTGGAAACGGCGCGCGAGCGCGTGATCCTTCTCGAAGATTCCCCGGTATTCATTGTAGGTGGTCGAGCCGATGCAGCGTAACTCACCATTGGCCAGTGCCGGCTTGATGAGGTTGGAGGCATCCATCACCCCGCCCGAGGCGGCACCCGCACCGATCACCGTGTGGATCTCATCGATGAAAAGGATCGCGCCAGGCTGTTTCTTGACCTCGGCGAGCACCGCCTTGAGGCGCTTTTCGAAGTCGCCGCGATACTTGGTGCCGGCGACCAACGAGCCCATGTCCAGGGAATAGATGGTCGCGTCCAACAACACGTCGGGCACCTGATTCTCGACGATCATGCGCGCGAGGCCCTCGGCGATCGCGGTTTTGCCCACGCCGGCCTCGCCGACGTACAGCGGGTTGTTCTTGCGGCGCCGGCACAGGATCTCGATGGTGCGCTCGACCTCGAGCTTGCGCCCGATCAAGGGATCGATTTTCCCCTTGCGCGCCGAGTCGTTGAGGTTGGTGGCGTATTTCTCCAACGCGCTTCCGCCGCCCTCGCCGTCGCGTTCCGCGTCGCCGGCACCCGCACCGTCCTCGCGTTCGCTGCGCTCCTCGCCGCCGGCCTTCGAGAGACCATGGGCGATGAAATTCACCACATCGAGACGCGACACGTCCTGCATGCTGAGCAGGTAGGCCGCGTGCGATTGCTTCTCGCTGAAGATCGCGACCAGCACGTTCGCCACCGTGACTTCTTTCTTGCCGCTCGATTGGACGTGAAACACCGCCCGCTGCAGCACCCGTTGAAAGCCCAGGGTGGGCTGCACGTCCCGGTCCTCGCCGGCAGGCAGTCGCGGCGTGGTCTGATCGATGAACTGTTTCAACTCCGTTTTGAGTTTCCCGGTATCGGCACCGCAGGACTTCAGGATCTCTCTCACCTTGGGCGTATCGACGATCGCCAGCAGCAGGTGTTCGACGGTCATGAATTCATGCCGCGCCTCGCGCGCGCTGGCGAATGCATCATTCAAGCAAAATTCGAGTTCTTGACTAAGCACGGGTTAAGCCTCTTCTAGCGTTGCCATCAGCGGATGTTGATGTTGTCGCGCATAAGCGATCACTTGAGCCACCTTGGTCTCTGCGATTTCATAAGTAAAGACCCCACACACTCCCTTCCCCTTGGTATGCACCTCAAGCATAACCCGGGTTGCCTTGGTCCGGTCCATCGCAAAGAATCGTTGCAGGATGTCGACGACGAACTCCATGGGGGTGTAATCGTCGTTGATGAGGACCACGGTATAGAGGGGCGGGCGCTTGAGCTTCGGCGCCGCTTCCTCGACGACCAGCCCCGTACCGTCCCGACCGCGTTCTGTGTCACTCATGAATTCTTAGTTTATAGGGTGCGTCCTTGCGCTTTACAAGACTCCCAAGCAAAAGCGTCGCATAAATGCCAAAGTCATGACTCAGTGTCACTTTATTTTCACAAGCAAAAACAAATGCTTGAGCGATCAAGCGCGGCTCCGTATGATCGGCACCCAGTGCTACTCCCAACCGTGCGCGGCATGGCCGTTGCTTTACAATTGAGCCAATTAAGCGCACATCCCGACCATGTTTGATACGCGCACATCTCAGTGGCTGGCCCGCCTGCAGGCCAACGGGCCGAACCTGGCCTCGGGGGCTCTGGCCATTCTGATCGTGGCCCAGCTGGCAAGCTTGGCGGTCTCGCTGCTCCGCGCTCCGGTGATATCACCGCAACCGGTGCTTTCCGGGTCGCCCCCACCCCGCCGGGACGCCGGTATCGACGTGCAGCGCTTGGTGTCGGCCCATCTGTTCGGGACGGCGGTGGTCGAGCCGACCGTCCAAGATCCGGCCCACGCCCCGTTGAGCGCCGCCAATCTGCAGCTGGCCGGCACCATCGCCACGGGCGACCCCAAACACGGCATCGCCATCATCAGCGACGGCGGACCGGCGAAGGTTTACTCGGTCGGCGAGCATGTCGGCGGCGCCACCCTGCATTCGGTCTATCTGGACCATGTCATTCTGGATCGCGCCGGGGTGCTCGAGACGCTGCCGCTGCCGCGGCTGCTGGCCGCCAGCGCCCCGGGGCCGGTGCGCCGGCCCGCCGCTGATCCGCGTACCGCCGCGGCGGTCGACAACATCCGGCATATGGTGCAACAGGACCCAGCCCTCTTGGACCAGGTGATGCGCACCGTCGCGTCGTACGACAACGTCGCCGGCAAGCTGCGCGGCTTTCGCGCCTACCCCGGAAAGAATCGCGCCATATTCAACAAGCTAGGGTTGAAAGCCGGCGACTTGGTCACGGCAATTAATGGCCAGGCGTTGGACGATCCGCAGCGCAGCCAGGAAGTGTTCAACACCATTCAAAGCTCTCCCCAAGTCACCGTGACCCTCGAACGGGGCGGCCAGAAACAGGATCTCACCTTGAACATCGCACAAGTCGCGGCTCAGGCCACCAGGGAACTGGAGGAACCGCCGCCGACCGCACCCGCAAACGGCGCAATACCCGGCAATCCACCCTCGAGCGTGGTGCCGGGGCAGCCGAACCAGCCCGAATGAGAGCCAGAATGAATAGTAGCGTTTTCTCGACCACCCTCCCTCCGCTTTCCCGCACCCGCGCAGGCTGGGTCACCTTACTCACGGCGTTGGCTCTAGTCGCCTCGTTCCCGGCCGCCCCGCAGTCGCGCCCGCGGGTCGTGTCGCAGGAAGGACCAACCATCACGCCTAACTATAAAGATGCGGACTTGAGCCAGATCATCCAGGCGGTGAGCGAGGTGACCGGCAAGAATTTCATCATCGACCCCCGCGTCAACGCGAAGGTCACCATGCTGTCCGCCACGCCCATGTCGCCGGCGGCTTTCTACGAGGCCTTCCTCGCCGTACTCCAGGTATACGGCTATGTCGCCGTGCCGGCCGGCAAGGTCATCAAGATCATCCCGAACACCGATGCCCGGCAGCTGCCGTCGATCGACCTACCGAACAGCGTGAGCCCCACGTCGGACGAAATCGTCACCCAGATCATCACCATGAAGAACGTCAGCGCGGCGCAACTGGTGCCGCTGCTGCGGCCGCTCATTCCACAACAGGGACATCTGGCGGCCTATCCGAACGGCAACATGCTCATCATTTCGGATCGCGCCAGCAACGTGAACCGAATCATGAGGATCATAGAGCGGATGGACGAGAGCGGCGATGAACCGGTCGAGATCATCATGCTGCACAACGCCAGCGCCACCGAATTGGTTCGCACCGTGAACCAGCTCAGCCAGGGCCAGGCGGCGGAAGGGGCGGGCATGGCGGTGAAAGTAGTCGCCGACGAGCGCACCAACAGCGTGCTCATCAGCGGCGAGAAGTCCATGCGCCTCAAGATCAAGGCCCTGATCGTGAGCCTGGACACCCCCATGCAGACCGGCGGCGACACCCAAGTGCGATATCTGCGCTATGCCGATGCCGAAAAGATCGCCGACAAGCTCAAAGGACAGGCCACCGCCTCGGCCAAGGCCTTGGGCGGCCCGCAGGGCTCAGCGCCGGCGGCCGGCGGTAGCGGCGGTTCGAACGTCGACGCCAGCGTCACGATCTGGGCCGACGTGGCCACCAACGCCCTCATTATTACTGCACCGCCGAAAATCATGAAGTCGCTGATGGCGGTGATCGACAAACTCGACATCCGGCGCGCCCAGGTGAAGGTCGAAGCCATCATCGTCGAGGTCGACGTCAACAAGAGCTCGAATCTCGGCGTGCAGTGGATTCTCTACGGCCAGGGGAACTCGACCGTGCCGGCTGCCGTGACCAATTTCCCAGGTTCGGGCACCGGCATCGTCAATCTCGCCGCCTCCGCCTTGGGCGGCGTGGCGAGCACCGCGACGACCACCGCCACCACCGCGACCACCGGCGTCGGCGCCGCCGCCGCCGCGCTCGCCGGCAACACCGGCGCAACTCTGGCCATCGGGCGCTACAATGCCACCTCGGGAACCAATTTCGCCGCCATCGTGCAAGCCTTGCGCAGCGACGGCACGAGTAACATCATTTCCACCCCCTCGTTGATTACCATGAACAACGAGGAGGCCGAGGTGAAGGTCACCCAGGAGATTCCGTTGATCACGGGTTCGTATACCAACAGCACCCAGAGCGTCGCCGGCACCACCAGCCCGTTTGAGACCATCCAGCGGGAGGAAGTGGGCACGATCCTCAAGGTCACGCCGCACATCAACGAAGGCAATTCGGTGCAGCTCAAGATCGAGCAGGAAGACTCCTCTCCGGGTGCAAAACTCACCGATTCGGCCGACATCTCCACCAACAAGCGCTCGATCAAGACCACGGTGCTGATCGAGGACGGCGGCGTGATCGTGTTGGGCGGTTTGATGTCCGATACGGTCACCGAGAGCGAGGACCGCGTGCCGGGCTTGGGCGCCATCCCGCTGATCGGCAACCTGTTCAAGTCGCGCAGCGGCTCACGGCAGAAGAAGAATTTGCTGGTGTTCATCCGGCCAAACATCCTGCGTGACGCCATCGCCACCGAGAGCACCAGCGAGGCCAAGTACGATGAAATGCGGCGGGACGAGAAAACCCTGAATCACGGCAAAATCACCCTGCTGCCCGGCGAGAAACAGCCGGTCATCCCGACGGTTCCGCCCAATTCGGGCATTCCCGTGCCGCCGCCGCCGAGCACCAACCCCGGTGGCGCCACGCCGAACCTGCCGATGCCGGAATCCGCCACCCCGCAGGCGGGGTCGACACCGCCCCCTGCCCCTGCGTCCCAACCAGGGGAGTCACAGCATCCATGAACGCCGAACTCCAAGAATCCGCACCGCGTAAACTGTCGTTCCCGTTCGCGAAACGCCACGGTGTGCTGGTGCGCGGCATCGTCAATGACTGCGCCGATACGGTGTGCCGTCCCGGCGTGACGCCCCAGGCACTCTCGGAGGTCCGCCGCTTCGTCGGCGTACCGCTGAAACTCGAGCGCGTCTCGGTCGAGGTGTTCGACTCGATGTTGCGCATTGCCTACGAGGCCGGTTCGGGCGCCGCGATGCAGATGCTCGAGGGGCTGGATGACAACACCGACCTTGCCCATCTCGCCGAGGACATCCCCGAATCCTCCGATTTGCTGGAAAGCGACGACGAAGCGCCGATCATCCGTTTGATCAATGCCCTGCTAACCCAGGCGGTGAAGGAAAACGCCTCGGATATTCACGTCGAGCCGTATGAGAACCGCCTGGTGATCCGTTTCCGGGTGGACGGCGTGCTGCGCGAAGTGCTGCAGACCAAACGCGCGGTGGCGCCGCTGGTCGTGTCGCGCATCAAGGTGATGTCCAAGCTCGACATCGCCGAGCGTCGCCTGCCGCAGGACGGTCGCATCTCGCTGCGCATCGCCGGCCGCGCGGTCGACGTGCGTGTTTCCACCCTGCCCTCCGGGCACGGCGAGCGCGTCGTCCTGCGCTTGTTGGACAAACAGGCCGGCCGCATCGAATTGACCTCGCTCGGCATGGACCCGCGGACCCAGAGCATGATGGATGAGATCATCCACAAACCGCACGGCATCATCCTGGTCACGGGTCCGACGGGCTCGGGAAAGACCACCACCCTGTATGCCGCACTCGAGCGCATCAACGACAACACGCGCAACGTGATGACCGTCGAAGACCCGATCGAGTACTACATCGACGGCATCGGCCAGACCCAGGTGAACACCAAGGTCGAGATGACCTTTGCCCGCGGCCTGCGTGCCATCCTGCGCCAGGATCCGGACGTCGTCATGGTCGGCGAAATTCGCGACCTGGAAACGGCGCAGATCGCGGTGCAGGCCAGTCTCACCGGCCATTTGGTGCTGTCCACGCTGCACACCAACACGGCGGTGGGCGCGGTGACGCGTTTGCGCGACATGGGCATCGAGCCTTTTCTGCTGTCCTCGAGCTTGATCGGCGTCATGGCTCAACGCCTGGTGCGGGTGCTCAATCCCGCGAATCGCGAACCGTTCATGGCGGGTGAGTACGAACGCAGGCTGCTGAATCTGGACCCGCGGGGCGAGCCGGTGCAGCTGTATCGCCCCAGCACCGAGCCGGGCGTCGGCTACCGCGGGCGCACCGGCATCTACGAATTGATCGCGGTGGATGATCACATGCGCACCATGATCCACGACGGTTCCTCCGAACAGGATCTGGAGCGCTATGCGCGCACGGCCACCCCCGGAATCCGCGACGACGGCCGGCGCAAGGTCTTGGAGGGAGAGACCACCCTCGAAGAAGTGCTGCGCGTCACCCGCGAGGACTAGGAGCCTATATGGGCGCGTTTGAATATGTGGCGCTCGACGCGCAGGGCCGCGAACGCAAGGGGCTGATCGAGGGTGACACCCCCAAGCATGTCCGGCAGCTGCTGCGCGAGAAGCAACTGCTGCCGATGGAGATCCAGGAGACCGCGGAACGCGAACTGAAGCAGAGTCGGCGCCGGAGCTTGATGCGCCGTGGCCTCTCGACGCTCGATCTGGCTCTGCTCACCCGCCAACTCGCCACGCTGCTGCGCTCCGGGCTGCCGCTCGAGGAATCGCTGCAGGCGGTGGCTGAACAGACCGAAAAGCCCCGCATCCAGCGCATCATCTTAGGAGTGCGCGGCAAAGTCGTCGAAGGTCATCCCCTGGCCGACGGACTACGCGATTTCCCGCAGGCGTTTCCGGAAATTTACCGCGCCACCGTATCGGCCGGCGAACAATCGGGCAAGTTGGACGCCGTGCTCGAGCGGCTCTCCGACTACACCGAGTCGCGGCAGGTGATGGGGCAACAGGTGAGCAACGCCCTGGTCTACCCCATCGTACTCATGGTGCTGTCATTTGCCATCGTCTCGTTCCTGCTGGCCTATGTCGTGCCACAGGTGGTCGCCGTATTCGAATCGGGTCACCAGGAGCTTCCCTTCGCCACCCGCCTGCTGATCGGTATGAGCGATTTCGTTCGCAATTATTGGATCTACGCCTTGATCGGCGCAGGTTTGGTCACCTGGGGATTTTTGCGCTGGCTCAAATCGCCCGACGCGCAGCTGCGCTTCGACCGCTTCCTGCTCAAGATGCCGCTGGTCGGCAAGCTCATCCGCGGCGTCAATACGGCGCGTTTTTCCCGTACCTTCAGCATCCTCACGGCGAGCGCGGTGCCGGTGCTCGAGGCGTTGCGGATCTCGGCCGAAGTGGTCAACAGTCTGCCGATGAAGAAAGCCGTCGAAGAGGCGGCGTCGCGGGTGCGCGAAGGTGCTCCGATCGGCAAGTCACTCGCCGCCCGCAAGATGTTCCCGCCGATGATGATCCATCTCATCAGCAGCGGCGAGAGCAGCGGCGAACTGGAAAAGATGCTCGAACGGGCGGCCTCGAATCAGGAACGCGAAATGGACGGCCTGCTGTCGACCATGACCAACCTGCTCGGGCCGTTCATGGTCGTCTTCATGGGCGCGGTGGTGATGTTCATCGTGATCGCGCTGTTGCTGCCGATTTTCCAATTGAACGATCTCGTCAAGTAGCGTGCCAAACCGCGTGTCCCGGACTGCGTGCCGCGGACGGACTGAGTAACATTTAACGGTCTGATAATCAGGGTATTGCGCACCGGGCGCTTTTCCGTTTATAAGACCCGCGTGCTTCAGCCCTGAGCAGACATCGGCCCTCACTCCCATGAGCGAAAAACCCGAATCCGAAGAGTTCGAGGAAGAGGACGTCGAGGACGTGGCGCCCGGCAGTGACGACGTCGATGTCGATCACATCATGCGTGACGTCGAGTCGCAGCGGCGGCGTGCCCCGAAGGGTGCGGAACCGGCTTGGCGGCGTCTGGAACGTGTGATGGAGGAGCGCCGCACTGCGGAACTGCTCAGCGATTTCGACGATTACGAAATTGACGACGTCGCGGGCTTCGACGGCGATGCGGATGCCGATGACGGCGAAGCCGAAGAAGACGACCACGAGTCGGAGCGGAAGAAAAAAGCCCGTTGAGGCGTCGCTGACGTAAGATCGCGCTGAGATCTCGCTGCGCTGGGCGAATTGCCCGATGAATCCCACCAACGAATATACCGAACGTTTGCGGCTGCGCGAGCGCAGTCTGGCCGCCGCCGAACGCCTGCATGAACGCTTGGGGAGCGTGCGGCTCTCGCTGGCCTTCGCCTTTCTGGCGCTAGCCGGATGTTGCGCCGGGCTCGGCATGCCATCGCCGCTCTGGTTGCTGCTGCCCGCGGCGCTGTTCATCGGGGTCGTCCTCTATCATCAGCGCATTCGCCTGGTGCATGGCAACGCGCTGCGCGCCGTCGCCTTCTATCGCGCGGGACTCGACCGGTTGCGGGGCCAAGCGGCGCCGTCTGCGCCGACCGGCGAGCAGTTCAACGACCCGCATCATGTCTATGCCGCGGATCTCGATCTGTTCGGCGAAGGCAGCTTGTATGCGCTGCTGTGCACGGCACGCACGCCGATGGGCGCAGCATCGTTGGCACGCTGGCTGTTGCATCCCGGAGATGTAAACACCCTCCACGCGCGCCAACACGGCATCGCGGAATTGAGCACGCGCCTCGATTTTCGCGAGGACCTTGCCATACTCGGCGGCCCTCGGCACATCGCCCTCGAGCCCGACACCCTCGCAAAGTGGCTCGACGGACCCGATGAACTCGCGGCCTCGTGGCTGCTGCCCACGGCGACCAGCTTGGGCGTGCTGGCCGGGCTCGCGGCGCTGATCCTCGCGCGATGGGGATTGGCATTCCCCCTGCTCGCCGTGCTGGCGGCCGAGTCCGTACTGCACCATGCCTTCGCCAAGCGGGTGCAAGGCTGCGTCGCGGCCATCGAACATGCTTATGAGGACCTCAAGCTGTTATCGGCGCTGTTGCGGCGGGTCGAAAGCGAAGCCTTCGAGTCGCCGGTCCTACGCGACCTCAAGCAACGGCTCGCGTCGCATTCGGCGACCGCCTCGGCAACGCTCGCCAGTCTGGCCACCTTGGTCAACTTCATCGAAGCACGCCGTAATCCCTTCCTGGCCCCGCTGCAGTTGCCATTGCTGTATGCGCTGCAGTCCGCCCTCGCTGCCGAACGCTGGCGCCGGCGTCACGGCCGCGCGGTCGGTGCATGGCTCGCTGCGCTCGGTGACATCGAAGCGCTGCAGTCGATCGCCGGCTACAGTTTCGAACGCCCCGACCACACCATCCCCGAATTCGTCGAGGGTCCCGCGCGGTTCACGGCGGTCGGACTCGGCCATCCATTGCTGCCCGCGGCAAGCCGCGTTTGCAACGACGTCGAGCTCGCCGGCGCGACCCGGGTGCTGCTGGTCAGCGGTTCGAACATGTCGGGAAAGAGCACCCTGCTGCGCGCGGTGGGTATCAACGCCGTGCTGGCCATGGCGGGCGCGCCGGTCTGTGCCGCGCACCTCAAACTCACGCCGCTGCAGGTAGGGGCCAGCATCAGGGTCAATGATTCCCTGCAGGAAGGCAGTTCGCGCTTCTATGCCGAGATCACGCGTCTGCGGCAATTATTCGAGCCCTCGTCCCTGCCATTGCTGTTCCTCCTGGACGAACTTCTGCAGGGCACGAATTCCACCGATCGGCGCATCGGGGCGCAGGGCGTGGTGCGTGCGCTCATCCAACGCGGCGCCATCGGCCTCATCAGCACACACGATCTGACCTTGACGGAAGGCGGCGAATTTCCCGCAGGTGCGCTCCGCAACGTGCACTTTCAGGACGAACTACGCGATGGGCGTTTGACGTTCGACTTCACCTTACGTGTCGGTCTGCTGACCAAGAGCAACGGCATCGAATTGATGCGCGCCATCGGACTCGACGTGTAGCGCCGCGGCCTCTATATTACGGTCATCTCAGGCTGGCGAACCGCACCATGTTCGAGGACTGGATCGACAAAGCGCGTGCGCTGGGCGCCAGCGACTTGCATCTGGAGACCCATTCGCCGCTGGTGGCCCGCATCCGCGGCGAACTGCAGACGGTAGGCCCCGTCATTCCGGGGGACAATGTGGTGCATGCCGCCCAGGCACTTCTTGGGGTGGAGGGGTGGGCACAATTCAAGGAACGCGGTTCCGCCGACATTGCGATATCGAGTCGAGGGGTGCGCTGCCGGGCGAGTTTCTTCCGCACCGTGCGCGGCATCGCCGTCGCCGTCAGGCTGTTGGCGGCATCCATCAAGGACATCCGCGCTTGCAACTTGCATCCGGAGTTTCGCCGGCTCACCGAGGCGGCCACCGGCTTGGTGATCATTTCGGGACCCACCGGCTCCGGCAAGTCGACCACCCTGGCGGCACTCATCGAAGAGATCAACGCGACGCGTGCGCGCCATATCGTCACCCTGGAAAGTCCGCTCGAGTATATTTTCAACAATCGCCGCTCCTATATTCGGCAACGTGAAATTCCCACCCATTCACCGAGCTTCGAACAGGGAATCACCGACGCATTGCGTGAGAATCCTGACGTTCTCGTGATCAGCGAGATGCGCACCCCGGAGGTGATGAGGCTCACGCTGAATGCCGCGGAAACCGGACACCTCGTGTTGGCAACCATGCATTCCGCCAACTGCGCGGAGGCTCTGAGCCGCCTGTGCATGTCCTTTCCCGCCGATCTGCAGGCGAGCGTGCGGGCGCAACTCGCCGATTGTCTCGTGGGGATCAGCTGCCAGCGTCTCGACTATCTCGCGGCGCACGGGCTGCGAGTGCCCCGCTGCGAGATGTTGTTTCCGAGTTCGGGTGCGCGGGGCACCATACGCGCCGGAAATTTCAGCCAGATCGCCAACGTGCTGCAGGCCGGCGGCGACGAGGGCATGTGGACTTTCGACCGCTATCAGCGCTGGATGAGTCAGATGACCGATTGGGAGAGGTCCGCGCCGGATGCGGTTGCCTATAGTTTCGCGACTTCCGCCGGCACGAAGCCCGTGCCGCCACCGGCACCGAAACCCGCGCCGGCTAAAACCGCGCCGGCTAAACCCGCGTCATCGAATGCCGCACCTGGCGAATACGTCATCGAGGTGTCGGCGGAGGACATGAACCTCGCCCAGCTCGCGGAGCTGGCGAAGAAGGTGGTCGAGCGCAAGCCGACTTAGTACCGAAACATTACCCGGTTACGGGAGCCGCGCCGGTACTAGGCAGCTCAGCCGGTGCGGGCCTTCTTGAAGGTCTTGTCGGCATACAGGTCACCACTGCCGTAATGACAGCCGAGGGACAGCAGCGCTTGCCGGACGGCCGCATCGTCCACGCCCACGGCAATCGGCGACACACTCAAGGCGGCGGCGGCGGCAATGCCGGCGCGGCACACGCGTAACGCCACCTCGTCGGTCTGGATCGCTTCCACCCACGCGCGGTCGAGCTGCATGCCCCAGAGCGGCGCACGCGCCACTTGATCGAGTGAACTCAAGCCACGCCCCACCTCGTCCACGATCAACTGCACACCGAGGGCGACCAGCGGCACGCAAAACGCCGGTGACAGCACCGCGAACGTGCTCTCGGGTATGCGGATTTCCAGGCGTTCGGCGGGAATCGCGCCGGCTTCGAGAAAGGTTTGAATGTCCTGCACGAAGTCCTCATGCAGCACGTGGTGGCGCAACGGTCCGAACGAGATGCGCACGTCGGGCGTCGTCTCACGGGCCATTTGCACGAAGTCCGCGCCCAATAGATCGAGCACCGAGCGGGACAATGCCACCGCCGAGCCGGTCGCTTCCGCCACCCCGAGAAACTCCTTCGGACTGACCTCCCCGCGCAACGGATGGATCCAGCGCACGTACGCTAGCCACGCCACGAGGCGCCCGCTGCTGAGCTCGTGCCGGCCCACATAGCGCATGCCGATGGCGCGCTGCTCGATGGCATCGCGCAGTTCGCGGCCGATATCGAGGCGCGCCAGGGATTTCATCTTCACGCTATCCGAAAAGAAGCGGGGTCGGGAGGAGCCCGAATTGCGCGCTTCACTGGCGGCAATGCGCGCGTTGTCCAGCAGCCCCTGCGCCGAGCTGCCATCCTGCCCGAGCGCCGCCACTCCGGCGTGCGGGGTCAACTCCACGCCGAGCTCACCCACACGCACGGGCGCGCGCACCAGGCCGACGACTTCGGCGATGAACGCTTCGATCGCGCGCCGATCGGCGGTGGTGACCACGAACGCCAGCTGGCTCTCGCTCAACTGGCCGAGACAGCTGCACATCGCGAGCGTCTCGGGGGGCGCGCCGCGCACCATTTTGAAGACTGCCGCCGTCACGGCCTGCTCGGCCGCCTTGGTGCCGATGCGTGCGATGTTCTCGACGCCGTCGAGATGCACGACCACGACCGCCAGGGGTTTTTCGGTGAGTACACTGAGCGACAGCGTTTCCTGGAAGCGTCGCATGAAGCCGCGTCGATCGAGCAGCGGACCACGCAGTTCCCCGGAGGCACTCGCGCTGTCCTCGCGCTCACCGGTCGCCGCCTCGGCGCTGATGATGCACAGGACGCGGGTCGGTCCCTGCGGCGACACGCGGGCATGGTAGGTCTGGTTGGCTTCGCAAAACCGCGTATCGAGCGCGCTGCGCGACGCCAGGCATTTGCGCACCAGATGCATGACCACGTCGGCGACCGGCTGCGGCCAGATCGACTCGAGACGCGAACCGGTGTCGCCGGCGCCGAGCGCCAGCAACGGCACCGCCCGGCCGCCGCCATGGCTCAAGAGGACGCCGTCGCGGCTGAGGGCGAGGACCAGATCCGGCAGGGAATCGATCAGTGACATGTCGGCGCGCTGTTTCAAGCGCGCATGTAAACACGGTTGCCACCGGCAAATCCGGGACGTGGTTCGCTTCCCGGCACCGTGCACAGCAATCTTCCATAATCCCGCCCGGACCGTGCGGGACGCCCGGCGCTGCGGCCGACCGCGCACCGTCAGCCGCGGGTCACGGCTTGCGCGGCGAGCGCAGTCGATCCACGGTTTCCTCGGGACTCCACGGCCGGCGCCGTACGATCAAATACCCATCCTCGACCAGCGCCGCCGGACCGCCGGCGAGCGCCGCATGAATCGACGGCAGATCAGCGGCCTTCTCGGTCCCGGCCCACCCGATCCACATGTTGCGATCACGCTTGGCATGATAGAGGGCGAGATCGGCGATGCTGAGCGACTGCTGCCAGTCGAGAAGCTGCGGGTGCTCGCGGATGAACGGCACGGGGGCAAAGCCGATCGTGCAGCTGGTACGCGCCACCCGCCCGCCGCCGACACGAAAGATCTGCTTTGCCACCGCGGCGCGCACTCGTTCCGCGAGGTCGGCGGCGCCCTCGAGATCCGAATTGCGGCACAACACCACGAACTCGTCACCGCCCCAGCGCACGATGAGATCCGTGGCACGAAACTCGCGCCGCAGGATCTCGGCGAACTGGATGAGCAGCGCGTCACCGCCCTCATGTCCATATTGGTCGTTGATCGGCTTCAAGTAATCGAGATCGATGACCATCAGCACGCAGGGCGCATCGACCCCCGCCGCCATCACATCATGCAGGCGCCGACGGTTACCCAAGCCGGTGAGCGAGTCCGACACGCTCACCTCCCGCAGTTGCTGGTTCGCCCGCTCCATCTCGCGATTGCGCTCCGCCAGCTCGGCGGTACGCTCGTCGACCTCCAATTTCAGGCGTTTCGCATAGGCGATCTCACGCTGCATTCTGCGATCCTGGCCAATCCAGAGGACCGCGAAGAGTGCCGCACAGACGATGACGTACAGCGTCCGGGCCCACCAGGTTGCCCAAGGCGGCGGCGACACGTGCAGCGGCAAGGCCAGCGGCGTATCGGTCCAGCGCCCATCGTTATTGGCGGCGCGCACGCGAAATACATAGTCGCCGCCGTCGAGATGCGTGTAGGTCGCCTGGCGGCTGCTCCCCGCATCCACCCAATCGTGATCGAATCCCTCGAGCCGGTAGGCGTAGCGGTTCTCCGCGGGACCGGTGAAGTCCAAGGCGGCGAATTGGAACGTGACCACCGCATCTCTGAACCCGAGATCGAGGCGCTGCAACGTTTCCGGCGTCGCGGTCGCGGGCAGATTCAGCTTGAGGACTCCGGTGAGGATGACGGACGGCGGCGTCTCGTTGAATTGCAGCTGTTGCGGCAGGAAGGCGTTGTAACCATTGGTGCCGCCGAAATACAGCGTGCCGGCGGGACCGCGAAAATGCGCCCCGAAATTGAACTCATCGTCCTGCAAGCCGTGATTGCGGCGAAAGCTGCGCACCTTGCGGTCGCCCGGTGAGACGCTGGCAATACCTCGGTTCGTACTCACCCACAGGCGTCCCGTGCCGTCGGTCTCGATGCCGTAGACCGTGCTGTTGGGCAGCCCTTCACCTTCGGACCAATTGTCGAAATTCAGTCCGGCCGGACTGAACGGCGCGCCGCGGACCTGGTCGAGCCCGCCGCCGCGCGTGCCGACCCACATGGAGCCCTTGTCGTCGACACGCAGCGCATACACCGTATCGGCGCTCAGCGAGGCGGGATTGCGCGGATCATGCAAGAAATGCGCGAACTTGCCGGTCACGGGATTGAGGACATTGAGACCGCCGCCATCCGTGCCGATCCAGATGAGGCCCTTGCGATCTTCGGCGAGCGCGGTGGCACGGTCCGCGGACAAGCTGCGCTCATCGTCGCGGCCGTGCGGATAGCGCACCACCCGATCCGAGTCAGGATCGATCATGGCGAGACCGCCGCCATAGGTTCCGACCCAGATGCGTCCGCGCGTATCGCGCAGCAGGCTCATGACGCCGGGCGATGGCAGCGTGGCGGGATCGGTGGCGGACGAACGAAAGTTCACGACCTCGTGGCGCGCGGGATCCAGCCGCTCGATGCCACCGTTCATGGTGCCGAGCCACACCCGGTTGTGGTCATCGGTGACCATGGCCATGACCACATCGTCGCCCAACACCAGCGGCGATTGCGGGCTGCGGTTGTAGCGGACGGTGGTGCCGGCGGGATCGATGGCGGCAACGCCGGCACCGAAAGAGCCAACCCACAGGGTGCCGCGGCGGTCGACCGCGAAGGAGGTGACGTTATCCTCGGCGGCGTCGCCGAACCGGTGATGTCCGAAAGACCATGAGCGCGGATTCCAGCGCGCGACGCCGCCCGTCTTGGTGCCGACCCACAACAATCCGCTGCGGTCCTGGTAGAGGCACGTGATGTAGCTATCCGGCAAACTCGACTGGTTGGTCGGATCGTGCTTGACCAGGACGAAATGGTTGCTGCGCCGGTCGAGCAGCGCGAGCCCCTCGGCAGTACCCACCCAGAAACGCTGCTCCTCATCCTCGAGGAGTGCGGAAATGCGTCCCTCGGGCAGACCATTCAGGTCGCCATCGCGATGTCTGAGCACGCTGACCATACCGCTGGCCACGTCCATTCGGGCGAGCGCGGCATCGAAGCCGATCCACAACGTGCCGCCGGTGTCGACGTACAGCGCATTGACCTTGAGCGCAGCCCCCGGCGGCAATCCGGCATCCGTGAACGGCTGGTTGAAGCTGTCGATCCGGCCGGTCTTCGGATCGAGCCGGTCGAGCCCGCTGTTGGTGCCGATCCACAGCCGTCCCGACGCATCCTCCGCCACGGCATACACCGAGTCGTCGCCGAGCGAACGCGGATTCGCATCGTCATGCCGGTATTCGGCGATTTCCTGGCCATGGGCATCGAGCTCATGCAGGCCGGCGCCGCGCGTCGCCACCCACAGCCTGCCTTCATGATCCTCGTACAGCGAACGCACCCTGAGCGATGCGTGAAGTTGCGCCTTGCCGGCGGAAGCCTCGGGCCGGCGGAATTGACCGGCGGTATCATCGTGCCAGACCACGCCGCCGCCGTCGCTGCCCACCCACAGGCGGCCCGAGGCGTCGCGCGCCAGCGCGGCTATCCAGTTGTTCGGCAGGCTGGCGGCATCGGCACGGTTGTGGATGAAGTGCCGCAACTCGTAGCCGTCGAAGCGGTTCAGCCCGTCCTCGGTGCCGAACCACATGAAGCCGCGGGCATCCTGGACGATCGAGGTGATCACGCCCTGCGACAAACCGTCGGCACTGCCCAAGCGGGCGAACACCATTTCCGGCGGCACCGCGGCCGACGCGACCAGACTAAAGAACGTGCAAATTCCGGCCCAAGCCACGAGCAGGGCGAACGATCTGGCACGGCCACCAGCCGATGATGCCGGTGCGAGCTGCCGCGTGATTTTTTTGAACCATTTGGCTGAGCGCACTCAACGTCCTAAAGGTTACGACGGCGATACACCCATCACGCCATTACGGTTACTTGCACCCGTCACAATAAACCAAACACCGCGAATGCAGGGCGGCAGAGATCGGGATTGCTACTTCGATCACAAGAATGCGCCATCAATGAAAATTCCGCGACACCACGACCAGTTCACCGAGCATGTCCGACAGATTGGTGAGGCGCCGGGCGATGACGTGCAGGACATCCCCTTCACGCTGCAGCGTGCCCTGCACCAGGAGCAGGCGCGACTCCAACAACGCCGCACGTTGCGCCGTCGCCACGCTCTCCCAGACGATCAGGTTCACATTGCCCGTCTCATCCTCCAGCGTGACGAAGGTCACACCACCCGCACTGCCCGGCCGCTGCCGTGTAATCACCAATCCGGCCGCGAGCACGGATCGGCCATCGGGCTGATCCCACAACGCTTGATTGGGAATCACGCCGCGCGTGGTCAGGGAGTCGCGCAGCAAGGCCACGGGATGACGCCGCAAGGTCAAGCCGGTGCTGCCATAGTCGGCGACGATGTCCTGGCCCTCGAGCGGCGCGCGCAGCATCGGCACGCCCTCCAGGGCCACGGTGTCAGCGGGCAACAGCGGCAACACGCGTTCCACGCCGCTCACTTGCCACACCGCGCGATGCCGGTGCCCGCTCATTCCGGCGAGCGCATCGGCTGCCGCCAGCGCTTCGAGGTCACGTCGATCGAGCGCGGCGCGTTCGGCCAGATCGGCGAGACTTGCGAACCGGCTCTTGCGACGCGCGGCCAGCAACCGCATGGCGCCTTCCTGCGACAAGTGCTTCACCAAGCGCAATCCGAGACGCAGCGCCGGGCGACCGTCTTCGCGCCGCTCGAGCGTGCAATCCCAATCGCTGACGCCCACCGCCACCGGGCGCACCTCGACACCATGGGCGCGGGCATCGCGCACCAATTGTGCCGGGGCATAAAATCCCATCGGTTGACTGTTCACCAGCGCCGCACAAAATGCCGCGGGTTCGTGGTGTTTCAGCCAGGCCGAGGAATACACGAGCAGCGCAAAGCTTGCGGCATGCGATTCGGGAAACCCATATTCGCCAAAACCGAGAATCTGATTGAATATCTGCTCGGCAAAACTCTCCGGATAGCCACGCTCGCGCATGCCCTCGGTGAGTTGTTTCTGAAACGGCTCCAACCCGCCCTTGCGCTTCCAGGCCGCCATCGCGCGCCGCAGCGCGTCGGCCTGGCCGGGAGTGAACCCGGCGGCTTCGATGGCCAGTTTCATCACCTGTTCCTGAAAAATGGGCACACCCAACGTACGTTTGAGCACCGCTTCGACGGCGGGACTTGGATAGGTCACCGGCTCTTCACCGTTGCGACGGCGCAGGTAGGGATGCACCATCTCACCCTGGATGGGGCCGGGCCGCACGATCGCCACTTCGATCACCAGATCATAGTAATTGCGCGGTCGCAGGCGCGGCAGCATCGACATCTGGGCGCGCGACTCGATTTGGAACACGCCGACGGTGTCGGCTCGACAGATCATGTCGTAGACGGCCGGATCTTCGGCGGGCACCGTCGCCAGGGTAAGTTTCCGCGTCGTGGTGGCTCCACCGAAGTCGTTGATCAGATCGAAACCGCGGCGGATTGCCGAGAGCATGCCGAGTCCCAGCACGTCGACCTTGAGCAATCCCAACGCATCGAG
>Ga0116230_10000829_pt1 | contig 27966 bp, 22 predicted proteins | sample S1TSphfallax_3_FD_88678 | JGI IMG/M metagenome (GOLD analysis project Ga0116230, IMG submission 88678) | Host-associated microbial communities from peat moss isolated from Minnesota, USA - S1T2_Fd - Sphagnum fallax MG | ecosystem: Host-associated > Plants > Peat moss > Unclassified | place... | reverse complement strand
TGTGTGTGTGTGTGTGTGTGTATGAACTTGTGTGTGCATGTAAAACATTATTTCTCATTTCAAAATAGAAATGATTTGCACATGTTTGTGAAGTTTTATCAAGCTAAATATTCACCACATGGAATTTAACACAATGAATTTGTTTACCTTGGTTGTTATGGATATGTGGTATTTGTAATAATCATGAAGGGCAAGAATCCAACAATGATACCTTTTACATGTGTGTCATAATTTGGGTGTAAAGTTTATTGTTGAAAAACCTTAATTGTACCCTTGAGTATCTTGGTCTATGAAGATTTCCACTTGACTAATTCCCTATGCAATTGTTTGTATATAATATCTGCACAATTTACAAATTACCCTTGGTCTACCATCATGATCGAAATATCATTTTTGTTAGTAAAACAAGAGATTTTATCTCTAGTAAATAATTTGATTAAGTGCAAAAAAATGAAATGGTGTATGGTTCCTTCATTTTATTGACACTCCACTACTCTATATTAGTGTATGCACCAAACAAAACAACACCTTGAAGCATCGCTTTTAAAGTTTGTTTATCTACTTGGTTTTTTTCCTTCCAACTAATGTTGGAAAATTCAAAAACATCTATGATCACATGTATGTCAATAATAATCACTTACTCTCCTCTTCTGACATAAATTGTCTATTATTTCTCCTACCATGTATTGAGAAAATTCCACCATCCAATCATGACATGGTGTTGTCCATTTGATCTCAAATAGTCCCACTAATCCCACTTTAGATGCCCATCTCTTTTCTGTAGCTTCCATTTTGACCTATGTTATAATTCTTTCTTACTCTTGATTGTAAGATTGTTCTATGGGAATCAACATCAACTGCTTTAGTTAGGGCGAAGGTTCAAAGAACTTAGTACAAACTATTATTCAGAAAAAACAATAGATGAAGGTGGTGTTGGTGCTCTTGATTATTTTAATGCTTGAAAAAATCATAGGTTGTCCTCATCTTCATAATTTGTTAGCACCATAGATTTTGGCACATTTTGACAAAATGAAATCCTTCATTCTTTCAAAAATTATAACCACTTTTTTAGTTTGCTTTTCATTTGCATTGAAGTACCCAAACTTTCAGCTTCAATCCTCCACAAATCATAGTCTGAAAAAATAGATGGGAAACAAACTTGGAGTAGGTGTGAATTTGCAAATCTAGAATGTGAAGCTTGATCTACTCCCATCTATTAGCCTTTTGCAACAACCTCTTCCTAATGTTTCAACTCCCTCTTTCTCTCACAAACAAGATTTTTTCTCACTTTTTTTTTTCTTCACAATTCTCCTAAGCTTCTCAATAAAACTTTCTTTGGTCATTTCGATGAGTTGGAAACAATGGAAAATGAAAGAGGCGAGTGAAAATGACTGTTCACAAACATCATCATGACAAGTCATCACCATTAACTTTTGCACCCCCTAATTTTTCACTTTTCCTTTCAAGGTTTTGTTATTTGAAACAATGAACCTATTATTACTATCTAGCGTTGGATCCAAACAAATGTCACCCACATCCACCCTCATAGAAAACATGTCTACTTTCATCATGGATTCTTCATCAATCTACTCAATTTGTACCATGTAAATTGGTTCTTCATCATTGTTCCTCTTCTTTATCATCAAATCAACATTTTTCTATCCTTTCCAATATATTGGTTTTGGACAATCTATGGTTTGTGCTTCATCATCCAAAAACCAATAAGGTTTTTAACTTAATTACATTGACAAGTACAAGATTTGAATCAAACTTATCCATAGTGCCAAAAAAACCGATGTTATTTAATTACCTTATATATTAAAAATTCTTTAATATATCTTTGACCAAAATTAAGAAATAATATTTTATGACATAACAATGATGATAATGATATTAGTATGGTAGAAAAAATAATTAAAACCATTATTCCTATTGAATTTATCATAATAGCTATGAAATATTGATAATTAAAAATTAAAAAATATTTAACCTAAGTTTGTTAATACTTCCATCAATAATTAATATATTGTTGTATAATTATTGAAATTCTTTTCAAAGGGCTAACGTATTTATTAAAGATTAATTATTTTTACTGTAAAACTGATTTTTTATTATAATAAATTATAATAATTATAACAATTGACATTATCAGAAATCATGTCCTTTGTAACTCAAATTAGTTCTAAAGGACATTTTTTAATTACAAAGGACAAGTTGCAAAGGACATGATTTCTCATAGCGTGACATAATAATGTATATAATGATAATAAAATAATTATCCTAAGCTAGTTCCAAATTACATTATTATTATTATTATTAAATATGACTAGATTATAATAATTACTATAATAGTTAATAAGGAAATATAATAAATTATTATTTAAATGTAGAAATTATTTTTAAAGGAAAAATATACTCACTAAAAAAAAATTCCTATATTATTTCACAAAAATATAAAACTGATATAATAATATGAATAATAAAAATAAAATAGTTATCCTTGGCTACCAACTAGCTACAATACTAATTCAATGAATTTTATTTAATTTTTTATTAGCTATGAAAAAGGAAAAAAATAATGGGAATAATTATAACAAAGTAATTAGCCTAGACTCACTACTACTTATATTAGTATAATTAGTATTTAATATTTATAATTACAAATTCAGTTATAAATTCATTTTTATGAACTATTATTTAATAATGATTAATAAAATAATTAGTTTGTTAATTATACAATTGTGTTATTGAAAAGTATTGATGATTATTACCATAAATAATTAGTAAGTTTATTAGTATATTTGTTGATTCGTTAGTTTCTAGTTTATGTGTTAATTAATTAATTGGCAAGTTTATAAATTAATTAGTAGTCTCAAATATATTATAAGTTGTGCTCTTATATATATATATATATATATATATATGGTAATCTTAATTATTTATTAGTTAACTAATTAGCTAGTTAGGTAACCACTTACCTACCCAATTATATAATTTACAATATTCAAATGAAGATAAAAATATGGGACAAACCTTTTAGTTGTAAATAGTTCATGACTAAAAATGTTTAATTGCAAATTACTTGCAACTACAAAGTTTACCCCATATGTTTTGGCTTTCATTCTCATTTTGAAAAATATATAAACAAGGTTTAGGGTTTAGGGTTTAGGGTTTCATTTTTTAAACCATGAGAATATTGGATGAAACAAAAAAAAAGGTTTAACCCAAAATAACTTAACTACTTTGCTAACCTACTTACCTACCTAGGTAATTAGTTTAAGTAGGTTAAATAGGTCCTACCTAGATAGGTGTCTAGTTTAAATAAATGGATATGTAAATCCTACTTATGTATTTATCTTCCTATCTAGGTAGATCAGCCTAGGTAGGTAGGTAGGTAAGTAATACCTTGTGAATCATACCGACATAGTCATCTCTGATAGTCTCAATTTTTAAGAGTTGCATCAGGGTAATTCGAATGTGGTGAAATTTTTAGGGGTTTATAACAACTTTGTGTTAGAATTGGGGGTGATGAATGTGCATGGTTATGTGAAGGAGTTCTTTTCTTTTTTGGAATACGGTATTGGTGAATAAGGTGTTGGGTTAGTTCTTTTCTTCGACAAAATGCTAGTGAACCATAGTTTTAGAAGTTTAATGGTGTAATTAGGGGTGAATTTTTTTTAGATGGTTGGGGATAGAAGTAGACACCAAAATTCATGGTGTGCAACAAAACATTGGTCTTGTTATATTATTTAGTGAGTAGCAAGGAGGTTTGAGATTCAAGGAACATGTGAGGGGGTGCCAATGAAAGATCCAATAGAAATAGAACAATCTTCAAACCTTATAAGTGTAAGATCAATTCAAAACAACTTAACAATTAAATAAACATGGGGATAGGGTGACAATGGCAACATGAATTTCATGATGAATGAAACATTTATTTAGATTATGAATAAGCTCAACAAAATGCTACAATTACATGTGAAGTCCTAGGCTAGGCCACAATGATAGTTCACAACTGCAAGAAATCTAAGATGCATCGAATGGTGCGAACTAAGTAATATGCCTTGTTATTAGGAGGCAGTCAACGAAAGGGACCACGCAACCAATGATAGTTTCCAACACCAAGAATTGAAGACCATGCGAAAATGGAGGTGTCTTTAGTCTCGTAATAACCTTCACAAACAGTTTCAGGTTCATCACCAGAAACGAGGTCGACTTGCAACAAAATCACTAGGGTGTGAAAATTCGGAGAAACGTGATAATACCAAGTTCGAGGGGGATCAATTTCAAGACAAACGCACACCTCTCGCGGGTTGGGGTTTTCATCACGAGGATGCTACATCAACGTTAAATTTAAAGATGATTCTAAAACTAGTTCTTCATTCATTTGTGCAGTTTGAAGCTCATAAGACGTGGCCATATGCGACGCCATAATTTCAAGGAAAGGAAAATAGATCTTCAATCAAAACCAAATTAGCAATGAATGTAGGAAAGACTTATGACATCGAGATGTGCGGTCGTAATTTATAGGTCAAGGAAAAGGGAGGAAATGCATAAGTAACGACCTAGATTCATGGTAAAATAAAAGTTTAATATCAAAGGAAAAAATGAAGGTTTGAGTAAAATTCGTTGGGGGGAAAATGAAAAGAGGTGAAAAAGAGCTTTTCCTTTTCATTCCATTGACCACCAAGCATTGGAAGCTTCTCCTTTTCCTTCCATTGGCCACCAAGCATGGGGAGCTTCTCCTTTTCCTTCCATTGGCCACCAAGCATGGGAAGCTTTTCCTTCTCCTTCCATTGGCCACCAAGCATAGGGAGCTTCTCCTTCTCCTTCCATTGACCACCAAACATGGGAGCCTTTTCCTTCTCCTTCCATTGGCCACCAAGTTGGGATCTTCCTTCACCTCCTTCCTTCTCTTTAAAAGGGTAGATTCAGATCATTTGGGGTTTTTTTTTTCGGACATAATCTTCAACTCGAATCTTGAAAAATCTTGCTCCCACAACCTTCTTTAGTAGGAGAAAAAAATGTTTAGTCTTGGTAGATGGTAGAAAGAAGGAGAGTAGATTGGATGTTTGGTGTAGTTTTGAAAGAATGGAAGTGAATGGAGATAGTGTAGGGAGTTTGAAATCGTAGGAAAACTTTAAAAACCCTCTCGGGTTTAGTAGCATAGCTTATTACTGGTTTTGTTATAGAGCTTAAGATTTGGTAGGAAGGTGCACCTTGTAGTTAGCTTTCTAATGAGATAAAGCAAGCCAAATTTGAATAACATGTGTGTTATGAATAATATTTCAAGTGATTGGTGGTTTGCAGCCAAGTTGAACTTCTTGCCTTCGTAAAACCCTTTCGAGTTTGATAACATAACTTATTACTAGTTTAGTTGTAGAGCTTAGGATTTGGTAGGTAGTTGTGTATTGTAGTTAGCCTTTTAACGAGCTAAAGCAAGCTAAATTTAGATAATGTACATGGTAGGAATAATATTTTAAGTGATTGTTGGTCTGCAACCAAGTTGAACGTGGTCTTGAACCCTTAAAAGTTAGTTTAAATGAATCACAATTTAACATAAAATTTTAGGATTTGGCATGTGTAAGCTTGGGGAATGTATCTATCAATTCTAAATTGTAATTGATGCATAGGAGGCAAGCTACTTGATTTCAATTACAAACGCAATTTAACATCTAGAAATACACTTGCATTTTCCCTTCACCGATAGCACATATACTTTCAAGTATAGTCACTTCATAGAATCGGGAGTAGAGGGACAAAAAGTTGCTTCACATACCTACCTACCTACCTACCTCGTTCAACCTACATACTTAAATATTGATTCAAATTTATTTTGGACAAATTTAATCAACATGCCACATGGCAAAATTTTATTACACCACATGTCACATTCTAAAACTATTTAAGCTTATAAATTATAAGTCTTGGATTATTTCAAAATTATAGTAAAAACATTTAAAATCATTAAAAGTTGGGACACATGGCAACACATCATTTGCTCCCATTATTCACCAAAAAAATCACATCTTAGTCGCAAGTCACAATATGTATATGGTTAGTCAAAGGATGAAGGTGTATTTCATTCTTCTTTTTTTCATCCAAAATTCTTTGTTGTTTGCAATTAATGCACATGCAACTTGTCCAATGTGACTCTGAACTATCATTGCCCAATGGTTTTTATGGGAGAGTAATGAGTAGCTTAATTAGATCCTTTGTTATTAAACCTCCAACTCATTGGCAAACATCACTTAATCTGCAATATTTTATAGCATTGTTGAATAATGTGGGTCATCAAGGATCTTTTTGGCAGTGATGTCTACTACGAAATGGCCACTTGCAAAACCCTCATGGAACTCCCGCAATATCTTCTATACTTATTCTATGGTTACACAACATCAAAATATGTTGTTTTGGCCCATACAATATAGTACTCCATCATGTATTATAAAGGTTCTGCTTATTTTACTAGCTTCTATTTTTTAATGTTTGTCAAAATTCTAGTCATATGCCCTTTTTGCAAATAATCCTTGACCTCTTTTAACCATACCAGTTGTAACTAAAATAATGTTGCATTTGTGGTTTGATTAGGTATTCCTATTGGTTTTGTAGTATTTGGTAGCCTAGATAATGCATCTACTACTACATATGTACATCCTATTTTATATATTAATGCGACTTCATAGTTTAGAAACAAAAGTAACCATCTAACAATATGACCTGAAACATGTGGTTTGTTTATTAAATATACTAAAGCCATATGGTCAACATAAAACACAAACTTATTATTGAATAGGTAAGTTTGAACTTCATGTGAAGTGTGAATACCATGGTTGAAAATTCACACTTTGTGGCATTATAGTTTCTATTTTCTTTGTTTCTTTGTTTGTAAATGATAGGCTAATCATGCTTCCTTATCAAATTGTGTGTTAACATATAGCACCTATGGTTAACAACAATGCATCTATATGAACATGGAACTTTATATCCCAATTTGGAGATATAAAAATAAGTGTTTTTATATATTTTTGTTTTATCAACTCCTAAGCTACATAACACTTTAGGGTCCACAGAAACTATCAGTCTTCCTCATGATTTTAGTAATTGGGGCCATTATGAATGCAAAATTCTTGATGAAACATTTATAAAATTAAGCCATTCCATTGAATACCTAAATATGTTGTGGATTTATGGGTACAAACATCTGAACTACATGGCCCTTGGATTTTTTAAAAATCTGATACTTGACTTAGGTTAGATACTATAAACCCCATTATCATCCCTGAAAATATTATAAAGACACACTAATCTAGGTTTAAATTAATCCCAAATTTTCTACAATTCTAGAAGCACAAGCTAAGCTTATCCAATTGAGTATCCATGACATTATAAATTATGAAATCATCTAGAAAAATCTTCATGAATTTGTCTAGATAATCTCTGGAGGTTTTATTTACTACCTCCTAATGAGTAAGAGGTCCATTTTTCATTCCAAGATGCATCACTACCTAATACCCACCCCAATCTATTACAAAGGTTATAAATTGTATCTATCTTTTGGTGTTATATGTAGATATTTGGTGATATCCAAAATATCCATCTAAAAAGGAATCGCCATCATGCCCTACAACTGTGTTTAGAACCTCATTTATAAAAAGCAATGGGTATGGATATTTCTTTGTGGTTGCATTCAATTTTTTAAAATTGACACAAATTCTGAGCTTTCCATTCTTCTTAATAACTACCACTATTGGTGATAACCAAGTAGCTTCTTCTATAAGTTGTATAAATTTAGCTGCTAATAATTTGTCTATGTCCTACTTAATAACTACAACATAATTTGGATTCATTTTGTAGGTGGCTTGATTTGCTAGTGGAATTAATGTGTCCAATTCAATAGATGTGCCAATTCTAGAGGTATGCATTTCGAGTCCTTGTACTCCAACAAAACTTTTTTAAATAACTCATGTTTTCTACAACTAGTTGGGCATTCACCTTAATTATATGTGGATTATCTTATGTTCCTAGGTTGATCTTTAGTTAGGGTCCATCAAGTGCAATTTGTAGTTCATGTATTTTGACCTTTGTCAAGGTCTCATTTATTTATATTTGATTGAGTCTATGGTAATAGTAAGTCTAAGAATACACTTTGTTTTCAAGATTTACCTTAGGTTCTTTAAATTATCAATTATTTTTGCACTACCTCTATGAATTATAGTAGGCTTTTCAACAAAATCTGCAATATTTGTAGTTTTGTCAATTTGCATGATGTTGACTATAACTGCACTCACATTTTCCAGAAGTAAATTGATTATTCCAATAGAAAATAATTTAGGTTCACTTGCAAACATTAAATCTTTTTCTTCATCTATGATGCCATTCTAATGGTCAGAGCATAGTAAGACTTCTAGTATTTTCAAGTTACTACCCAAATGTTTAATCAATGTTATAATTCTAATGATACCATTGCCCTATATCATAATCATGTTATTTCACTAGTCATGTGCCACTTTGGCATCCATGAGCCATGGTTTACCGAACAACATAGAATAATTCAAATCTATAATAATGTTTTATAGGACTTTAAAGGTGGTTATGTATGGTGTACCATGCACATACATCTAGGTCTTTGATCAATCCAATTGGTTTTGTTATTGTTTGATTCGCCATGTGCAAATTATAAGGTGCAAGTTTAAACTTAAATAGTCCTACCTAGCTCTCAATTACTCTGTGATGATATTTACCCATGACCTTCCATCCAAAGCACATAATCAATAATACTTCTTCCTATATGTACTAGAATAATAGCCATATGATTATTCATAGTAATTGTTGTTGTGTTAATGTTAAGAACTACATATGGGGTTATTTTGTCTGTCATAAACCTAGTGTAAGCATGTGGTTTATTTGATTTCAATTTTCACCACAAATTCTTTTTTAGCTTAAGTGTTATTTTGAATAATTGTTCAAGGTTCAGTGTATAATTGGTTTCTAACATCTATTTATTGATATCTTAAAAAATCTCCTCAATAAAAATGAATTTGCTTGGAAAAATAAAAGGTACTTCCTGTGGTTTTGTTGGTTTTGTAGGTTCTGTTGATCTTACCATCCCAACCCAACTAGTAGTCCATTATCCTATTACAATGGTAGGTATATGAGGTGGTGGATTAGCTGCCTACATTTTTTGTATGGTTTCCACCATAGACTTCTTGAACTTCTTTTCTATTTCATTCAACTTTTGTTTTGTTCTTTCTTGGCTCTTGATCTTTGAACACATGTTCTTCATTTGCCTTACTTTGAATGGTCACATGAACATCAACCATGTTAACTAAAACGTTAACAACTTTTATTTCATTTATAGGCTTAGTTTCTACAGTTTTACCTCCTTTATCCTTGAACATGTTCTGCAAATTTTGCCAAACCTTGAACAATTCATCAATTTGTGTCCAACTATCCCATAGATATGACAAGGATAATTTAATGGTCTTGGAGGTTTACCAACTTGCATAGTGTCTTGAATAACAACTACAATAGGTTCCTCCTTTTTGCTTCTACATGTCTCCACATTATGGTTTGTACGATGACAATTTGTACAATACATACTTGGCTTTGTAACTATCTAGTTTCCCATAGTTACATTCCATGCTCTTGAAGTCTATGGTGCAAATAATGAACCCTACCCTTTTGGTATAGAAATACCTTTTTCACACATTAGTGCGGATTCCTTGTGTTGTTTCAGAGTTCATCGTTTCATTCCTACTATAATAATCCATAGATAAAACTATAGTCCAAATTGAAACACAATCATTAAAAAATTGTTAGTAGTGGGAGTTTGTAGACTATTGGCTAGTTGCAATAGTCTTTCATAGTACACCTCTACTTGTTTTATTGACTCTTTTTGCAAATTCTTCAACTATAGACACACTTATTCATCATTTTGCATTGTCCAATATTGTTTATTAAAAAACTTGTTCTAATGTTACAAATTTACAATTTGGATGATCTCACATATATAGTTGTTACATCAATATGATACATTTTCTCTCAATGTAAAGTTGAACCAATTGGTTATTACCTCATCTATCATTTCATTGTTAGTTTGGATAATGGCTTTGAATATTCATACATGAACATACAAATCAAAATCTTTCTTATATTCAAAATAGTTAATTGCTTTCATGTAAGGCTTATAATAAGGTATTACAAGTTGCATAAATGCTATTATAATACCTCTTATGGGTTCTAAAAGGTTAGAGTTTGGATTTAGTGGTATTGATTTTGTAATAACTATAATATGGGTCCAACCACACTATTAGGAGCCACACTTGCCCCCTTAGACCATTGATTTATTATTATTATTAAAAAGAATATTCTTTAAACCTTTTTAATACGTCTTTTTTTTTAATTAAAAAAATTCAACACTTTTTGATACTATTATGTTAAGGTGTGTATTAAAAAAATCCCAAAATATGTCAATAAAAAAATTTCCAAAATTTGATTTTAGTGTTAAAACTATTTTTTAATATTGGTTACAAGTTTTTTTTAATGTATATTTTTAATTTTTTATTCATCATATTGATTCCAAAATGTTATGATATGTACATAATGTATTCACAATAACATTTTATTAAAAAAAAATTTTATTTATAATTTTTTGATTATTTATAATCCAAAATTCAAAAAATTAAATAGTGGTTATGATTGCTAGTGGTGCATGTTAGTATGACTACACCCATACGTGATGGTATTCTTGTTGTTAAATATATGTAAGTACTTTTACATCAAATTTGGCTACTATAGATTTTAGTTTAGGTGTAGTTGGTATTACTTTAGGACCATGTGAATAATTTCCTTGTGTGGTCACAATGGGTTCAATATATACAAAATTGTGTGAAGGATACTTTTTTATTGGTACTTCAAAAATTCTTGGATTCCCTATAGATATTTGGCTTCATTAATAGGTATATACTTATTCTAATATGTAGTAGTTGTGGTTGTACCATGCGTCTCATGATCAACTGTTGTAAAAAATTGTGGAATTATATTGGCCACTCCGTCATGAAATGATACACTACCATAGTGTTCAACTACAATGTTTGACATTTGTTTGTTCTTCACTCAAAACATAGATCAGGTACCTTTACATGCTACAGTTCTTGCACTATTCAAAGCAAGATGGGTTTTAGTCATCCTAATTCTTTTTGAAGCAGAATGTGGTTATATGAAGGTTTGAAGTACTCGATATCAAAGGGAGTCCTCCATATTTCACACCTTTATGTAAGGTGACTACACCTTTTAATTAGGTCCACCATAAAGGACCATTTAAAAAGATTTGGATGTCATTATCTTCACACCAGCCCTATAATGGTAGGGTCTTTTTTAATTGCTAAACATGACAACCATTTGTATAATCTAGGTCATGTAATTAATAGCCTTGATTAACCGATCTTGACTTTAGAACTAACATTGAAGCAAATGTTTTGTTCATTGAAAGAATCCACTACCATATGTTTCATGTATGTCATTATAATTGTGATGAAAGCCACTGATGGAGTTCACACAACCACAAACAACCCATGGACCTAAAATGTTATTATATGTAGGTGAACCCAATGTACCATGTTAAAAAGGTAGTCCAAAGGTTAGGCTTGAGTTATAACTCCATCCATGCTTGCTACAATGGGTATGTTATATTTAAAGGGGGATTGAGTGATGAATCCACTTGTCCAAAGTTTAACAAATCTCGATTTATTGATGTGTCAAATCAAGTTCCTTGCAAAGCTCTTTAACATTTCCCATTAATTCCACACCTAAAACAAATGTATAAATGTTCATCACTAGTAGAATTGATGTTATGGAATGATACAAACAAGAGCCATGATGGCATGATGCATTAAGTATGTGATTCCAAGGAGTGGAAACATGTTGATATCGCATGGCCGAAATTTGTAGCAGACCTCCACAACATAAGGTTGGGTCTAACCCTTGATGGGGTGAATCCATATGCGAACTTGTCAACAAAACATTCAACTTGGCCGATCCTTCTCATAAATTACAACCTACCACCTTAGTTAACAACAAAGCATTTTTTTGTAGAACTCGCATTGCTGATACCAAGGAAATTGTCAATTAAAAATGAGAATGTCAAAATGTCTACTATAGCCATTGGTTGAAGAGTTGGAGCAATTGTGGACATGGGTACCAACAATTGAGGTGACAAGGCCAAAGGGATTTCAAAGATTTCTCCTAAAGGGCATTTTCATTTGGAACATCCATGATTACCTTGCATATGGCTTATTTGCAGGGTGTCAAATTAAAGGTTATATGACATGCCCTTTGTGTGGTCCAAATGTGGACACAAGATGGTCATCCCACCTAAAGAAAAATGTGTATTTGGGACAGCGCCATTACCTTGTGAGGCACCACCCATATAGGAGAAACCGAGTGAACTTCAATGGATTAGTGGACCATAGACCTGCACCAATATGAATGCCACTTTCTGATTTCCCAAGGAGGGTAAAAGGAATGGTTAAATAGAAGAAAGTGTGACCAACAGGGGACAAAGATGATCATGTTCATGTATGTGGTGAGAAGAAGAAAAACATATTCTTTCTACCATACTCACAAGTAGACTAGAAAATCTAACCTTTTTAATCTAATGTGACCAATAGATGCAAAGTATTATTGCAAAAGAGAAGTGGCAAAAGGTAGATCTGTTAATAATGTTGGGTTTACATTTAGGTTTAAAGTTTAGGGTCTCAATTTGTGGTTTCCATGGACTGTCTTAAATTCAACCCACGCATTTGCAAAATCACCTATTCATTAGGCATCCTACAATTTTCATAGCTCTACATTTTGTTGGATCAAATTGCACTGCCCATAATATTGATCAAATGGCATAACACTACTTTCATAAATTGAATTTTGACAAATTTAATGTACGATGCCTAAACCTAGATCATATGGCGTGCATGTTCATTGGTAATTTGTACAACTTTCAACAATCTAGATTTGTTGGATTAGATGATATTGCCCTATAATGTTGGGAGTACATTTAGGTTTAAGGTTTAATTCTCAATCTATGATTTCCAAGGATTAATTGTCTTAAATTTGACTTGTGCACTTATTGACTTGCCTATTCATTGGGCATCCATATAATTTTCATAGCTTTAAATTTTGTTGGATCAAATTGCACTAACCAAAACCTTGATCAAATGGCAAGTACATTGGTAATTAACACTACATTCAGAAACTAAATTTTCACATAATCAAATTACAATGCCCTAAACCTTAGTTAAATGGCATGTGCTCATTAGTGATTGGTACAATTTTCATGGATCTAAATTTTTTTGGATTAAATGATATATGTTGGGTCTACATTTAGGTTTATGTTTTATGGTTTACATTTAGGATTAGGGTTTACGATCTCAATCTGCAATTTCCAAGGACTATCTTAAATTCTAAAAATTCATTTGTAGACTTGTTTGTTCATTAGGCATCCATACAATTTTCAAAGTTCTAAATTGTGTTGGATCAAATTGCACTACCATGCAAAAGCATAACAAGGTCTTTCAAATTTGGTAGATTAAAGTCCCTATTCAAAGTCCTTTTCTAGTGTAGTTAGAAATTGGCTTAAAATATGAATATTTAGATGATATTAAAAGTAAAAAAAAAACACATTTCCAATTTCAAGTCATGATAATGTAGGACATATAAAAAATATCACAAAAGATTTTTTTTAAATAACTATTTTTAAATGTTTAAAAAGGCTTTTTAAATAATTATAGTTTTTGAGATTGTGAAAAGTCCATAACATAATAATTTAAAATCACAATCCATTCATTCAATGGATCTTTAGTTTTTAAAACACAATTCATCCCTTATCCCAAAATTTCAAATATATAAGACTAACATATTGTAAAATCCATATCCATGAATTTTGTAGGTGTGACAAAAAGTGTCAGCAAAATTCAAAAGTCCATTACTTATTGGCTATGCACGATTTTGATTTTATTGTTTCTTGCTTGGAAGGTTGATTATGATAGCTTTAGATTAGTGAGTCCCTTTTTTATTATTTCAATGAATTTTATTTTATTTATTTTCTTGTATTTAAGAAATATAGGAAAAATTGCCATTGTGATGTCCATGTAAGGTCACTATAATGTGCAAACACCCTACCCAAAACCCTAATCAAATGGCATGTGCATAGGTAATTATCACTACTTTCAAAGTCTAAATTTTGATTCAATCAACTTATAATGCCTTAAACCTTAGTCAAATTGCATGTGTTCAATGGTAATTGGTGCAACTTTCATGGGTTTAAATTTTGTTGGGCTATGGATTATATGTCTATTGGAAATGTTGAAAGAAAGATGGGCATACGTGCATTTTGCTTTCTATATAATGTGTTTTTTTTATGAGATGGAACATAAAGGTTTGGGTCAATGGGTTGTGGGTTGTTATGTGGTAGCATTTGTTGGTGAGGCACACGTTGGATGTGATGCATTGTGAGAAGAATATATGTAAGAACATGGTAAAAAAAAATTTTGGGGAGAAAGACATGTTGACAGTTTGAAGAGATATGGAAAAGCTTGGTATCTAGCCTCAACCTTGGTTGCAACAAATGGCTAACAAAAGCCACATAAAACCAACTACAACCTATGTGATGACAAATTAAGAAAAGAAGGCCTTTATGCATGTTATCAAGAAGTCAAGGACCCCAACAAATTATGTTGAAAATTTGCAAAAGAAGGTTTAGAAAGATGGGAAGTTGAAGCTTGGATTAAAATCCCATGACTACCACATCTTAATGTAATAAGTACTTCCATGTTGCCTTCGTAATCTAATGCAAGAAAATACACAAATGTTTCTTATTAGCTTAAGTTTGGTGTTTACTAAACATTGCTTAAAGGTGATTGGCCTTAACACCATGTTAGTGCCAAGGGTAAAAGTTGAAACCATATTTGATTTAAAAAAGGTTTTCCCTCTTACATGTTTTGATGTGATGACACATCTAGCAATCCACTTAGAAGAAGAACTTGACCTTTGTGGGCCGATTCACACATGATGGATGTACCTAATGGAAAGGTACATGAAAGCCTTAAAAGGCTATGTCCAAAATATGGCACAACCAAAAAGGAGCATGGCAATTGGGTATGCCATTGAGGAGGCCCTAAGATTTTGCGCAAAATATATCCAACAAGTTAAATCTACGAAGAGAGTTTGGGATGATTTGGAAAAGCCTACAATGCATAATGAAATGCTTAAGGGGAATGGATGCTCTTGTAGATTGAGTGTTGACCTCAAGAGTAGGGCCTTGTGCACATTTGTCTTACATAATGCAACAATTTAGCAACATGGTGCATGTGACATGAATGCCCTTATTGCCAAAAGCTTGATTTAATCCAAAATTGTACTATTTGTTTGGGGATGTATGTTAGATTATATATGTTGATAGAAGAATCTAGTTATTTCAGGTTGGAAGGTTTGAATATGATATAGTGGTCCTACCAAAAAAATTTGTGAATAACTAATGTGGCCATGTGTTGCCCAATTTTGCTAGTTCCTGATGTCTTTTGTTTTCATGGACATAGCTAGGGTTAATATCTTCAAAGATTATGTGCAAGAGGTACCAAGTAGCCCAACATAAAAGGACAATTAAAAGGGAAATGATTACATGATCAATAATAAAGAGGAATAGGAAAGTGGTTTACCCAAATGAATTGGTAAAAATGCTACCATTTTAGTTATGGATTGCTACTAATTTTGCAAAGGACATGCTAGCAAGTGTAGACATTGTGCCAGATGTCATTTCAATCATTAAACCATTGTCAGACCTTTCCATTGCCTACCAATTTATGTGGGCATTTAGAAACCATTTAGGAGTGGCCAACATAGAACACAACTCGTCAACTATCAATTCTAGGGTGGTAGCAACATTTGAACAAGAATGTCATTCTCATTCCAATGACCAGAACTTAGTTTTGGTATCCCTTGAATATTAGGTGGATGGAAGAAATATTGGAGTTGGATTATGGGAGGTACTATTGTACTTCTTTACAACTAAGTGGTGGCAAACTATTCTAGATCTATAACCATAGTTAAATGGGATGAATATGGGTTCACATTGGTGAACTTTGAACGTTTGATCCCACTTTTTGTTGAATCATTTGCATTTCCAATGCATGTTAATCAAGGTTTTTTTTGTAGAATATGTCAAATCAATAGCAAGTTGGAAGGTAGTTTTGCATTGAAAACCAAAAAGGCAAAGGTCAAATTTCACTAAAAAGACCAATCCAAAAATCTCCATTTTAACAATAATGCCAATCATGTAGGTGTAAGAATGACAATCCCACTTGAACAAATAGTTTCCCCCCTTCAAAACAAGGATGAAATGGATGGAAAAATAATTACCCTGGCCCAAGTATTGGCTGAAGAACTAATTGTGGCATTTGAAAGTGATGACGATGAGTAGGATGAAAAAAATCTTCTTTCTTTTGGATCTAAAAATAACCTTTTTTCCTAGTTGGATACTTTGGGTATTTTAATCTTCTTTTGTCAAAATTGTCCACTTTAAACATTAAGATGTAATTTGAGTGAAAATTTTGAATTGAAATTTCATGATATGTACCAAGGTTGGATTATTTTTCAACTAGGTTGGAAGTGGAGCAAGTAAAACAACTTGCAAGTAATGATGTAATCTAACATTATCATATGCAAGTGAGATGTGAGCATTTCCAAATAGTATGGTGCGAAGGAAATTTTTAAACCCCAAACTACATGTTGTCAGTAGATAGTCATATGGGCAAAGGTTTTTTTATTGCCTTCATAGGGTACATGCACATTTTGACTTAAATAAGTAATTCTAATAAAGGTTGTTATGAAATTAGGGAACTCATGTTAATTTTGGACTTGGAAAACCTACTTTTTTCTAAGGATAATGTATATATAATGTTTATATGTTTGTCAAAACATATGGCACATACTTTAAATACTAGTGTAGGTGTTGGTTCATCAAAGGACGAAATATGGAGTTGTATTCACGAGTATATATTGGCATGTGTTTCACCATGTCTATAGGGATCATGATCCAAGGTTGGTGGATCAATGTGTTTGCATAATTTCCTATGTATGGTCTTAAGATATATGATTACCAATACGGGTTAAGGTATTTGATTGATGATAGATGTTTATAGGGGGCAGCATAATATTGAAACCATCCATTGATGTGGTGTGCCCCTTTTCTATATTCTTGTTGTGCCCATTGAAGGCTTTTGAATGCAAGGATAATGTTTTGTGGAATATAATTTTGAAATGACTTTGTCAACTTTTCTTAACATCAATTTGGCATGTAATTGGTAAATAGATAAAATAATGTCATGGGTTTGGAACTTGCTGGAATTTCAAAGCAACACCAAAAGGGTATGTTCTTGATTTGTGTTTCTTGATTTGTAAGAACCTTGAACCTTTGTTTGGAGCATAGAGGTGGTGCACTTCAATATGTATCATACATGTATGGTCCCAATGTATGTGTTGTTGAATGGATTGGGCTAGGGTAATGGATCATTTAGGAATCTTTAACATTACCTTATCAAATGGGCAAATAATAGGTAATTAGTTACTTTTGTGGGGCTATTAATGGACAATAAGAGCTCTTTTTATTTGAATGACTAGTTAGCTCAATGTTCAATGTGAAATACATGACCTCATACGGTGGTAAGAATAGTGGTAAGAACTAGGGATGTTTCTAGGAGTTCCACATCACTGGGGAATATTACCTTGTCATTGTTTCAACATAATGAACTATAACTTTATATGAAATGGGTTTATCAGGTTTGCCCAAAAGATTTTTTGCAAAATGCACTTAGATTCTATGGGCTACATACATTGCATTGTGCACTTTGACTAAATGTGCTAGAGTTTGTGCATTATGTAATTGAACTTCATGCACTGGAATCTAAGCAAGTTGATCAAGTCTATGATTTCAATAAGATCATATATAATTAGGTAGGATGATCCCATATTCCATCTTGAGGGTGTCAATTGCTATTTAAGGACATGGAGGTCCTGGATGGACCAACTTACATTAATTTCTTAATAATAGTGAAGGGTGACTTGTCTTCATGTTAGGATGTATGTAGATAAACACTAGAGTTGCCACCTTTGTGTAATGTAGCCTTGGTCTTTCATTATGTGATAATTACCCCTTTGTGTCCATCAACCGACTCATAGTCTTCATGAAGTGTTTTTATGCATGATAGAAAAAAAGATGTATCTTGTCAAAATGCTAGTTATAAAGGACACTAGTCATGGTTCATACTCATGCTTTTAAAGGTTGTAGTATTGGTCCTCAAACCATAGGTTGGTACATGGTATGGGACTGCTTGAAGCTAGTAAGTTGTTTAGATGCATTTTTTAAAAACATGGTGTCACTAGAAGAAAAACCCCATTTTTCAACTTGTCTTAGGCGACTAAAAGTGTCTTTTGCGACTATTGTTTTATAGTTTTGGGGGATAGTTTGACACCATACCATCATATGGATTTGCCCATAAAAGGTGATAGCCCAAAAGATGGTCAAAATTTAACATATTTGCCACAAAATGCAATGATTTACAGTTATGAAAGTTGATGAGAGGAGGGGCAATGACTATTTCAGTCTATTGAAACTCTACATTGTTGAAAAGGTGTAGATGAAAATGAAACCATTTGTTATCTCATATTCCATCTTCATAAAATATATCAAGACTACAACCTTTTGCATCTTGTGTTTTAATGAGTGTGTGCATATGAGGTGTGTAGACTTTGATGTGTGTATCAAGTGGTTTGGGTGCATGTATTAAAAGATCAATCCCATATACCAAATTTTTATAGTTGTTGAATCACCCTAAGCATGTTTACATTTGGTTTATGTGGCTTTCACCAAAGGTCTAGAAGATTGAAAATCCGATAGGACTATTATTATTGTTCCTATGCATAAGGTATTTAAGCCAATTGATGGTGGATTATGTTTGAGAAAGTTTTGTTAATCTTTTGAGGCATTGCTAATTTATCAATTGTTTTCATGTGGTTGTTTAATCTTATTACTTTTAATGTTGGGTTAATGCACAATAGGCAATTATAATGAAATGGAATCCATTGTTCATCACATAAAAAATTAACGAAGTTTACAAGACCAAATTTTTCTCACATTAAAACATTTAAAATTACATTGCCGCAACTAATTTAAAACATTTTTTACCAATTTTTTTTTCCAAACATTTAGTTTTGCAAGTACAAGATGGTTTACTATATGTGCAATGGATTTTTAAAGATTTACAAATGCATAGCCACAAAGGTAGATATGTCATGTACAAGTACAATTAAAATACCTAGTCAAAATGGACATGCATGTTAATCAAGAAAAACCATATGGTCAAATTGGACTATTCGAAAAACCAAGAATTTCAATATTGTTTACGATTTCATTCCCAACGTATTAAAGCAGTCATTTACCTTTATGCAAAAAATTTCCAAAAATATTAAAACCCCCTTGCACAACCCCCTAAGTTTAAAAAAACATTTAAAAAAAACCCAAAAAGTATAGGTGGTGATCTCCAAAAATCTCCACATCTTTTTATTCACAAATTCCCCACACAAAAAGTTCTTCCTCTTTCCTCCCAGCTCCTTTTAACATCTCCTTCAAACTCACCCACACACACCCACCACAATGATAGGTAAAGAGAATCCTCACAAAGATTTCCACCCATCACCCCAACCATATCACTTGTTACTTTCTAACCTATCTCATAATAATTTGTTAACTCAAGTGAAATGACAAGATAATGCCACTTCAATATTTTTGTATTCTTCCCCCCTTTAATAGATTATGAAAACATGTGGGATAATTTGGATTGAATCTAATGAGTATAAAGTTTAAAAAACATGAATAATTCATTGTAGCTAATGTTTTTGTTTTTTTTTCCAATTTTAAAATGTTGAAATGCTTTGAAATTAACACAATCATGTACAATAAATATTCAAACCTTTTACATAATATTATAATATGTCATGACAAAAAAAATTACCATCATAAAAAAACATGGATTTTTTATCCATCACAATTTGTTGCATCATGTTAACAAGCATTCCCACTATGTTTTAAATAGTCTTATCCAATCTATTACAATAAGATCATAGCCTTAGTTGGGTCATATTATTCTATTTGCACTCACATGTATTTCTTCTTTCCAAAGTCCCAAGTACAACTCTCAACACAATGAATGAAAGAGTAAGTGAATATTTTTTCCCTTAAACTAGTGCCTCTTTCTCTCCCTCCTAGAATTATGGCAACACATTCCAAATCTACTTGCCAAATCCTATTTTAGTTGCAACTAAGTTGCCACCTAGTTCCTTTTAGAACCTTTTCCAAATATAGTTAGTGTTAGCTCTTAAATGAATGAAGCTAGTAGGTGAAACCTATTACCAATAACTTTCAATGTCATTAGGCTACCTTCTAATAATAGTACTCAACTCATATGTGATAAGGGATATACTAATACAATACTAATTTTCATAATGGTCATTTTCAACCTATTACATGTTGATAATTACGATTTTCCATACCCCAAAATATCATATTGAAATTATATGAAAACTATAATAAATCTCCCATAGCCAATAATACCCAATTTAACCCAATAAATCATTTCTTTAATTATATTTGGGAAATTCTTAACATCAATAAATGTGAAATGTCTAAATTTTAAGTATTTTACAAAATCAATGTTGGGAATTTGTTTCGAAATGGTCTATCCTTATCAACAAATTAAGGTGTTTCACCAAGGTTAAGGGTGCACAAACATTTTCAAACATTGGTGCATCATTTAAGGCTGATTAACACTTTTGAACTTAGAATACAATCAAACAATCAATGAGGTCTTGCAATAGGAGTGGATGATCAATTTACATATTTTATGAGGAAAAACTTCTAATAGTGGAGTTTATTGCTTGAAAATTGAAAAGTAATATCCAAAGGCTATGCATTTCAAAACTTGAAAATATTAATGAAAAAAATAAGGCATTTGAAAGTGAATGATATGTTTGAAGCCCAGCATCAAGTCAATAACCCTTTACAATGAAACACTTTTTATGAGCATTATTTCCATCCAAGAACTTGTCCAACATGGGCTTTTATCAATTTTCGAATTTTGATATTCCCTTTGAAAATGACTCTACCACATTACCAACTTGCTTAACATACTAATTTCCTTGGATTGGCTATCTAAGCGAAAATTAAATAAATACATGATTTATTACAAAATAAAATTGTTGTTTTTTAATGCATTTTGTTATGGTTCTTATTGCGTATTGTGTAAGAAGTAAAACAACACTTTAAATTAGTGTTGTTTTAAAGTTTGGGATGTTCCAAATTGGCAAACATTAACTACAAGATGTAGCCAAATTTGGCAACAGTGCAGATCTGCTAGGAGAACTTTTTTTAAATCCTTTTATATTGTGGTTACTTGCTAGAGCCTGTAGTAGAAATATGGCCAAAAACAAATTTGAAATGGTAAATATTTTCCCATTTTTTACCCAAAAATTGTACATGTTGAGGGGCATTTTTTTTTGCTAAATCAAAAAAAAAATTCACAAAAAAATTGTTGCTTCCAATGGATTGAGATAAATAAATATCTTTAAACTTTGTAAGGCATCCCAAGGGCATATGAAGGTGTCTGTGAATAATCAAAGTGGCATTATAAGAGGCAGTGCTTCTGTTTTTGGCGAATTTTCACATCCTGGCTACAAAAAGATGCCATTCCAATAAGTACAAAGGAATCTTTTGGAGAAAAAAATCGCCCATTGCAGCCACATTATGAGGGGGAAATTTTTGAAATCACCATATTTAGACAATAGTTTCTACCATGTAGGCAAAATATAGCATGGTTCCTTAACTTTTCTACTTTCCTCTTTCACCTTTAGCCAAATTTGGCTAAGTCCTCTTGTGGATGATCGCCAACCCACCTACCTCACAACTGTGGGAGAAAAAAAACCTGGTGAGAAGGCCAGGATAAAATGGTTTATAGGGCACACTGTCCACAATTCCGAGTAACTAATCTTGTATCAAAAGGCAACAATGACATGTTGACATGTTTATACACGGCAGACCATCGACCCCCCCCCCCCAAAAGCAACCAATTATGTACCAACAACTAAACATACCAAACTTTCCACATAGCTTCGAATTGTTCCACTCAACTGCAAACTACAAACTACCAATGTCATGTGAACAGAATATCCAACATGTTTCTATAAGCCATCTCTGTTTCAACAAGTGTTTAGCCCTTGTTCAAATCTAAGGAAATTATCAAGATCCACACTGTCCAATCACTCATCTTTATGGCCCATTGTAGATCACAAGTTACAACATTCCCTTGACAGTATGCAATGAGGTGTGCACTGTCCACCTTTCAAATAGCAGCTAGTTGTCCTCAGTCGCAGGCCCCATTCTTCTGTAAAATAACTGGTCTGGTTTTGTTGAGTCTTTGTGGAGGGTATCTTACCCAATGTAATTTCCCTCTGCTGTTAGAAGGGTGATTCAAAAAACAGAAAGCCTGCTTGAATTGTTTTATAAAAAGATCAAACCATAATTTTATGCTCAGTAAGCCCTTGGCAGGGGGCTGTCCGTGATTTGGCTCCACATTGTATGGGCCCTTATTTAAGTAAAGCCCCCTGCATTGGGCCTTACACTACACATAACTTCTTGTGCAACTATAGAGGTCAAATACAGCCCACGGGTATGGATGCCCTGGTCCCCAAAGACCCTACATAAAATGACTGATTTTTCCCTCTTCAGAGCATTAACAGAATTGGTCATCCAGATTCTTGTGGGTTTAATTGGATCCGTTCATTTACAGCGTACAGCTGACCACTCTCATCACAATTTCCAACAGGCAAGATGAAACCTCAACAACAAGAAGCAATAGTATCATGAACTCTTTAGTGTAGAAATGCATTCAAAGTTTATCTTCTCTATTCCAGAGAAAAGGAGATAAATTACCTGAAGTCCCAAGCAGCTTTATCGTTTATTCAGAGTGAGAAAAGGAACATAAGGAACTCATATGTGATGTTTGCCTGTCAGAGGGACAGCGTCCTCAATTATACAGTTCCAACAGGTGGCATTAAAAGTTTCTGTAGTTCTTGGTTCTTACTACGTAGAGCAGGTCCACTAAGCAGCAGTTAAATGACCTTTACGCGACAGTATCGTTGAAATTCGGTTTGGACTTTGAACTTCTACATCTGCATACTATACGGTGGTTTCACATGGCCCTTCTCATTGGCTGGTCGTAATGATTGGCTCAAGTGGTAGTATTTTAATCAAGGTTGCCAGCCCCAGTGTCCATATAGAGACCAAGGGACTACTGAGGACAACTAGGTCGTCTTGGATAAAATATGGGCTTGGAGTATGTCCCCAAGGCTCTTTTTTTCAGGTGACGGCAGATTTTTTGGGTGATGGGAGACAATAGGAAGGACAGCAGGGGATGTTGGGGACACCAAGCAGGTGCTGAGGGATGATACAACGGACGTCAAGGGACAACAATAGGACATCTAGGTGTGAGATTTATGTTTTTGGGCTTCAAGGGAAAACAAGGGGTGCTAGATGATGGTGGGAAGGATTTCAAGGGATGACAAGGGATGCTGGGATGTAAAGGAAAAGATAAATTGAGGCAATGGGGGATGGTGGAAGCACCAAGAGAGACGGCAATAGGAAGGACACCATGAAAGACAAAGGGCACATCAAGTCGAGTTAAGTCCAAACTCCAAACCTCAGCCCAAAGAAAAATAATAAAGTTAAAAAAGTTGAAATAAAACAAGGGGTACAAAAAATACTACTTGTTTGGACACAAGGAAAGATGTGCCTGATGTTCCAGAAGGCAAGCCTGATTTAAAGAATCTCTCACCTTGTAATGTTCAATTTTGCATGTTTACAGGTGGGGCAGCTGAGACAATTAACACTGGATGTTGGATGTGACAAACAATGGTAGAGGCCCCAACCAGGGCTGTGGGTGGACCTAATCATCTTTATTAGTCTCATTTAAAAAGCAAACAATAGACCTTGAGTTTGCATTTATGTAATAGTTATGGAATAGTGCCTAATAAGTTCTGTCGGCAAAAGTTGGAGTGCTGCCCACGTTACACTTCTATGCACTAGTTGTTGAGTGTAAACCTTTCTGTCGGCGAAAGTTGGATTGCTGCCCATGTGACATTTTACCAACTCCACGTCATTCTTGCAAAATCTGGACTTACTATACACGAATTAGATCTTTGTATTGGCAGGCTTTGAGCAGTACATATTTGGGCCAATCCGCACACATTGCCATAATGCACCTGGAAGGAATAAGAATGTCAAGGTGCACTGCATATCACACAATACACCAATCTCATATGTACACGAACTCTTTGTGCGTACATTGTCTCGTCAGCAGAACATGAACAACCCCACCAAGGTTCTTTCCACTTGCATGTCAACCAAAAACGCAGGTTCTTCTTTTTGTTTCTAACAGTCCGCTCTAATTTAATTTTTATCTGGAGGAAAACAGTGTTGTTTTTTACCAACTGCAAGCTGCTCGAGTCCAAAGAGCTACTAACCACCATCAACACAATATGATAACAGAAGTTTTGAAGGAGATCTAGGAAGATCACATATCATCTCACCACATCCATACAACTTTAACACATCCCCTACTTTCACGACAATATTAACCTAATGTGCACAATCTAATTTAACTTATGTATTATAACATAACAAACCAATTAGAAACCTCACAACAGCATACTTCATTTATTGGATGTGAAATACCTAGGACAAGATTGAAGTCAAAAACCCTACATCATATATGGAAATTTTCTCCAATGGAAAGTAAAGCAAATAACTTGCAAGGTAGGGCTTTAAGGAGCCAATTACAACAACTTGTGCAACTTGTGGAGATATTTGTCATGCTAGTTTTTATTGCCTTGCATGTCCTATTTGTTCATGCATTGCTAGCAACTACATAGTCGCTTTTGACTTAGGTCACAAGAAACAAGTTTGTCATGTGACTCCTCAATGGTCTTGTCCCTAGTCATGCAAAACTAGGCTTTCTAAAATCAACATTTCTTCCCACAACTTGCCCCTTTGCCTAGATAGTTGTCTTTGCACAATGTCCAAAGTTTGATTCTATTGCATGTGAACATTGACTTTCATGGCAATTGCACCTTACATAATGTTCAACATTTTGGAGGGACCACTGAAGGCGAACTTTGGTGGCAACTTTGGACTTATGATCATTATCTCAAGTGCAAGACAACTTGCAATCTAGTGTGCAATGGTATCTTGTGTGAAAAATAACTTCATTGGGAACATCATCATTATTCTTTCTATTCCAAAGACATGAATACTTTTGCTCTAACTTGTTCAAAAAACATCATGGTTGTGTCTTTTTGTGAAAATCCCAATTGAAGCACAAAGCAAATATTTTATCCTATCAACTAATTGACCAACCAATTACAATGCACAAGAGATTATTTTCAATCATCATGCCATCTTCAACAATCTCTTGTTGTTTTCACAATCTTGACAAACTACTACATGCTCTGGCAATGCATTGTTTCATTTGGTTTTTGCAAATATTTATGAAATATCACTCAATGAATGTGAGGATTTTTGATAGCATAAGTTTAGTTCACATTGTAATTCTCCCAACTGTTTCACATATTGTTGATAGATTGCAAAACCCAAGCATGATTTCTTCTATGTCCTTTAGTTATAAAGTTGGAATTGCATCAAAAGACTTTACTAGAAAGGTTATACCAAATGGGGAACCTTTTATGTAATGTTTCTATTGTCCATGAAAAATTCAATGAATCTACTATTATCCAAAATTAAAGTTAGTCTAGCAAAACTCTTTTCAATTTTCAATGGTTGGCTAGACTAGCTCCTTGCCTTTTGGACCCCTTGATACATAACTTACAACAAACATAATGCTTATCATATGTTTATATGATAACTTGTCCATCCACCTTCCATCTCATGCTTTCCTCCATTGCCCACATTTGTGTATTCATTTTTCACATACACTATACAATTTTCAAATATTATGATGTCTAAGGTGTTTTTGCAAATACTATATGTAAACAATTTACAAAAAAAAATTATCAAATTTCTTATAAATCCACATTAAATAATTTGATTCTAAACGTTCAATGTAGTGGTTTTTTTTTCAAAATGCTAAATTGTATTGGATGGCTACATATAAACCCATGCAAAGGCTCTAGTGGCAAGTTGAAAATGTCAATAGTGCATGGTCATGGCTAGCATGTATTTTAGTGAAACAAATTGCAACTATTTGTTCACTTAAGCACAAAAAATGGGTAGCATTGTTTAGGAGCAAATGATAAGGTGTGTTGGTGAAACAATTTTTTTGGTGGCAATTTGTGTGGCAAGCATTTGCAATTTGGAATGGAACTGCAATGATCAAATGAGTTCATAAAAAATACCTCAACAATATAAACACAAATTTGAACAAGTTCACCATGAACATAAATTGAAAAAAACACCACCACACAAAAAAAAATTCATAGAAAGATGTAAGACTAAAAATATTATGATAGTTTGGAGGGTTTAGAATCTTGGCAATCCTTGTGAATCTTGTCAAGTAGAACCCAACTTAAACCAACATAAGCCATTCACATTAGGACCAAAATTACATCCCCATGTTAGAATTTGTTGCAAATGCAAGGTTTGCAAAAGTTTGCAAATGACATTAAAACAACATGGCTAGATAAGAAACTAATAGAATCAATTGCAAAACACTCAACATGCAGCAATAACATACATCTTACCATCACTTATGCAATGTACATGAATTCCACAACTAAAAAGAAAATGGGGGTGGAGGGGTGAAAGCATGATTGAGTGTGATTTTTTTGGTTGTACTAGCACTCTTGAAAGGGGCTAAAAAAAATCAAAAAATTTTGATGCTTGAGAAATATTACTTTATTGCTTACAAACAATCTAATAGGACAAGGTGTTATGGGGTGAAACCATTTAGGGAATTGCAATAACAATCACAAGAAAAAATCTTTGGGATTTTCCATTACCACCCATTGCAACTACTTGTCCAATTTGACCATTATTTGACTTGTTATCATCGCACACAAATAGCAAATTAAATTGTTTTCTAGTTATTTGTGCATAATTTCCATAGTGAAAACAATGATTAACTTGTTCACTAGCATTGGATTTTTTTCCTCCATGTTGAATTTTAAAATAATGGAAAAAAATTTAACATCGAAAATATCTCAACCTTAAACTCCTTGCAAGAGTGGTAATATTGTTTAGTCATTCTTTTAACAACTTTTCAACTATTAACAAATAGCATAAGTTGAACCAAGGTTTGATAACAAGTAAAGAATGTTACCCATAAGCTACACCTTGCACTTACACAAGAATTCACCTTACTATTTTTTCATAATTTCAAATTGTTGATGTGGAAATTAAGATAGCATTTAACTTTATTTACACATTGCACTATAATGGTTAATGATCTTTTTGGCATCTCTTCAACTATCAACATGGTACATGAATTGAATTGTACACTTGTATCATGTTGAAACCATTGTTCATAGGTTGCATTTTGCACTCACCATAATTTTTTAAATGAATGTATTAAAAAAAAAATGTTTCACATTAATATTTGAATTAAAAATTAAGTCAAAATGTTCATATATCCAAAGTCTAGGGTCCATGTAGACCCTTGTATTCAAAAAATTTAATGTTCAAAGTTGTACATTTACATAAATTTAAAATTATGTTTTTCCTTTAATTTGTTCATCATTGGACAAGTTTTTTATGACAAATGTTTATGACACCACAATAACAAAACCTAAAAAAAACCCTTAAATTATTTCTCCATTTTATCTCTTGATGTATGAGAAATATAAATCTTAGTT
>Ga0116230_10000825_pt1 | contig 27996 bp, 32 predicted proteins | sample S1TSphfallax_3_FD_88678 | JGI IMG/M metagenome (GOLD analysis project Ga0116230, IMG submission 88678) | Host-associated microbial communities from peat moss isolated from Minnesota, USA - S1T2_Fd - Sphagnum fallax MG | ecosystem: Host-associated > Plants > Peat moss > Unclassified | place... | reverse complement strand
CGGCGAGCGCCGGAGCGAGCTTCCACACCGCCATCAACAGCGGGTAGTTCCACGGCACGATCATGCCGCAGACGCCGATCGGTTCGCGCACCGTGAACGACTGCGAGGGCGCGGGCACGTCGTAGGTCTCGCCGTGCGCCTTGGTCGCGATGCCCGCGTAGTAGCGAAAGCAATTCGCGGCGTCGGCGACGTCGTATTCCGTCTCGCGCAGCGGCTTGCCGGCGTTGAGCGTTTCGAGACGCGAGAACTCCTCGGCGCGCGCTTCGAGCGCGTCCGCGATCGCGAAGAGCGTCTTGGCGCGATCCTGCGCGCTCGTCGCGCGCCACGGGCCGCGATCGAACGCGACGCGGGCCGCGGCGATCGCGCGCTGCGCGTCGGCGAGCGTGCCTTCGGCGACGTGCGCGATCGTCTCGCCGGTGCCGGGATCGACGAGCGGTCGCGACGCGCCGTCGGACGCGCCCGACCACACGCCGTCGATCACGAACGAGGCGACGCCGTCGCCGGACGCGATGAGGTTGGCGAGTTCGCTGTGAGCTTCGGTCATCGACATGGGTGCACTCCTAGGCGACGCGCCGGCGCGGCAGCGATGCGAGCGAGGTGTCGAGCGCCTCGAAGAGGCGTTGGGCCTGCTCGCGTTCGATCGTGAGCGGTGGTTCGATGCGGATCGTCTGCGCGTTGATCAACGTGCCGGCGACGAGGATGCCGCGGTCGAAGAGCGTGCGCGCGACGGTGAATCCGATCTCGTGGGTGGCGAACTCGATCGCGATCAAGAGGCCGCGGCCGCGCACCTCGACGACGGCATCGGGATACCGCTGCGTCACCGTGCGCAGGCCCTCGATCATGTACGCGCCCATCTCGGCCGCGCGTTCGGGCAACCGTTCTTCGAGCAGCACGGAGATCGTCGCGATCGCCGCCGCGCACGCGAGCGGATTGCCGCCGAACGTGGTCGTGTGCAGGAACGGGTTGTCGAAGAGCGTCGAGAACACGGCCTCGGTCGCGAGCACCGCGCCGATCGGCATCACGCCGCCGCCGAGCGCCTTGGCCAGGCACATGATGTCGGGCGCGACGCCATCGGCCTCGCAGGCGAACATCGTGCCGGTGCGGCCCATGCCGGTCTGCACTTCGTCGAGGATCAGCAGGGCGCCGTAGCGATCGCAGAGCGCGCGCACGCCGGGCAGATAGCCCGGTGCGGGGATGTTGACGCCGCCTTCGCCCTGGATCGGTTCGAGCAGCACCGCGCCGACGTCGTCGCCGGTGAGGCGGCACGCTTCGAACGTCTTCTCGAGCATGTCGAGATCGTCGAAGGCGACGTGCCGCACGCCGGGCAGCATCGCGCCGAACGGCGTGCGAAACGCGCCCTTGGCCGTGGTCGCGAGCGCACCGAAGCTCTTGCCGTGGAAGGCTTTGGTGGCGCAGACGATCGTCGGTTTGGCCGGATCGTAGGCGCGGGCGAGTTTGAGCGCGCCCTCGACCGCTTCGGTGCCGCTGTTGCAGAAGAACGCGTACTGCAGATCGCCGGGCGCGATCATCGCGAGCAGTTTGGCCAGCATGGCGCGGAGCGGATCGAGCATGTCTTGCGAATGCAACGGTTGCCGCGCGAGTTGATCGGCAACGGCCTTGACCACTTTGGGGTGGCGATGGCCGAGATTGAAGATGCCGAACCCGCCGAGGCAATCGATGTATTCGCGTCCGCGCACGTCGGTGAACGTGTTGGGGCCCGCGTCGCTCCACTCGACGGCGGCGTCGAGCGTGCCGTGCGCGGCGGTTTTGCGGTAGTTGAGGAAGCCGGGATTCACGTGATCCCGGAAGGCGTTGATTGTCTCGTTCGTGACCCAGTCGGCCGCCGATTGATCGAGCGCGGGGCGCGCGATCAGATCGAGGACGTGGCTAGCGTACGAACGTACGGACTTCGCATCGACATTAATTTTGGGACCTCCATGCGTTAAGCAGCGGTGTGGTGGATGGAATCGGCGAGGATCTCAAGCCCGAGCTCGAGGTCCTCGTCGCTGATGACGAGCGGTGCGAGGAAACGGATCACGTCGCCCGACCCCGCTTTGAGGAGCAGCAGCCCGCGTTCGCGGGCCGCATCGACGATGCGCTGCGCGTCGGCAGCGTCGGCGAATTCGAGCGCGCGCATCGCGCCGAGACCGCGCGCATCGACGATGCGGCCGGGATATTCGGCGCGCATCACGTCGAACGCGATGCGGGTGCGCTCGCCGATCCGCCGCGCGCCGGCGAGGATCGGCTCGTCGGCGAAGACGTCGAGCGTGGCCAGCGCCGCGGCGCACGCCAGCGGGTTGCCCGCGTACGTGCCGCCGAGCCCGCCCGGCAGGGGCGCGTCCATGATCGACGCGCGGCCGACCACGCCGGCCAGCGGTAATCCGCCGGCCAGGCTCTTCGCGACCGTGATCAGATCGGGCGCGATCCCCGACTGTTCGATCGCGAACATCGTGCCGGTGCGCCCGAAGCCCGACTGGATCTCGTCGGCGACGAGCACGATGCCGTAGCGGTCGCAGCGCTCGCGCAGCGCCTGCAGAAAGCGCGGCGGCGCCGGGATGAAGCCACCCTCGCCGAGCACGGGTTCGATCACGATCGCCGCGACCTGATCGGGCGAAACGCCGGACTCGAGCAGCGAGTCGAGCGCCGTGAGCGCGCGCTCCGTCGGCCAGCCGCGGCGCTCGTCCGGATAGGGTGCGCGGTAGACGTCGCCCGGGAACGGACCGAAATTCTGCTTGTAGGGGTTCGTCTTGCCGGTCATGGCGAGCGCCAGGAACGTGCGTCCGTGGTAGCCGCGCTCGAAGGTGACGATGCCGGCGCGGCCGGTCGCCGCCCGGGCGATCTTCACCGCGTTCTCGACCGCCTCGGCGCCGGTGGTGACCAGCAGCGTCTTCTTCGCGAAGTCGCCCGGGGCGAGCGCGTTGAGCCGCTCGGCCAGGCGCAGGTAGCCTTCGTACATCCCGACCTGGAAGCACGTATGAGTGAAGCGGTCGAGCTGGTCGCGCACGGCCGCGACGATCCGCGGGTGCCGGTGCCCGAGGTTGAGCACGCCGATCCCGCCGACGAAATCCAGGTAGTGGCGACCGTCGGTATCCCAGACGTGGGCGCCGAGCGCGCGCTCGATGAGGATATCGTGCGCGACCGACACTCCGCGCGCGACGTTCGAGGCGCGTAACTCCTCGCGAGAGCCGGCGGTAACGTCGACGGAGACCATTTTCGAGGTTACTCTGTGCTTCGAGAAAGGGCCTGCGGCGGGCGGCATCGGCGGGCGGTGCAGGGCCGAATGACGAGCGACCGCGAATGAGCGAGGTCGAGTTTGGCGCCGCCCGCAGCTTGCGGCGGTTTCGTTTTTCCGGGAGTCGGTTGTGAACGACAAAGAGATCATTTTGACCCGCGATGGGTTGAAGAAGCTGGAAGACGAGCTCGACGAGCTCAAGAGCGTTCATCGTCGCGAGGTCAACGAGCGCATCCGCCAGGCCAAAGAGTTCGGCGACATCTCCGAAAACGCGGAATACGAAGACGCGAAGCAGGAGCAGGCCTTCGTCGAGGGCCGCATCCTCAAGCTCGAGTCGATGATCCGTAACGCGCGCATCATCGATCAGAGCGATTTCATCGCCGACGCGGTGCATCTCGGCGCGACGGTCAAGGTCAAGGAGCTCGGTTCGGGGCGCTCGCACGATTTCACGATCGTCGGTTCCGCCGAGGCCGATCCGAAGAACGCGCGCCTCTCGAACGAATCGCCCCTCGGCGCCGCGTTGATGGGCCGCAAGAACGGCGAGACCGTCGACGTGACGACGCCCCGCGGCGTGATGAAGTACAAGATCGAAGCGATCAACAAAGCCGTCAAGAAAGCCGCAGCGAAAAAAGCCTCTTGATCGACGACGTCTCCGAGTCGCGCGACGATCTCGGCAAGCGCGAGGCGGAGCTGATCGCCGCGCGGCGCGCGAATCTCGCCGCGCTGCAAGCACGCGGCATCGATCCGTTCGCGGCGACGCGTTTCGAGGTCACCGCTCACGCCGGCGACCTCGCGCGCCGCTACGAGGCACTCGGCGCGCAGGAAAACGCCGGCGAGGAGACCTGGTCGATCGCCGGGCGCGTGATGTCGCTGCGCGGCCCGTTCGCCGACGTCTCCGATCGCACCGGACGCTTCCAACTCTACTTCCCCAAGGCGGAGTTGGGCGAGGAATTCGCGGTGCTCAAGGCGCTCGACCGCGGCGACTTCCTCGGCGCGACGGGGTACGTGTTTCGCACGCGCATGGGCGATCTCGCGCTGCACGTGAAATCGTTTGCGGTGCTCGGCAAAGGCCTCGCGCCGCTGCCCGACAAGTGGCACGGTCTGGTCGACATCGAGAAGCGCTACCGCCAGCGCTACGTCGACCTGATCGTCAACCCGCACGTGCGCGACGTGTTCATGCAGCGCAGCACGATCGTCTCGACGATGCGCCGCTTCATCGACGCCCAGGGTTTCTATGAGTGCGAGACGCCGACGCTGCTCAACGTCGCCGGCGGCGCGACGGCGCGACCGTTCCTCACGCACATCAACGCGCTCGACATCGAGATGTCGCTGCGCATCGCGACCGAGCTCAACCTCAAGCGGTTGATCGTCGGTGGGCTCGAGCGCGTCTACGAGATCGGCCGGATCTTCCGCAACGAAGGCATCGATACCACGCACAATCCCGAGTTCACGATGCTCGAACTCTATGCGGCGTATTGGTCGGTGCACGAGATGATGGAGTTCAACGAGGCGCTGATGGAGCATCTCGTGCGCGAACTCTACGGCGACGATACGTTGATGTACGGCGAGAACGCGGTCTCGTTCAAGCGGCCCTTTGCGCGCATCGCGTACTTCGACGCGCTGCGCGAGTTCGGTGGACTCGAACGCGAGCAGCTGATGACGTTCGATGGCGCGCAGGCCGCGCTCGAGGCGTTCGGCATCCCGCGTTCGCCGACGCACGCGCACGCGCTCGACAAACTCTTCGAGCGCATCGTCGAGCCGCGGCTGCTGCACCCGACCTTCGTGTACGACATGCCGGTCGTGCTCTCGCCGCTCGCCAAACGCAAGGGCGACGATCCGGAGCTGACGGAGCGCTACGAACTCTTCTGCGTGTCGATGGAGATCTCGAACGCCTTCAGCGAGCTCAACGATCCCGACGACCAGCGCCGCCGCTTCGAGCTGCAGATGGCGGAGCGACTCGCCGGCGACGACGAAGTGCCGCCGCCCGATTGGGATTTCGTCACGTCGCTCGAGTACGGCATGCCGCCGACGGCCGGCATCGGCATCGGCGTCGACCGGCTCGTGATGCTCTTGACCAACAACCAGTCGATTCGCGACGTGATCCTCTTTCCATTACAACGGCCCGTTCCCGGGTAAACGAAACCGGGGTGCCGCAACGGCGGTCCAAGTCAACGCCGCACTCACTCGACCCTCCACCGAAAGAATCAACGACATGGATCTCACCACGTCCTATCCCGCCAGCGTGCACCACAAGCTGCACGGCATCGTGCAACTCCAGCGCACGATCGACAAAGGCAAGGCGCTCGCGAAGGGCAACATCGGCGAGTATCACTACAATTGCCCGATGGACGTGCATCTCTTCACGTTCCTCGGTATCGATCACGAAGCGCTCCTCGACGTGATCAAGACGTCGAGCGACGCCGAGATCTCGGAGTACGTCGCGCCGTTCGTGCACGCGAAATCCGACGAGGAGATCGAGGCGTTCAATCAGGACTGGCTGCAGCACGGACCCGATCCGGGCAGCGACGCCGAGAAGTACTTCCTCAGCTTGCGCGCCGAAGTCGCGCCCGACCGCACCGACGTCACGTCGTGGGCCGATCTGCTCGACCTCGACGAGAAGCGCCCCGTTCCGCAGCGCGTCGCGGCGTAAACCGGGTTCGGCGGCGCCGAACCCAAATGAGGGGACGGTGCCGACCTACCGGATCGTCGTCGAGTACGACGGAACGCTCTTCAGCGGGCTGCAATTCCAGCCCGCGGAGCGGACCGTCGCCGGCGAACTGCAGCGCGCGCTCGGCGTGCTCTTCGCCGAGCCGGTCGCCGTCAGCGCCGCCGGACGCACCGACGCCGGCGTGCACGCCTCGGGTCAGGTCATCTCGTTCACCAGCGCGCGCCGCTTCCCGATCGAACGCCTGGCGCTCGCGCTCAACGCGAACCTGCCGAACGATCTGACCGTGCGCGATGCGGGGATCGCCGCCGACGGCTTTTCGGCGCGCTTCGACGCGCTCGCGCGAACGTACGAGTATCGCATCCTCAACCGTCCGTCGCCATCGGCGCTCGCGCGCCGCTACGCCCACCACGTGCACCGTCCGCTCGATCTCGACGCGATGCGCGCGGCCGCGCGCGATCTGATCGGCCAGCACGATTTCATCGCGTTCTGCGGCGTGCTCCCGGAGCATGGCGGCACCGTGCGCACCGTTCACGCCGTCGACGTCGCGCGTCGTGGCGACGACGTGATCGTGCGCATCACGGGCCTCGGGTTCTTGCATCGCATGGTGCGCATCTCGGTCGGCACGCTGATCGAGATCGCGAGCGGCCGCCGCGCGATCGACGACATACCGGCGATCCTCGCCTCGCGCGACCGTCGCCGGGCCGGCTACACGGCGCCGGCCGCGGGACTCACGCTGGTCGGCGTGCGGTATCCCGACTTCGACTCGGAGCGTCAGCTCTCGTCTTCGCCCTCGTCGTCGTAACGGTTGACGAGGATCTTCACGCCTTGGTTCTTGGCGCTGCGCAAGAACGTGATGTTCACGCGCTGCCGGCCGAACGGGAAGGCGAACACGAAGTCGAACGACTCGGCGCCGTCGCCGCCCTCGGCCACAAATCGCTCGAAGCGGCCTTGGAAGTCGCGGACCGCCGTGCAGGGCGCGACGTCGCGGAAGAAGTTGCGCCCGATGACGCGTTCTTTCGGCAGGCGCGCGAGCTTCGATTCGTAGGCGTTGTACTGCTCGATCGTGCCGTCGGCGCTCACCGCGATCAACCCGAACGGCAGCGCGTCGATTTCCGCATCGGGCAGATCGAACAGTTCGTTCGTATCGACGGCCATGCGAACCGACGTTCGCCGTACGGGTCCGCGCCGCCCGGTGCCGGAATGGACGCTCGATGCCGGTGTTGAGCGACGAACAGATCGAGCGCTGCGCGATCGTCGGTCGAGTGGAGACCATCGCTCGCCGGTCCGTCGTTCCGCTCGACGGACCGACCGCCGCCATCGTCGTCGACGGGTGGTTTCGCGTGTTCCGCAACGCCGCGTTCGTGCGCGACGTGACGCTGTTTCTCGCGCGCCGCGGCGACGTGCTCGCGCCGGCCGCGCTCTTCGACCAGCGCGGCGGCGAGAGCGGGGCGGAAGCGATCGCCCCGTCCAGCGTGGCGCTCGTCGCAAGCGATGCTTTCGATCGGATCGCGGCCGACGACCCGATGCTCTACCTCGCGTTGGCGCGCAACATCGCGCACCGCACCGCGCAGGTGCAGGCCAAGCTCGAACGGCAGAGCCGTTCGCCCGCCGAAGCGCGCGTCGCGGCCGCCTTGCTCGAGATCTGCGACGACTTCGGCATCGCGTTGCCCAGCGGCGGCCACCGCATCGATCTGCCGCTTTCGCAGGAAGACCTCGCACGCTTGGCCGGCACGACCCGCGAGACCGCGTCGACCGCCATCGCGTCGTTCGCGCGGCGCGGGCTCGTCCGCGGCAGCCGGCTCAAGGGCCTGGCGCTGGTCGACGGCGCGGGCCTCGCCGCCGTCGCCGCTACCTACGTGTGAACCGGCGGCCCGTGCCGAAGCTCCGCGTCCTCGAACGCGGCGAGGTCGTGCTCGAGCTGCCACTGCAGGCGCGCCTTGTCGCTGCGCGCGAGGAAGGCGGCGCACGCTGGCGCGGGCGTCGCGCCGAGCGGGGTCGTCGCGCAGGCGGCGACGGGGCGCGCGGCCGCGGCGTTGTCCCACAGGCTCGCGCCCGGTTCGAAGCCGTAGGTCACGCTGTTGCGCGCGAACCCCTTGAGCGTCGCATACGAGAACGCGTAGGTCGTCTCGGCGCGCACGAACTCGTGCGTGAGATCGATGCGCGACACGCCTTCGTCGTCGGTCGCGAGCGCGACCGGCACGCCGTAGCGCAGATACGTCGGCAGCGGATGATCCGCGCCGCGCACGCCGAGGATCACGTCGTTGCTCGTGAGGCAAATCTCGACGAGCACGTGGCGGCGCGCCATCTCGGCGAGCAGGCCGGGCGCGTCGTCCTCCTCCGTCACATCGACGCCGTGGCCGATGCGCTTCGCGTGCGCGATCTCGACCGCGTGCCGGATGTGGAAGCGCAGATCGGGCGGCGGCACGAGACCGAGCGCGAGTTCGCCCGCGTGCAACGTCACGTTGGCCGGCGGCTCGAGGTGCGCGAGCGCGTCGAGCATGTGCATGTGCAGGTCGTAGTCGCGCAGTGCCACGGGGCCGTCTTCGGGCGCGACGAGGTTGAGCCCGACGACGCGCGGCTCCGTGTGCGCGAGCTCGAAGCCGAGCATCGATTGCGCGAACACGGTCACGGGCGGCAGCGCGCGGATGACCTGCATCAGGTAGCGCACCTCGACCCGGCAGCCGGGCTCGGGCGCCGGGCCGTCGCAGCCGAGCTGTACGCGCCGGTCGCGATCGAGCATCGCCACCTGCGCCCGCGCCTCGGTGACGGCCGCCGCGAAGCCGTGCGCGAACAGCTGCGCGCGCAGCGTCGTCAGATTCGGATCGAACGGTACGCCGGCGACGGCGCGCTCCAGCGCCGGGCCGCCGAACGTGACCATCAGCTCGAGCTCGGCGACGCGGTCGTGCGCCGCCTGACGCGTCGCGTCGGCGAGCACCTCGGCCGGGTGCGCGCCCCCGGCGAGCCCGAATTTGTCGAAGGTCGCGAAGAAGTGATCGTGTCCGGTCTCCGGGCCCGGCACGAAGCCGCGCATCGACATGGCGTCGATCGCGGCGTCGCGGTGCGCGTCGTTCGCGAGGAACGTGGCCAGGTCGACGCTGCCCGGCACGGCGCAGGGCGGCGCGACGAGGGTGAGCGTCTGCGGCTGGATGCAGTCGCCGTCGGCGACGGCCCACTGCAGGAAGCGCTCCGCGTAGACCGCGCCGTCGGCGTGGTTGTGCAGGTCGGCGCCCTTGGGCATGGCGGCGAAGAACATGCGCAGCTGCGGCGGCGAGGCGCGCAGGTGCGCGAGCAGCGCGTCGACCCGCGCTTCGCGGATGGCCGGGGCGGTCGCGGCACGGGCGGGCGGCGCGACGGTGAGGACGAGCGCGGCGAACGAGCAGCCGAGCAGAAGCGGGCGGAGCATGGTCCGACGGGTTCGGCGGCACGGGCCCGTTGTTCTTTGCCCGGGCGGGCCCGGTGAAGTTGACGGGGGTGGGCTGCTCCGGTATACTCCGAGGGTTGCCGCGCCGACCGGTGGGGCGACTTTTCTCTTGCCGACAGATACAGAAGCAATGCGCACCTTCCAACAGACCACGGCACAGGCCACGCACGACTGGTACATCGTCGACGCCCAGGGGCAACGCCTCGGGACGCTCGCGGTCAAGATCGCTCGCGCGCTGTCCGGCCGCACGAAGCCGACCTGGACTCCGCACATCGATGCCGGTGATTTCGTCGTCGTGATCAACGCCGACAAGGTCGAACTCGGCGGCGACAAGTGGACCCAGAAGGTCTATCACCGTCACTCGGGCTTCCCGGGCGGTCTGAAGACCGAGACGGCGCAACAGGTGCGCACGAAGTACCCGGAGCGTTTGATCGAGCGCGCCGTGCGCGGCATGCTCGCCACCAACCGGATGCGCGACGTGCAGCTCAACCGCCTCAACGTCTACGTCGGCGACACCCACCCGCACGCGGCGCAAAAGCCCGCGGCACTGGCATAGGGCATGCAGACGTCTGAAATGTTCCAAGGCACCGGCCGGCGCAAGCGCGCCGTCGCTCGCGTGCGCGTCACGCTCGGGCAGGGCGTGATCACGATCAACAAGCGTTCGATCGACGATTACTTCCCGCGCGCGGTGCTCCAACAGGTCATCCGCCAGCCGCTGGAAGTCACGCAGTCGGGATCGCGCTTCGACGTGACCGTCACCTGCGAAGGCGGCGGCCCGGCCGGGCAGGCGGGCGCCGTGCGCCACGGCATCGCTCGCGCGTTGCTCGAGATGGATGAAGCGCTGCGCGAGCCGCTGCGCCGCAACGGTCTGCTCACGCGCGACCCGCGCGAAAAAGAATCGAAGAAGTACGGGCGCAAGCGCGCGCGCAAACGCTTCCAGTTTTCCAAGCGCTGATCGAACCCGCGCGTTGGACGACGAAGAGACCCGCGGCGACGCGGGTCTCTTTTGATTCGTTCGAACAGAAGTGAAGACAGCGGTGGTGGAGGGGGTCCGCTGTCTTCGAGAAGTTCGACCGAAGCGCGCGATGCGAGGTTCCTCATACGGCGGCAACACCGGGGTCATGCCGGCGCGCTAACGTAGCGCCATGAGTCTCGATATCGGAAACGCCACATTGCGCGCCGCGGCCGGCGCGCGAGACGCGCTCGTAGCGAGCGGCCGAGCGGTCGACGAGCGTGCGATGGCGATCGTTGCCCGGCGTGCGCTCTTCGATGAAGCGTTGCTCGGCGCGGTCAAGGCGCGCGTCGCCGAAGTGAAGTCGGTGGCGAAGTGAACGAGTTGACGCTGCTCGACGATGCGGCGCGCGGCATGTCCGCGCAACGCACCATCCTCGACGTCGCCGCGCGCAACGTCGCGGCCGCGCAAGCCGCGGTGCCCGGCCATCCGTATCAGCGGCTCGTCGCATCGTTCGTCCCGGTCTCGTCCGCCGACGACGACGCCGACGGACCCGATCTCGGCGACGTCGACGACGACGATGCCGGCGACGCATCGCCGGTGAGCGTGACGAGCCGTCCGGGCACGGGCGATCCGCTCACCGAGTTGATCGCGGTGCTCGACGCGCAACGCGCCTACGAGGCGAACGCGTCGATCTTCGATATCGGAAAACGGCTGGCGGAGCGCACCCTGGACATCGATCGCTGATGCGCGTCGATGCGCTCGTTCCCGACGTCGCGGTGCCGGCGACCACGCCCGCGCGCCCGAATGCGTTCGCCGCGCTCGTCGATGCGGCGAGCGGCGCGCTCGAGGACGCCGCCGGTGCCGAGGCGGCGTTCGCCGCGCACCGCGGCGGCTTGCAAGAGATGGTGGTCGAACGCGCGCGCGCCGACATCGCGTTGCAGATCGCGGCGGCCGGCACGCAGCGCGTGACGCAAGGGCTGCAGACGCTGCTCGGTATGCAGGTCTGATCGTGAACGAACTCCGGCGCATCGGTGTAGCGTTCATGGCGCTCGCACCGCGCGTGCGCCTCGGCGTGATCGGCGCAATCACGTGCGTGGCGTTGGTCGCCGCGCTCGCGTTCGCGGGCACGCGCGACGTGCGCGTGACGCTCTTCGCAACGCCGCTCTACGCCGATCAACTCGCCGACGTGGAGACGCACCTTGCGGCGTGGCGCATCGCGTACGCGCCGCTCGCCGACAACGTGCGCGTCGATCCGCGCGCGCGTGCCGATCTGCTGCTGCGGCTCGCGCTCGCGGGCGTGCCGCGACGTCACCTCACCACCTCCGACGAAGCGTTCGCGCACGTCGGCGCGCTGACGCCGCAGAGCGTGCTCGACGTGCAGTCGCGCGACGCGCTCGCCGCCGATCTCGCCGAGGGGTTGCGCGGTCTCGACGGCGTCGCCGACGCACAGGTGATCGTCGCGCCGGCGAGCGGCGGCGCATACGCCGACGAACCCGCGCGCGACGCATCGGCGAGCGTGCGTCTCACGCTCACGCCGGGCACGCACCTCGCGCCCGCCGCGCTCGCCGGCATTCGCGCGTTCGTTGCGGGCGGCGTGCCGGGACTCGACCCCGACCGCGTGACCGTGCTCGACGATCGCGGCGCGGTCGACGCCGGCGACGCGGGTGACGCGGCGCTGCAACTCTCGTTGCAGAGCGCGCTCGATGCGGCATTCGGAACGGGTGCGACGATCGTGCGCGTGCATCGCGAGCCGCTCGGTGAACGCCGCGAGGATCGCGACGTGAAGCGCACGCCCGTCGCGGGCAGCCTCGCGCGCACGACCGCCGACGAACGTTATGCGAGCGACAAGAAGCGGTACGCCAAACAGACGCTCACCGAAGAGCGTGGGAGCGAGACGCGCGACGTCACGCAGATTTCCGATCCCGATGCGACGGCCCGACTCTCGGTCGCGGTGTTCGTCGACGGCGCGCGGCTCCTCGACCTCGACAAGATCCGCGCGCTCGCGGCCGCGTCGACCGGGATCGACGATGCGCGCGGCGACACGTTGCAGGTCGAAGCGGTGCGCTTCGCCGCGGCCGGCACGCCGCTACCGCGCGGCATCGACGGCTGGGCGATCGCGGGTCTTCTCGCCGGCGTTGCGCCGCAAGCGGCGCTCGCGGCGGCCCTCGTCGTCGCGCTCGCCCTCGGTGCGCGGCCGGCCTACGCGCTCGCGGTCCGCGCCGTCGAAGCCGCCGGCGTGCGCGACGTCGCCCGCGGCACCGCCGGCCTCCCGCCGGCGCGCGTCCGCGGCGCCCTCGCCGGCGAACCGCCGCACGTCGCCGCGGCGGTGATCTCCGCCCTCCCGGCCGCGACCGCCACGGCCGTCCTCGAACTCTATCCGCCCGACGAGCGCGCCCAGATCGTCCGCCGCCTCGCTCGCGCGGCCGCCGACCTCGTGCCGCACCCCGAGGAACTGCTCCGTGCCCGCGGCTGACGAGCCCCTCCGCATGCCCGCCGAGGAATTCGTCCCGCTCGCCGAGTGGCTCCGGCCCGCCGCCGCACCGCTCAGCCCCACGCCCGCCCCACCGCCCGCGCCCGCCCCGCCGTCCCCCGAGGAGCATCGTGCACCCCCCGGTCATCCCGAGCGCAGGTTCGCGGAGCGAACCGACGTCGAGGGACCGGCACCAGCCCCGCCAACCGCGCCCGTCCCCACGCCCGTCCACGAGGCGCTTCGCGACGTTCGCCTCTTCCGCGCCCGGCTCGCCGACGCGCTCGAACTGGCTACCGCCGCGATCGCACGCGATCTCGCCTATGCCGTACTCGGGCGCGAGCTCTGCTTGGAGCCGGCCGACGTCGCGGCGCTCGCAGCGCGGATCCTGGCCGAACATCCCGCCGCCCAGCCGGTGGCGATCCGCCACGCGCCCGGCGACCGGCTTCCCGCCGGCATCCCCGGCGTCGCCGACCCGGCGCTCGCGCCCGGCGACCTCATCGTCACGTTCGCGACGGGCGAGATCGATGCGCGGCTCGGCGTGCGGCTCGCGACGGCCCTCGAGGCGTGGTCGTGATCGGACGTGCCGGCGGCAGCGTGACCGCGGTCGACGCCCGCGTCATCGTCGCCGCGCTCGCCGGCGCGCGGGCCGGCGACGCGGCCGCCGTGACGACCGCCGGCGGCAGCCGCATCGCCGCGCGCGTGATGGCGGTGGAACGCGGCCGCACGCTGCTCGCGCCGATCGGCGACGTGGACGGTATCATGCCCGGCGACCGCGTGTCGCTCGATCCCGGCGCGCTCAGCGCGGTGGTCGGCCTCGGTCTTCTCGGCCGCGCCGTCGCTGCCGACGGCTCGCCGCTGGACCGCGGTTCGCTTCCCGCCGGCGTTCACCGCGCGCTCGGCGCGCCGGTCGCGGCACCCGCGGAGCGGACCGCGATCGCCGATCCGTTCTGGACCGGCGTGCGGGCCATCGACGGTCCGCTCGCGTTCGGCCGCGGCGCGCGGATCGGCCTCTTCGGGCAGGCCGGTGCGGGCAAGTCCACGTTGCTCGAGTCGATCGTCGCGGGGAGCTGCGCCGACGCGACGATCGTCGCCCTGATCGGCGAACGCGGCCGTGAGGCGGAGCGCTGGCTTTGCCGCGCCGGCGCGCGCACCACGATCGTCTGTGCGACCGCCGACCGCAGTCCGGCCGAACGCGTCCGGGCCGCCGATCTCGCCTTCGCCCACGCGGAGGCGTTGCGCTCGCGTGGACTGCACGTGCTCCTCGTGCTCGACAGTCTGGCCCGGCTGGCCGGAGCCGCGCGCGAACTGGCCGTGGCCGCGGGCGAACCCACCGGCCGGGGCGGCTTTCCGCCCTCGGTGATCGGCCGGCAAGCGCGCCTGCTCGAACGCGCCGGCGCGGCCGCGGGCGGCAGCATCACGCTGATCGCGACCGTGCTCGTGGAGGGCCCGCTCGACGGCGATCCGATCGCCGATGCGGCGCGCGCCGCGCTCGACGGGCACCTCGTCCTCGATCCCGGCCTCGCCGCCGCCGGTTGGTTTCCGGCGATCGCGCTCGGCGCGAGCGCCAGCCGGACCCTGGCCGACGTGGCATCGCCCGCGCACCTGCGCGCCGCGCGGCTCCTCCGCGGCGCGGTCGCCACGCTCGACGCCACGCGGGACGCACGCGCGCTCGGGCTCGATCCGGCCGCCGGCGACCCGGCCCTCGCGCGGGCGCTCGAGGCCGAACCGGCGATCACCGCCTTCCTCCGCCAGGAGCCGGCACCGTCGCCGGCCGAGGAGACGCTCATGCTCCTGACCCGAATCGCCGATAGACTCGACGATGGACATCTTCGCTGATATCACGGCGGCGCAAACGCGCATCGCCGAGATCACCGGAGCGCAAGCCCCGGCGGCGCCCGCGCCGGCGGTGCCGTTCAACGCCGTCCTCTCGCAGGCGCTGATGCCCGAGGCGCCGCCCGATCCGGCCGCCACCGAGGCGACCGACATGCCGGTGCCGCCCGAGCAGATCGACGCGCTCGTGCAACAAAACGCACAGATCTGGCAAGTCGATCCGGCGTTGATCAAGTCGGTGATCGCGAACGAGTCGTCGTTCAACACGAACGCGACCTCGCCGGTCGGTGCGCAGGGCCTCATGCAGTTGATGCCCGAGACCGCGGCGTCGCTCGGCGTGCGCAATCCCTACGATCCGGCGCAGAACGTCGCCGGCGGCACGCGCTATTTGCGCTCGTTGCTCGACCGGTTCAACGGCGACACGCGCCTCGCGGTGGCGGCGTACAACGCGGGCCCCGGCGCGGTCGAGAAGTACGGCGACGTTCCGCCGTACACCGAAACGCGCAATTACGTTCAAAACGTCCTCGGCTCGATCGACCGTTACCGCGCACCCTAACGGGCGACGCGCCGTCGTGGCGATCGCGTTCGGCGTGCTGCTCGGCGCGCTCGGCGACGTCGCGCGCGCGGCCGATGCGCCGCCCGACGTCGCGACGATTCTGGCGGCGTACGATCGCGCGACGAACGCTGCCGACGCGGCGACGATCGAGACCGAGGGAACGCTCAGCGGTCAAGGCTTGACCGGCGACTTTCACAGTTGGCGCCGCGGCGACGACGAGCGCGACGACGAACGGCTCGGGCCGCGCGTCGAGACGACGCTACGACGCGGGACGCGCATCTGGGTGCGCAACGCGAACGGCAACGTGCACGAGTTGCGCGGCGTCCTGTTGCGTCGCGCGCTCACGGCGGACTTCATCGACTCGGGCGCCTTTCTGCACGACCCTGCTCGCGTGCACTTCGCCGGTTTCGGCACGATCGCGGGCAAGCGGATGTGGCGCATCACGGTCGATGCCGCGGGCGGCGATCCGGAGACGCTGTGGATCGGTGTCGACGACGGCTTGCCCGCGCGCACCGAGTACGTCGACGGCGACGGAACGACGTTCGTCGACCTGAGCGATTGGCGCACGGTCGACGGACAGAAGATCGCGTTTCGTTCGGTGACGACCGACGGCGATCACGCCTTCGATCTCATCGAGCAGACGACGCAGGTGCGCATCGGTCAACCGATCGCCGATGAGCGTTTCGCGCCGCTGGCCGTGCGAACGTTTGCGGGCGAGGGCGTGCAGACGGTACCGCTGTTGCAGATCGGTTCGCACATCGGCTGCACCGTGTCGATCGGCGGCGAATCCTACGCGTTTCTGATCGACACCGGCGCGCAGAACGTGTTGATCGACACGCATGCCGCACGGCGCATGCATCTCGACGAAGAAGGGTCGCTCGAAGTGCGCGGCGCGATTCGCACCGGCGGCCTGCACGTCGCGCGCTTGCCGCCCCTCGCGATCGCCGGTGCGTCGCTCGACGATCTCGTCGTCGCGACGATCGATCTGCAATCGGCGAACGGCGGCTCGGCGGTCGACGGCATCCTCGGGTTTCCGTTCTTCGCATCGGGGCTCGTGCAACTGGACTTCGCCGATGATGTGATGCGCTTCGGTCCGCCGGGTTCGTTCGTGCCGCCGGGGCGCCGCATCGACCTCGACGTCGATCGCGAGATTCCCGAAGCGACGGTGCGCCTCAACGATGCGCTCGACGTGCCGTTCATCATCGACTCGGGGAACAGTGGCGACGTGTTGCTCTACCGCCCGTTCGTCGATGCGCACCCGGGCGTCGTTGCGACCGGCGGCGCGCGCTCGGTGAACTACGGCGTCGGCGGAACCGACGCGACGTACCGCACGCACATCGCATCGCTGCGCGTCGGCGACTTCTCGCTCGACCACCTCGCGGCCGACGTCGTGCTCGCGTCGAGCGGCGCGTTCGCCGACCGGGTCGACGGCGGCAATCTCGGCCTCGACGTGTTGCGCCGCTTCATCGTCACGTTCGACCTCGGCAACGCGGCGATGTACCTGAGCCAAACGGCAACATCGCCGTAGATTCGCGCTAACGGCGCGCGCGTACGCTCGGTGCGGAGGTTCGACATGACGACCGCATCCGGCGTCGCCGTGGTGGCGACGCAACTCGCGCAGACCGACCGGCGCGCGCTCTCGCAAGCCTGGTACTCGGCGCTGCACCTCGCGCAGACGGCGCCGACTGCACCGCACGACGGGCGCGCCGCGACCCCGACCGAACGGCCCGCCGTTCCGCCGCGCGAACGCTCCGCCGCACCGGCGCGCGCGACGCACGACGCGACGTTCTCGCCGCCGCGTGCCGTCCGTGCGCACGCGCTCGCTGCGCCGCTCGTCGACCGTCGCAGCGCGCCGTCCGTCGCAACGCGCCGGGTCGAACGCGCGCTCGCAACGATCGCGCGCGCCCCGTCGCCGCCGGCGTCGCATACGATCGCGATCGAGGGCGGACGCGTGACGCTGCTCGTGCGGACCGGCAACGGCGCGACGCGTATCGTCGCGCTGTGCCGCGAACCGTTACGCGCGACCGTCGAACGCGCCCTCGCCCGCGCGCGCTTCACGCTGGTCGCGCCATGATGCTCGGCTCCGCGACCCTCGACGCACTGCAACGCATCGCCGACCGCGCGAACGACGTGCTCGCCGCCTACCGGCCCGGCGCGTTTCCGCTGCGGCTCGATGTGGCGGCGCCGCATGCGCCGGTTCCCGTCGCCGATCCGCTGAGCGTCGCCGCGCCGCCCGGGGCGTGGTTCGTTACCGCCGATCCGGCCGGCACGCGCAGTTACACCCGCGCGGGTTCGTTCCACCTCGGCGACGACGGCACGCTGCGCACCGACGACGGCGCGGTCGTGCTCGGCACGGGCGCCGCGGGCACGGCGCTCGGGCCGCTGCGGATCGCCGACGCCGATCGCATTCTCGGCCGCGCGTCGGGGCTGCGCATCGCGGCCGACGGAACCCTCGCCTACGCGCGCGCCGCGATCGATCCGCAGACCGGGCGGCGCGGCGCGGAGATGGTCGTCGTCGGGCGCATCGCGCTCGCGCGCTTTCCCGCCGGCAGCGTGCCGCAGCGGCTCGACGCGACGCACGTGGCCGGCGTCGCGGGCGTCGTGCCCCACGTCGGCGCTCCGGCCGACGGCGCGTTTCCGCCGCTCGCGACGTTCGCACGCGACGGCGGCAACGTCGACCTCGACGCGAGTCTCGGCAAGCTCACCGAAGCGTACGTCGCCTTCTCCGCGATGCAAGCGGCGCACAAGGCACAAGGCGACGGCAACAAGGTCGTGATGGACTTGCTCAAATGATCGCCGCGCTCGCGTTCGCCGATGGGCCCGCGCGCGTGCGCCGCGCGCGTTTCGTGCCGCGCTCCGGGCTCACGCTCGACGCGGCCTGCGCGCTCGCCAACGGATTGCGCGATGCGCTCGGCAGCGCGATCGGCGATGCGTGCGCGGTGACGATCGGCGAGCCGGTCGCGCTCGACGCCGCCGCGTGGCGCGCCCTGGCCGCGAGTTCGCTCGCGTTCGCCTTCCCCGGCCGCGCCACCGATCTCGTCTTCGTGCTCGCGCACCGCGATGCGCGCGCGTTGATCGCCGCCGCCTTTCGCGAAGAGCCCGCACCGCACGACGCGTCGTGGAGCGCGCTCGAAGCGGGTGCGGTGGAGCGGATCATCGCACGGTGCGCGCCCGCGTGCGAGGCGATCTGCGGCGAACGCCGCGGACCCGTGCGCGCCGTCGATCCGGCGCGGCTCGCACCGTGCGTCGACGTGTTCGACGTGCGGATCACCGCACCGATCCGCCTGACGATCGGCGTCGGATTGCTGCGCGCGCTACCCGATGTGCCGCCGGTCCGCACGCTCTCCGGCGTCGCGCTCAACCGCGTGTCGCTCGAGGCGCGCGTCGTGCTGGGACGTGGCGTGATCGACGCGTCACGGTTGCTCGACCTCCGCGTTGGCGACGTCGTGCGCCTACGCACCAAGGTCGCCGGGGAGGGTGAATTGAACGTCGCGGGCCAGAGGATAGCGGTCGGAACGTGCGGGGTCCGTATGGGCCGCGTCGCCTTCGATGTTCGGTCCATAACGCTGAGGGGAGACGCGCCGTGATCGCGCCGGATGGAAACAATCTCGACCTGCTCATGAACGTCCCGCTCACCGTCACGGCCGAGCTCGGGACGTGCAAGATGCTGGTGCGTGACATCCTCAAACTCGGGACGGGTTCGGTCGTCGAATTGGACCGCCTCGCGGGTGGTCCGGTGGACCTGTTGGTGAACGATCGTCTCGTCGCGCGCGGCGAGGTCGTTGCGATCGATGAGAACTTCGGCGTCCGCGTGACGGAGCTGATCGAGAAGCCCTAGGCGGAGGCGGCGAGCTCGTGCATACGGGTGCGATTGCGCCCGGCTCGTTTCGCCGCATACATCGACGTATCGGCCTCGTCCACCAGGCTCTCGAGGGAGAGGCCGGTGCGGCCGCGCGAGAGGGTCACGCCGAAACTCATCGTGATGTGAATCGCGATCTCGCGAACCACGAAGACGTGGCTTTCCACGGTTTCGCGCAGACGCTCGACGAGTGTGACGGCGCTCTCCGTGTCGGTGTCGGGCAAGAGCAAGACGAACTCCTCGCCGCCCATGCGGGCGACCGCATCGCCGCGCCGGACGGAGGCCTCGAGCAGTCGTGCGATCTCGCGCAGGATCACGTCGCCGGCGGTGTGACCGTACGTGTCGTTCAAGCGCTTGAAGTGATCGATGTCGGCGACGGCGAGTGCGAGGCTCAGCCCCGCGCGTTCGCTGCGCGGCAATTCGCGCTCGCTCACCTGCTGCAGTCCGCGGCGATTCAGGAGTTGCGTGAGCGGATCGAGGATGCTTTGTCGCTTGAGGTCGCTCAACAATCGTGCGTTGAGGAGCCAGATGAAGGCGAGCGGTGTCGCCGAGCTCGTGATGAGGTAGATCACATAGCTGAAGCTCTCGACCCGCGATGCGATGCCGGGCGGCACATGCTGCGCTGCGCAGACGAGGACGAAGCGTGCGGTTTCGGTCAGCGAATACACGATGAGGAAGCCGCTCATGGCGAGGCGCGGCAGCCGCGTTGCCACATCGTCGCTACGCCAGAGCAGCCAGGACGTGAGCGCCGTCTGTATGGCGAGCGCGACATCGAGGACCGCGAAATTACGCGCGGCGAAGGCGGGATCGGCGTAGCCCGTTCCGCTCCATGCGATGTAGAACGGCAGGCCGATCACGACGAGGACGAGCGCGACCCACCGCGTGCCGCGATACTGCCCCAGAAAATCGACCAGCGCCGCGTGCAGAAAGCCGTAGCGGATCAGCGGAATCTCGAGGCCCGCAACATTGCTCAGCCATGCCGGTTCGTGCGCGCGCGCCACGTTGAGGACGAGCCCGAGCGAGCCGAGGAGATAGTTGCCGAACAACCACCACAGGCTACTGTCCTTCCGACTGAGGAACAGCATCCCACCGACGATCAGCGTGAACGCGACGAACTGGATTCCTTGCGTCAGCTGGACAGCGTCCAGAAACATGCGGTCAATCCGTTTGGCAGTGGCGGCGTTGTCGCCACGTTCTTGGCCTCGCCGAACTTCGCCCTGCACCCGGTGGTCACTTTGCCGATCCCTTACATGGTGATCGAGCGACCGTAATACTCCGGTCACGCATCACGCGTAGCGTGTGGCGCATGGACGGACTGCTCTCGCTCGCCGGTCGCGCGCACGCGACCCTGCCACTCGACGTGCTCGCGGCATTGACGTTGCTCTCGATCGCACCGTTCGTGCTGGTGCTCTCGACGTCGTTCGTGCGCATCGTCGTCGTGCTCTCGCTCGTTCGCTCGGCGATCGGCGCGTCGTCGTTACCGCCCAATACCGTACTTACCGGCCTCGCGCTCGTACTCACGCTCGTCATCATGACGCCGACGTTCGAGCAGATCGATCGCGGCGCGCTCGAACCATACGCCGCCGGCACGATGACGCAGCATCAGTTTCTCGATCGAGCGGTCGCGCCGCTGCGCGCGTTCATGTTGCGCCAGACGAAGCGCCGCGATCTGACCGTCTTCGCCCGCGTCGCCCGCGAGCCGGCGGATGAAGACGCGGCGGCGGCGCCGTTGACCGTCCTCATCCCCGCCTTCGTGGTCGGCGAGCTGCGCAGCGCGTTCGCGATCGGCGTCAGCCTGTATCTGCCGTTCGTGGCGATCGACCTCGCCGTCGCCGCCGTGCTGATGGGACTCGGCATGTTCATGCTGAGCCCGCCGGTCGTCTCGCTGCCCTGCAAACTGCTGTTGTTCGTGATGGTCGACGGCTGGGCGCTGGTCTGCAACGGGGTCGTGGCTTCGTTCAGATAGAAGCGGCCAGGATGCGGATCTCGGAGCGGCTGCGCTCGCGCGCCCCGTTCTTCTCGTTCGAATTCTTCCCGCCGAAGAGCGACGCGGGCGTTGCGTCGCTGATGGATGCCCTCGGCACGCTGCGCGCGCTCGACCCGGCCTATGTGTCGGTGACGTACGGGGCCGGCGGCTCGACCCGCGATCGCACGATCGAGGTTGCCAAACGCATCAAGCACGAGCTCGGACTCGACGTGCTCGCGCACGTCACGTGCTCGGGCAGCACCGCCGACGAGCTGCGCGCGGTGTTGCGCGACCTCGAGGCGGCCGGCATCGAGAACGTGCTCGCGCTGCGTGGCGATCCGCCGCGCGGTAGCGCCGAGTTCGCGGCGGTCGACGGCGGCTTCCGCTATGCGAGCGATCTCGTCGCGATGCTCGAGCGCGAGTTCGACTTCTGCATCGCCGGCGCGTGCTATCCCGAGAAGCATCCCGAAGCTGCGAGTCTTCACGCCGATCTCGACGCGATCGAGCGCAAGGTCAACGCCGGCGCGCGCCTGCTCGTCACGCAGCTGTTCTTCGACAACGCGCGGTATTTCGAATTCGTCGCGCGGATCCGCGCGCGCGGCATCACCGTGCCGGTGATCCCGGGCATCATGCCGATCACGAATTACGATCAGATCGAACGCTTCACCGCGATGTGCGGCGCGTCGATCCCGCGCGGGTTGCGCACGGAGCTCGACGCGCGGCGCAACGAACCGGAGGCGGTCGCCGAACTCGGCGTCGCGTACGCGACGCTGCAGAGCGCCGAACTGTTGGAGAAGGGTGCGCCGGGCGTCCATTTCTACACGCTCAACAAGTCGCCGGCGACGCGCGCGGTCGTCTCCGCGCTCATCGCGTCGGGCGTGGGAAGCGTGCCGGCCGTCAGTCGTTGAGCCTCGCTCGCTGGGCACTCGCGGCCGCCGTGCTCGTGGCCTCGTCGGGAGCGCTGCGCTCGCCGGCCGCCGCGCAATCCGACACCGGTCCGGCGGATGGCACCTGTACCGTTCGCGTTGCCGCCGTCGAAGAGCTCGACGCGGACGGACGCTTGCAAGCGGTCGTGCTCGAGCCGACGGTCACGGGCGCGGGCACGATCTCGGGCACGGTCGCGCTCTTCACGACCGCGAATCGCCGCTTCGACCTGCGTTTCGAGAACGCGTCGATCAGTTCGGATGCACCGCTCGTGCTCGCGTACCGCTTCCCGGAGCCGGTGACGATCAGCGGCGCGTACCTCGCGACCCTCGATACGCCGCAACCGGGTCCGTGCGGAATCATCGGCCCCTGGACGCGCGATACGGAGACCGATCCGCGCGCTGCCCATGCCATCGCGCTCGCGACGCCCGGCGCGCCGGCGAACGCCCTTCCCGTCGCGGACATCGGTCGCGACGACCCCATGCCCTGCCGTCGGCCGCGAGCTCCGGCGCGCGTGCTGCAGCTCGCGCCGCCGCAACTCTCGTTCTGGACCGATCCGGGCAGTCTGCCGCAAGGCACGATCTCGGTGCGCGTGCTGGTCGGGCCCGACGGTCACGCGCTCGACGCGCAGATGGACCACGTCGACGGCAACATCAACGAGACCGCGATCGGAACGGCAATGAAGTCCGACGCGCTCGTCGCTGCCATGCATTCGAGGTATGCGCCCGAGACGTTCCGCTGCCGTCCGATCTACGGCATCGCCTATTACGTGCTGAAGCTGCAGCCGAAGCAATGATTTGCGCCATGGGACGGCCATGTTGATGTAACATCACGCCCTCACGATGGGGGCGTGGATGCGTTCGAGAGTCTGCTGCGCGAGGCGCTGCTCGTCACCGCGATCCTGACGTTGCCCGTGCTGGTGCTCGCGACGGCGATCGGTGCGGTGGTCGCGGTGGTGCAGGCGGCGACGCAGGTGCAGGAACAGACGCTCACACTCTTGCCGAAGATCGTCGCGGTCGGGTTTGCGGTCGCGCTGTTCGGCAAATACGGGCTCACGCTCTGTGCGCAGTTGCTGCTCGACGCGGTCGCGCGCATCCCGGCGATCGTGCGCGGTTGACGTCCGTCGTGCTGCTCGTGTTCGCGCGCAGCGCGGGGATGGTGTTTCGCGCGCCGGGCTTCTCGCATCCGAACGTTCCGGCACCGGTTCGCGCGGGACTCGCGCTCGCGCTCGCCTTCGCGATCGCGCCGCACGTGCGCGCGGCACGCGCGCTCGACGGGGCGGCCTTCGCGCTCGCGATCGCGGGCGAGACGCTGCTCGGCGCCGCGATCGGCACGGGCGCATCACTGCTCTACGACGGTGCCTACTACGCGGGCCGCTTCATCGACGATTATGTTGGCGTGCGCGCGAGCGTGCCGAACGCGAACGTCACCTCGGCGCAAGCCTTCGGACGGCTCTGGTCGTCGGTCTTCCTGGCCGGATTCTTTCTGCTCGACGGGTACGTGCCGGTCGTCGGCGCGTTTGCGGCGAGCTTCGACCGCATCGCCCCGGGGGCGCTCGTGGCGACCGATGCGTGGATGCACGTCGCGCTCGCGTTGCCGGCGACGATCGTGCGCGCGGCGCTCGCGATCGCGGCGCCGGCGATCGCGGCGGTGCTCACGGTGCAAGTCGCACTCGCCGCCGTGGCGCGCGTGGTGCCGCGCTTCGCGTCGTTCTCGCTCGCGTTTCCGGTCGTGTTCGCGGCGGCGCTCGTGGTGACGATCGCCGGCATTCCGCTGCTCGCACCGTTCGCTGCGCACCCGTGGCTCGTGTTGCCCTGGACGGATCCGTGAGCGAGAGCGGCGAGAAGCGATTCGATGCCACGCCGTCGCGGCGCGACCGCGCGCGTCGCGATGGGAATAGCGCGCGCTCCTCGGAGCTCTCCGGCGTTGCGTCATTCGCCGCCGGGCTCGGTGCGCTCGCTGCGGTGCTGCCGCTGCTCGCCGATGCCGCGGCGCGCGCGGTTCGCACGAGCGCGCATGCGCCGGCCCTGCCCGACCTGCGCGATGCGGTCGTCGTGGTCGCGGCGGGTTGCGCGCCGGCCATCGCCGCGGCGGTCGCCGGCGTCGGTGTCACGTTTGCGCAGACGGGTGGCCTGCGGCCCGCGCCGCTGCGCGTCGCTTTCGCGAAGCTCGCGCCGCATGCGGGACTCAAGCGCATGCTCGGCGGCGAAGCGGCGGTCGGTGCGGCGCGCGGATCGCTCGCGCTCGCGGTCGCGCTGGCCGTGAGCGCGCCGCTGGCCGCGCACGTGGCCGGGGTCGCGCTGCGCGCTGCATCGCCGCTCGATGCGGCGCTCGCCGCCCGCGACGCCGCGTTCGGCGCGGCCGTCGCGTCGTGCGCGGTCGGCGCGCTCTTCGCCGGCGCGGACTACGCGCTCGTGCTGCGCCGCTGGCAACGCTCGCTGCGCATGACGTTCGATGAGTTCAAGCGCGACATGAAGGAACAGGACGGCGATCCGCAGTCGCGCTCGCGTCGCCGGCAGATGCATCGCACGCTCGCGCGCGGTTCGATCCGCCGCACGCGCGAGGCGTCGTTCGTCGTCGTCAACCCGACGCACGTTGCGGTGGGCGTGCGCTATGCGCCGCCGGCCGTGCCCGTGCCGGAGATCGTCGTGCGCGCACGCGACGACGCGGCGCTCGCGGTGCGCGCGATCGCCGAGCGCGAGGCGATCCCGATCGTCGAGAACGTTGCGCTCGCGCGCTGGCTCTTTCGGGTCGGTGAACCCGGGCGGCCGATCCCCACCGAGACGTTCGTGGCGGTCGCCGAAGTGATCGCGGTGCTCGTGCGCGCCGGCGTGCTCGACGCGTGAAGCTCAACGGCGCCTTCGCCGCGGCGGTGCTCTCGATCGTCGGCATCCTGATCGTCCCGCTCCCGCCGCCGATCCTCGACGTGTTGCTCGCGTTGAACATCTTCGGCTCGGCGCTCGTGCTGCTGATCAGTTTGCGCGTCGAGGAGCCGCTCGAGTTCAGCGCGTTCCCGCCGGCATTGTTGCTGGCGACGCTCTTCCGGCTCTCGCTCGACGTCAGCGCCACGCGCTTGATCCTCACGCAGGGGCATCTCGCCGACGGCGTCGGCAGCATCGTCCCCGCCTTCGGGCAGTTCGTCGTGCGCGGCAACCTCGTGGTCGGACTGATCGTGTTCGCGATCCTGATCACGATCCAATTCATCGTGATCGCGACGGGTGCGCAACGCGTGGCGGAGGTGTCGGCGCGCTTCACGCTCGACGCAATGCCCGGCAAGCAGATGGCGATCGATGCCGACGTGCACGCGGGCGTGCTCGACGCGGAGGGCGCACGCCGCAAACGCGCACGCGTTCAGCGCGAGGCCGACTTCTACGCGGCGATGGACGGCGCGGGGAAATTCGTGAAGGGCGATGCGATCGCGGCGCTGATCATCGTCGCGCTGAACCTCATCGGCGGCGTGGTCGTCGGGATGGCGTATCACGCCATGAGCCCGCTCGACGCGCTGCAGACGTTCGCGATCCTCTCGATCGGCAACGCGCTCGTCACGACGCTGCCCGCGTTTCTCATCTCGACCTCGATGGGGCTGATGGTCACGCGCGTCGCCGGCGAAGGTGCGCTCGGCGTCGACCTCGCGCAGCAACTGGTCGCGCGACCCGACGCGTTGCGCATCGCCGGCGCGTTGATGGCCGTGCTCGCCTTCGTGCCGGCGTTGCCGGCGCCGGTGTTCGGCGGGCTCGCGCTTGCGGCGTTCGGCGGCGCGGCGGCGGCCGGCAAGCGCCGCGCCGCGGCGGAAGCCGCGCAACGCGCCGCGCTCGAGCGCCGGCGCAAGGACGCGATCCGCCGGCCCGAAGCCGCCTTCGCGCTCGTCGGCGTCGATGCGCTCGCGATCGACATCGGCACCGAGCTGTTCGATCTGCTCGCCGCACCGAACGCCGACGTGCTGCTCGATCGCATCGGCGACGTGCGGCGTGCCCTGGCGGGCGAGACGGGCATCGTCATCCCCGGCGTGCGCTTGCGCGACGATGCGATGCGCTCGGCGACGTACGCGATTCGCGTGCGCGATCGCATCGCGGCGGAGGGCACCGTGCGGCTCGATCGTCTGCTCGCCGTCGCCACCGAAGCGACGCTCGAGCAGGTCGGCGGCGAGCCGGTGATCGAGCCCGTCTACGGTCTCGCCGCGCGTTCGATCGCGTACGACCAACGCGACCGCGCGCAGGCGCTCGGAGCGCTCACGTTCGACGCGATCTCGATCATCGGATCGCACCTCTCGGAGACCGTGCGCGCAAACGCCGCGGAGTTGTTCGGCCGTCAGGAGCTGCAGACGCTGGTCGAACACCTGCGCGCCACCGTGCCCTCGATCGTGAAGGACGTGGGCAGCGACGTGCTCCCGATCGTCACCGCGCATCGCGCGTTCGCGCTGCTGTTGCGCGAGCGTGCGTGGCCGCGCGATCCGGTGGCGGTGTTCGAAGCGATGCTCGACGCGGCGCCCCACGCGCGCGAACCGCGCGACATCGCGGAAGCGGCGCGCCGCGTCATCGTGCCGCAGCACTTTCGTCGCGAGAACGTCACGCGCATCCGTCCGTTGATGCTCGCCCCGGATCTCGACGCGGAACTCGCGCGCATGTGGAGCAGCGAGGGCCTCGCCCCTGACCCCGCGACGGCGTTGCACCTGCGCGCGGCGGTCGACGCGTTCGTCGCCGACCCCGCGTTCGCGCCGCACTGCATCGTGACGACGTCGGCGCTTCGTCCGCTGCTGGCGGACTTCTTCGAGCGCGTCGGCCCACGGGTTACGGTCTATGCGTTCGCCGAACTCCCGCCGCTCGTCGCGGTCGAGCCCGCCGCCGTGATCGGGCCGCCGGAGCGGCTCGGCTACGCCTCGACGGCCACCGCGCAGGCGGCGCAGCGGCCGCTGATCACGAGCGCGCAATCGACGTCGACGTAACCGTGTTCGCCGGCGACGGCGTGCGCCAAGGGGAGCGCGTCGCCGAGGCTCACGTTGACGACGGTACCGCACTGCGTGCAGACGAGATGGTGGTGCTTGTCGAGCGCGGCTTCGTATTTCGCGGCGCCCCCGGCGAACGTGAACACCTGCACGAGGCCGATGCTGCGCAAGATGTCGAGGGTGCGGTAGATCGTGCCGAGGCTCACGCCCGGCAATTCGAGGCGCACGCGTTCGAGGATCGCCTCGGCGCTGAGATGCTGCCCGTCTTCGAGCGCACGCAAAATGGCGGCCCGCTGCTTCGTCAAACGATAGCGCGATTGCAGGAGTCCTGCATCTACGCCCTTGGTGTCGTGCACGAGCCCTCCCCCGTGAGAGCGTGCAAGGCGTTTGACGCTCTTTCCCGGACCTGCTACGATTCCGGGGTTCTCCCCTTCCCTGAAACAACGGTATGTGGAATAAGCTCAAGAGGCCCGTCCAAGGGGTCCTCCTCTTGGCCATCGTGGGGCTGTGCATCTGGGCGATCGTCCCGATCCAGCAGAAGATCCACCTCGGCCTCGATTTGCAGGGTGGCGCTCGCGTGTTGCTCGAGTTGCAGCCGACCAAAGAAGTTCCGACGATCACGCCCGACATCCAGAACCAGGTCGAGACGGTCGTGCAGAATCGCGTGAACGGTCTCGGCGTGTCCGAACCCGTGATCTCGAAGGTCGGTGGAAACCGTCTGCTGGTCGAACTGCCGGCCGTCAAAAATGCCGATGAGGCCGAGCGGCTTCTCAAAGAGACGGCCGTGCTCGAGTTCAAGATCGTTCCGCCCCAAGTCAGTGCGAAGGCGAACGCCGACAAGAAGTACGCGAACGATCCGAACGGCGCGTACAAAGATTCCGGCGCGGTCGTGTACACCGGCGCCGAACTGAAATCGGCGCAGCCGGGGTACGGACCCGCCGGCCAGCCGCAGGTCAACTTCCAGACGAAAGACGCCGCGAAGTTCGGTCAGGTGACCAAAGACAACCTCGGCAAGTTGCTCGGCATCTTCCTCGACAAGAAGTTCGTCTCCGACGCGACCATCCAGGGCATCATCACCGACAGCGGCGAGATCTCGGGCACGTTCAGCGACGACGACGTTTCGCTGCTTGCGAACGAGTTGAACGCCGGCGCGCTGCCGGTGCCGACGACGAT
>Ga0116230_10000824_pt1 | contig 28015 bp, 18 predicted proteins | sample S1TSphfallax_3_FD_88678 | JGI IMG/M metagenome (GOLD analysis project Ga0116230, IMG submission 88678) | Host-associated microbial communities from peat moss isolated from Minnesota, USA - S1T2_Fd - Sphagnum fallax MG | ecosystem: Host-associated > Plants > Peat moss > Unclassified | place... | reverse complement strand
GTACTCGTGCAAGCTGGTGTGCCAGGAGATGACCATGGGGATGCGCATGATCAAAGAGAGATAAGAGCCGATGGCGCCCAGGTCGCCGGGGCCGGTGACGTGAATCAAATCGGGCTGGAAGGTTTGAAAGGCGCTTTGGACGCGGCCGGCGTGACGCAGAAGGAACGGGTCGTAATCGAGATTGGCGTCGAGCTCGAACTTGGCGGGGCCGCGCGCCAGTTGCAGGATATGGACTTGGCCGTCGTTTGTCAGTTCGGTGGCGGGGCCGGCGTGGACGCTGAGAAAAGGAATTTGACGACGACGCGCAAAGGCTTCCAGGTGACGGCTGGTGTGCGCCACGCCGTTGACTTCATGAAAGGTGTCGGGAAGGAACGCGACACGGGGAAAACGGGTCAAGCCGCCTCCGAATCGGACCAGGCAATGGCGGTGCGTTCATTCAAGGCCAGGCGCAGGGCGGATTTCACGCCGCGCCATTCCAATAAACGCATGGCCGCGACGAAGTGTTTTACCACGGCGGGGCCGCCGTCGGTCCAGATGGCATTGATGGGCACGACGTCGCCGCTGTCCGGGTTGCGGTAGTAGACACGGTCGCCCCAGGTCTTGCGGCCTTCAAAATTTTCAGGATAGTCACGGACCACATCCACCATGGTTTGCAGAATGCGGTGGCGCAGCGGTTCGCGGTACTGCGGCATGAAGACCACATGGCTGCGGGCTTCGCGGCGAACTTCCTGGACGAATCCGGCGAAGGTGGTGGCGCGTGACAGATTCAGGATGGCGTTGGCCTCGCGGCCGTGGCGGTCGCCGCCGGAGACGACGGGAAGGTTGGAATCGCGGCCCAGGATGATGACGCGGCGATTTTCTTCCCAGGAGCGCAGCCCGTTCAGTTCGAGGCCATGAAACTGGGTGCGGTGATGGGCCAGCAGGCGATGCAGCACTTCCTGATGATTTTGCGCGCCAATGCCTTTTTCATCCCACAGCGGGTGGTTCAGAATCAGCAGCACGTCAGGAAGAGCGTTCAGCATGTGCAGCAGGCCGCTGAGTTTGTGTTCGTCCGGATGAGCGGTGAATGCGGCCAGTTCTTCGGCAATAGCGGATGCGCCGGCAGGGGGAAGATTATGAACGCCCAGGTGGAAAAAGGTGGGGCCGAAGGGGATGGTCCATTCGTTTGAAACAGGCACTTTGGCGAAGCGCTCCAGAACTCGGAGCGTGGCTCCGGCGCGAATATCGTCGTGATCGGTTAGGGAAACCAGGGCGGGAAGCTGAAACTGGCGCTGAATCTGCTTTTCTTCCACGCGGTAAGCCTGGCGCGGCGCCAGCGGCGGGGTCCAGAAAGCATCGTTGAAATCGAAGGCGCGGCCTTCGGCCTGGCGATAGAGGTTTTCCTGGCGGCGAATGGCGCCGCCCAGGTACGGAATTTTTGCCGTGTAGCGCGGCACCATGTCCAGGCTTTCTTCCGAATACATGGTGTGGCTATGAAGCGAGACGCCAGCCCGAACCTCAGCGGGTAAAGCGGCATCCTGCCAAAAAAACTGAAGTGAACTGCGGGCTGTAACACTCATCTGATTTCACCCCCCGACCCTAGAGTCGGGCAATTGTGTTTCGATGGCATGACCCGGCGGTGAATTGGGTGTTAAAACAATTAGATTCTGAAATGTTCGATGGGAGGGCAGGGGTACCCTCTGATATTCCTGGGAGATATAGTATTGCCCTCGACTGATTGGTAGATTAAGAGCAATAGTTCAAAAAATGATGAAGGCCGACACAGCCACCGAGAACGAGGTGCCCGTTGAAACGGCTCTGAGAGAGCGAATTGCGGAGATGGAGGCTTCCATCCGCCGGCTAAATGAGCGTGTGTCGCTGTACGAGACGCTATTTTCCGCGAATCCGATTCCGGCGATTATTTACCGGCTGGATAATTTCAAGATTCTGGATACGAACGCGAGCGCCCACCATTTGTATGGTCATGGAGCTTCAGCCTTTTCGGGCTTCACGTTTTTGGATCTGTTCGCGACCCCGGCCAATCACGATGAACTGGCGGCCGCGTTGCGCCAGGTGAGCAATGACATTGGGCCGGTGGCTCACAAGCGGGCGAATAAGAAGCCGCTGATGGTGAAGATTGTGCTGTTTCCCTTTGCCTTTGAAGGCGTGGAAGCGCGCATTGCCATGCTGGAGGACAAAACGAACCGGCTGCTGGCTGAAGATGAGCTGCGCGCCAGCGAGGAGCGGTTTCGCGAGCTGTTTGAAAATGCCAACGACGTGATTTTCATTCACGATTTGAAGGGCAAGCTGATTGCGATCAACCGGGCGGCAGAAGCGATGACGGGGTACCGGCGCAGTGAAGTTCTGGGGCGCAGTTTTGAAGATCTGGTTGCGCCGGAAGCGCGCAGCAAAACCCAGGACAACATCCGCGCGCATCTGGGCGGCAGCGCCACGCAGCATTACGAGCTGCCGCTTTTGGCGAAGTCAGGAAGCCCGCGCTATCTGGAAGTGAGCACGCGCGTGGTTTACCGGCGCGGACACCCGGTGGCGATTCAGGGTATCGGGCGCGACATTACCGACCGCAAGGTGGCGGAGAGGCGGCTGCTGGAATCGTCCCAGGAACTGGTTGAGAAGAATGCGGAGCTGAGCAATGCCTTGCGGCTGGCGCAGGAGGCGACGCAGCTAAAAGAACAGTTCCTTGCCAACACATCGCATGAATTGCGCACGCCGATGAACGGCATTATGGGGATGGTCAATCTGCTGAAGACCACGGATCTGGATGCGGATCAGCATGAGTATGCGGACGCGATCTCGCAATGCGCCAATGATCTGCTGACGATTATTAACGACCTGCTGGACTTGTCGCAAATTGAGGCGGGAAGGCTGGCGCTGGCGAACGAGGAGTTTGATCCGTCGGAAAGTCTGCGATCCGTTGCCAAGATGATTCGCTTGCGCGCCGAGGCGAAAGATCTGGAACTGAGTTACGAAATTTCAGAGAACGTGCCGGCAACCGTGACGGGGGATAGCGTCCGTTTCCGGCAGGTGCTGACGAACCTGATTGCCAATGCCGTGAAATTCACGCAGCATGGCAGTGTGCAGATTTCACTTAAGCCCGGGGACAAGTCCGGCACGGTGCGATGCGAAGTGAGGGATTCGGGCATCGGCGTGGACGAAAGCATTCGCGACCGGATTTTTGAGGCGTTTTTTCAGGCCGACGGCACCACCAGACGACGGTTTGGCGGCACAGGGCTGGGACTGGCCATCAGCAAGCAACTGGTGGAAATTATGGGTGGCCAGATTGGCACGCGCGACAATTGTCCGCAACCCGGGTCGACGTTCTGGTTTGAAATTCCAACCAAGGTGGCGGAGTCGGCGCTTTCGGCCGGACAGTCTTAAGCGCGTTGCCGGTTATCGGACCAAACCTTGCATTCCTTCTGGTTGTGGGCGGCATTCTGCTCATTGCCTGCGAGTTCATCTGGGTCGGCAAAGTGTGGTTCGGCGTGGCGGGTGCCATTTGCGCGCTGTCGGGCGTGGCGGCATTTTCGCGGATGCCGCACACAAATTTGGGAATCGAGCTGCTTTTGGGATCGGTGGTTTGTTTTGCGGTTGAGGCGGGCTTTGAAACATTTTGGATAGCCGGCGTTTTAGGCAGCCTTCTGTGGGCAATTGGATTCCATCAGCTTCAGCCATCACTTCTAGTGCCTATCGTATTTCCCCTTAGCGCCATCTTCGGCGGTGTCATGACCTGGCTCTTGTCGACAGCCAAGCGGGCCAGACGAAACAAGCGTTTGCTGTGACTGTAAGACTAATCAATGGGCAGTTCAATTAAGAACTTCGCACCCTGGTCGCTATCCTCCACGCGAATCTGGCCGCCCTGCGCCTGGATAGCCCAGTTTGCAATCGAAAGCCCCAAGCCCGCTCCGCCCGTTTCGCGAGTCCGTGCCTCATCCACCCGATAGAAGCGGTCAAAGATTTTCCTTCTATGCTCAAGCGGAATTCCGGGCCCGCTGTCGGTCACGGTCACGGTCGCGCGGCCTGAAGGCGAGGTTCCCACAACCACGGAGATTTTGCCGCCGTCGGGCGAATACTTCACGGCATTCTGCAATACATTGATAAGAGCCTGTCGCAATAAGAGCTTATCGCCGCGAACGCGCACCGACCCGACGCCGGAAACCGATACTTCCTGATGCCGCTCCTCGGCCAAAACCTCTATCAGGCCAATCACCTCTCGCGTTAAGTCGAGCGGAGAAAATTGCGAGAAGGAAAGTTCTATTCGGCCCTCATCCGCGCGCGAAATAGTCAAGAGCGCTTCCACCAGGTTCGTTAAACGAGTTACTTCCTCCAGCATGCTGCCAATGGTGTCCTCATAATCGCTGGGGGTGCGGCTGTTTTGCAAACCTACTTCGCCCACGCTGCGAATGGCCGCCAGCGGAGTTCGCAGTTCGTGAGAAGCATCGGAGGTGAAGCGGCGGAGGCGATCAAATGATTGCTGGAGGCGGTTCAGCAGTGTGTTGAACGACATCGCCAGATGGCCGAGTTCGTCAGCGGGATTGGCGATGGGAAGACGCTGGCCGAGCTGTTCGGCGGTAATCTGTTCGGCGCGGGTTGCCATGTCGCGGAGGGGCAACAAGGATCGCCGGGATAACTGGTAGCCAAAGAAACCGGCCAGGCCGAGAAGCACTGGAAGAGCGGTGCCGGAGGCCGTGAGAAACTCTTCAATCCGGCTCCAGATGGCCGCCTGCTCATATCCCAGGCGAATGATAATGGGACGACCTTGCAGGTTGTGACGGCGGCTGACAAGGACAATTCGCTGGCCGTTTTGGAGCCGAGAGGAGCGTTCGGAGTAGCCGTTGACGCCTTCTCCCGCGAATGGCGACTGATCCAGAAAGTTGTTGCCCAGACGCTCGTTCCTGTAGATCACTTGACCTCCTGGAGTTATGACCTCCAGAAGCCGCTCCAGCACGTATCGTGACTGGGCGTGATTGTGATAATTCTCATTCAGGGTCAGCTTGCCGTCTGGCTGAAAATAGAGGAGCCCTTCCACCGTCTCGATATCTTGAACAGCAAAACGCGTCAACTGGTGAAATAGCTGGAAATACAGAACAAATGAGGTCCCGGCAATAAAGAGGAGCAGCATGGCAGCCAGGACGCCGACATACCAGATGGTCAGCCGGATGCGCAGCGGCACTATTGCTCTTCCTCGCGCAGCACAAAGCCCAGGCCGCGAACCGTATGCAGCAGCTTGCGGCTGTAGTTCTCGTCCAGCTTTTTGCGCAGATGATTTACATGCACGTCAATCACATTGTCCAGTGAAGTCTGGCGACCTGGTTCTTTCCAAACATCGCGCACCAGCATTTCGCGTGAAACCACGCGGCCTTTGTGGCGGAACAGATATTCCAGAATTTCGTATTCCTTGGCTGTGAGATCAATGCGCTGGCCGCCCCGGTTCACGCCGCGGCGGGAAATATCAATTTCGAGATCTCCCAGCCGCGAAGTGCTAGTTCCCTCGGGCGCCCCGCGGCGCAGCAAGGCGCGAACGCGAGCCTGGAGTTCAGGAAAAGCAAATGGCTTTACCAGATAATCGTCCGCGCCGCTGTCAAGTCCGCGAACACGGTCTTCCACCGCATCGCGCGCGGTCAGCAGCAGTATTGGAATTACAAGTCCCATTTGGCGGACGCTCTTAAGGATCTCGAATCCGTCGCGGCCGGGGAGCATGACATCCAAAATCGCCAGATCGAACCGGCCCTGGCAGAGCTGGTAGAAACCGTCTTCGCCCGAATACGCAAGAGACACGGAATAATCATCCGCTTCCAAACCCTCCTTCACCGCTTTGGCGAGTTTCGGCTCGTCTTCAATTAGCAGAATCCGCACAGACTTATTCCTTTATAGAAACATTTGGAAGGAGCGGCAACTAAAGAGTTTCTTAATGTCCGCTTCAGAAAATCTTCAGGGAATCTTAAGTTGTAGTGGCTCTGAATTGACCGCACCATGGAACTGTAATGAGCCGCAGCCTACTTTTCGTCGCTACTTCCCTGGCGCTCCTTTGCTGGAATGCCTATGGCAAAGACAAACATCCAAAGAAGGCGGAGGACGCGCCGCAGGATCAGATTGATGTAGTGGCCCATCTGCCTTTGACGGGCGGTCCGGTGACTGGCTTTCTGGAGACGCAGCATTACCGGCGCAGCTACCTGTATGCGGAACATGAATCGGGCCAAACCGCATCGCTGATCGATATCACTAATGGCGCGCGGCCTGCTTTGCTGGCGGATATTCGCTCGGGCAGCCTGGTGGCCGTGGCTGGCAATGCCGCGCTGGTCAGCAGCCAGGCACCTTCCACGCAGATTGCGCCCCAAACGTTTCGCATCATGAGTTTTGCCGATCCGCTGCATCCGGCGGTGAAACAGCAGTTTGACCGAGTGACCGCTATTGCACGGGATGAAAAGCGCGGCCTCATTTTCCTTGCGAACGATGGCGGTGTCTGGATTCTGCAGCAGAAATTCGCGCAGGATCCGGAGGCGGAAAAAGAGTGGGAACACATGATGCTGGATAACCGCTAAAAAAATGCTGAAGCCCGGACTGGCGAGCAAGGTGACCATTCACCTGAACGACGATACCAGCTCAAGCACGAGTTTCATTTACGAGCAGGTATTCCAATTTCTTTACGACAACGGAGTGGCGGGTGCCACGCTTACGCGCCCGCAGGCCGGATTTGGCAGTCATCATCATAGCCACTCGCGCGACGCTTACGGCGCGTCGGGCAGTCATTTGCCCGTTCAGATTCAGTTTGTTGATTCGCCGGAAGTGGTCAACGGGCTGTTGCCCGCGCTTTGCGAACTGGTCAAAGACGGACTAGTCGAGATGCAGGAAACAAGAGTGATTAAAGCCGCGCGATCAGGAGATTCCGTTTAGGTGCGCAGATCCGCTCTTTTTTTTCTGCTGATGGCCAGTTTGGATGCGCAGACTCCGGTGAACATGACTCTCGCGCAGGCGGAGGAACTGGCATTGAAAGCGCATCCGCGCATCGCGTCAGGCGCGTTCTTGGCTGAAGCCGCCAGCAAAGAAGTATCGGAGGCAAGGTCAGCTTACTATCCGAGCGCTTCCGTGAACATCACCGCTGCCGCCGCTAACGATCAGACTACGCTGGGCGCGGGAAATCTGCAGACATCCAGCCTGAACAGCCGCTTTGCTTCGGGCGTCAATATAGTTCAGCTTGTCACCGATTTTGGGCGGACAAATAGTTTGGTAAAGGCGGCTCATTTTCATTATCAGGCGGCGAATGACAATGTGCTGAACATCCGTGCGCGGATTTTGCTGGCTGTGCGGCGCGCCTACTTTGGTGTGCTGAGCGCGGACTCCGTGCTGCGGGCCGCGAAAGCCACATTGCAAACGCGCCAGCTTACGCTGCGCCAGGTGTCGGCGCTGGCGCAGAGTTCCCTGCGTTCCACCCTGGACGTGACGTTCTCTCAAGTGCTGGTGTCGGAGGCGCAGTTAGCGGTGGATCAGGCTGAAAATGATGCGCAAGCAAGCCGTGCGGCCCTGGCGGCGACGCTTGGTTCAGACAATGTTCCCAACTACCTTCTGGAAGATCAGGCTCTTCCCTCCGTACTTAGCGCCGATGTCCCGGCGTTCGTGACGGCGGCTTTGCGGGACCGGCCTGACTTCAACTTAGTCAAGAATAATCGTGATGCAGCCTACCAGTTAGCTCAGGCTGAGAAGAAACTGAGTTATCCCACGGTCAGCCTGCTGGCCACATCTGGCGCCATTCCAGACCATGACCACACCATTGCGCGCGATAACTATGAAGCCGCTGGAGTGAACGTCAATATTCCGCTATTGAACGGCGGTCTGTTCGCGGCACGCAGGTCTGAAGCGCTTTTACGAGCACAAGCGGCTGATAACGATGTGAAGGATCTGGCCATAGAAATCTCTCGAGATGTGCGCGTGGCTTGGCTGAATGCCAATACCGCGTTTCGGCGTCTGGATGTGACAACGCAGTTGGTGGAGCAATCCAGACAAGCCGTGCATCTGGCGCAGGCCCGTTATGACGCCGGACTGGGCAGCATTGTTGAACTGAACCAGGCGCAGTTAAGCGAACTTTCGGCTGAAATTAACGCCGCCGCGGCCAAGTACGACTATCTCAGCCGCCGAACTGAACTCGATTTTGCGACAGGATCACTTCGATAAATGCTCAAACTCCTCTGCTTACTGGCCGCAATTCTTCTGACAACTTCCTGCACGAAGGAACCCGCGCAAGTGATGGCGGCAGACCAAACCACCACCATTGTTCCCGTTGCCAGAGTGGTGCGCAGCAATTTGGCCGAAAACATGGTTTTGACCGGTGAATTCATTCCCTACCAGGAAATTGATGTCATGGCCAAAGAGGCCGGCTATATCAAGAGCATTCGCGTGGATATCGGTGACCGGGTTAAAGCGGGTGAGTTATTGGCTGAACTGGAAATCCCCGAGATGCAGAACGACATGGCGCGTTCGGCGGCTGGCGTTCAAGCGGCCGAAGCGGATATTTCAAGAGCAAAGGGAGATTTACGCCAGGCGCAATCGAGTTATCAGATTGCCGATCTTTCTTACAGGCGAATTGCCGATGTACTTAAAAAGGAACCGGGCCTTGTGCCTCAGCAGGAGGTGGACGTGGCTCACTCCAAGCAGTTACAAACGGCGGCACAGGTTTTAGCCGCGCAATCCAATCTGGAAACAGCGCAGCGCAAGCTCAGCATGGCTCAGGCCGAACAGGCGCGCTGGGTCACGATGGAGAAATACACCATCATCTCCGCGCCGTTCACGGGAGTAATCACGAAGCGCTACGCCAACACCGGTGCCATGATCCAGCAAGGAATCTCATCCGATACCCAGGCCATGCCGGTAGTTCGTCTGTCGCAGAACAGCCTGCTTCGTCTGATGCTGCCGGTGCCGGAGTCGGCCGTGGCAAGCGTTCACATTGGTGAGACCGTGCAGGTAACCGTCGCAGCGCTGGAAAAGAGTTTTTCGGGCCGCGTGACTCGTTTCGAGGATAAGGTTTCGACATCTACTCGAACCATGAATACGGAAGTCGATGTGGCTAACTCGGATTATTTGCTGGTGCCGGGTATGTATGCGGAAGTGAATCTGGGATTGCGGCAGAGCGCTTTGGCGCTAGCTGTTCCGATAGATGCGGTGGAACTGGGCGATTCGCCTTCGGTGTACACGGTGCATGACTCGACGGTTCATATTGTTCCGGTGAAGACGGGGCTGAAAACTTACCAGCAGGAGGAAATCCGCTCGGGCGTTAGCGAAGGTGATCTGGTTATTATTGGCCGGCACGCGGGGCTGGCGGAAGGCGAGAAGGTTCAGCCGAAGCTGGTCAGTTTTGAGGGAAACTAATGTCCCGCTTCGCCATTAAGACTCCCTATTTCATTGTTGTTATCGCGCTGATTATCTCGCTGGTGGGCGGCGTCGGCATTTTGCGCATGCCAGTGGATATGTTCCCCACCATGAACATTCCGGTGGTGGTGGTGGCCACATTTTATAACGGAATGCCGCCGGAACAGGTGGAAGGCAATATTACTTACCATCTGGAACGTTTTTTCACTTTGGCCAGCGGAGTGGAACATATTGAATCCCGTTCGCTGACTGGTGTCAGCGTGATCAAGGTTTACTTTCAGCCGGGCAGCAATGCGGATAGCGCAGCTTCGACGATCTCGAATCTTGCGATGGCCGATATTCGAGATCTTCCCCCGGGCACGCTGCCGCCAATTGTGCTGAAGCTGGATGCGTCGAGCTTGCCGGTTTGTCTGGTTACTTTGAAAGGGCCGGGGCTGACGGAAACCTATCTGAAAGACCTGGCGCAGAACAATATCCGAAATCAGTTGGCCGGCGTTCAGGGTGCTTCGGTGCCGCAGCCGTTTGGCGGGCGCTGGCGGCAGATTCAGTTTTATGTCGACCCGTTCAAGCTGGAGGCACATCAGCTTAGCTTGATGGACGTGGTTCGTTCGCTGGGAGATGCGAACGTGGTGCTGCCAGGCGGGGATGTGCAGATTGGACGGCTGGATTACGACGTCTACGCTAACAATCAGGTGGATCTGGCCACCATGAACCGCACTCCCATAAAGATTGTCGGACAATCGCCGGTGCGTTTCTCCGATATTGGGCAGGCTAAGGATTCTTACTCGCTGCAATACAACGCGGTGCGGGTGGATGGGCAGCGGTCTGTTTATTTGCCGGTGCTGAAGCAGGGCGGCGATTCGAATACCATCGCGGTTGTCAATGGAGTGCGCGCCAAGCTCCAGCATTTGTTCGATATCCCCAAATCGCTTTCCAGCACGGTTGTCTTTGACCAGTCCGCCTATGTGAAAACCGCCATAGAAACGCTGCTGCATGAAGGCGGCATTGGACTCTTTCTAACAGCGCTGATGATTCTGCTGTTTCTGGGAAGCATGCGCGCGACGGTGGCCGTTTTCTTTTCGATACCGATCTCCGTGCTGGCGGCATTCATTGCGCTGCAGCTTGGCGGCAGCTCCATCAACAGCATGGTGCTAGGCGGATTCGCGCTGGCGCTTTCGCGCCTGATTGATAACTCGGTGGTGGTGCTCGAAAATATTTTCCGCCATATGGAGTTGGGTGAACCTTCGGCCGTTGCGGCTGAAAAGGGAGGGCAGGAAGTGGCGTTGCCGGTACTGGCCGGCACTCTGACAACCGTGGTTGTGTTCTTTCCCGTGACACTTTTGTTCGGTGTCAGCAAGTTTTTGTTTTCCGCTCTGGCGCTTGCGGTGGTGCTATCGCTGTTTGCTTCTTATTTTGTTGCCATGACGGTGGTGCCGCTGTTCTGCGCCCGGTTTGTTAAGCGTGCGGAACATTCAGGACGTTTCAATGACTGGTTCAATCTTCAATTCAGCCATTTGCTTTCAGCCTATGAGGCCATCGTCACGCGGCTGCTTGCGCGGCCCGCGATAACGCTGGCTGGGTTCCTGGCGCTCTTCGGTGTCAGCTTGTTTCTGTTCCCGCTGGTGGGCCTGGCGTTTTTTCCGCGCACCGATGCAGGGCAGTTTGTGATCAACTTGAAAGCACCTTCCGGAACGCGTTTGCAGGACACGGAGAAAGAAGTGGCGCGCGTTGAGAACTTGATTCGCAGCATTGTTCTGCCCGGCGACATGGGCATGATTGTGTCAAACATCGGCGTCGATCCCGGTTTTTCCGCTGTCTATACCGTCAATGCAGCCATGCACACGGCGGTGGTGCAGGCCAGCCTGAAGCCGGGGCATCAGATAGGCAGTTTTGAATACATTGACCGAGTGAAAAGCAGAATGCGCGAAGAGATGCCGGAACTGGCGGCATTCTTTTCTTCCGGCAGTCTGGTGGATGCGGTTGTGAATATGGGTATGCCCGCGCCTATTGATTTGCAGGTTTCGGGGCGCAATCTGCAAGACGATTACAAGACCGCGCTGCTGTTGTCATCGAAGATCAGGGCCGTCCCTGGCGTGGCCGATGTTTTTATTCCGCAGGATCTGGACTATCCGGCATTGAAACTCAATATCGACCGTATGCGCGCGGGAGAACTGGGATTGACCGAGAAAGAAGTGATGTCTAACGTGGTGACGGCGCTCAGTTCAAACCAGATGGTAGCGCCGAATATCTGGATTGATCCCAAGAACGGCAATAACTACTGGCTGACGGTGCAATATCCGGAACACCAGATCCGCGAGATAGGCGACCTGCGGGCGATACCCCTGCACGGCATCAATGTTTCCCAACCCACGCGCCTGGATATGGTCGGCACGATTGTTCCGTTTCAGGCGCCGACGGAAGTGGACCATTATCAAATCCGAAGACGCATCGACATCTATGTGAGGCCGCAGGGGGAAGCACTGGGCGGCATTGCCGACCGGATCAACCGAATTGTAGCGAACACGCGGCTGCCCGATAACGCTGATGTGGTGATGCACGGGCCGGTCGAAAGCATGAATGCTTCGTTTCGCAGCTTCACGCTTGGGCTGAGTCTGTCGGTGCTGCTGCTTTATCTCATTCTGGTTGCGCAGTTCCGCTCGTTCCTGGATCCTTTTCTGATCCTGCTGGCGCTGCCTCCGGGAATCTCGGGCGTGCTGCTGACGCTGGTGCTGACCGGAACCACGCTGAACGTGATGTCGCTGATGGGCGTCATCATGCTGGCAGGCATTGCCATGTCGGACAGTATTCTAATTGTTGAATTCGCTCATCATCTGCTGGGCGAAGGGCTGGAAATTCGCGATGCTCTCATCACGGCTTGCCGCGTCCGGCTGCGTCCCATTTTAATGACGTCACTTGCCACCATCATCGGATTGCTGCCGATGGCGCTTAAGCTTGGTGAAGGGAGTGAATCGTATGCTCCGCTGGCGCGCGTGCTGGTGGGCGGATTGGCTGTATCGGCCATGTTCACGGTGTTTATCGTGCCCGCTGGTTTTTTTCTGGCGTATAGAAACAAGGTTTGACCTACGTTTCCTCCCGCTGACATTTCGGTCAAGCTTGCCATCTCGGTTGGGATTGGCCTGCTGGTAGGCCTGGAACGCGAGTGGTCGCAAAAAGATCTGGGCATTCGGACGTTCGCCATTGCCTCCATGCTGGGAACGCTGAGCGTGCTGTCCGGAGCCGGCCTGGCTTATGTCTCGTTTGCCGGAATTCTGCTGATTGTTCTGCTGGCCGGCTTGCGCAGTATTCGGGAAACGAAGGCGGTGGAAACCACCACGTTTGTCGCGCTGATTCTGACCTTTGTGCTGGGCGTGCTGGTGGGCCAGGGGCATCACTACACGCCGGTCGCGGCGGCGATTGTGATGACGCTGCTGCTTTCCCTGAAGCCGGCGCTGGCGCATTTCACGGGCGGATTGAGCCTTCAGGAGGTGCGCGGCGCAGTGCTGCTGGGCCTGCTGGGATTTGTGATTTACCCCGCGCTTCCAGACCAGCCGGTGGACCCGTGGCATCTGGTGCATCCCAGGGAAGCGTGGCTCACGGTCATTGTGATTGCGGCGCTGGGATTCGTCAATTACGTTTTCCTGAAGGTCTACCGTTCCCGCGGGCTTTACTATACGGCCATACTGGGCGGCATGGTGAACAGCACGGCCACGGTGGCAGAATTGGCGGGCTACTTGTCGTCGGCCAGCGGCGATATTACCAGCCTGGCCATTCGCATTGATCTGCTGACCGTCATCGCCATGTTCATGAGGAACCTGCTGATTCTGATCTTCTTCGCCAGAACGGCGGCTTTGACGGCCGCCGGTCCGCTGGTCGCCATGATCCTGGTGTCGGTCTTATTTTTATGGCAGCAGAGAAAAGAGCAGCAAACCGAGATGGGCGAACTAAAGCTTTCTTCGCCGCTGCAGCTTGTCAGAGTGTTCAAATTTGGAGTAATTTTTCTGGTGATCGAAATTCTGGGAACGCTGGCACAGAAATATTTTGGTCATTTGGGTTTTTTGGTTGTCAGCGTGGTGGGTGGGCTGGTCTCCAGCGCCAGCACGGCCGGCGCGGCGGCCACGCTTGCCATGCATGGCACGATTCCATCCGAAACGGCCGGGATTGCCACAATATTGACTTCGGTGACCAGCGCGCTGTCCAATTTGCCGATGATCCATCAGCAGGTTCGGGAGTGGAAGCTGACGCGGAAGTTGGCATTTGTTTCAGGCGCGGTGATTTTGGCTGGATTGATAGCGACTGTCCTTGTTTATGCGGCAGACGCCCCGTCGTTCGTGAGGTGAAGACTGTCTATTGGCGTGACGCGCGAACATTCTCCCCCAGAAGCTTTTCAATACGCTCACTGACTTCCTTCTTCAATGCGGTGTTGAACTCGCCGCTGGCGGGGGCGGCGAAGCCGGCGTGAACGGCGCGCACGCGACCGTCCCGTCCCAGAAAGAAGGTGGTGGGCCAGGAATTCAGATTTTCAGCTTGCGGAATCTTGGCTTGCAGCTCAGACGGTTCACCGGCCAGCAGATAGGTGTATTCAATGCCGTACTTCTTGATGAAAGCCTGCAGACGGGTAGGGTCTTTGCGCTGCTCGGGCTCCTCAAAATCCAGCGCCACAATTTCCAGCCCGTCCGAATGATAACGGCGGTAGAGCTCTTCGAGGAACGGCGCTTCATCATGGCAGTTCGGGCACCAACTGCCGGTGATGTTAACAAGTACCACTTTGTCCTGGAAGCGGGCGTCGGTGCTGGAGACCAGTTTGCCGGCCAAGTCAGGGAAACTGAACTGGAAAGGCTCAGCAGGGTTTTTTACTCGGGTGAAATCGTCCGGATCGGCGGGTTCGGGAAGGCCTTTGGCTTTGGCTTCCTGCAGCCGAATGGCCGTGAAATTCTTCGCCGGATTATGAAATCCCTTCAGTGCCAGATCGAGAGATCCGTCGGCTTGGGGAACAATTTCCATGACCGCGGCACGCGCGCCGTCAAAGTGGTTCAGGATGAATTTGCCATCACGGAATTCTCCGCGCAGCGCTCCGGTATCGCCGTCCACGCGCAGAATCGCCGCTGAGACCAGCGAGCCTTTCTGCTGAATGATCAGCCGCCAGGCGTGTTCGCCCTTCGGACTCTCCGTCGGAATTTCCCAGACACCCGCAATGTTGGGCGCGTGAGTGTCGGCTGCTGCGGCGGCCTGGTGAACGCGGGCCTCAAAATCGTGATACCCGTTGCGCGTGCCGCCATACGTTCCTTTCACCACGCCGTTTTCGAGAGTGGCAGTGAGGCGGGTGGCGTAATGGTCGAAGTTGAGGGTCAGCTTATCGCCTGAAAGATGACCTGATGTGGAAGTAACCCGCTCGTCGCCATTGAAGAAGCAAGCGGTGATGTCACTGCCATTCTGGGAAAACTCGATAGGGAATGGAATTTTGTAATCGCCGAACTGGATCGTACCGTCCCAGAGGCCCGTGAGCGACTGGGCACTGACGAAACCGGCCGTCACACTGAGGTAAAGGAAAACTCCCGCAACTTTTCGATTCATAGATAGACAATACCATGTTAATGGCCTGTTTCTTGATCGATAATCCTGGTATGCTCTACGTTAACGGTATGAGCACACTCACCAGACGATCCTTTTTGCAAGCAGCCGCAGCCGCTCCGCTAGCGGCTTCGCTGGCACCCGCAGCCACTTCAAGACGCCCAAACATCATCCTGATCATGGCGGACGACCTGGGCTTCTCCGATATCGGTCCTTACGGTTCGGAAATTGAAACGCCCAATCTGGACCGTCTGGCCAGCGGCGGCATTCGCTTCACTCAGTTCAACAACACGCCGCGCTGCTGCCCTTCGCGCACCGCTCTGCTGACCGGCCTTTACAGCCATCAGGCGGGTATTGGCCACATGGTTCAGGATTATGGTCTGCCTGGTTATCGCGGCTTTCTGAACGAACATTGCGTCACCATTGCCGAAGCGCTGAAACCCTCCGGCTACCATCCGCTGATGGTGGGCAAATGGCATGTGGGCGAGAAACATCCGCACTGGCCAGTGGACCGCGGTTTTGAACGCTACTTCGGTCTGATTGCGGGCGCCGACAACTACTTCCGGCCGCGCAATCAAATGGCACTTGAAAACGAAGCGTGGCAGAACACCGATCCGTCTTTCTACATGACGAATGCGTTTGCCGACCACGCAGTGGAACTGATTGGCGAGTATGCGGCCAAGCCTGATCCTTACTTTCTCTACCTGCCGTTCACCGCGCCGCACTGGCCGCTGCATGCGCTACCCGAGGACATTGCGAAGTATCGGGGAAAGTACATGAAGGGCTGGGACGTTCTGCGCCAGGAACGGCATGAGCGCCAGTTATCCAAAGGCATTGTCGATGCCAAATGGGGCATCACGCCGCGCGATGAAGTGGTTCCCGCCTGGTCCACGGTTCCCAATAAGGACGAATGGGATCTGCGCATGGCCGTTTACGCGGCGCAGGTGGACCGGCTGGATCAGAACATTGGGCGCATCTTGCAAAAAGTGAAGGAAACCGGCCAGGAGGAGAACACGCTGATCATGTTTCTGGCCGACAACGGGGGCTGCGCGGAAGAAAATATCGCGCAGGAAAACTACGGCGTTCCGCCGGGCGCCGCCGCCTCTTTCACCAGCTACCGGCGGCCTTGGGCGAATCTCAGCAACACGCCTTTCCGCCTCTACAAGCATTGGGTTCACGAAGGCGGCATATCGAGTCCGTTTATCGCTTATTGGCCCGGTGTGATTAACCAGCCGAACACTCTGCATCACGACCGCGCGCACATGATTGACCTGATGGCCACCGTTCTGGACGCGGCCGGCGCGAAGTATCCGTCCACTTACAACGGCAACGAGATCTATCCGCTTCAGGGCAAGAGCCTGCTTCCCACCTTTCAGGGGCGCAAGCGCGAACTGCACGAGGCTATTTTCTGGGAGCATGAAGGGAACCGGGCGGTGAAGGCTGGCGACTGGAAACTAGTCTCACGCTATCCCGATGGGTGGGGGCTCTATAACCTGGCGGAAGACCGAACGGAAATGCATGACCTGTCGATTGATCAGCCCAAGAAAGTGGCCGAACTGGCGGCGCTTTGGACTGACTGGGCCCACCGGAGCAATGTTCTGCCCTGGAGTCAGGTGCAAGCTGCCATGCCAAAGCGGATCTGAGCGAAAATAGAGGCGGCATGCGGACGTGTTACATCCCGAACGTCGCTTTCGAGGAACCCGTCTGGCGGTGAGTATCCGCGCAGTTTGCGCTTCTCCCGGTCCGTCGCCAACTGTGCGTTACGAGCCTGAAAGCCGGTTCGAATTGCCAGCCACATTGGGACGATGTTGCCACACCAATGGGATGGGTGTTGTTGTTCTACTCGTAATATTTCCGAAGCGGAGTCCGAGAAAAAACCTCAATCTCTATTGACATTACACTGCTGGAAAGGAGATATTCATCTCTAAGATCTCTAGTATTCCTATTGAGATTGTTTTCAGGAGAAGTTAAATCTTGTACCGACGCCTTCGAGCGCTGTTCGCCGCGTTTGTTATTCCCGCCGCCTTCGCCCAAAGCATTCAGCCGCCAGCCAGCACGGCGCAGCAGAGCGCTTTTTTTGAAAAGAATGTCCGGCCCGTCCTGGCTGAGCGATGTTACGACTGCCATTCTTCGAAGACTGCAGCCTCCGGCGGCCTTCAGTTGGACAGCCGCGACACCATTCTTCAGGGCGGAAAGACTGGTCCGGCCGTCATTCCGGGCAATCCGGATTCGAGCCTGCTGCTGAAGCGCGTTACTTCCGATGATCCGCAGATCAGAATGCCTAAGGGCAGCAAGGAATCGCTGCCGACCAATGAGATTATCGCCCTGCGGACGTGGATTGAGCAGGGTGCGTTTTTCCCGGAGGATAAGACTACGGTTCCGGCGGAGCCCGCAGCGGCAAAGACTGGACTTTATCCCCGGCCCGCGACACCCGAACAACTCGCGTACTTCGAGAAAAAAGTCCGCCCCATCTTTATCAACCATTGCTACAACTGCCACTCCGACGCGTTCAAGGAAGCCGGCGGACTACGCGTGGATATCGGAATGGCGATCTTCGCGGGCGGCAATGACGGGCCGGTGATCATCCCCGGTCATCCGGAAAAGTCTTTGCTCATAGAGAAGGTCAAGTCCACTGATCCCAAAAAGCGCATGCCGCAGGAGAGCAAGGAACCGCTGGCGGCCGAAGATATTGCCACGCTGGAGACCTGGATCAAAGATGGCGCGGCCTGGCCCGACGAGACAGAAAAACTTCCGCCCACGCCCGCGCGTCTGGCCGCCACTTACCAGAAGCTGAAAGCAACGCACTGGGCTTGGCAGCCGCTAACGAAGCCCGCTGTGCCGGCTGTGGTCAACAGCAAATGGTCCAGCAGCAATGTAGACCGTTTTATTCTTGCCAAGCTGGAAGAGAAGAAACTTTCTCCGGTAGCCGATGCCGATCCAGTCACATTAATACGCCGCCTGAGCTATGACCTCACCGGTCTCCCACCATCGCCGGCCAGCGTAAAGGCCTTTCAAAAAAATCATTCCGAACGCGCTTACACGGCTTTAGTGGATCAGCTTTTGGCTTCGCCGCAATTTGGCGAACGCTGGGGACGTCACTGGCTGGATGTCGCGCGCTATGGCGAATCTTCCGGGCCGTCGCGCAACATGCCTTATCCCAATGCCTGGCGTTATCGCGACTATGTGATCGATGCGGTCAATCGTGACGTTCCATTCAACCGCTTCATTCAGGAACAAATTGCCGGAGACCTGCTGCCATCCTCCACGCCCGCGGAACACGACCGCCTGATTACCGCCACCGGCTTCCTGGCGTTAGGGCCCAAAGATGTGAATCAGCGCTTTAAAGCCCGCTTCAAGATGGATAACGTGGATGACCAGATTGACACAGTCACCCGGTCAACGATGGCGCTAACAGTATCCTGCGCGCGCTGCCACGATCATAAATTTGACCCCATCCCGACGCGAGATTATTATTCGCTGGCCAGCATCTTCGCCAGCACGGACGACGCCGCCGGTTTAGGCAGCAAGATGGGCGGCGCCGGCCTTCAATATTACGAGCCAAAACTGCTTGCCTACCTCAGCACCGCCGCCCAGGCGCCCGAGATTCCCAAGGAGCGCATTGAGAAGTTGAAGGCGGAAACGGAAGCGGCCAAGAAACTTGTGGACGCCATTGCCAAGAATGAAACCGCTGAACAGAAGAAGAAAGACGCCGAACTGCGCAGACATTATCAAAGCCTGAAGGAAGACCTTCAGTTATTGACCGACCTGGGGGAACGCGGGTATGGCGTACACAGCGCGCGCGAAGGCGTCATTACCGATACCACCGTGCGCATACGCGGCGTGGAAGAACGCCACGGTCCGGTTGCTCCGCGCGCCGTTCTTTCGCTGTTCACGCTGCCCAACACGCCGCGCATTCCCGAAAACCACAGCGGGCGTCTGGAACTGGCGCAGTGGATTACCGACCCTGAAAATCCGCTGACAACGCGTGTCTATGTCAACCGTGTTTGGGAGCACTTGTTCGGAACCGGCATTGTCAGCACGGTGGACAATTTCGGTTCCACTGGCGACCATCCGTCCAATGCCGCCTTGCTGGATTATCTGGCGCAGGATTTCGTGCATAACGGCTGGTCCAGCAAGAAACTGATTCGCGAAATTGTGCTGACCCGCGCTTACCGCCTAAGCTCCGCAGCCCCGGCCGGATATCTGGATGCCGATCCGGAAGACCGCCTGCTGTGGCGGCACGCGCCCCGGCGCATGGAGGCCGAGGAGATTCGCGACAGCATTCTGGCCTCCTCCGGCCAGTTGGACCTAACGCATCCAAACGGCTCACCCGCCATGGCGCTGCGCATGATTGAAATTCGAGACGACGGCCCGGTGGTGAAGTCTATCCTGGCCGCCGCCGACCGCAGCCGCTACCGCAGTATTTACCTGCCCCTGCTGCGCGGAGAAACGCCGCGCGAACTGGCTGCCTTTGACCCGGTTGCCCAGACGCTGGTGACTGGCCGGCGCGAAGAAACCACCGTGCCCTCGCAAGCATTGTTCATGCTCAACTCGCCGTTTGTCGGCAACCAGGCTCTGCAGCTTGCTCGGGACCTGCTGCGGCAGAATCGCCTGACGGAGGCGCAGCGCATCCGTCAAAGCTACGAACGCGTGGCGGCACGCGACGCCACAGCGCAAGAAGTGGCCAGAATCAAAACATTTCTGGCGGGCTATCAGGCGCGATGGTCCGCACTGCATCCACTTCCGGCGAAGCCGGTGGATGCCGCGGAAACGCTTTCCAGTTCTGACATCACGGCTGGCATTGTGCGTTCCGACAGCCTGACGCAGGACGACGAGGTGGAAGATGGCAGAGCCGATAAGAACGGCGGCTATCGAAGACTGGAACCTGCCTCCGCCGCTGAAGCAGCCTGGGCGGCCTTTATCCAGTCGCTGTACGGATCCGCGGAGTTCCAATTCATTCGTTAATATTCCGGAGAAAAGATAATGCCTGACTATAGACCGCTCATTACATCACGCCGCAGCCTTTTGAAAGCGGCCGGCGCCGGATTCGGACACTTGGCTCTGACCGGCCTTCTGGGTTCGCTGGCCAGCCAGGTTTCCGCCGCTGAACCCAAAGGCGTCAACCCGCTTGCGCCCAAAACACCGCCGCTTCCGGCGAAGGCGAAACGAATCATCTTCCTCTTCATGGAAGGCGCCATATCCACGGTCGACACCTTTGAATACAAGGCCGAACTGCAAAAGCGTAATGGCCAGTCCGGTCCGGGCGGCGGCACTATTACCGCCTCCAAATTCAATTTCAAACAGTATGGAAATTCAGGCACCTGGTTTTCGGAACTGCTGCCCAACATTGCCACGCACGCCGATGAGCTTTGCTTTCTGCGCGGACTTTATACCGATACACCGGCGCATCCGCAGGCGGTGGTTCAATTGCATACGGGCAGCGCGGCCGCTTCACTCACCCGTCCTAGCTGGGGGTCTTGGCTGCTTTACGGACTGGGCACGGAAAACCAGGATCTGCCCGGGTATGTCACCATCAATCCGCCCATCGCTTTCGGCGGCGCGGCCAATTATGGCAGCGCCTTTTTGCCCGCGTACTATCAAGGCACGGCTATCAGCGACCAGGGTTTCATGCCTAATATCGAAGCCGCCACCGCCAAAGATCTGGAGCGCGAGCAGATTGAACTAATTCAGGATCTGAACCACCACGTAGCCGCGAGCCCAGGCGCGCCGGAAGCAGTGGATGGCGTCATCAAATCATACGAACTGGCGTTCCGAATGCAGGACACCGTGCCCGCGCTGCTGGATATTTCCAAGGAACCGCAGCATGTGCTGGATGCCTACGGCGTCAAGCCAGGACTGGACGGCTCCTTCGCGCGCCAATGTTTGATGGCTCGGCGTCTGAGCGAAGCGGGCGTCCGCTTTGTTGAAATTCGCCAGCCCGGCTGGGATCATCACACCAACCTGCACAACGGTCTCATCGAACAAAGCCGCCGGGTGGATCAGCCCACATCGGCACTGCTTGCAGACCTGGCCCAGCGCGGATTGTTAGAGGACACGCTGGTGCTGTTCGGATCTGAATTCGGCCGCCTTCCCACTTCGCAAGGCGCGGACGGGCGCGACCATAACATCACCGGGTATTCCATGTTCCTGGCCGGAGCGGGCGTGAAGAAAGGCTTCAGCTATGGCGGAACGGACGAACTGGGCATGGCGGCTGTTGACGGGCGCATGCATATCAACGATCTCCACGCCACTCTGCTGGCGCTGATGGGTATCAATCACGAACAACTTACCTACCGTTATGCCGGCCGCAATTTCCGCCTGACCAACGTGGCAGGAGTGATTCAAAAGCAGATTTTCGCGTGATCACGCAAACGTGTAAACACATGGCCGAATGCGGATGGAACAAACGCCTGCCATGACGCGTTAAACTCTCAAGATACCTGCCGGGTATACGGAGGGCGCACTGCGTGGCACTTAAAATTTCGGGTTTGTCGAAGACTTACCCTAACGGCGTGAAAGCACTGAAGAACCTCACGCTGACGATCGGCAACAACATGTTCGGGCTGCTGGGTCCGAATGGCGCGGGGAAGAGCACTTTGATGCGCACCGTGGCCACTTTGCAGGACCCCGATTCCGGCGAGATCTGGCTGGACGAAATCAATGTATTGAAGCAGAAGAACGAGGTTCGCAAGCTGCTGGGATATTTGCCGCAGGAGTTTGGAGTTTATCCCAAGATGAATGCCATCGATATGCTGCAGCACCTGGCCGTCATGAAGGGCATCACCAGCAAGGGCGAGCGCAAAGAGATGGTGGAAGCTTTGCTGCAGCAAACCAATCTGTGGAACGCGCGCAAGAAAGCGCTGAGCGGTTATTCGGGCGGCATGAAGCAGCGCTTCGGCATTGCGCAGGCCTTGCTGGCGAATCCGAAGCTGATTATTGTGGATGAGCCAACCGCGGGTCTGGATCCGGCCGAGCGCAACCGCTTTCTGAATCTGCTGAGTTCCATTGGCCGCAATGTCACGGTGATTTTGTCGACGCATATTGTGGAAGATGTGCGCGAGTTGTGTCCGCGCATGGCCATTATCAGCAACGGTGAACTGCTGCTGGAGGGCGCGCCTTCGGAAACTCTGCACGCGCTGCACGCGAAGGTCTGGACCAAGGTGGTGGCGTCGGATGCGGAGCTGCAGGCGCTGGCCGCCGGGTTCAACGTGATTTCCACTCATCTGGTGGGCGGGCTGCATGAGGTCCGCATTTTCTCCGAATCCGATCCGGGCGAAGGATTCAAATCAATCGAGCCGGGGCTGGAAGACGTTTACTTCCTCAACCTGTTTAAACAGCAGACGGTGAATTAGCCATGTTCTGGGAATTCTTTTCGTTCGAAATCAAGTTCCGGCTGAAGAGCATATCCACCTATGTCTATTTTCTGCTGTGGTGCCTGCTCAACTTCCTGTCGGTGGCGGCTCAGGACTTCGGTCCAGTAGGCAATGGAAAAGTTCTTCTGAATGGGCCATGGTCCATTTCGTACTTCAATATCATCGATGGCGTCTACGGCATCATTATTATCGCCGCCATTTTCGGAACGTCCATTCTGCGGGATTTCCAGCGCGACACTTATCAGCTTCTATTCACCAAGCCGATCTCGAAGTTTGCATATCTGGGAGGGCGCTGGGCCGGATCATTTGTCGCCACCGTCGCGGCCTACACCGGCATTCCCGTGGGTGTCTTTCTGGGGACGCTGGCACCGTGGGCGGATCATTCCCGCATCGCGACAGGGCATCCGTGGTGGTATGTGCAGCCGTTTCTTTCCATCACGGTGGTTCAGATATTCTTTCTCGGGTCGCTGTTCTTTTGCGTGGCGGCTTTGACGCGAAAAATCTTTATTGTTTATCTTCAGGGCGTGGCGCTCTTCATGATCTATATCATCGGGCTCACGGTCTTCACGGCTACACGCAGTCTGGAGCATTTCTGGAGCGCCATCCTGGACCCGGTGGGGATCATGCTTTCAGACAGCGTCACGCGCTATTGGACCGTGGCCGAGAAAAACACGCTGCTGTTTCCGTGGAGCGGCGTGTTTCTGATTAACCGTTTGCTGTGGGGCGGCATCGGCGTGGCCGCGCTGGGGCTGGTTTGGGCGCTGTTTCCCATGTCGGTAGAGGCGCTGACGGCGAAGGCATCCGGCAAGCGCGCGGCGGGCCGGAAAACGACCGAGGACGATGACATTCGCCCAGTGCGGAGTCTGGTGGCCGCACGGCTGCCAAAAGTCACTCAGGTATTCGGCAACGCAACCGGGTGGGCGCAATTGGTGTCGCTCACGCGCATCCGCATCAGCTATATCCTGCATGAAATTCCTTTCTGGGCGATTGTGGTTTTGCTTATCGCCTTTGCCATTAACAACGGCTACTACGCGGGAAAAGTGGGCGGCGAAAACGTCTGGCCGGTGACTTACTTGATGGTGCAGGCAGTGGAAGGGTCAGCCACGCTTTTCTTCTACATTGTGGCCACGCTCTATGCCGCCGAACTGATCTGGCGCGACCGCGACACGCATTTCGACGGCATTCACGATTCGCTTCCGATGCGCGATGGAGCGGACTGGATCAGCAAACTGCTGGCACTTTGCTTCGTGGAAGTGTCATTGCTGTTTCTGACCATGATCTGCGGCGTTTTTATGCAGACGATTGCCGGCTACTATCACTACGAACTGGGTGAATATTTCAAAGAGCTGTTCGTCGTTACATTCCCGCAGGTGCTGGTGTTCTCCCTGATGGCTATGTTCGTCCAAACGGTGGTCAGCAATAAATTCATTGGTCATGGAATCGTGATTGGGGTCTTTATCCTGGAGCCGGTTCTATTCCGCTATGGTTTTGAGAATACGCTTTACCTGCCTGGCCAGACTCCTCCTTATATCTACAGCGACATGAATGGATACGGGCATTTTGTGCCAGCGCTGTTCTGGTCGATCACTTATTGGCTGGCGATTACGGCGCTGCTGGGCGTTATCTCTATCGCGCTGGCAAGACGCGGCAGTGACGATAGCTGGCCTGCGCGTTTCCGTCTGGCGGGACAGCGAATGCCAAGGCTTCTGCCGGCGGCTATTTTGTTTCTTTGCATCGCGGCTGCCAGCGGCACATGGTACTTCTGGAATGCGCATGTCCTGAATGAGTTTCAAACAGCTCAGATAAGACGCGACATTCAGGCCGATTATGAGCGCAGTTTTAAGAAATATGAGAAGCTGCCGCAGCCGAAGATTATCGATGTCGATACCCGGATTAACATCTATCCGGAACGCAGGTCATTTGACGGATCGGGCTACTTCGTCCTGCAGAACAAGACGGCTGAAGCGATTTCCCAGATCCACATTACTGATTCAAGACAGAGCGTGAGGGAAATTGGCTTTGACAGGCCATTTCATGAGGTCTCGAAGAGTCCGCGCGGCCTTTATACGATTTATGCGCTGGACCAGCCGCTAAAACCCGGCGAGACCATGAAGATGAATTTTCGCGTCGGCTATGAGTCGCATGGGTTCAAGGACGGAAGCGAACGGCCGGAGTTCGCTTACAACGGCACATTTTTTGACAGCGACTATTTTCCCGCTATCGGCTACAGCCGGGATGTCGAGTTAGGTGATCCGCTGCGGAGAAAAGAAGAGAAGCTGCCGGCGCTGGAGGAAATGGCTCCGCGGGGCGACCCTTATTATCAGACCGTCAATCTGTTCAGTGCCCAATCGGATTGGATCAGCTACCACACGGTGGTGAGCACGTCGAGCGATCAGATAGCCATCTCTCCCGGCTATCTGAGCAAGTCCTGGGAGGAAAACGGCCGCCGCTATTTCGAGTACAGCATGGGCAGCACCAAGATGGCGGACTTTTTCTCTTTCCTATCTGGCCGGTACGCAATCAAGCGGGATCGCTGGAATAACGTGAATCTCGAGATTTACTATTTGCCCGGTCACGAGTTTGATCTGGACGACATGATGGCGTCAGCCAAGGCGGGCCTTGCTTATTACGAAAGGAACTTCGGACCTTATCAGTTTCGGCAATTCCGGATTATGGAGTTTCCGAGGTACCGCAGCTTTGCGCAATCATTCCCCAACACGGTTCCCTATTCGGAAGGCATTGGATTTATCGGGCGCGTGGCGAATCCAGACGACATCGATTTTACTTACTTCGTGACGGCACATGAACTGGGTCATCAGTGGTGGGGGCACCAATTGATTGGCGGTCAGGTGATTGGTTCGAACATGATGTCGGAGACGCTGGCGGAATACTCGGCGCTGGAGGTGATGGAGAAGAAATATGGCGCCGACCAGATGCACAAATTTCTGCGGCACGAGTTAGACACCTATCTGCGCGGCCGCGCGGGCGAAATTCGCAAGGAGCCACCGCTGACGCTGGTGCAGCGGGAGCCGTATGTCTGGTATCAGAAAGGCGGCCTGGTGATGTACACGCTGGCCAATTACATTGGTGAGGACCGCGTAAATGCGGCGCTGAAGAAATTTCTGCGGCAGTATTCCTATGCCAACGCCAGCGATTCGCGTTCGGGCGCCTATCCCGATACGCGCCAGTTTGTGGCCGCACTGCGGGAAGAAACCCCGCCCGAGATGCAGTATTTGATTACGGATATGTTCGAAAGCATTGTGCTTTACGACAATAAGGCGCTATCGGCCACGGTAACGCAGATGCCGGACAAGAAGTACAAAGTGACGCTGACCGTGCAGGCGCGCAAGGCGAAGGCGGACGGGAATGGCAATGAAACGCAGATGGCTTTGAACGACTACATTGACATTGGCGTGTTCAGCGGCAAGAAAGATCATGAGCAGCCACTTTACTTAAAGAAAGAGAAACTGACGCAGGAGAAACAGACTTTCTCCATTGTGGTGGATCAGATTCCTACGCGGGCTGGAATTGATCCGTATAACAAGCTGGTGGATCGTGTGGCGGATGACAATATGATTGATGTTACGAAGCAGTAGGGGTCGGCTGGATGACATGCGAAAGACGAATAGCATCCGGGAGCGACTGCTCCGTCAGCCGGACAACCGCTCCCTCACGGTCGCGGCTCGGAAGCGCCGCGGACGAGGCCACACAATGAAAACTACTTTCGCCAAACTGATCCTGATTTCCGCCGCAGCCATGGGCACCCTGCTGTTTGCTCTGATGCCGGATCAGCCAACTCCCGTCCACAAGGCTGCTAATCTGCAACAACAACTCAATCGTCTCAGCAGGAAACTGGCGCCGACCGCCGACCAGCAAGGCCGAATAATACCCGTTCTTACCGTGCGCGATGTGCTGACCGACACCCAGCGCGCGGCTTATGACCAGATGCAGCAGGAGGCCCGAGAACGCGCTAAAGCAAAGAAGCAGGGAACCGTGTCAAACTAAAGGGCGATTGAAAACCGCATCCTTTCTCGCAGCCATTTTCGTCCTTTCAAGTCTGACCCAGGCGCGGGCCGCTCAGCAGCTCCTGATTATTTCCGACATTCATTTCAATCCGCTGGCCGATCCTGGTTTGGCCTCCCAATTGATGGCGGCTGAGCCCAGCCAGTGGGAGGCCATTTTCTCTGCCGATTCCCGTTCCCCTGCTCCGAAATATGGCGATGACTCGTCGTGGGCTTTGTTATCCGCGCTGGTGACGGGCATGCAAAGCATTCAGCCGCGGCCGAAATTGATTATTCTGACCGGCGATGTGTTGCCGCACAAATTTCAGGATAAATTCAGCGCGATTACGCACGAGTCAGATGCCGCTGCTTTCCGCAGCTTTGCCCGAAAAACCTTCACCTTCATCGGCCTGGAGCTGCGGAAGGCAAGCGGGGGTGCGCCACTGGTATATACGCTGGGCAACAATGACGAGGAATGCGGAGATTACGCGCTTCAGCCCAATGGACCGTTCCTGCAAGACACTCGGGAGATGGTGCAGTCGCTGGCCCAAGTGAATGCCAGCGTGATGGCGCAATGGGTTTCTTTGGGCAGCTATGTGGCTGAGAATCCGCTGGCTGCGCATCACCGGATTATCGCGCTGAATTCGAATTTCTGGTCCAGTCGTTATAAGGATGCCTGCGAGTCGAAGGCCACGGATGCCGATCCCGGCGAAGCAGAGATAAACTGGCTGGTGGATCAACTGAAAGACGCTGCCGCGCATGGTGACAAGGTCTGGCTGGAGTACCATATTCCGCCGGGCATCGACGGTCATTCTTCATCCAGATCAGGGAAGGTGGTGCCATTCTGGAAAGCGTACTACGCGGACGCCTTCGGCAAGCTGCTGGATCAATACCGCAAAACAATTGAACTAAATTTGGCTGGACACACGCATCTGGACGACATTCGGCTGGTCAAGACGGAGCATGCGGAAACGCTGGTGATCATCAACCCAGGTGTCAGCCCCAACGTCGGCCAGAACCCGGCTTATCGCCTGGTGACGGTGGACGCAAAGGCCCGGCCCACAGATATCACCACTTACTATCTGCCCAAACTGGACGCGCTGAAGTGGGAACAGGAATACAGCCTCCGCTCCGCTTATGGTTTGAAGAAAGTGGACGCCGCGAGTTATCAGAAGCTGTATGAAGGCATTGTTGGTTCGGACAAGTGGAAGCTTTACTATTCGGTTTCACGTCCAGCGGCTGTTTCGGATGAAAAGAGTTACCAGCGCTCGCTTTATTGCGCCACCGGTAACTCGTCTCCCGAAGCGTTTCAGAAATGTGTCGATCAGAGTTCCAGCTTGCCTTGATAAGTCATCTGAACCAATTGAAAGGGGACTGATAATTGAAGACGTCCCATCCGCGCGCAGAACTCGACTTGTTTGTCCTGTTTCGTGATCTCTTTTGATCGGGAGAAGAAATAAACAATCAACGTCCCGTCATCGCGGGGAATGACTTCCACGCTGGATGGACTTATATCTTTCTTGCCAGTGCGCTTGAGGGCAGCGTGGCCTTTCAGTTGTTCATTTAAATTTGGCGAATCCATATTCACGGCGTGACTGGGAACGCCATACACCGCGACGGCGTAATGATCTTCATCCATCGAGGGTGCATTCACGTTGCGAGATTTCAGTTCCGCCGCCTGCAGGGGAAGCGCGCTCTCCCAGCGAACGGTCAGGCTGG
>Ga0116230_10000823_pt1 | contig 28019 bp, 18 predicted proteins | sample S1TSphfallax_3_FD_88678 | JGI IMG/M metagenome (GOLD analysis project Ga0116230, IMG submission 88678) | Host-associated microbial communities from peat moss isolated from Minnesota, USA - S1T2_Fd - Sphagnum fallax MG | ecosystem: Host-associated > Plants > Peat moss > Unclassified | place... | reverse complement strand
TTATTGTTTCAATTTGAACATTAAATTGCCATACCTTTGTTGTCATGTTTTCAACTTGGCCACTTAACTACCCTTCGTTTGTCACTATGTCAACCACTTCTACTCCCAAGTCCTAGTCAATTTCCAAACTAGATCAACAAGATCCCAAAGACCTTCTCTCATTAAAATGATCTTGATTTTAAACTTTCTAACTCCATAATTGGTTGATCCTTTCAAATTGTTGGAGTTGTTAATGTTGATTGTAGATGAAGACTGTTCTTGATTCATCTTGATTAAAGTTTAAAGAGTCTTTCCTTCTCCAAAACAAATTAAGAAAAAGAAAATTTATGAAAAAACAATATGTCAGGAAATTTAGTGCATATTTTCAAAATTAATGTATGTTTTTCTTGATTCTCTCAACCAAGCTTTGATGCCATGTAAGAAGAAATTGTTTTATGTGCATATGATAATCATTCATCATCTTCTTGATGAGTCATACATATACATTGGATATCAAAGGTGCAAAACAATGGCACCACAAAATTTGTTATCCCTAACTACAAGATCAATCAATATAATTGGTTGATCAACCAATATATCTTGCTAATTGTAAGGTCAACTAATATAACTAATGACAATTGACATTATTCTTACATTAATCAATAAATTGAAAATGTTTTTTAAGGACCCAAAAGATCAAATGACCCAAGTGTGTGTTTATAATCTAATTATGCTTATAGTTGTAACATAGTGTCACAATTCAATCAAGTTATTTTTCCTTTCCAAAGTCTTTATGGATTTTGGTAGGAGTTTCCAAGTTCAAATCCAAGAAATCTCGGTACATCAACCAACCATGAAAACCATTAGTTCTTCCCATGCAAATTAAGGATTATATAAACCATTAGGTGCACATACTTCACTTCTTCTTAGAAACCATCATTTATAGCAAAATTTGCAAACAAAGGATACAATACCAAACATTTCCTACTAATGTCCAAATTCAAAAATGCAAAAACTTACAAAATGTCACCTCTTTCGCCCAAGCCTTTCAAGTAGTTGTGACTTCAAAAACTCTAGTTCTACAATGGATACTTAGCAAAACTTTGCAATAATACCACATGACTCAATTTAAGCATGAGACAATTTGGGAAGGCCTTGTTAAAGCAATCCAAATATGTTTGTATGTAATGATGATTGTTGATAGGTTTCATTTGCATTTTAACAAGAAGAGAAACCAAATAATCAAAGTTTTCAAAACAAGGATTTAAAACATGTAATATGTCCTAAATGTAAGTCATGAGACTTCTCCTTAACAATTTTTCCTACTCAACTACAAACAATTACATCATCAAGTATGACTTGGACAATTTTGTCAACACCTATGTCATCAATTGCAATTTCAAGGTGTTTTGTAATATATTCTCTAATCTTCTTATTCCTAATTGTGCTTAAGATCTTGAGAAATATTAATGACACTTTTTCTTGTTTGACATCGATTTAAATTAAAAATGTCAATAACTTTTCATTGGAAACATCATAAAAGATCTTGATGTTTCCCCTTCAAAATTTGTGTTCTTAGACTTAAACAATGTAAGAAACCTAAAACTCTTTGTCTCAATAATTGCATTTCATTTGTCAGGTGATTCATGTCTTATGAAATTAGAGAAGCATTTTACTAGAATTTATTGTAAGCAAATCCACTTACAGCCCATTTGCCAACTCTCTTAAAATCTATGGAAAAATACCTAAAAGTAATAGAAATGGTGCAAATAGAAATTGTGACATGGTTGTTCCCATAATGTTAAGAACAAAACTATTGGAGTGCATTCAAATGTTGTTGACCATGCTTATTACAATCCATTGTGGCAAACCTTATCACCTCATGACAAGACTTCCTCCACATTAATTCTTCCAAAACAAGCAACATTAAAATTTAGAGCATTTTCAAAGAGCGTGATGAAAAATCTTGAGTGGTGTGGAGCATTCCAAGAAAGTGCTCAAACTTTGGCATCACTCAAAACCATGTAAAGTGGTGAGTTTCATTTGGCTTACCCTCAAATGATGGTCCACCCACTAGACTTTCTTGGCTTGGGTGCATGGGGATAGATCCTTCCTTTGCCAATCTGAATTCTCAGATGTTGGAGACCCCTCAACATTGCTTGATGGAATGCACCAAAGCGACAATGGCATTGGGCTTTCTAGCAAGTCTAGGGCTATGGGGGAGCTCCTAGTATCTTTTCGATTCTTGGTAGCATCTATTGCTTGGTGACATCATAGGCTACATACACAATTTGTGCAAGCTAAGGTGGGATTTGAATTGCTAGAATTCAAGAATAAGAATAATGAATGCCAGATTTCTATATTATGTTCCAGTGCGTACCAGCATTTCCCCTATTCTGCAACAAACAAATTAGCCACTGTGACTTCTGCAAAATAGTTTTTTTGGAAAAAACCTGGCCCCTAAGGACAAACACAGAAGGTTCAAAAACGAGTATTTTACAGACCAGAATTGAGCACTAATATTGAACCACCACTATGTCACTTTTTGAATTGCAGAGCCAGGAAATTCAGAAATGCTTGATTGGGTTAAATTGCACTGAGAAAGCTTTTGCTATGATCTCAAAATAAAAATACAGGTTTGTTTCTCTCCCTGAGAATGCCCTAATTTGTACTCTCGCATACTAGTAGAGCTTATCATATACAAAAGTTTAGGCAATGCAACTAACGAACAAGTTTTGAGAAAATGTGAAACTGTAATAATTCCCACTTGAACTGCTGTTGGGTGGAGGTGAAAATAATCAAAGTCACACAGCATCATATCTTGACTAGAAACTATGCAGTGTTGAATGGTGAAACCATGATTTCCTTACATTCCATGACTGCATATCCATCCATTGAGCTGAAGCTTCCATTGGGTGTGACAGGTGACTGCCAGAACTTTACCACAGCTGCACTGTTTGATGTGTTCACACTCTTTTCAATTTCAATTTGGCTGCAATAAAAAAAGAAAATTAAGTATGAGTACCTCAGTTACTGATTTTACCAACCTTTTGAGATGATCCTAATCAAGAACTTCTTTGTGTCATTTGCGAAGTCAGATTAAGGAACTAACCTGACTGAAGGTGAATTCCATTGATGGAAGATCATAATCTTTTTGGCAGTGTGACCTGCCTGTGTTAGTAGTGTAACAGTGCCAAACATGCTTGTAAAGTGCACGTTTGAGAGAGTTGCAAACCCTTTCCTGTATACACAAAATTTCCCAATTCCAGCTCAGCTTCTGCTTGATCCAGCATAGAAAGAATGGTGCAAAATATGAAGAGCAAGTAAAAAATTATGCTCCCACATAAGTACCCAGGAAAAAAATGATAATCCCATACCATTCGAACCTAACAAAAATTGGTAATCTCGTACCATTGAAACCTAGTGAAAATTGGTAATCTTATACTATTCAAACCTAGTGAGTATTGGTTCAAATCTATAGCATTCAAACCTAGTTTTTGTTGAGCTTTACTTCAAGCATTCTGTTCCTGTTTCCATCATTTCAGAATCCTAAGATCTGAATGCAATGCACATCATGCACTGCCTGTCTTTGTTCTCATTTGCAAAAATTCAACTGCCAAAAAAAGGGGCTCAAATTACTTACAATCAAACTTGTTTTTCTGCGAAGGTGTCGGGATGTCACTTGCCGTTTAACCATTTGTAAGTTTGCAACATTGTTCTTCTTCTTCTTATTCGTCATCTTCTTTGTCTTCTTATTCCTCTTCTTCTTTGACAACAGGTCTGCAGAGGGAGACAATAACTCTAAGGCAGCCCTGTAGGCCGGTGACCGATACCCATCTGCTGAATCAATATCCTGGGTAGGACACCATGAAGGCACAGGAGAAGAAAAATTCTGTACTGCATTAGTGCCTCCTCCTCTATAGACCCATGAAGCTGTGGTGGTGGTGGTTTCGAGCCCAGATGTGATGAACTTCACAGGGGAAAGCTTGACGCCAAGACATGAGGCAGCAGATGTGGAGTGAGTGTCGGGCAAATCACAATAGTCTCTATGACCACATGAATGTAGATCTTGCTCCACAACAGATGGCATGGTGTAGGGCAACCTGGTGGCAGGAGTTTCTGGACTCGATGATGACGATTCAATTGGAGGAGGAGAACTTGAGCCGTCTTGTAATTCCACCATATCCAAGACATGTAATTGTTTGCCAAGAACTAAATTTCCTTGAGGCAGATTCTGATGTTGCTGCTGCAGCACAACAAGACTCTCATCATGATCTCCAATGCTGCTGCACTCTGCTTCTTGTTGTGCTGCCGCAGGCTGATCCAGGTTCCAATTACTCCTCTGGAATGAGGTTGCAAGTGTGGGTGCCCATATCTCAGAGCTTGGATTCATGTTCTTGGGTCTTTGTAATTTGGACAATGGCCAATGCAATCCCGTACTTCGACACATGAGCTTCATGATGCCTCGCACTCCCAGCTGATGATGATCTGAACTTCCCTGCTGAGCTCCTCCTCCTCTGGTACTGGAAGAACATTCCTTTCCTCCTCTGCTGCTGCAGCTACCGCCATAACCTGCCATGGCAGTGTTGGGACCAAGATAAGGAGAGCCAGCAAATGGAGGAGAACTGCAAGTTCTGACATGATGAAGATCATGGTCCCACATTGCAGCAGAAGGAAGACTGGTGCAAGAAGCAACAGTAGCTGGACTGGCAGCTGCATCATCAGTGAGAGAATGCTCAAAAGACTCATATGATGCACAAGAGAGAGACTGTCTAGAGTCAAGGAGCCTGTTGCAGAATGAAGCTGCTGCTACATTGCAGCAGCTGGTGCTTGCTGCTGTTTGTGTTGTACTCAGAAGATCAACATGCTGAGGGATAGTTGTTGTTGCAGCATGATCTCTATCTGAAGAAACAGACGATGGATCCGAAACCGTGGGTGTTTGCCATAATGAACTGCTGTCATTCGGTCCTTGAAGAATACTCCTGGGCGACCACGGATCTGCATGCACCCGAGCTGCTGCTGCTGCTGGAGTTTGCCCATCATCTGCATCAAGCCATACACCCTCAGATCCTGCGCTCTCTGAGCTTCCAAGAATGCTTGAACCTGGATTTCCCCTCACCCATCTAGTCCTCGATGTCTGCAAATGCTTTGGAGCTTGAGTCCTTGAAGCTAATGAGCTCGACAGCTGCAATCGCTTTTGTGTAGCAACTGGTGACTTCGAAGACTTGCGACTGGTTTTGGTTTCTGATGTTGGTGTTTGCGGGCGCTGTCGATGCTGCAGCTGATCTGCAACTGCAAAGGAGCAGCTATTTTGGTAGTAACCTAGAAGAGGACCGCTCATGGAGGCGTACTTGTTGTCGGTGCGTTGTTGTTGGTGTTGCTCTACGGCGCGGTCTTCGACGAGCTCCAGTTGTCTGTAGAAGATTGTGGAGAGGGATCTCTGTGGACCCGCTAAGAGACGAGGAGGGAGCTGAAGACTCGTTTTTGTCGACTGCATGTGTGATCTGAAGCTCGCGGATGTTCCAAGCTGCAGTTTGGGCTTTCCGGGAGTTTCTTCCCATTTGAAAGGGATGATGCTCGCGGGTTTGGCAGAAGATTGCTGCTCGCCGGATTCAAAACTGCTGCAGCAGCTGTTACCGCATCCGCCTCTGTCTTCCTCCTCGTTGTCTGAGATGCATGGACACAAGCTCTCGACGAGAAACTTTGCAGCAGCAGGCGCAACAAGATCAATGTGAGCTTCGACTTCCATGACCTCCGAGATGATGTGCCGGCTGCTGTCGCCGATACTCGACCTGGAGCCAAAGCTGTTGCCGCGGTCTGCTCCAGCTTCAGCTGAAGAGGGAGCAGCCATCCTCCCGTAGAATCTGTGGCTGCTTCGGAAGCTGCAGCTTCTGGAATCGGACCTGCCGGCATGCTGCAATTGACGGAGGCTACGTCCAGAGTTCGTGCAGCAGTCATGATCCTCACTGGTGACGGTTCCGAGATCCCCGACATACTCACGGATGTCCGAGCTTCTGTTCTTGGCTAGGAGATTCATGCGCTCGTAACCTTCGCGTCGTGCTAGCATTCGAGATCTCTCAACTGCAGGCATGACATGCTGTAGCTCGGCCTGCTGCTGCATGGTGGTACATGTCTTCTTAGGCTTTCCGGGAGCTTCCTCCCACCGGAATGGAATTGCTGCAAGCTCGTGCTGTGGGCTGCTCTCTTGATCAGATGTGTTTAGGTTGTCCCACGCTATGGAAGCCGTCGGCCTCCTCTTGCTGTCGGATCCGTAGTGCCTGCTACTCTTGTTGCCAATGTGCAGATCGGGCTGCAACTTCTCTTTCCTGTTTGAGGTGGTGCCACCGCGCAGCTGATCGGGAGCCTGCTGAGCCCCTCCTGCTGCTGAGATTACCGCCGCAGTAGCTGCACTAGATCTGCAGCTACTAGAAGCAACTTCCATCGACTCAATCGACTTCCTCAGATGCAGCTCATCACCGACTGTAGCAGCAGCTCCCGGAAACTTGCAATTTCTTTCTGCAATAATCTCGTGTTCTTCGACTCTGCTGGGTATCAAAGGCCCGCTGAAGGAAACTCGCACTGGATCGGGCACAGTGTGCTGCAAGTTGACGCTCACTGTTCGAGTGAAGTGAGGTGCTTTTCGAGGAAGAGGGCTTGCAGCAATTGTGCCGCTCGACCTTTCTTTGGGAAACACTGAGTTGTTTCTGAGCTGGTAATCCCTGCGAACTACAGGTAACGAAACTTGTTGTTTCAACAAGAGTCCTTCTGCTGCACAGCAGATTGCAGTTCTCGACTCCATTGATCGTAGTAGAAACCAATATCAAATACAGAAAAAACGAAATATAGTTACAACAGAAATGCATAACACGATTTACGAACTCGCGATTTCAGCAATGCAGTCATTGCAAGTCTCTTCTGTAGCACTCACGCATATGGCAAACTTTGTGCTTTCTTCCGAGCAGGAAATTCACGGATAAGGAACCGCCATCATCTTCACGCAACCCTAGTACTCTACATCTGCTGCAATGCAAAGGACGAAACACCCATGTTCTGACTACAACTCCGACGACAAAGAACTCAAGCAAACGAAGTGTACTGCGAGCCTGTGACTGTAGTGCATCATATTCTGAAGCAAATTACAACTTGGGTCAAGCTGATCGCGCTACAGGAGCTCCTCCTACACGGACTCTGTATATGTTTGTCGTCGTCGTCGGCCCATAATACGGACTGATCTGCAACAACAGTGAAGATATAACTGTTGGGCTGCACCTGCTTCGTCATGACCACCACCACCACTCTACGCGAAGCTTAAGCTCCTGCAGCATGTACTTCTGGCTTCATGCAGCTCGACTACTACTACTGCTACAACTGCAACAAGGATATCTGCTGTTGTTGGGTCATCACAAATTCTTCTGTGACATTTGGAGATGATCAAGACTCTTGACTCTTGCAGAGAGTGATGATGGTGGTAGTGATGATGATGATGATATCAGTTTGAAAGAAAGAAACAGTGGCTCTTGTGTTGCATTTGCTGCAAGAAATAGGTCTCATCAAAAGCTTAAAGCTTCATCAAAACTCGTTGTACTCCACAAATTAACTTTGTCTAATTAACAGCCCACTAATCGGATATTCTAACAGATTTATTTAGAGATCACAGCCTGACACTATTCTTACAGACTTTTGTAGATCAAAGCTCTTCACTCTACCATTCAATTTGTCTAATTTTAAGAGCCACTAACTTAATCCGAGATTAGAGATTTGATTAGAGATCAAAGCCTGACACTAATATCAGAGATTTACTGTAATGCAAACAGACTCTTGTTATCAGGATAGAAAACACTTTTGTGCTCTAAGCTCTCTCAGTAGAACATTAACTTTGTGTAATTAACAGCCACTAATCAAGATTAGATTAGAGATCAACCTGATTTTCAAGTGTGAGAACAATTTATTTACTCACAAAGTTGTTACTAATGTTGTTGAAGTCCTTGGTTTTAAGAATAGGAAAATTTAATTTTTGCAACCCAAATTGGAAACTCTGTAGAAAATTGCAGCTCAAACTCCAAACTAGACCCAGAACTGATTTTTTCAAGGAATTGAGTGAGAGATTAAAATTGAAAAGTTTAATCATCTGAAGAAACTGCTCAAATACTCCTCACTCAGGACTTGATCAAATTCTTAAATCAGTTTAAATTCAAAACAAGATGTTCTCTTCAAATCCGAAAGCCTCAGAACAACACTACACACCTTTTACTTCAAGAAAGGAAAATTTTATTTATTAGTTGTACAATTGTAAGCAAGACAAGTTTCAATGCAAAAAGATGTGAGAATTAAACAACAGTAATTAGTAAGATTCTGACTCTTAACCAAATGGAAGGAGTTCATGTGATTAGAGTTATCCATAAAGGCACCCTATCTTAACCCTGTCTTTGGGCCTGCTTTCACCCCCTATCCCCTCTTTCAGTGGTATCCGCAAAGTAAGGAAATTTTATTAAATGGAGCATGAAATGCTGAAACTCAGCATTTAATGTACAAGGTTCAAGAGTAATTATAATAATTGTTTAGGTAAGAGCAGTCAAAATATATATGTAGCAGGAGTGGAGGCGTTCAGGAAAAAGGAAAGACATGATGAAACTCAGTTTACTAGGTGGAAAAACTAGTATTGGGTCGCAGTCATCCATCATCGTTCTCACCCCCAAATCGCCTGACTTTACAGATAACTCTATTTTGTTTTGTAAAATGTTCATTCCCAGTCACGCGTTCGATGGCCTATTATGTGGAAACTGGCCGTTCTCACCCCCTAATTGCGTGAATTGATGTATAACTCTATTATCTCTTCTAAATTAGTTCTAATAAAGTGGCAGCCTGAACCTCTTATGTATGTAAGTCTTAGTGAATTTGGGCCATGTTCTCAAATAATAACAGAAGAAAGAGCCCTCATTTATTTTGTATGGAACGAAAATAATTTCTAAAAGTTGAAATATAATTTCATTCCATACAAAAGTATGTCCCCAACCAAGGGGCCTTTATCGTCCACTTGAGCTACTGAATGCTCGTGTGCTAGTAGAGTTCTAACATTTTGATCCACTATCGTCAATCAACAACTACTCCTCCATCATAGCTCTGTTGGCTGTTATGATCAACATTTAGGGGTGACTATGAGTACATGGCAACAACCCATTTCAATAAGGTAGGCCACTAGGTAGCTGAGATGAGCTTTTTTTATGAGCTCTTCCAAGGGCCACTTTAAACATGGGTCCAGGGAACAAAAGCCCAGGACCAATTTGAAGCAAATTGAACCTTCAATTGGACCCTTCTTCACATTTTAAAGAAAACATTTTTTCTTAAGGTACAATCAGTGTGTTTAAGGGGGCTTGGGGTCCAATTCGAGGGTCCAAAATCAAATTGTGTGATTGATATGTGAAATTTCTTACATGTTGTTCTCCCTATGACTGATGGCTGATCAATGTTATAATGTGTGTACATTGCAGGAAGTAGATGAAATGTACAAAAAAATGCAGGCATCATCAATAGCCCATTCCTCTCATGTTGGAGTGCAGTGCATCATTTGTGATTTATATATATGGGTTACATGTCCAGCTTCATGCATGTGTATGCATGCGCAGGGAAAAAAGCAAAGACTCATCATTCTTATCTAATCTATTCAACCCATCAGCAAATACTTGCAAAGAGCTGGGGTAACTACTGTGATTAGCCCATACCTATTGTGCTTTGCATTAATTAGATGAGGTGCTTCCCGAGTTCAATTTTTTTTTTTTGCAATGATCCAATTAATTGGCCCATCATTTGAGAATCATTTATTTTGGATCATTTAGAACCATCTATTTTACAGAGCCTCCATAATTCTGGATTTGAGATAAACATATTTTTTTTATTATTATTTTCTCTCAAATTCCACAGGGTATGTAATAATTAGAATTAATTTTGACAGGTTATATTATTTATTTTAATCTATTTCTTTCAAACCAACATATCCTAATAATGCACATATCAAAGGCTATGTAAATTTGAAATTTTATATTCTATTCATAACCCTACATATATGTAAGAAATATTCGTACCAAAGTTGGATATGTTTTCACATCTGCATAAAAACATTTAAGATAAATATGAGTTAAACTTTGTTTGTTTATTAATTAAATGGGGTGCCTTCCGAGATCCATTTTTTCTTTTTTGCAATCAAGTCAATTTGATTGACACCATCACAAAACAAAAAAAAATTAATTAAAAAAAAACCTTGGAAGTTTCTGCGTGAAGACGTAGTGCTCCATTTTGGCCCCAAGGTGTATGGGTGAACAGGTGAGAACTTTGTGCTTATATGAGATAAATTTGATGATTGTTAACATGTGATAAAGTGCACATGTTAGGAGTGATAAGTGTGTCCTAAGAATATATTCCAAGTGAAAGCTCCCCTTACCTCAGGGGACCATAACTTGCACATTATTTAACAAAATTAGATTATTCAAAAGCTTGTTGAAGTGCCCAAAGATAAGCTACCAACTAGTTGTAGACTCCATCACCAATCTATTGTCCATCGCAATACCATTGTCTTCCAACATACTAAGTTTTCACTTGTAGGCATGTTCATCCTAGTCAAGGATGAATCAAAAAATTTGATTATTGCATTTTTGACATTGGATTTGGCCTCTGAAAGTTGTTCTAAAATTTCCAAAAATGTGGACATTTTCCTTCATTTTTAATTAAATACATGAAAAATGCAGACTCATTTTTAACCTTAAAAAGGGATATATGTTTGTTGTTGGGGGGGGGGGGGGAAGGGGTTTACCCATCCTTGGGTTTTGGAGGCTTTTGTTTTAGGTTGTGATTTATCTTCCTCTACTTGCCTTAAGAGCACTTCCTCTAGTAAAACTCCTTGCCTTTCCTTCAGCTCTATTCGAATTAATTATGTAGGGGACACCACTTCAAAATTTCCATAGGGGAAAGAGGGAAAGGGGAGAGGGGGGTTGCCCCTTATGATGATTCACAATCAGTTCCCAACATATTTCACTATTCTCATCATCAACATTGGCTGGATATCCAAACTTTTTGCCAATGCCTATCCCTTTGTATTCAACGACTATTCCATATAAAGTGTTCCATACAAGAGGGTGGGTTCAAATTATATACCAAATAAATCCCAAGCAAATCCTTGTTGCTTTGTCCAGTTTCTTTTTTCGGAGAATTATTGCTAGTTTTCATAGTTGTGGCCACATAGTGGTTGCTTGGGCATCCTTGGGGATTCTGAATTTTGAGAAAAGCCTTCATCAGGTACCCTTAGTACCAACCCAAAGTTCAGGACACTTTTCTTCATGCCTTTGGATGTCCTTGCAAAGGGGGCTCCGAGAGTGCGCATACATCACTTACAATTTTTGGAGTCATAATAATAGAGCATCAGTAATGGAGCCCATGACGGAGAGCTTGTCACCATGCTTTCAAGCATCTACGTTGTTGACAGGAGGTCAGGTGGGTCCTTTGGAATAGCTTGATTCAGTAGCTTGCTGTGTTAATCACTTGGTGATTACTGCAATAAAAGTTCTTACATAAACCATGTAGGTAATCATACAAGTTTTTGCTTCCAAATCTAAAATGGAAATCCTTGTATAAATATTTATGTTTTGAAATTTTATGATTTATCATATAGGGCCCTCTAAACTACGAGTTGTTTGCTTTTCAGATGGATGAACCAAGTCTTTTTCTATTTTGCCAAAACAAAGTTTGTTGGGTTTAGTTTTTTGTATGAAAATGAAGAATTGCACATCCATTGAAACACGAATTTCTTCCCCAAGTTGAAATTAGGAGTTGCATACCAGACAATATCAGCATATTGCGGCACTGTTTAGCCCTGAGATGAGATATAAGTTTTTAGTCATAAACAGGGTGATCCTTAAAGCATTCAGATTGCAGGAAGTCATCATAGTGCAATCACACTTAACTTAGCCAAGGAAACCTCAAAGATGGAGGATTATTGAAATCAGTGTTTTTTTTTCTCTGACAATTTTTTGCTGTTTCTTCAACAACAAAAAAACTGAGAATTTTTTTTGGTAATATAAATTCGACTAGGCTTTTCTATGCTTCTGGGGAAAAAATCACCAACTTTTTCTTATCAATAAATTGAAAAAATAAAATAATGAGAAACCCTAGTTGAAATGCTAAAATCCCAACCAACTAAAAGATGCAAAACTCTGGTGCAGATAATTTGGAGATTAGAATAAGCTTGTGCTGACTAAATCTAAGAAATGCAAAACTCTAATCTCTTTGAAGCAGATAATTCAGATGCTCATCACACTCCCTCTGACTAATGAGCCTGACAACAGAGTCATCCATAAAGTAATGAAAACACAGCACCAGAACCCAGCGTTTGGTCATAAACAGGGTGAGATTCAAAAAAACACATGCCAAAAAGTGCATTAGCATTAGGGGGCGGGGTGAAACTCAGAAAACCATCAATTTTTGTGATAAACAGAGTTTCACACTGTCTTTTCTTTAACCTGAGGGCCTCCGCTGCTGAGGGCCTCCTCCGCTGCTACTACTTATATATTCACTGCTCCACCTGTACAGCTACTATAATTCCTCTCGAACCTTGTGAATTAAATGCTGAATTCCAGCATTTCATACCCGATTTAATAAAATTTCCTTATTTTATGGATACCACTGAAACAGGGGTTAGGGGGTGAAAGGAGGCCCCAAGACAGGGAGAAGACAGGGTGACTTTACGGATTTCTCTAATATCTCCCGTTTTTGTTCAGGATTTGGCACTTAGTCCACACATCCAAGCTTGATATCTGTGCCTTACTCTGACGTGAATCTTTTGAGATCCAAATTTCCATCAAATAGCTTGCGCTCTCTGCACACCACTTTTGAAAAAAAAATCCATGCATTTTCATTCACTTCCCTTGGCAGCATGTTTGTTACAAAATGAAAATGAACCTTCCCTCAAATAGGTGGTTGTGGGTGCCTTCTAAGATTTGACAACAACATGCATTAGCTTGCCATTATGATCATGAAATTGTGTCAAATCTTATGCCACTAACTTAGATGCCATGTTGGTCTATACACTATGATGGAATGGAGGCTCCTTGTGAAAGATGATGCACTATGATGAATATCATTTTCATGACATTGACATCCACTAGTTTTTTACAAGGGGAAGGATTTGATTTCAAGGTTGCACCCTACTTTTAGCATAAAAACATGCACGAATGAGGCTAGTTGGCCATTAATGAACACCATGATGAATTCTTTCCACCATTAAATGTTACAATATGATGACCTATAGTATAATAACATTATCTTACAATTTTACTCTCACAAGATCTATATTGGGGTGAGGCATGGCAATATTTGGGAAGGAATTTCGTTGTTGTGTGGATGCCAAAAGAAAGACATTATATTGGGTCAAGCTTGAATTATTTTGTCATATTGATCTTTGAAAGTGAATAGCCATCCAACACATGATTTCAATATTGAAACTTGATGGATTGCCTTTCAAGGGAACATCACTTGCTAAATGAGATGATAGATTGTAAACATTGATATTACACTATAGTTCACAATTTTGTAAAGCCTATCCACTAATGGGACTACCTATGTGTGGAGTTTAACACAATTTCTTGATTTACCTCTCATTGTAGTGGAATTTTACCAATTTTGCACCAGTCCTTGCATTAAAGTATTGCAATTGTATCGATTTATTTGGCCATTTGGTCATTTTTTTAGATCTATATTCTACATTTAAGAAGTTGTTTTTGACCAATCTTATGGTAGGTTTATTTAAACTTGTGTCACACAAGATTTGCTTGCCATGTTCAATCACACAATGTAGCATTTTCTTCACTATAGTTGATAACTTTAATTTGATTACAAGTACTAAAATTCAGTCATAGGTTTTTAATTTGGATGTATTAGTTGGCGAATTTGCATTTTTGTTGTATTGTTGACAATCACATTTTAATCACATTCCTTTTTACCATCATTCTAGTCACAAATTGGGTTAGCTTGACTTATTTGTTGGTTTCCAAAATTCATGTTTTCAAAAAGTGTACATGTAATTATATAATAGTTCAAGACAACACCAGTTACTTTCGAGTCCACAACTTTGAATATTTTGAAGTGGAATCCACAACTTTGAATATTTTGAAGTGGAATCCACAACTTTGAATATTTTTAAGTGCATTAGCTCTTTTTTTGACAAGGTGAACATTTGTCAAAAGTGATCCATGACCTCATTCCATGTGATAGTGTTGTGGTTCAATGCATCATAATTTATTTTCATATGATAAGTTATTGAGTTAACTTATTAAAAGTTTATCTTATGGTACGGTCACACTAGGAGATGGGTGGACTATAAAAATAGTGGTTAACAAGGTGCCAACAAGGTAAAGTAATTTTTTTAAAGTAATTTGTTCAAAAATTTGAAACAATTTTTGACATGTAATCACACAAAATAGATTTTTTAAAAATTTTAAGTAGAAATATAAAATCATTCATTTTTCCATTGAGTTTATGGTACGTTGTATATAAGTTTTGAAAAATTTTAGTATCATAAAAGTAAGCTAAAAATATGTTTAAAACTAATTTATCAATACGATTTTCAAATTTATTTTTACATTAGAAGTTTAATATATTATGACTATAATATGCACAATTTGAAAATACATATCTTCTAAATTTTCATTGATTTGAAATTTTTAAAAAATTAAAAAATCATCTATTTGCAACACATTTTGTAAAACCAAAAATCTCGTTGCAAGTTTGTGCTTTTAAAAAATATATACTTAAATATATTTTCAAGATGGGATTCTTCAATATTTTCATAATAAAATGAAAGACTATCATCATATTAATAATTTTTTTCTTTTTATTTTCAATACATCAAAGGTTTTTTTTATGGTTATTTGTAATTTGTTTTGACATAAAATAATGAGCCATTTATTTTATCTTATTTTTACCCAACACCAAGTGATTGGGGCCAAAATTAAAAAGACTAACACCACATTATCATCATCTTGACTCTAAATGGTCTATCACTTAGTTGTCCACACCATGTCATGATGAGAAGGTGTCATCATTTAACATCTCTTGTTTCACATTTTATGTTCACACTAGAATCATGTTGTTACCTATTTGTAGTGTTAATATCATATTTCCCAAAACACTTTTCTTTCTCATCTTGTTATGTTTGATGTTTACATTTTATTATGTACATTGTGTTTTTTTGGCAATTCTTCATTTCATAATTTGGCCTTGTCATAAGTGTTCATAGCTCTTGGTAAACACATTCATACTTCATAATTATTGTAAAAATAATAATCAATGTTAAGAGATACACCTAATTTGGAAGTAGTTGCAATTCTTGTTGTAAGATTGTTTGATCGTTTAGTGCACAAGCTCAAAGATTTATTCAGTGTAACTAACAACTTTTCTTTTATCACATGAAGAATGACATACAATGTATAAAAAGATCAAATTTTGAACTTTTATATATTTTAATTTCCTTGCACACGCACCAAATGGTGTCTACTCTTGAATTATTGGGCAAAGAATTCAAGTATATCACTCCATTACATGGTTTCCAATTTTTGAAATCATCAAATTTGATGATGAAAGGTGGATCATAACTTTCACATGTCATTGTACACAAGTGGTTTTTTCTAAAAATTGTTTTCTATAAGATGGCACAAGGGTAAATATTTTGATTTGTTGTAGTTGTTCATTCTGGTTTGATCCATTGTAGGTCTTGTGTTACATGAAGTCATTTATGTACTGAATACAATATTCAAAAGGATGTAGTTAAACAATATAATATTTAATTACATACATATTGTTAATCAACTAGTAATCAAATGCAAAATGTGATGGCCAACTTCAAGACATGGTGTAGATTGCCTAGCATGCATGGTGTTGTTGGTGATACATGTCATTTCAAATTTGTTATATTTGTAGGTGCTTTTGCAACTAAGTATTCCTCCCACAAGGCAAGGGATACTCTATGATTGTTCAAGTAGTGATAAACCATTTTGTGGGAATGTCAATGAATGCTAATGATGCTAGAGTTTTGCAAAAATTCACATTATATGAAGATGTGTGGTTTAAAGAACCTTTTCCATCCAACAACTTTGATGACATCATCCCTTACCTATTATGGGACAAAAGTTACATTCTCTTGTCATGGATAATGATTCCACACAAAGAGGGTAATCATTCCATTCTTGAAAGTTTATGTAATTAGAATTAAAAAAGGGGAAACTTCAATTTATTGTGGAAAATTCTTTTGGATTATTCAAAGACTTTCAAAAAACTTATGGGGGAAACCAACTTGCATATGATAATTGCAGGTAACATGATGACATCATCATGTTGTTTCATTCACAATCCACTACTTGCAAAAGATAAGATAGACATCAAAACTTGAAGAGGAAGTTTCTAAGACAAACAAAAGTTCGTTAAATTACAAGAGGGGGAAAAGAGTGCAAGACAAGCTCATAACAAGAAGGAAACATATAAATCAAATGTAATATTAAAATCCAATGATCATGAAAACATAGTACTTGATTAAAAGACTTTAAGTAAAACATTTCACAATTAGCTTTAAATATATCTTAAAAATTGTCAACAAAATATTTGAACAAGTATGAGTTGCCCAAAATTTTCAAAATAGAATTATCTTGTAATGTAAATTCAATGCAAATTGAATTGTGAACTTGAATGTTTAGACATGCCTACCTTTCAAGCTCATAAAAAGGATTTAATATTAAGTAAGTCATCTTAAACCAATAGCCTTGATTTTATAATCAATGTAATTGCCATGTTATAAGTGGAAAAGTCATGGTTTTGTTGGAGTGTCCATCCATATCCCAAAAAGAAAGCCAAGAAAGTCTACATAATTTAAAAGTTCCAAGAAATGTGATTTGGTATAATTCTTTGGGAGCTAATTAAGGCTATTTTCTATGTTGTTCGAATTCATACTAAGCACAAATTTTACACCAAGATAAAACATGATGTAGTTAAGCAACAAAATGTTTCAATGAATTATCTTTTGTTTTTTGAACATGTTCAAGGTGGGAATAATTGAAGCAAAATGAAATAAAATGATGAAAAGATGCATCTATTTTTATCCATTTAACAAAGGAAATCATGATTGATTATTATGATTTCAAACAAAGTTCAAGTTTTAAATTGAAAAGGAACCCCCATAACCACTACAGAGTTATAGTAAGTTGGCAATTGCTAAGCATGTCCACAAATAGGTGTTCACAACTAACAAGTTTACTATTGAATTAGTTAATTTTGTGGTGTTGATGTGTGATGAAAACATTTTCTACCTTGGATAACCAAAGTTGGATTTCTATTCATGGCCATTTTATTCAAGATTGGTGCCACATCCCTATTTTGCTTTTACTTAAACATGTTCTTAAGGGATCCAATGCCCACAACTTAACAAGGATGATCATGAATGAACTATTTTCTTTTGTGAACTTAATAGAGGTTGAGGTGCCCAACAAGTTATTATGTTTTAGTGTAAATAGTGTCAATGTCCTTTAAGTTAATTGGAATGGAATTGACATAGTCCAAATTTGATATATGCATGCCCCCTCATTGATAGGGATCTATTATATGGTAGACATAATAAACCTAATAAATGATACTCTTTCTAATTTGCTTATGATTGCATGGTTAGAGACATGGATGGTATTTCGTGTGTGTGAGCAAGTGACCATGAACGAATCTTTTTTCGAATTTTTTGTTGACATTGATGGAATGTTTGGAAAATATTATTTGACACATGGGACAAAATATTTGGTGACGTGAAAAAATATTTTTCCATGTGTTCATGGATGAAGTAAATTCAAGGATGAAAATTTGGATGACAAATGAAAATGGATGAACTTTTCATGAATGTTGGCAATATTATTTTTTTGTGAAAAATTGAACAAAAATAATAGGGTGGAAAACATTTATGTTGGTTTATTTTTGAAATTTTTGACACATGAAATGTTAAAGTCATATTTCAAGTCATATTTTGTATTTTTTCAATATGAAGTATTTCTACGACATCTAAACCATATAGAATGTTAAACTAAATCCAATTCAATGGCCCACCAAAACGTATGTGCCAATCCAAACACTACATGTTTACCACCAAGAGGCATGTGCCCATTAGGAATTGAGACAAAATGAGGTAGCCCATAACACTTTACATTGTTTATACCATTTCAAATTGTTTTTTATTTTCATTCACTCTTTCAACCTCTTGCATTTAGGACCATTTTTGCTACTTGTACAATCAAATAATTACATTCTTGCCCCCTCTACTATTATTTTGCATGATCTATACCTCAAATTGCATTCTCTCCCCCCATACTACCTAGTTACATCCTTCTACCTTTACCACATGTTTATAATTGTTAAACCTCTATCCTATAGTGGCAAAAAGAAAATTGACACCAATTGTCACGCCAAACACCTTGGAATCTATGATTGAATATACATTAGTTTCAAGCATATTAGATAGAATATGTGAGATGATAAAAAAACTTTTGGAATATCCAAAAGATGACACCCAACTAATACCCTTTGGAGCATTTGCTAGAAACCAAAACATGGGGAATAGAATGGAAAAGGGCAATTGACAAAAGAGATGGATGGGGGACATGGTGATCAGCAAATGTCAAGATAGACAAAGAAAGTCTTGCATTATTCAAACAAATTGTAAACATTTCCAAGGAGGATATGGAAGATAATAATTGGGTGATGTTGACACATGCCATGGATTTCTTCAAAGAACGCAAAGAATCTAATTTGAAAACATTTTTTCACAAGCTTAGTGAATGATTTGTTAACAAAAATTTGGTAACCCTTGGCAATTTACTATCAACATAATTCATGAAACCCCCAAAACGAGTATATGCAACTCCAAGTGAGCAAACATGGGTGCCATAAAAATTGAGGAACAAAGTGTTAAAACATTTCGTGAATCGTCGAATGATAAGGCCAACCCCAAAACCACAAAACATGTATAATAGTCAAAAACAATAATGTGCCAACAAATGAAAAAGGAACCAAAATCCCATTCTTTGCATTAAATTGTGGTTCAATAGATGTGTTAACATGAATATTTGTTCAAAATATGTGATCTCAAAAGGAAATATTCAACTATGAAAGAACAAAATAAAATGAGGGCTAAACTTGAACATTGAAATTGTTTGTTCAACAAATCTGTTACACAATTGTTGAAACAAATAATCACTGAAAATATCATATTATAGTAGTAAATGATTATCATGATTCTTAAACAAACAATGAAATACATGATTTTGTGGTTGTTGAAACACATGTAACTATTTTGCCATTCAAAGTTGTTTTGTCACATGCTACTGTTCCAAATTCACCAATCCCAACCAAATGGTCCAATCAAAACCAATGGTTGTCATGTTATATTTAAATGTAGGATTTGAGTGGACGATGACAAATATGTCACCAACCGAACATGTTCCCAAACATGCGTTATTTTGTGCATTTAGTTTAGTTTTATTTTGAGGTTGAAGGGTTCAATCAAAATAACCTAGGATAAAACTTCTCATTTGCATCATGTTACAATGTCCATATTCATAATACTTTTGTCAAACACCACCAAATTTGGATTTGAAATTGTCTATAAATAAATAAAGTTGAAGAGTGTAGATGTAGAATTCTAGCCATAGGTTGGATACTAGGCATCTATTAATCACTTGCAGGATTACAAGATACATGGGACAATCATCAAAAAAAATATCCTAAAGGTTTCGAGAAACTTGCCACAACCATGTGGAGACAATCCATGGCCAGCAAACTTGACAAATCAAAATTTTAGAACATGATTTCATTAACAGTGTAATTACTTCCTATGATTCCAAGTGCCCACAAAAAATAAATTTTAAAATTTTAAATGGCCAATAAATGATTTGAATGCATATGAAGTAGTAATACTTGCTTACAATAGGGAAATAAACCAACTAATGGAGGCAAATACAATTAGTAGCAAGGTGGACGAAGAGGACTCTACAACACGCCCAAATGGTGAAATGATGGAGTTAGATGACAAAGAAGAAAGCATGGTACTATAGACACCATGCTTGGAAAATACCATGACAAATTCCAATGAGGAAGGCATGGAACCAATGACACCAAGGTCCAAAATGGGTTCCAATGATGTGACCAACACACCCAAAATAATTGGCTCTACTCAATATGTCCAACACAAAAATAGATGATACTGTTGATATTCAAAAAAAGTAGAAGTAAGACGCCTAAAACAATATATAATCCAAATTGCACAGTTGTGAAAATTTCCATTTAAATATAAAGTTTTATTGATTGGAAAGAAAAACTTCAAAAGTTCCAAAGTTGGGTTTTCTAAGCATTAAACATAGATTGAATTACTAAAAGGCTAAGGCTTGAAACATCACAAAGTTTGTATGTAGTCAAAGTTTGGTGTATGTAAATTGTTTTTTGAACAAAACAATGGAAGTTTTAGACTAGCAATAAAACTACAAATAGAGAGAATCAATTGGTTGTAAGCATGCAAAATATAACAAGAATTCATTTACTTACTAGCACAAATTTCTTTAAAAGAAAACATTGTCCTGAATTCTTTTCATTGCATGTGAAAAACATTGTTCAATGATGTTGAATGCAAGGAACAAGAGTTTTCATGGAAACTTAAGAGGTATGTGTTAGGTGGATATCTACAAAAATATATGAGATTCATTTTCAATACAACCTCTTTGTACCAAGGCATGGAGCAAACAAGGATAATGTTCCTACACTATGAGAAATCGTGTCCATTGAAACCACACTACCTTGCAACTAAAACTCAAAAATCAATTCGTATACAACTATTATGCAACTATCTTTTGGATATTACAACTATTGTCTAAATATCCCCATAGAAATATGGTGTATTATTAAATAAATTATCATGTTAGAAAATCAGCTAGTTGTATTATAGTTGCAAGTGAATTGAAAATGGGTTTTCTATACAGTAATTTATACACATTGTACATACATATGTAGTCAACCATGTTTGATTTTTTTAGGGATTGCATTATAGTTGCATGTGGCAACTATTTTAAAATTATTATAAATGTGTCACTAAAATAACAACTATGTTGCAACTAGTGTACAATGTACATAATGTGATTATGCCACGTGTCCACATCTCCACCACCCATTATGAGATACATTTGCAACTGGTTTTCAATCATGATTCCCATTCATATGATTAATATGGCCACTAGTGCGCCACTACTAAAGTACTATTATTCAACTATGTTATGATTATAATATAACTACTTATAACTTAACAAGGATACATATTCATCGATTATTTATATTTTCATCATATGTGTTTCATTTTGAGTGATTTAAAATGTTATGGGAATGTTACATCAAGTTTTAAAAATCATCTTTGAAGTGCAAAGGAAAATGAGTAATGAAAAAATAACAAGAAGAAAAATAAGCTTTCCAAATTACAAAACATGTTTTTTTTTTGGACCACTCCTATTTTCAAACCTCATAACTTTTTTATTTCTTATTCATTTTAAACAATTTAAAGTGTTATAAGATTGCATATGAAGTTCTACAAATCATCTTTGAACTATAGTAGCAACAAAACAACATACAAAAAAAATTGTGGGTGTTTGGGAATCAGCTTTTGTAACATTTGGTAGTTTGTTTTTTTGAGTTCTTGACCCCCTCTACTTTGAGGGGCCATAACTTCCTCAATTGTATTATGTTTTTGACAAATTTTAATGCACTAGACATGCCAATTGGAGGAGATCAAGTTTTTTTTAAACACAAAAAACCATGGAACCCTCCCCTTGGATTTGACCTGCCTTGAACATTTAAGTGTTACAATTGCAACTTGTTTGTTAGCACTCACAACATATAAATATAATGAGTTGCAAGTGTCTTCTGCAATTCAAAAATTGAGTTGCAAGGCCAATTGCAAAACACCCTTTTTTTTCATAATGCTAGTGAATTCCACACCAATTGATATAGAAGGGTTCTAAAAATACAACAATGATGGGACTATATATGCATTAATATTCCTTGGATGTCATTATTTGAAGAACATTTAACAAAGATACAATATGACAATTGGTGCAAGGAGGAGTAGGCATATTCATACTATTGTTTAATATTCCATAATGGGTGCATATTAGTATTATTGGTATTTAGATTTGAGATTTATACTCTTGTATTGGAGTTTGATTTAGGAACTTGGCCGTCTACATTATTTAATATCTTGTAAGATATTGAATGCATCACTAAGTGTGGTCCAAAAGAATCAAAGTGAAGGCATGGGGATTTAGACATGTAGATGAAGGAAGATTGGGGAAAACTCCAACATATATTGACATTGCCTAAATATAAACCATAAATACATACTTAATTGGTTACCAATGTGAATTAAATATTAATTCAATTGAAATTCATCCACAATTAAGTAATAACAACCGTCTAGTGGATGGTGTAGTTGTGGGTGCTAGTTTTCTTTGGCCAATATGAATAACTTCAAGCATCTAACTTTTTTTTTTTTATAAAAATGCCAAGGTGTGTTCGCACATGTTACATGCAAACCTATCTAGAGAGATTGATGGCATGTTGGAAATGTGAAGAGTAAATGTTTGTCGATACCATTTATTTTAATGCGGAAGATTGTAGCTCTTTAAACAATTAGACAATGATTCAAAGCAACATGTATATCCTATATTTGTTTTTTTTGAAGGTAGTTGTTAGAAACGGATGTCAGTCTCATGTCTTCGCACAATTAAAATGTTAATTCAATAATGAGTTAATATAAATATAATTAAGCAAATCAAATCTTTATTAAAACTCTCCACCCAACCATAAGACTACATAAATGTTCATGGTTCAATGGACCACCCTCGAGCTAAAAAACATAAACCTATCTCACTTCAAAGCCTCAACATCTACAAAATCTCCAACATCATGATCATACCCAAGTTGATTCCTAATCCTTTGTGGCAATACCATGGTTGCTTGGGCTTGGGCCTCATCCTCCACATACAAGGGCAATATGAAGAGCCTAGGAGGATTGGTTATGAACTCCCTTGCAAAGAAATGCAAAAAAACCTTTGCAATTGGAAAAACAAAAGGATTATGACTTAAAGATAAATAAAAGAAAGATTGAAAAAAAAAAATGAAATGTGAGAAAACTTACTCACAATCCAAGTTCCTTCTAGAGTGCTTAGGCTATGGGGAATCAAAGTCATGAAGGTCAATAGTAGGGCAACATTGTTCAAGAGTGGGAACTTCAACCAATGGTTCTAGCACTTCAACGAAAAGGTCAATGTTAAGTTCTAGAGCAAGAATGTGATGGCAAAGGGTATGGCATGCCTTAATGTTATTTCCTATAGCACAAATGGAAGTGAGAATTCAAAATGGAAAACAACAACAAATGTGGAATTTTGGAAATGAAAAAAGAAGTGCAAACTTGTGGATGGAAACAAGTATGCAATGAATGAACCAATTTTGGAGCACAACTCAATGAAGGCCTAGAGCATAAAAAGGTGCACCTCCTTAACGCCTCGAAATGCCTTTCTTGCTTTGGACATAGTCATGGAAGACATGTCCATCCAATTGTAGAACACATCCTCCTTGGAACATTGATACCTTTCTGTAAGAATTCTTCAAATGAAAGGTAGAACTGGAAGGACCTCCTAGCGAGAGATGTGTCGTGAATGTTCCTCACCAATGGAATCAAATGATTCAAGAGGGTTTGCAAGATTGCATAAGTAACTTTGTTGCTTCTTTCAAGCATCATTTAGGGGGTGGTTATATTGATAGTCCAAGAGTCACTATGATTACATTTAGGAGTGTTGTTTCCCTAGACAAGTTCTAGGACAAACGTGTTCATTTTCAAGATGTCGATAAATGATGTGGGGAGTGGACTGAGCCTTGTCACATGAATGTAGCTTGTAGGGGATTTGCATAAAGTTTGGATCATGTTTGATCATGTCAAACATGTTGCTGGCTAGAGAACTATGGCTTGTCATGTGTACAATCCTACTTATTATAAAATGATGACCATAGTGATTTGTGACATGTAATTTGAGGACATCAACATTCAACAAATCATGTGGACAAAGTTTAATGAAACAATGTCGAAACATGGGTTTCTAAAGCCAAATTTCAAAATATTCATGGTTGATAGCACACAAGCCAATTGGAATGCGGTCAAAATTGTTTATGGTTTGGGGGTCCCTTTTGTGAAGATGGTTGATAAGGAGCACACATGTTTATTCCATCGGACTTAGTCGCTCAATAGGCACACCAAACAACTAATCAAACATGAGTTGCAAGATTAACATAAACTTTTTGCCACGACTACGAGAATGCAACATCCCTTGGGGAGGCTAATAGTCTGTATGCTCTAATTCATTGTTGGTGGCTTTCATTTGGGGTTGCTTCTGAAATAGGTGTCCATGAGCTTGGTAACTGGCTTAACTTTTAGCATTTTCATGTTAAACAATGATGAAATTTCATGGTCCATGTGAATATTTCTTCTACAAACATGATATGACTCCTTCTTTCTTTTGTGCATTCAAAATTGGAGTTCAATTTTCACTTGAATTCCATATGCAATGTGCATTCTACCTCCATCTCCATTGTGACATTTTTGATTTTTCTAATGTTTCCTTTCCTTTGATATGTAGAAGTTCAATGATGAAGAATTGGTAAACATGCCCACTTATAATTTGATAGAAAATTTGCATAACATTCGATTGCAATAGTTGGGAAAACATGGCATTTATTTGTACACAACAATGTCTAATGATTACATTCGTGCTTTCAAATAATTTACATCGTATACATAGTACTTGCAAGGTGGTCCACTTGGTCATGGACCTTGTAAGAATGAATTGTTGTTGCAAATGGTTTGAAGGTCTAATGATAATGCTAGACTTGTGTTGGTTTTTGCAAATTACATGTCTAGGTCATCCTTCACAAGTTGCCTTTTGTCGAGGGTGAAGAGGTTTTTGGGTTTGTCAAACAATTTGTTGATTGTCCTTTTGATGCGGACAATGATTCCCATTGTCTTGATCGTGAATTTTTCTCATCCACTAATAATTTTTCCCGTTGATGAACCCAATATTGTCAAAGATGTACCCATGTAGTAATCGCCTTCTAGTTCTAATAATTTGTTGCCTTTGCTATTTTGAAGTGGACTGGAGTTGAAGGAAATTATTTGTGTTGATGAATAGTGGCATATTAAATGCTACCCACCCAATTATGCAATTCAATGTTTTGCACTCCAAAAAACCACAAGGTTCAAATGCAAAAAAATATAAATATTTACAAATCTATAAATGGAACTTTTGTTCCATGTTACTCAAGTTTCTAAGTACAATATTGAAGCTAATCATTCAAGCACCATAAGCATTAGTTTTGTCCCAATGACTTGAGCCACTATGTTAATGGGACAATGTGAAAATATGCAATTGTTAGGCCTCTCGTTTCAATTGTATGGCCCATCAAATAAAGTACTAACATAATTCAAAAGGAAGTAACAATCTTAGAAGGAAGAAAGCTACCACATGAGCCTAGAGCCTAAAGTTGGAAATTGAGATGGTAAAATGTCTTTTCCCCCATACACATGCAAGTAAAACCTAAGAATTTAACTTCAAAATGAATGTTGTACTAATAAACCTAGAAGCAAACATGGGGATGAATGTAAAAATTCATCTTCAATATGGATGAATGATTTTTTTAGTCATCTAATGTATGGATGAAAAAAATGCATTTAAATGTTTTCAATAAATAAAACTTCCATCAAAATTATGGATGAATTTTTTATTTATCATTGAATTTTTATGGATAGATTTTGTTTCTATAATTTTAATTTATTAGAACTTCATGAAACACAATCTTATTTTATATGATATAATATTTGTTGAATTCTATTATAAATGTATTTCATGGCTATGGTTTAAAATGCCATTATTTTCAAAAAAATAATAATTATATTACCATTATTATGCTAACATGCACCCCATGGTCATTGTTTATATATATATTTTAAATTTACTTTTTTTGGGCAAACTGACCCAAGTGTTGTTGACAATAGTGGGTTCCCCCCCCCCCTCCTTTAAAAGTGCCACAACTTCTTTCAAACCTATTTATAAATGTCATTAGTAACAATGGGTTTTGAATGTTTTAGATATCTTTAAATTATGTAATGTGATTAATGATAATGAATTTTTGAAATAAATTAAAATACAGTTTTAGACACCTTAATTGGTTTTTTTCAAACAACCCACTATCATAGATGACAATGGGGTTTTTTAAATAATTATTTATTTTCAAGGCACCCCAATTTTCCATGAAAAAATATATAATGTTGTTGACAACAATTGGGTGGGTGGGGGGGGGATGGGGTGACACTCATTCCATGACAATATTTTTTGAGTTGCTTGACATTGTTCATGAAAATGATTTTTTACCAAAAAAATTTAAATTATTTTGGTCCCATCATCATATTTTCCTGTACTATCATAATTTCATTATCCATCAATATTAAATGACATTCAAGTTTGAAATATTAATACTTGGACAACAAATGAAAATGGATATGAATAATTTTGAATTATTTATTTTCCAATCATGGATGAATTTCATCTAATGATTTATTTATTTAATCCAAATCATACATGAAATTCATCCATGTAAAATGACATTCATCCATATGAAATCATTCATCCACGTAGGTGGATTAAAATCATGTTAAGTTTTGAGTTCCAAACTCAAAGCTGAAGTTTGATGTTCATGCACTAACAATCTTTTTAAAAAAAACATGGTTTTCTTTTGAATGTTTATGTAAAAATAATGCTCAAAGTTTATTTGTGATGCACCCCCAAGTTCCTTGATGGACTCAACTATGAGTCCAAAGGTGAAAACAACAAAAGGAGAAGGAACTAGGGCGTGCTCCCTGGCTCGTAACACTTCAGGGGTAGAGGGGCCTGCTGGAGCTTCGGAATGGAACTAGGAAGAATGACAAGCAATTCAATTATTCACACGGACCTGCACAAACCAAACCTCAAGTTGGTTAGTGCGTAGTTGGAGCATTTTAATGCACAAACAAGCCATGGGCAAACATAGACTCACAAGACTCACCACGAACTGAACTTGGGGGAAACCACCACCTTCCCCCTTATAGTATACTCTATGCTTGGCCATGGGACCAGCACCCAAATGTCATTTTGTCCCAGGACTCCTAAGTGGGAGTCTCAAAATTTTCACAATTGGGATTCCCGTGTTTTTGGTGGCCCATAACTTTGTGTGTAGACCTCCAATGGAGATGAGGTTTAAAACAAAGTTATAGCCCTTGTTGAGAGCTTTTCAACGATATGTTGCACACCACCTGCACGCAAGGAAATCTGATTGATTCCCAACTTTTAGTGGTCGGGAATCAAATTGTTAATTTGACTCTTGACCCTTCTTTTGGCCATAACTTGTGTTTTAAGTGTCCAAATGAGTCATGTTCAATGAGTCATGAGTCAAAATCAATAACCCATTATTGATCCTAGAATAAATGTCGTAACCCTAGCTTTGGGCTCGCGACCAAGGCAAAGGGGTTGCAAGGGTGCGGGCCAAGAGAAAGCCCGAGAGTCACATCACATACTCCCAATGCAACTCCCACTTTGGGAGATGGAGTCTCGGTGGACTCTCAAAATTTCAAATAGTAATTTCAGGGGTCAAAACTCAATGGCTTATGGCGTTCTTTATATCATTGGAAAGCTCTTGAAATGTAGATGTTTAAAATGGGCTCGTATTACTCATTTGGACATTTGAAACACAAGTTATGGCCAAAAGAAGAGCCGATAGTCAAACTACCAGTTTGACTCTCGACCAGAAAAAGTCAAGAATCAACCCGATTTACCTATCTGAAGATGGCGTGCAACATACTGTTGGAAAGCTCTTGACGAGGGCTACAACTTTGCTTTAGATTGCATCTCGAT
>Ga0116230_10000821_pt1 | contig 28084 bp, 22 predicted proteins | sample S1TSphfallax_3_FD_88678 | JGI IMG/M metagenome (GOLD analysis project Ga0116230, IMG submission 88678) | Host-associated microbial communities from peat moss isolated from Minnesota, USA - S1T2_Fd - Sphagnum fallax MG | ecosystem: Host-associated > Plants > Peat moss > Unclassified | place... | reverse complement strand
CGCGTCGACACGACCATCAATGCCGATACCGCCGGCTTCGAGCGCACCACCCGAATCCACTTCGGCCCCCAGGCGCTCGTGCTATCGGGCGGCTATTCCTTCTGACCGCCCGTTCCTTCTGACCGCCCGCCGCTTTGGTCGCCCAAGCCGGCGACGAAGCGCCTGTGCTACCCTCATTGTATGAGAGCCTTGACTGCTGTCCTCGTCATGCTGTTGCCGCTGATCCTGGGATTCAGCGAGGCCCGCGCCGACGGCCAGAAGTTGCGCATTCTCACGTGGGCGGATTACGTTCCCGCCGATCTCATCGCCGCCTTCGAAAAGGAAACCGGCATCGCGGTCGAGGTGACGCTGTCGAACAACGAAGAGATGATCTCGAAGCTGCGCGCCACGGGCGGCGCCGGCTACGATCTGGTCCAGCCCTCCCAGGACCGCATCGCCGCGGTGACCCGCGACTTCGGGATTTATAAACCCATCGATCTGGCGAAGGTGAAGGTCGAGGAATTCCAACCCGCCCTGCTCGACATCGTCAAACGCAATACCACCATCGACGGCAAACTCTATGCGCTTCCCTACCTGTGGGGCACCGACGGTCTCGTGGTAAATGTCAAACGCGCCGAGGTCACCGATTATCTCGACCTGTGCGACCCGAAGCTCAAGGGCGAGACGGCGATTCGCCTGCGCCGGCCGACGCTGATGGCCTTCGCCTTCGCGCTTGGCAAGGATCCCTTCGCGCTCTACAACGATCGACCGGCCTACACGGCGCTCATCAATGAAGTCGGCGCGAAATTGATCGCCTGCAAAGCCAATTTCAAATTCTTCTACGACAACAAGGATCAGCTTCTCAACGGTTTTCGCTCGGGCGAACTCGCCGCCGCCATGATGTGGGATACCGGCGGCTGGACCCTGAACCGCGAGAACCCCGACATTCGGTTCATCGTCCCCCGTTCGGGCGCCTTGGGCTGGCTCGACACCTTCGCCCTGCCTGCCCGCGGCCGCAACGATGCCGCCGCCTATGCCTGGATCAACTTCACCATGCGCCCTGAGAACGCGGCCCGAGTCATCAAGTCCGTGGGTAATTTCTCCGCTGCCGTCGGCACCGCGCCCTACGTCGACCCGCGGCTCAAGGCACAATTCACGGCCTCCTTTCCCGAGAGCGCTCTCAAGAACATCCATTGGTATCCGGCGATCCCGCCCGGCCTCGAGGAAATCGAGGGCCAGGTGCTCGACCGCATCAAGGCCGCCGATTGAGCACGGCCGACCTCGCCCTCGATGCGGTGTCGAAACACTTTGCCGAACACAAGGCCGTCGATGCGCTGTCCTTCGCCGTGGAACGCGGCAGCTTTTTTTCCATCTTAGGCCCCTCCGGCTGCGGGAAGACGACGTTGCTGCGCATGATTGCCGGCTTCATCGCCCCCGACAGCGGCACGATCTTCATCGGCGGCAGGAACATGCAAGGCGTCGCCCCCAACCGCCGTCCCGTCAACATGGTTTTTCAACAACTGGCGTTGTTTCCGATGATGTCGGTCGGCGAGAACGTCGCCTTCGGCCTCGCCCGCCGCGGTGTTGCCCGTGCCGAGCGCCGGCGTCGGAGCCACGCCATGCTCGAGCGCGTCGGCCTCTGCGCCGCCGCCGACAAGCGCGTCGATGAACTCTCGGGGGGCCAGCGCCAGCGCGTCGCCATCGCCAGGAGCCTCGTGCTCGAACCCACCCTGTTGCTGCTCGATGAACCCCTGGGTGCGCTCGATCTCAAGCTGCGCGAACACATGAAAATCGAGCTGAAACAGCTGCAAGCCGCCTTCGGCACCACTTTTGTCTACATCACCCACGACCAATCCGAAGCGCTCGTGCTCTCCGATCACGTCGGCGTGATGAATCAGGGCCGCTTCGAACAACTCGGCACGCCGCAGGACCTGTACTACCGTCCGCAAACCGCCTTCGTCGCCGGCTTCGTCGGCGCCAACAACCACATCATCGGCAAGATCACCGGCCGAAACGGGCGCGTGTTCGAGATCACCACCGATGATGGCTGGGTGATCCACGCCGGCGGCCACGGCTCCCTGGAAAAAGGCAGCGCCGTCGAAGGCTTCGTGCGACCCGAGGCCGCGACGCTCGCGCGCCAACCCAACGACCTGCCCGACGCCCATCCTCATCACGCCGGTACGGTGCAAAGCCTGTTGTTCGACGGTGCGAACTCCGCGGTGCTCATCAAGGAACGAGCCACCGGCAGGGACTTTCGCATCGCACTGCCACAAACCGGCCGCTTCGCCGATCTCAAGCCGCACGAGACCGTGCTCTTCAGTTTCGACCCCGAGCGCGCGGTTTGCTTTCCCGCGCGAGCCGGACTTTAGGCGATGATCGATACGCGCGCGAGGACCGATGCCCGCGCCGCCCGCCACGCTGGCGGCGGTCCATGGCAGGCCCGCCTCACCTTGAGCCTCCTGCTCGCCCCCGCGCTGCTCTGGCTGGGCGCGTTGATCGTCCTGCCCCACATCGAACTCGCCATTCTGTCCCTGCGCAAGATGGTGGGTCCGCATCGGTATGAATTCACCCTGGGGCAATACGCGACGTTCTTCAAAGAACCGCTCTACTGGCACGTGTTCGTGCGCACCGCCTTCATGTCGGTGACGGCGACGCTGCTGACGCTGGTGCTTGCCTTCCCAATCGCGTGGGTCATCGCCAAGATCGCCCGCGGGCGGGCGAGTTCCGGACTTTTCATGCTTTGCCTGATTCCCTTCTGGGTGAGCGAGACCGTGCGCACTCTCGGCTGGATGATCTTGTTGCGCCAATCCGGCGTCCTGCCCGCGCTGCTCGTCAAGCTGGGCATCACCGCCGTGCCGGTCGAGTTGCTGTATCACGATGCCACCATCCTGGTCGGCTTGATCTATGGATCGCTGCTGTTCATGTTGATCCCGCTCATCTCCAGTCTCGAGAGCCTGGACAACGCGCTCATCGAAGCGGCCTATGATCTGGGCGCCGGCGGCTTCGCGATTCTGCGCACCATCGTCATCCCGCACGCGGCCCCCGGCATCACCGCCGGCTGCATCGTCGTGTTCATGCTGACGCTCGGCAACTACCTCACGCCGACGCTGCTCGGCGGCAAGGATTCGCAGTGGTTCACCGAGCAGATCTACACCCAGTTCATCACGCGTTTCAATTGGGAACAGGGCGCGGCCTTCGGCTTCCTGTTGCTCGGACTGTCGACTCTCATGGTGATCGCGGGTCTGCGCCTCACCGGCCAACGCTTCGGTGACGTGATGCGTCGCACGTGAACCCCAGATGATACCGTCACTCCCCCGTCCCGCCTGGCTGCGCGCCGCCACCACCGGCTACGTGATTCTGTTCATCGCCTTTCTGTTTCTGCCGCTCATCATCGTCGCCGTCTTCGCCTTCAATGACGCGCCCTACCCGGCGCCGCCCTGGCGCGGTTTCACACTCGACTGGTTCCTGGGCAATGCCGCGCGCGGCCGCATCGGCCTGTTCGCTGATAGCGACCTGCTGGCGAGCATCGGCACCAGCGCCATCGTCGCCGGCGGCGTGACGCTGCTGTCTGTGGGTTTGGGCACGGTGAACGCCTTTCTCCTGGAGCGCGGCAGCTTTCCCGGCAAGCAGGCGTTGTCGGTGCTGATGCTCGCCCCGCTGGTGATTCCCGGGGTCATTCTCGGCATCTCGATATTGGCCTTCGCCAGCCGCATCGCCGACTTCGCCGACGATCGCTTCGGCTGGGACATGGATTTCTTGAGGCCCGGACTGCCTCTCGTGATCCTCGGCCAGTTTTCCTTCATCGCCACCATCGCCACGCTCACCGTCAGCGCGCGCCTCCGGCGTTTCGATCGCACGCTCGAAGAGGCCGCCTTGAATCTCGGCGCCTCCCGCGCGGCGGTGTTCGCGACGATTCTGCTGCCCTATCTGCGGCCTGCGCTGCTCGGCTCCGCGGCCATCGCCTTTCTCATGTCCTTCGAGGACTTCAACACCACGCTCATGCTGGTGGGCGCCGACTCGCCGCTCACCGTCATGATGTACGGTCGCATGCGTGAAGGCGCCACGCCCGTGCTGAACGCCGTGAGCCTGTTCCTCATGCTGGCGTCCGCCGCCCTCGCCCTGACGCTGCTGCGGCGACGACCGCCTGCCTGACCGCCTGTCTGACCGCCTGACCTTACGGTGCCGACGACCACAAAAGCCCCGGCAGCTCGGCGAAGGTCTCGATGAAGGCATCGCAGGGCAGCGTGCGCGGATCGCGCCCCTCGGTGTAGCCATAGGGCACGCAAACCACGGGAATGGACGCCGCGCGCGCTGCCTGAATGTCGTTCATCGAGTCGCCCACCATGAGCGCCTGGTCGGGTGCAATCCCCAACGATTCGCAGGCGAAGAGCAGCGGCAACGGATCGGGTTTGCGCCGTTCACAGGTATCGCCGCCGACGACCACACCGAACAGCCTCGACAATCCGTGATGTTGCAACAGCGCATTCGCGAAGCGCGAGTGCTTGTTGGTGACCACGCCGAGGGTCAGCCCGGCGGCATGCAATCCCGCCACGGTGTCCACCACATGGGGATACGGCGCCGCATCCGACTCGCCCCGCTCCTCCAATTCACCATAATGATGGAAGAATCGCTCCACCATCCCCGCGCGATCCACGTCGGTCATCGACGGCGCGAGCACGGCGGTCGCCCGCTGAATCAGCATGAATGCGCCGCGCCCGACCATGCCGGTGACATCCGTCACCGCGAGCGGCGGCAAGGCGTACTCGGCGAGGCTCAGGTTGAGCGCGCGCGCAATGTCGGCCGCCGTATTCAACATCGTACCGTCGAGATCGAAGAGCACACCCTTGAGCGGGCGTCCGCGCCAAACAGCGGGGGCATTGCGTTTTTCCATGATGACACCATGCCAGAACCGCGCGCAATTCGCACTGTCACGTGGGCAGACGCACAAATCCCGCCCTTGCCTGGAACTCGCGCTGGACGGACAATCTCCCTCGATGAGTAAACCTCTATACCCGGTCCCGCAGGACTTCGCGGCTGCCGCCCTGATTCAACGCGAGGCCTACACCGACATGTACGCCGAGTCGCTGGCGGATCCCGACGCTTTTTGGTCGCGCATTGCCCGCCGTCTGGATTGGATCGAACCCTTCACGCAGGTCAAAGACACCGACTACTCGGAGGCCGATTTTCACATCCGCTGGTTTCAAGACGGCAAGCTCAATGTCTCGGCCAACTGCCTCGACCGCCAACTGGCCGAGCGTGGCGAGAAGACCGCCATCATCTGGGAAGGCGACGATCCGGCGGCGTCGCGCCACATCACCTACCGCGAGTTGTACGAAGAGGTATGCCAGTGCGCGAATGCACTGCGCTCGTTGGGGATCGGCAAGGGTGACCGGGTCACCATTTATTTGCCCATGATCCCTGAGCTCGCCGTCACCATGTTGGCCTGCGCACGCATCGGCGCCATTCATTCGGTGGTGTTCGCCGGCTTCTCCTCCGAAGCGCTCGGTGGTCGAATCGCCGATTGCAGCTCCTCGCTGGTGATCACCGCGGATGAAGGATTGCGCGGCGGCAAACGCATTCCACTGAAGTCCTACGTCGATGGCGCGCTGTCGCTGCCCGGTACCGAATGCGTCAAGCATGTGCTCGTCGTGCGCCGCACCGGCATGCGGGTTGCCATGTACTCGCCACGCGATGTTTGGTACCAACCGCTGATCGATGCCGAGGCGAAGACCTGCGAGCCGGAAGTCATGTCGGCCGAGGATCCCTTGTTCATCCTCTACACCTCCGGCTCGACGGGCAAACCGAAGGGCGTGCTGCATACCAGCGCCGGCTATCTCGTTTACGCGGCCTTCACGCATCAGGCCATCTTCGATCTTCGCGAAACGGACATCTTCTGGGCCACCGCCGATATCGGCTGGGTCACCGGCCATAGCTACATCGTCTACGGGCCGCTCGCCAACGGCGCCACCACGATCATGTTCGAGGGCATACCCACTTATCCCGACACCGGCCGATTCTGGCAGGTCGTCGACAAGCATCAGGTCACCATCCTCTACTCCTCGCCCACCGCCATCCGCTCCTTGATGCGCGAGGGCGAGGAGCCCGTCAAAGCCTGGTCACGGCAATCCTTGCGATTGCTGGGATCCGTCGGCGAACCGATCAATCCCGAGGCCTGGGAGTGGTATCACCGCGTCGTCGGCGACGGTCGCTGTCCCATCGTCGATACCTGGTGGCAGACCGAAACAGGCGGCATCATGATCGCGCCGCTGCCCGGCGCCGTCGACTTGAAGCCGGGCTCGGCGACGCTGCCGTTTTTCGGCGTGACGCCGGCCATCGTCGACAACGAGGGACGGCTGCTCGACGGACCCTGCGAGGGGAATCTCGTGCTGCTCGACAGCTGGCCGGGACAAATGCGCACCGTCTATGGCGATCATCAGCGATTCATCGACACCTATTTCAAGACCTTCAAGGGCATGTACTGTACGGGCGATGGCGCAAAGCGCGACGCCGACGGTTACTACTGGATCACCGGCCGCGTCGATGATGTCATCAACGTTGCCGGTCACCGCCTGGGTACCGCCGAAATCGAAAGCGCGCTCGTCGCCCATCCGCAGGTCGCCGAAGCGGCCGTGGTCGGCTATCCGCATGACATCAAGGGCCAGGGCATCTACGCCTACGTGACGCTGATCTCCGGCATCCCGCCGAGTGACGCCCTTCGCCAGGAACTGCGCGATTGGGTGCGTCGCGAAATCGGACCCATCGCCTCACCGGATGCGCTGCAGTGGGCGCCGGGCCTGCCGAAGACCCGCTCCGGCAAGATCATGCGGCGCATTCTGCGCAAGATTGCCGCGAATGATCACGAGCAACTCGGCGACATCTCTTCGCTCGCCGATCCGGGCGTCGTGCAACACCTGATTGCCGAACACGCCCTCGCTCGCAGCTAGCCCGCCAGCGTCAGGCTGACCGGACAATGATCGCTGCCGAGCACGTCGGCGTGGATCGCCGCCGCCTTGACCGTGTCGCGCAGGCGTTCGGATACCAGGAAGTAGTCGATTCTCCACCCGATGTTGCGTGCCCGGGAGTTGGCGAAATGGCTCCACCACGAATAGTGACCGTTCCCTTGAGTGAACAACCGGAAGGTGTCGATGAAGCCTGCGTCGATGAAGTTCTGAAAACCCGCGCGCTCCTCATCCGTGAAGCCCTTCTTGCCGCGATTGGGCTTGGGGTTGGCGAGGTCGAGTTCGGTATGCGCCACGTTGAGATCACCGCAGAAAATCACCGGCTTGCGCGCATCGAGTAATTTCAGATAAGCAAGGAAAGCCGGATCCCAGTGTTTGAAGCGCAGGCTCAACCGGCTGAGATCATCCTTCGCATTCGGCGTGTACACGGTCACCACGAAAAACGTCGGATACTCGGCGGTGATCACCCGTCCCTCCTCCGCGCTGTCGCGTTGCAGTTCATCGGCGAAGCTGAATCGCGACGAAAAATCGGCGGGATAGCCGTTGGTGACCGACAGCGGTTCCGTCTTGGAAAAGATCGCCGTGCCTGAATACCCCTTCTTCACCGCGGAGTTCCAGTATTCACGATACTCCGGCAGCTCGATCTCGATCTGGCCGCGCTCCGCCTTGGTCTCCTGCAGACATAGCACATCGGGCTGATGGGCTTCGAGGAACTTGTGGAACAGCCCCTTCCGATGCACGGCACGAATTCCATTCACGTTCCAGGAATACAGTTTCAACGCATGCTCCACGGCCGGAAAGCGTCGAACGATACAGGGGTCCACCGAAAGCCTCAATCGGCTGGATCTTCATGCCAGGACGACTAAGATGTCCCATCAGAACTCACAAACTTCGAGGAGACCACATCATGGCAAGCATCAACATCGGTATCAGCGATGCGGACCGTTCGGCGATCGCCGGCGGATTGTCGAAATTGCTGGCTGATACGTATACGTTGTATCTGACCACTCACAATTTCCATTGGAACGTCACCGGGCCGATGTTCAACACCCTGCACACCATGTTCATGACGCAGTACACGGAGCTGTGGAACGCGGTCGATCCGGTTGCCGAGCGCATTCGCTCGCTCGGCCATACGGCGCCAGGATCTTACGCGCAGTTCAGCGCGCTCGCCTCCATCCCCGACGCACCCACCTCCCCGCCGAAGGCGCTCGAGATGGTACGAATCCTGGTGACGGGACACGAAGCCGTGGCGCGCACGGCGCGGGACATCTTCCCGTTGGCGGACAAGGCCGGAGACGAGCCCACCGCGGATTTGCTGACCCAGCGTCTGACCATCCACGAACAGACGGCGTGGATGTTGCGATCACTGCTCGAGGACTAGCGCCGCCGGCGGGGTCACGTTCGCGGCGCGGGCATCCACGGCATAGCCGGCACTCGTTGATGCCCTCGGGCAGCCCATCCCCGGCTGTTATCCTGTACATGATGTAGGTCAATAGCTGGGAGGTTTCCATGGCGAAAGTATTGGTGCTCTATTACTCGTCCTACGGACACGTCGAGGCGCTGGCGAATGCGGAGGCTGAGGGTGCACGGTCAGCCGGCGCCACGGTGGACGTCAAGCGGGTGCCGGAAACGGCGCCCTTGGAAATCGCCAAGGCGGCGCACTTCAAATTAGAGCAGGCCGCGCCGATCGCGGTGATCGACGATCTCGCCCACTACGATGCCATCATCGTCGGCACCCCGACGCGCTTCGGCCGTGTCTCTGCACAGATGGCCGCCTTTCTCGATCAAGCCGGAGGCCTGTGGATGAAAGGCGCCCTGAACGGCAAGGTGGGCGGCGCCTTCACTGCCACCGCCAGCCAACACGGCGGCCAGGAAACAACGCTCTTCTCCATCATCACCAATTTGCTGCACTTCGGGCTGACCATCGTCGGACTTCCCTACAGCTTCCAAGGCCAGATGACCCTCGATGAGATCGTTGGCGGCAGCCCTTATGGGGCCACCACCATCGCCGGCGGCCAGGGACAGCGCCCGCCATCGGCCATCGAGTTGGACGGCGCGCGGCACCAGGGAAAGCTGATCGCGCAAGTCGCCGAGAAGCTCAAGGCGGGTTGACGCCTCAGGCACACGCCCGCGGCTGCCGCGGGCATGCGCCGCTCCTCGGGCAGATGACGCTCGCCTGATTCTCGAGCGCATCGGCGATCCAGGCAATATTGAGCACCTGCGACGCGGCGCGGATATTCGCCGCCGCGTCCGCTGGTATCTTGCCATCGCCGCCGCCCCGGTTGCAGGAATCCGCCACCGCCGCAACCACGGCCTCGCCGTCGAAGCCCTGCGCCTCGAGCGCCGGCAGCAAATCGACCCCCACCGACAACACATGCAGTTCATCGAGCGCGTCACGGGTGAGCAGCGAGTGGCAGCAATACAGGCGCGCCCGCTTGCCGTCCTGCATGACCGAAATCTGCGAGTGCGGCCGTTGCATCATCGGCTGCGGCTGCGGCTTGTCGTGCAACATGCGAAACACCGCCCAGCGCGGACAAGGATCGGACACCAGGCTCATATTGCCCCAGGGCAGCGGTATCCCGTTGCCGCGATATACGGCGCGCAGGTAACCCGGCGGATAGGCATCGAAGAAATGCCAGTGACGATAGGGCGAGACGGCCGTCATGCGTCGCATCACGAGGGCCGGCGTCACGCCGAGTTTCCGCCCCGCCGACACACTGTGCGCCTCACGGATGAGGAAGCGGCGAAACGGGATGCGCGGACAGAGCAAGGCGCCGGCAAAGAAGCTGCATTCGAAATCGCGCCACGCATAGAGGACGTCCTGCGCGCCCATACCGGCCGCGGATTGCACCGGGTCGCCATCCCCGGAATGCATGGCGCTGTGCGGTGAGATGGCCCCATCGCCGTTATGCAGCACCTTGTGGCCGATGAAGAACGCGAGTTCATACTTCAAGCGCTCTTCTTGGTTGCGCAATCGCGAGTTCACGAGGACCGTGCCGGGCGCCTCGAAGCGCGAGCGGATCACGGAATCGTTGGCCTTGCCTGATCCTGCGCGGGCGCCGCCCTTCGCTTTCTCGCTGTCGAAATACTTGATCTGTAACCCGTGTCGCTGGCATATGCCCATCAACGCGGACAGAGTCAGGGGCATCTCCCGCTCACCGCATTCCTCCGCCGCCCGTTCGATGTCGGGGAAGCTGTTGTGCCGGGTTTCCTGCCAGACGCGAATCAGCAGTTGCGCGAATTGCCGCCCGGTGGTGCCGGTCTGCGACAAGAGTTCGGGCAGGGCGTTTTGCAACAATTCGTGCGAGAACAGGAAGGCCGGTTCCAAGGGCATGGCCTCGAGACCGCCGCGCTCACGCTGTGCGGGCGCGACTTCCACCTCGGTATTCTCATCGAGAAACCAGCGCGCCTCCTTGCCGAAGATGCCGGCGAGCATGTCCAGCATCGGCGCGGACGGCATGCGCTTGCCGGTCTCCACCATGCTGAGATAGGACACCGAGGGTGCCCCGGCGGCATCGATTTGCACGCATCTCGCCGACAGTTCGTCCAAGGTGAAGCCGTTGCGCTTGCGTAGCGAGCGTAGTTTGGCGCCTAAGAAGTGGCCTTGTCGGATCAAGCCGGCCATGGACAACTCCCGGTCAACATGACCGACGGTGAAATTCACATTGTAAAATTTCTATTGTGTAAATATCCATCATCAACACTTTAATCTTGACCCGCACCGCGATGCAAGCTCGCGATGCGCACATTCATTCACGGGAGAAGCGAGCATGGCGAGCGTCGTTGCAGCGGATACCACCGGCGCCAAGACGCAAGCGGCGCTCATCGCCGAACACTTTCGTGCCTACAACGAGGAGTTCGGCCGGATCACCCGGCGTGCGGCGCTCAATTTTCTTGCCGAGGATTGGCAGGCGTCGCAAGCCGACGCGGTCCTGCGCATCGAGCTCTATGATGAGCGGGTGACCACCTGCGTGACGGCGCTCGCCGGTCTGTTGGGACCGCGCCGCGCCGAGGTGGCGCTCTGGGCGGAGATGAAGCGCGCCTATGAAATGCTGGTCGCCCGGCGCCCCGACAGCGACTTCTACCGCACCTTCTTCAACTCCGTCAGCCGCGAGATGTTCGGCACGGTCGGCGTCAACCCGGAAGTCGAGTACTGCGCCACCAATGTCGGCCGTGCCTCCGGCGCCGTGCCCATCCGGGTCTATCGGGTCGGCGGCTCGCTGCCCGTCGCGGTGCGCGAAATTCTCGCCGATCTGCCTTTCGGCGCCGCGTTGGAGAAGCCGGACGCCGCCGTGCATCGCATCAGCACGCAAATCGGCCGGCACTTCGAAGGCGGCCGCATGGGCAGCCACCCTGAGTCGATCGAACTCATCGAGCCGGTCTTCTACCGCGGGATGCAGGCGTTCGCCGTCGGCCGCGTCATCGGCGACGGCTCGCTGACCCCCTTGGTTATCGCCTTCACCAACAGCTCACGCGGGGTCCAGGTCGAGTCCGTCATGCTGGCGCGCGCCGATGTGGGTTCGCTGTTCGGCTACGCGCGCTCGTACTTCCACGTCGATCTGCCCGTGGTGAGCGCCGCCATCACGCTGTTGCGCTCCTTCATGCCGCGCAAGCCGATCGATGAACTCTACACCGTGCTCGGCCGCGCGAAGCAGGGCAAGACCGAGCGTTTTTTCGCGCTGCAACGGCATTTGAGCAGCTCGATCGACAGCTTCGTGCACGCGCCCGGCGAACGCGGTTTGGTGATGATCGTCTTCACCCTGCCCTCGCACGACCTGGTGTTCAAGGTGATTCGCGATCACTTCGGTGCGCCCAAGACCTCGAGCCGCGCCGATGTCATCGAGCGCTACCAATTCGTCTTTCGCCATGATCGGGCCGGACGCTTGGTCGACGCCCAGGAATTCAAGCGGCTGCGCCTGCCGCGCGCGCGCTTCATGCCGGGGCTCGCCGAGGAGTTGCTGCGTGACGCCAGCGAAAGCTGTCGCATCGAGGGCGAGGACTTGATCGTCGAGCACTGCTACATCGAGCGCCGACTCCGGCCGCTCAATTTGTTTCTTCGTGAAGCGGAGCCGGCGGCGGCCGAAGTGGCGATGATCGACTACGGTAACGCCCTGCGGGACCTGGCCGCGAGCAATGTCTTCCCGGGCGACCTGCTCCTCAAGAACTTTGGCGTGACCAGCCATCGGCGCGTCATCTTCTACGACTACGACGAATTATGCCTGCTGTCGGAATGCGTGTTCCGCGACCTGCCGCAGCCGAGCTGCGAGGAAGAGGAGACCAGTGGCGAACCGTGGTTCCACTGCGGCCCGCACGACGTATTCCCCGAGCAATGGTTGCCCTTCCTGTCGATTCCCGACGCGCTGCGCGAGGTGTTCCTCGAGCATCACGCCGAATTGCTGACGGCGGCCTGGTGGCGTAGCCAACAGGCCGCCGTCGCCGCAGCCCTCGACGCCACCCTGGCCGCTACCCAGGCGAGCCCTCACGAATCAACAGCGCCACGGGAAAGGCTTCCAGCAGCGCTTGCGGGCTGACCGCATCGCTGACCACGGCACCCGTGAAATGATTGCGCCACTCGCCGCGCGGCAGGGGGAGGCGGGTGTCGCCCCAGTTCCCGCCCACGGATAAAGTGAAGCGCGGGACCACGGCGATCAGATCGTTGCCCCGCCGAAAGGCCAGGACATTGCCGAGGTGCGCTCCCTGCGCCACCAGCGGCTGATACTCGCTCTGCGCCGAAAAATCGTCCGGTCGTTCGCGTCGCAACTTGAGCAGACGGGCGATGAGCCAGAGTTTGGGCATTCCTGCGTCCCAGTCGCGCAGCGCATCGGTCGCGGAGATCTCGCGCGCCTGGCGCACGAGTTCATGGCGTCGCGCGAAATCCACGGGCCGCCGGTTGTCCGGGTCGACGAGACTCAAATCCCATAATTCCGTGCCCTGATAGAAATCCGGCACCCCGGCGACGACCATCTTGATGAGCGTCTGCGCCAGGCTGTTGATGCGCCCGGGTAGGATCAGCGGTTCGATGAAGGCCTCCAGACTCTCGATGAACGCCGGCGTCGCGAACACGCCCTGGATGAAGCCGCGGATGTTCTCCTCATAGCCGGTATTCGGCTCATGCCAGGAGGTTCTGATTTTCGCCTCCCGGCAGGCCTTCAGCATGTACTGCCAGCAACGCTCCTCGCTGATCGGCCAGGCGCCGATCAGCGTCTGGTAGAGCAGATACTCCGCGTGGCGATCCGGGGTGCGGTTTTTCCAGGCGGGGGTATTCAATTGCGACCAGGCATGCAAAGCCTCGGACCACCGGTCGGGGATCTCCGACAACAGTGAGATACGCGTGCGCACATCCTCGCTGCGCTTGTTGTCATGCGTCGAGGTCGCCAGCAGATTGTTCGGCCAGCTGCCGCTCAAGGTATGGCAGAACTCGTGAAACCTATCCGCCGAAATACCCACCAAAGAGGCTTGCGCCCCGACCTCGTTGCAGGAGACCAGGCGGTCGAAGCAGTAAAACGTCGTATCCTCGACGCCCTTTGCCATGACCGCGGGTGCGAGCTGCTGCCAGCCTTCGACGAAGGCCGCCTCATCCGCATTGAGCGGCAGCTTGGTGAACAAGGCCTGCAGAAAATCGAACGCCGCGCCATCGATGCGCGTCGCGCCGATACGGGCGCTCTGCACCGCATCCGTCAATACCCGCAGGTCCTCATCGCTCAACGTGGCGCCGGTGCGATAGGTTCGATAGACGCTGAGCGCCACGGTGACCCGCGCCAACGCTTCGCGCAGGTGCCGGGGGCTCAAGTCGCACACCCGCCAATCGGCGCGGGCGATCGCCAGCGCCGCCGCGGCCAGGCGCTCGAGTTCCGCGGAAAAAGTCGATTCGACGATGGCGCGTTTTTTCTCGCGCACCACCGCCGCGAAATTCACCGGATGCCCGGTAAAGTCATAATAAGTGGCGGTGAGCGCATCGATGCGCTGATCATCCATCCACAGGCGGTTAACCTTGGCGAGAAAATCGTAGCCCACGGTGCCATCGATGGGCCAGTCACTCACCAGGCGCTCGTCGTTCTCGAGAATTTTTTCCACATAGATCCGGCCGTCCGGCAGAAGCCGGCGCAGCCGCTCGAAATACACCATCGGATCCTTGAGTCCGTCGGGATGATCCACGCGCAGGCCCGCGATCTGTCCGTCGGCAATCATGCGCCCGATGCGCGCATGGGTTGCCTCCAGGACTTGGGGCAGCTCGGTGCGAATGCCGCTCAAGGCGCCGACGTCGAAGAACCGCCGGTAATTGGTCAACTCCCCGGCGAGCTCCCAGCCATGCAGCACATAGCACTGCCGGCGCAGCACGCCGTCGAGCCGCTGCGGATCCTTATTGAGCCCGGCCAGCCCCGCCTCGAGGCGATCCGCGGGAACCGCCGCGAGCCAGGACCGTGCGCGCTCGACCAAGGCCGCGTAGCGGGCTCGCTCCGCATCGTTGGCTTCGGCGACCTCGAGCAAGGCCTCGAGCTCGCCGAAACACGGGTCGATGGCCGCATTCGACTCTGCGCCCTCGGCCAGCAAATGGCCCCAGGAGGCCGGCGTCAGCGGCCAGCGATTGTCGAAATGTTTCACCCGGGGCAGCCCGCCCTCGAGCACCACCTCGAGTTCGCCCAAGGCCAGCGACTCGCCATAGGGGTGCGCCAGCGTGCAGACGTGCACCCGCAACGGTTCACCGCGCCGTCGGTGAATATCGAAATAATCCGCATAGGCGGACATCGAGCCGTGCGCGAGCACATCGTCCCACCAGCCGTTGTAGTGCGAGGTCGACATGTGATTCGGCACGATATCGAGCAGGATGCGCATCCCGCTCGCGTGCACCGCCGCGACGAAGTCCTGCCAGGCCGACTCGCCGCCCAAGTCATCGCTGATGCGCTCGGGGTCGCACACGTCGTAGCCATGCTGGCTGCCGGGCACGGCCTGCAGACAGGGCGAGAGATAAACATGACTGATGCCGAGTTCGGCAAGATAGGGAAGAATCCGCGCTGCGGCGGACAACGGAAAGTCCTCATGCAGCTGCAAACGATAGGTCGCGATCCATTGAGTAGTCATGCGAGCGACGCTGCCCCCCGTTCGTGACTCAGGAGCACCAGCGAGCGCGGCGACATCACCACGGTGCGATTGCGTTTGACGAGTTCTTGTTCCTCGGCAAGTTCCGGGCGGTCGGTGTCGAACACCACCTTCCAGCCGGAGTGATACAGCTGGTAGGAAATCCGAAACGACACGGGCTCATGATGCGCGTTGAGCAGCAGCAGAAAATCTTTGTCCACGACACCGTGACCCTTGTCGTCACGAATCTCCGGCGCCATGCCGTTCAAGAACATGCCCAAGGTGCGCATCCAGCCGCCATCCTCCCAATCCTTCGCATCCATGCGTTTGCCGTCCGCCCGGTACCAGACGATATTCTTGTCCGGATGCACGGCATCCGGATCATCGACGTAGAAGGCATAGCGGTGCAGATTCGGATGCTGTTTGCGGTAACGATTGACCTTAACAGCAAACTCGAGAAATTTCTCGCGCCGTTCATCGAGCGCCCAATCGGTCCAGCTCAATTCCGAATCCTGGCAGTAGCCGTTGTTGTTGCCCTGCTGCGTACGCGACAACTCATCGCCGCCCGAGATCATCGGTACGCCCTGGGCCAGCATCAGCGCGCACCAGAAATTTCGCTTCTGCCGCTCGCGCAGTTCGATGATGTCCGGGTCATCCGTGTCGCCCTCCACGCCGCAATTCCAGGTGTGGTTGTCGTCCGCGCCGTCGCGATTGCCCTCGCCATTGGCTTCATTGTGTTTCTGCTCATAAGAGACCAGATCCTGCAGGGTGAAGCCATCATGCGCGGTGACGAAATTGATGCTCGCTGACGGTGGACGACGCGTGGTCTCGTACAGATCGGCGCTGCCCGAGAGGCGGGTGGCGATCTCGGAGTGGTGCCCCATGTCGCCCTTCCAGAATTTGCGGACGATGTCGCGGTACTTGCCGTTCCATTCCATCCAGCCCGGCGGGAAGTTCCCGACCTGGTAGCCGCCCTCGCCGAGATCCCACGGCTCGGCGATCAACTTGATGGGCGCGAGGATGGGATCTTGATAGATGGTGTCGAAGAAGGCGCCGCAATGATCGACGTCCCGTTGTTCGCGCGCCAGCGCGGACGCCAGATCGAAACGGAAACCGTCGACGTGCATCTCGCTGACCCAATAACGGAGGCTGTCCATCATCAGTTGGATCGAATGCGGATGCATCATGTTGAGCGTATTGCCGCAACCCGTGAAGTCCATGTAATGCCGAGGGTCGCCCGGCACCACGCGGTAGTAGGCGAGATTGTCGATGCCGCGGAATGACAGCGTCGGTCCGGCGTGGTTGCCCTCGGCGGTGTGGTTGTAAACCACGTCGAGCACCACCTGGAACCCGGCATTGTGCAAATCCTTGACCATTTGCTTGAATTCGCGCACGACATAACAGGCATCGCGTGGATTGCTCGCAAAAGTGGGTTCGGGGGCGAAATATCCCAGTGTATTGTAGCCCCAGTAGTTGCGCCGGCCCTGATCGACCAAGTGGCGATCGTCAAGAAAATAATGCACCGGCATCAATTCAACCGCGGTGATGCCGAGTTTCCTCAAGTGCTCGATGACCGGCGGCGAGGCCATGCCCGCATAGGTGCCGCGCAGGGCTTGCGGCACATCCGGATGCAGCATGGTCATGCCCCGCACATGCGCCTCGTAGATGATGGTTTCGTGCGCTTCGATGCGCGGCCGCCGCTCACCGCTCCAATCGAAGGCGTTGTCGATGACGGCGGCCAGCGGCGCAAACGCGGCGCTGTCGCGATCGTCGAAAGCCAGATCGCCCAACTCATGCCTGAGCGGATAGGCGAACAGCTCATCCGCCCAGGTGAGCGGCCGGCCGATCGCCTTGGCATAGGGATCGAGCAACAGCTTGTTCGGATTGAAGCGCAGACCCGCTTCAGGCTCGTAGGGACCGTGCACTCGATAGCCATAGAGCTGGCCGGGCCGCACGTCGTCCAAATAAACATGCCAGGCTCCGAAGGTCCGTTCAGAAATGCGAATCCGGCGCTCATGGGTTCCGTCCGGATCGAACAGACAGAGTTCGACGCATTCGGATGCCTCCGAAAACAGCGAAAAATTGACGCCTCGGCCATCCCATGTCGCGCCGCGTGGGAACGGCGAGCCCGCCTCCCGCACCTAGCCCGCCTCCCGCACTGGGCCCGCCTCCCGCACTTACCTGTTCACGCCGGCCGCGAGTTCCACATTCCGATGCTCGCCGATGTCCCGCGGCACCGTGCCGGTGGCGAGCGCCCGGGCGAGACTGAAGAGCTGCACCAGCTTGTTACTCTTCGTATCCCAGTACTCGGCATGATCCGGGGTCACCTTGAGAAGCACGTTGTGCCCTGAATCAGGTCCCTCCGGAAACCATGCCTGCACAGCGGGCTTCCACAATTCCTTCTTGCGCACGACGTCAGTGACGACCTCGGCCGATCCGGAGACGGTGACGAAGTCGAAATTGTCGTTGTCGCTGTAGGTCAGACAAACCTGGTCGTGCGCGCGCAACGCGGTGACCGCCGCGGAGTCGGCGGCGGCAAAGAACCACAAGGTGCCGTCGTACTCCCGCTCGATGGTGGTCATCGGCCGACTGCGCAGGACGGCGCCGTCTTCCTGCGTGGTGAGCATGGCGAAACGGTACTTCTTCACGAGACTCCACAATCTTTCCCGGGCGGATTCATCAGTCGTCATAGCTTGCTCCTCGAGCGTCTGCGGGTCTGCCGATTATTGGGCCTGATGCAGATGCCACCGTCGGTGCAGGTCCGCAGCCGTTGTCGGCCGCCGGCGATGGCGTGCGTAGGACTCACCAAACCCAATCGCGGATCTCGGGCATATCCTCGCCATGCCAGTCGATGTAGCGCTTGTGTTCGACCAATTTGTCGCGCAGTTGCTGTTTGAGGTAGACGCCCTGGCTGCCGGTCTGTGGCAGCCGATCGATGGCGTCGATCACCAGATGAAAGCGGTCCATCTCGTTGAGCACAGTCATGTCGAACGCCGTGGTGATCGTGCCCTCCTCCTTGTAGCCGCGCACATGCAGGTTCGCATGATTGCGCCGGCGGTAGGTCAGGCGGTGGATCAGCCAGGGATACGCGTGGAAGGCGAAGATGACCGGCTTGTCGACGGTGAACAGCGAGTCGAAGTCGCTGTCCGACAGGCCGTGCGGATGCTCGGACGTCGGCTGCAGTTTCATCAGATCGACGACGTTCACCACCCGCACCTTGAGCTGCGGCAGGTGCTGTCGCATGATGGACACGGCGGCGAGGGTTTCGAGCGTCGGCACATCGCCTGCGCAGGCCATGACCACATCCGGTTCTTGGGCTTGATCGTTGCTCGCCCACTGCCAGATGCCGATGCCTTCGCTGCAGTGGCTCACCGCCTCATCGATCGACAGCCACTGCGGCGCCGGGTGCTTGCCCGCGATGACCACATTGACGTAATGCCGGCTGCGCAAACAATGGTCCATCACCGACAGGAGACAATTCGCATCCGGCGGCAGGTAGACACGGACCACCTCGGCCTTCTTGTTGATGACATGATCGATGAAACCGGGATCCTGGTGCGTGAAGCCGTTATGATCCTGTCGCCAGACATGCGAACTCAGCAGATAGTTGAGCGACGCGATGCGCACGCGCCAGGGAAGAGCGGCGGTGACCTTCAACCATTTCGCATGTTGATTGAACATCGAATCGACGATGTGAATGAAGGCCTCGTAGCAGTTGAACAGCCCGTGCCGGCCGGTCAGCAGATAACCCTCCAACCAGCCCTGGCATTGATGTTCGCTCAGCATCTCCATGACCTGGCCGCTGCGCGCCAGAAACTCATCGTTCACCGCGGTGTCGGCCTCCCACTGCCGATTCGTCACCTGGAACACCGCCTCCAGACCATTCGAGACGGTCTCGTCGGGTCCGAAAATGCGAAAGTTCCGTTGCGACGCATTGAGCTTTGCCACATCGCGGAGGAATGGCCCGAGCACGCGCGTATCACCGATTCCCCGGCAGCCGTGCTGCGCCACGGGGACGGCGTACTCGGTGAACGCCGGCATCTTGAGGTCACGCAGCAACTTGCCGCCGTTGGCGTGCGGGTTGGCGCCCATTCGCCGATCGCCGCTAGGCGCCAGGGCCGCCAGGGCGGGCGCGAGTCGGCCCTCGGCATCGAACAACTCCTGAGGTCGATAACTCGAGAGCCAGGATTCGAGCAAGGCGAGATGCGCAGGATTGGTCCTCGGGTCGGTGATCGGGACCTGGTGCGAATGAAATGTGCCCTCGTTCGCCACGCCATCGATCGACTTCGGTCCCGTCCAACCCTTGGGCGACTTGAACACGATCATCGGCCAGCGCGGCCGGTCGACCACATCATGCTCCCGTGCCGCCGACTGAATACGCTTGATCTCGCCGATCACGGCGTCGAGGGTCGCGGCCATCGCTTGATGCATCAGCGCGGGTTCGTGACCCACCACATAGTAAGGTGTCCAACCATAGCCCCGCAGGAGCTGGTCCAGTTCTTCTTCCGAGATTCGCGCGAGCACCGTGGGATTGGCAATCTTGTAACCATTGAGGTGGAGAATCGGTAGCACCGCGCCATCCGACCGCGCATTCAAGAATTTATTCGAGTGCCAGGCGGTGGCGAGCGGACCGGTCTCCGCCTCGCCGTCACCGATGACGCACGCGACGATGAGGCTGGGGTTGTCGAACACCGCCCCAAAGGCGTGGCTCAGCGAATAGCCGAGTTCGCCGCCTTCGTGGATGGAACCCGGACATTCGGCCGAGGCATGACTCGGGATCCCGCCGGGAAAGGAGAACTGGGTGAACAGTCGCTTCAGGCCCGCCTCGTCCTGACCGACACTGGTATAGATCTCGCTGTACGTGCCCTCCAGGTAGGTGCCGCTCACCACCGCCGGTCCGCCGTGTCCGGGACCCGACATGTAGATCATGTCGAGGTCGTGTTGTTTGATGACCCGGTTCAAATGGGTATAGAGAAAATTCTGGCCGGGTGTGGTGCCCCAGTGACCGAGCAGCATCCGCTTGATGTGCGCCGGCGCCAACGGCTCCTTGAGCAGCGGGTTGTCGCACAAATAGATCTGCCCGACCGACAGGTAATTCGCCGCACGCCAATAGGCATCGATGGCCGCCAACGCCTCGACATCGAGGGGGGTTGCGCTGCCGGACGATCCCTTCGCGCGGATTGTTGCTTCGCTCATGTGGGAGTCGCTCCATTCGTGTTCAAGCCGAGTACCCGTACGGTCGCGGCGGCGATCACCGCTTCCTCGTCAGTCCGGATCACCCGTACGGCGACCCGGCCGGTGTCGGTCGAGATCAACGCCTCGTCGCGCTCCGCAGCCAAGCCTCGCGCATTGCGCGCCGCATCCAGAGCGATGCCCAGAAAACCCAAAGGCGCGCAGATTCGTGCCCGAATCTGCGCCGCGTTCTCGCCGATGCCGCCGGCGAATACCAGCGCATCGACGCCGCCCAATGCCGCGGCGAACGAGCCGATGCACTTGCGCACCTGGTAACAAAAGAGCTCCACCGCCTCGGCCGCGCGCGGATCTTGCGCCTCGCGGGCGAGTAAATCCCGCACATCCGAGCCGGTTTCGGATACACCAAGGAGGCCCGATTCATGGCTCACCATCGACTCGAAGGCGCGCGCGTCCATCGATTCGGTCAACGCCAGAAAGCCGGTGATACCCGGGTCGAGGTCACCGCTGCGCGTACTCATCATGATCCCCGAAGCCGGGGTGAATCCCATGCTGGTGTCGATGCTGCGACCGCCCTGCACCGCGGCGAGACTCGCGCCGTTGCCGAGATGCGCAAGGATCACCCGGCCTCGCGACGCCACGCCCTCATCGAGGCTCGCCAACTTCTTCATGAGGAACGTGTACGACAAGCCATGAAAGCCGTAGCGCTGCACGCCCTTCGCGAAATAACGCCGCGGAATGGGGAGTAACGTCGCCACCGGCGGCATGCTGCGGTGAAACGCCGTGTCGAAGCACGCCACCTGCGGCCACTCGGGCTTAAGCCCTGCGATCTTTTCGATAAGCTCGATTTCTCGCGGCAAATGTTCCGGATCGTAGGGCGTGATCGCCTTGAGCTCGTCGAGCAGCGCCGGCGTGATGCGTTCCGGCTGCGAGTGCTGCATGCCGTGCACCACCCGATGACCGACGCCGATGACGGTCGCGAATAGGGGTTCTGCGCTCAAACGGTCCAGCAGCCACACCGCGGCACTGCCATGATCGGTGCCGCTCGCGGTCACGCTCTGCGCGGCCGGCGCGGCGGCCTTGCGCGGATCGTCGATGGCGAGCGTCGTGCCGGCGAGGCCGATGCGATCGAGCTTGCCCGCGAGCAGCCGCGTCGACTCACGCGCCGCATCGTAAAGCGCGAATCGAATGCTCGACGAACCGCCATTCAACGTGAGCACACTGCGCATGGCGATGAGTCTGCCATAGCGACGGCGGCGCAGACCCAGCCTTCAGGGTAGGACAAACACTGACGCGCTCGCGCGGTTCGCGTCCGGCGCGATTACAATCAGACAACCTATCAGGAGATCGCCATGTTCAGAAAAAATGCAATCGTCATATCCCTCATCGCCCTATCGGCATCGGCCGCCTGTATGGCCGCCGAGGAGGGACGCGAGTATGTGCCGGCGCCGGCCCCAACCGGCGGCGCGCCGGCGGCACCGTTCAGCGAAGGGGTGATGGTGGGCCACACCTTTTACGTCGCCGGCCACATCGGCATGGATCCGGCCACCCAGAAGGCCGCCGCCAACGTCGATACCGAAGCGCACCTCGTCTTGGACGCCGTCAAGAAAACGCTGGGCGACGCAGGGCTCACCATGAACGATCTGGTGTCGGTCACGGTCTATTGCACGGACTTGAGTTTGTACGACGGCTTCAACGCCATCTATCGGGAGTATTTCCACGCGCCCTATCCGGCGCGCGCCTTCATCGGCGTGAATCAACTGGTCCGCGGCGCGCACTTCGAAGTCGCCGGAGTCGCCGTCAAGTCCTCCGCGCACGGTCACTGAGCATTTGATAGATCTTGAGCACCTTGGGAACATAGGCCATGGTCTCGCTGAACGGCGGGATTCGTCCGCCGTTGCGATCCACCGCCTCTTCGCCGGCGTTGTAGGCGGCGAGCGCGAGGCGCACATTCTGCCCGAAACGGTCCATGAGAAATTTCAAATAATGCGCACCGGCATGGATGTTCTCTTTCGAATCGTACAGATCCGAGACGCCGAAGCGCGAGGCGGTGGCCGGCATCAGCTGCATCAAGCCGACGGCGCCGCGTTTCGAGACGGCGCGCGAGTTGAAGCCGGACTCGACGACGATCACCGCGCGCAGGAGATTCGCTTCCACCCCGGAGGACACCGCGGCTCGCTCGATGATGGAATCATATTGCGCCGCGCGCGCCAGCATGGACGCGCTGTAATGATCGCCGCTGTGGGTGAGTTCATTGGGTGACAGCACCAACAGCCGGTAAGGATTACCGTCCGGCATGTCGGTGTAATGCCGCACCCCGTCCGCATCGACATACATGTAGATGCGGGTGTGCGCTTCCGCCGCCGACGCAGTGAGCACTGAGGCGGCCAGAACGGCTGCGAGCAACACGGCGGGTGGGGGTCTAATCGGCAAGCAGCCTCCTGATCCTTACAGCCTAACGCGCGCCATCCCAGCACGATGGGAACTGCATCACTCAATGCAGCATCGGTCTGCGGCAGTCTCTCTGCAAAGCGCCCGCCGCATTTCCCGGAGCGCATTCAGAGTGACTTAAAAGTGCCTAGTTTGGCGGTAGATACGACTGATTGGAAACAAAAATATCGCGACTCGCTGCTCGAAATGGAGAGCGAGGAGAAGCAGTGGAAGCAGGTCGAACAGGCGCTCAGGCGGCTGATCGGCCGGCTGTGCGCGGCGGCCATGGGGGTCGATCCGCAGCTCGACGACGAATTGGTGGCGCTGGCGGCCGCCAATCGCAAAAATGCCGACGCCGCGGAACTCGAACGCTTGGCCGAATCCTTGACCATGGCGGTGGTGGCGGTCGATGCCGTCTCGCCGGTGCCGACCATCGTCCTGCCGCCGGTGACGCCGCCGGCGCCCCGCCGTTGGGAGAGCACCTGCACCGCGGCCGCCACGGTCTTGCGCCGCCTGCAGACCCTGGGTCACGAGGACACTGCCGTGCAGGAGCTCACCGCGCGCCTCACCAAGGCAGCCACCGACGGCGAACTGGCGGCCATCCTCGTGAAGACCGCCGAGCTGGTCGAGCGCCATGGCGAGCGGCTGGCGAGCGAACGTCTGCAAGCGGCCGCAGTGCTCGCCGAGGTGACCGCGCGGCTCGATGAAGTCGCGGGCTACCTGACCGAGGCGGCCGACGCCGCGCTCTCCCGCTTCGCCGACACCGACGCCGTCAATGACCAGGTCATGAGCCAGGTTCGCGATCTCACCGCCGAGGTCAACGGCGCCACGGAGCTGGGGCTGTTGCAGACCTTGGTGACGAAACGGCTGGCCGGCGTCACCCAGCAAGTCAGGGAGCTGCGCGCGCGGGAAGTCGCGCGCCTCAAGGAACAGACGGGCCGCACCGAACACATGCAGACGCGAATCCAGGAACTGGAGCGCGAGACGCAGGAGCTGCACACCAAACTCGACAATGAGAAATTCGGCGCGCGGCACGATGCCCTGACCCTGGTGGGCAATCGCAAAGCCTTCGATGAACGGCTCGCCCAGATCATGACTGCGCGAACCCCCGCTGATCCGCCCGCTGTGATGTTGCTCTGGGACCTGGATAATTTCAAGGCGATCAATGACACCTATGGCCATCGGGCCGGCGACCGCGTTCTCAAAAGCGTTGCTACCTGTCTGGTGTCGGCTCTGCGGCCGGAGGATTTCGTCGCCCGCATCGGCGGCGAGGAGTTCATCGTGCTCCTCTGCGGCGTGGCGCTCGAGCGGGCTGCCGCCATTGCCGAGGAATTACGTCGTGCGGTCGAACTGCTGCGCTTTCACTTCCGAGGTGCGCCGGTGCGGGTCACCATGTCCTGCGGCCTCACCGAACTCAAAGTCGATGACACCGGCACCGCCGCCTTCGACCGGGCGGACGCCGCCTTGTACCAGGCCAAGCGGGGCGGCAAGAATGCCGCGGTCACGGCCTGAACCACCGGCTCGGCCCACGCCTGCCGCTGGTGACAGATATTTAACCTGCGGAATTGAAATTCTTCGCGGATTTCTGCGGGCCGTCGCTTATAGAATTCATGGAACTCTCATGCTGCCAGCACGCATGAGCAATTATTTTATTGCATCGCAGCATTTTTTCGGTGTCGCCTTGCAGGGAATCGACCAGTCATGAGCGCCTCGAAAACCGCCCTGCGCGAAGCCGTCGCAGATCCCTCCGTCGCCCTGCCGCTGGCGCATCCCGAGACCCGCGCCGAGGCGCGCCGCGCGTACTGGGCGAAGAGCTGGCTGCTCACCGCGATCCTGTGTCTCGTGCCCCTGCTCACGTACTGGCCGGCGACCTTTCACGACTATGGTCTGCGCGACGACTATTCGAATCTGCGCGAGGCGCATGAAGAACCCGGCGTGGTTTTGCGCTTCTGTGCCTCGCATGCCCGGCCGATCTACGGCTGGCTGCTGCAGACATCGTATGGGTCGACCAGCAGTGTGCAAAACCTCGAGTGGATGCGGGCGGGCGCGGCGCTGCTCTTGGGGGCGATCGGCCTGGTGATGTTCCGTGGGCTGCGCGCCTACGGCTGGTCATTCGATGCAAGCTTGGGGTTTGCCGTTCTCGTCGAGCTCGTGCCCTCGGCCCAGGTCATCGCCGGCTGGGCGATCGGCTGGCCCTATGCCGCCGCCGCGCTGCTCGCCATGGCGGGATTCTTCATGACGGAGGGAGCCTACACGGCGGGACGCGCCGCCGGTGTGCCGCGGCTGATGGGCCAATGCACGATGGCGAGCGTGCTCATGGTGGTGAGCGCGCTCATCTACCAACCGAGTGCGATGTTCTATCTCGTGCCCCTGACCGGCGCGCTCATCGCCCAACGCACGGCCGCGCGGCGTAGCGCCACGTGGCTGGCGCTGCACTGCGCCTTCCTGCTCGCCTCCTTGGGCGTAGCCTACGGCGTCATGTCAGCGATGTATGCGGCCGGGGTATTCCCCAAGTCGGGAAGAATAGCCTTCGAGCATCATTGGGGCGACAAGCTGTTCTGGTTCCTGCGCGAAGCACTCCCCAACGGCCTGAGTCTCGGTGTTCTGAACGACAACAATCTGCGCGACCACGGCATGTACCTCGCCTGTTCCGGTACGGTGGGTCTCCTCTTGCTGGCTGGGCTGTATATCGAGTGGCGGCGCTACGGGCGCGAGCGCGGACTCATCTGGGCGGCCGGCTTGTTCGGCTTGCCGACACTCGCTGCCGGCGTGAGTCTGGTCGCGTCGGAACACTACGCCACCTACCGCACCATCTTCGCAATGACCGCCGTTCTGCTGTGTTTTCTGATCGCCTCGGTCGGTGCCTTGACCGATCATTGGCAGCTGTCGAGTCGTCGGCTGCTCGGCGCCGCGACCGTGGCGTTGGCGTTTTTCATCGCCCAGCATCATGTCTATGCCTTGATCGCCGTGCCGCAGGGCAACGAGTGGCAGCTGATCCTGTCGGGCGCCAAGCGCGTGCAACTCGATGCACCTTCGCGACCGAGAATCTTCGCCATCGCCTCCTCGCCGAGCGACATCTCCACCGACACGATTTATCACGATGAATTCGGCTCGCTGTCGTCGAACTCCGAGTGGGTGCCGAAGGAGATGTTCAAGCGCGCCATGCACGACTTGCATCCCACGGTTGCCAATCTCGAGTCCCGCTACGATTTCGCCGAAGGCTACAAGCTGCCGAGCGGCCAGCACTATGACGTCATCATCGACATGCACCAGCTGCGGCGCTTTCACACGGATAACTAGCGCCGACGGCGCCTACAGCCCCAGCCAGTCCATGGCCCGACCGCGCGCGATCGCCGCGCGCACCGCCAGCGGCCACGCCGCATGCAGTCGAATCGGCTTCAAGGCGGTGATCGGCATGTCGAAGTCGCTGTCCGGCTCGAGGATGCGGCGGGCGAGCCTTGCGCCCATGACCGTCGCCATGGCAACTCCGCGGCCGTTGTATCCCAGACAGGCGATGAGGCCGGGCGCCGGTTCGTGAACATGCGGGTAGTGATCGCGGGTCATGCCCAATTGCCCTCCCCAGGCGTGCGACCAGGCAACACCCTTCAACGCCGGCCAGAGCCGTTCGGCATAGGCCGGCAGATAAGGCACCGAGGCGATGGAATTGATTTCGTGCTGCGGACCGCGGCCGCCGAGAAGAAGGCGTCCGGCGCCGTCGACGCGATAATAAACCGTGATGGCCCCGATCTCGTACAGCACCGCGCGGCTCGGCATGATGGCCTGCGCCAACCCTTGCGGTAAGGGCGCGGTCGCGGTCATGGCGCCGAACACCGGCACGACGCTCCTGCGCAGACCCGGCCAAAGATCATCCGTGTAGCCGTTGGTGCCGAGCACGACGCGCGCGGCACTGGCTCTGCCACGATCGGTGTGCACCGTCCAGGTCGTGGCGCTTTTCTCGAGACGCAGGGCGCGAGTGCCGCCATGCACGAGCGCACCGGCGCGCATTGCCGCCGCCGCCAAACCCCGTGCATAACTCAACGGCTGCAAATCGCCGCCGCGGCGATCCCACATCGCCACCGAATAACGGTCGGTGCCCGTGGCCTCGATGAGCGCGCGGCCGGTCAAAAGTTCCACCGGCGCCTGGCGGCGCCGCCACTGCTCGACGCTGACGCCCAGAGCCGCCGCCTGTCGGCTGCTGGTCGCCGCGCGCAAGGTGCCGTTGCGGCGCGCCTCACAGTCGATCCCCAGGCGCGCGATGAGGTCGAAGACGAACGCCGGCGCGCCGCCCGACAAGGCGTTCATGCGCGCGCCGAGCGCGGCGCCGAAATCTCGTTCCACGACATCCGGATCGAATTTCAATCCCGGATTGACCTGACCGCCGTTGCGGCCGGACGCGCCCCAGCCCGGCTCATGCGCCTCGAGCAGCACAACCTTCTGCCCGGCTTCCGCAAGGTGCAACGTCGCCGACAGTCCGGTGATACCGCCGCCCACGACCACGACGTCGGCGCGCACATCGGCGCCCAAGGCCGGCGTGGCGGCAGCGGCATCGGCGGTGTCTTGGTAGAGGTTCGGCATGGGCTCGTGTAGTTTAGCGGGTTCACGGCACAAGGCCGCGCTAAAGAGGATGAGTCATGGAGTATCAAGGCTTGGGCGGTTTGCTTCTGTTGATCGCCGATGTGTGGGCGATCGTGAATATTTTTCAAAGCGCCGCCGACACGGGTCGCAAGGTGCTGTGGACCGTACTGGTGATCGTGCTGCCGCTGCTGGGTTTACTTCTCTGGTTCTTCTTGGGGCCCCGCACCGGCCGCGCCTAGCCGGACGAGTAGACTAACGGCATGCGTCGTCCCCACAATCGTGAACGCCATCGGCTGACGAACACCGGTTGGCTGCGCGCCAGCGTGCTCGGCGCGAATGACGGCATCGTCTCCACCTCGAGTTTGATCGTCGGCGTTGCCGCGGGCCACGCGAACCACGCCAATGTGCTGTTGAGCGGAGCGGCCGCCCTGGTCGCCGGCGGCATGTCGATGGCTGTCGGTGAGTACATCTCGGTCCACTCGCAAGCCGATACCGAGCATGCGCTGCTGGCGCAGGAGCGTCTCGAACTCGCCGATGACTATGCCGGCGAAGCGAAGGAACTGACGGAAATCTATGTTCATCGCGGCGTCGAGCGGCCACTCGCGGCACGAGTGGCTGAACAACTGATGGCGCACGATGCCTTGGGCGCGCATGCCCGCGACGAACTCGGCCTGTCGGTCCAGTCTGCCGCGCGGCCCCTCCAGGCGGCGCTTGCCTCCGCCGCGAGTTTCGCCACCGGCGCGCTCGTGCCGCTCATCGTTGCCGCCGGCACCGCGCCCCGCTACCTGATCGGCTGCACGGTCTTAGCCTCGCTCGGCTGCCTGCTGGTATTGGGCGCACTGTCCGCCAAGGTGGGCGGCGCCGATGTCCTG
>Ga0116230_10000818_pt1 | contig 28094 bp, 21 predicted proteins | sample S1TSphfallax_3_FD_88678 | JGI IMG/M metagenome (GOLD analysis project Ga0116230, IMG submission 88678) | Host-associated microbial communities from peat moss isolated from Minnesota, USA - S1T2_Fd - Sphagnum fallax MG | ecosystem: Host-associated > Plants > Peat moss > Unclassified | place... | reverse complement strand
TGTTGCTTGGTGTGGGCCCATAACCTATTGGAAACAACTTGAAATCAAGCAAGAAATGAAACATTCAAGGTTCATGAAATGGAACAATTGTATTAACTAACTAAAAGATTACAAAGGTTGTATGCTTCAACATCTACAATGTAAACTATGACTTGTAACAACTAACAAGGCTTGAAGGTTCTATGTGGACTCAAAATCATGAAAGGAGAAACAACTTGTTGACACAATATGAACATCCCAGTACAAGATTTGGTCATGTAATAACTTAACAACAAAACTATAAAAAATGAAGCTCCATTATAATAGTTCGATGGTCGTGATAACATGCTTGATGTTATATTTACCATGAAAACCAAGCTTGTACACTAATTCATTACCTTGGACCTTATGACTTGCTAACAACATGGGGAATTTGACTACCTTAAAATGGCATGCATGAATATAAACACTTTGGGACCTAGTCAATATAACATATGAAGAGTTTGACCGACCCCAAGTCTAGTAATATTTCCTAGTCACTACCATGTCACCTACACAAAATTGTTGCCCCCAAGGGCAAGTGAAAGGTTTTTCAACCATGAAGTTAGTCTCTATGTAAACGAAGATGTAAAAATCCACTTTTTCGTTTCTTTCTTCTATATGCATAGCAAAATTCTCTCCTAGTAAAAGGCATGCAACAATGTGATCACCACCATCTCTATATTCATCCCATTTGTCTTCTTTGAATGTAGTTTCCATGGCACTCTATACATACCCCACACTAATAGGGAGTAATGTTGCAACCTTAGCCTTGGGTTCGCGACCAAGGCAAGGGCTTGCAAGGTTGCAGGCCAAGAAAGAAGCCCGAGAGTCACACCGCATGCTTCCGGGAATGTAAGAGAGTGTGAAGGAATGAACCCTCACATTCCCAAGGGAGTTTCCACTTTGGGAGTTGGAGTCCTGGTGGACTCCCGAATCTTGGAGGGCAATTTCAAGGGTCAAAACTCAATGGACTAAGGAGGTCCCTATATCATTAGAAAGCTCTTGGAACATAGGTGTCTAAAATGGGCTCTCATGACCCATTTGGACATCTAAAGCACAAGTTATGGCCAAAAGAAGGGTCGAGAGTCAAATTGGCAGTTTGACTCCTGACCACTAAAAGTTAGGAATTGACCCAATTTCCTTACATGCAAGTGGCGTGCGACATACTAGTGGAGAACTCTCGACAAGGGTTACAAGTTTGCTTTAAACTCATCTTAATCGAAGGTATGCACACAAAGTTATGGGGCCCCAAAATTGTAGAAGTCTCGACTTTGGGAATTTCGGGACTTCCATTTGGGAGTCCTAGGACAAAATGTCATTTGGAAGTGGGCCTCGTGGAGAGGCACATAGTATACTATAAGGGGGAAGGTGATGGGTTCCCCCAAGTCTGGGCTGTGGTGAATCTTGTGAATATGAGTTTACCCGTGATTCGTTTTAGCACCAAAAATGCTCAAACTATGCACTAACCAACTTGTTGTTTGGTTTGTGCAGATCCATGTCACGTGAGTGAATAAGTTGCTTGTCATTCTTTTTATTCCCATCCTGGAGCTCTAGCATGCCCCTTTACCCCCAAAATGTTGCACACTAAGGAGCGTGCCTTGATTCCTTGCTCTTTCGTTGTTTTCATTTCAAATTCACATTTTAGTCTATTAAGTAGTTTGGGAGCGCATCAAGTAGTATCTCAACCTCCTAGTGGTTAGTCCAGGGCAAATTTTCACATGTTGAAAAATTAAAATCCACGCAACAACAAAAACAAACAAAGCTTCTTTTTTGTAATTTATTCAAGTCCATGGACCCAACAAATTGAATGGAATGCACATCCATTATCCCCTTTATGGAATGAATTATGTACTTAATCATTCAGTTCACAACTGTTGTATTTACATGCCAAAGGTGCGCATGACTAACCTTTGTTCCCATGAAATAAATGTTTTTAGTTGTGTACTCAAATTAATACGAAGCAAGTTGACCATTTGTTCTACATTTTGAAGTGAGGCACTTCAACATCAAGTTGAACTTGCTTAATGAACCCTTTCAAGACTATACCACCCCCATCATGAAGACCTTTTCCATGGCATGAATCAAAAAAACTCCACATACAATTCCCTCCACATGTTAAATAAGGATATTTGGGTGAAAATCCTTTAAGGTGTACCACATAGGACGAAAAGGGCCTTGTCTTCATTGAAGCCTTTTTTTACCATATATTTTGATCCTCGTAAAAAATAATGAATCAAAAGTTGCTAAACTTTTCAAAAGGACTATATTTTAAACCATCATAATTCTAGATTCCATCATAATCATCCATAAATGTGTCTTTACATGGTAAAAAGGACCAGGTAAAAAAAAACAAAAAAAGGTGATGCTATGACAAGATTTTGGTACACTTAAAAAAATTTAGACCCATTTTGTTTTTGAATTGAGAGCCGCATCCATTAGACCATATCCAATGTTGTTTGGGCTTGAACCCAACTTTCATTATGTCTTCCCAATGTAAGAGTAGACGGTGTTGTACAAAGTAATTGTCATGGGTTTTATCATTAGAAACATAAAAGTGGTACCCCATGACGATGTCTGTATCTTCATCATATGGGTTAAGTTTGGATTCAACATCCAAGAAATATGCACAAGTATTGTGCACTGATAGTTATGCCAATGCATAGACTACACTTCGTCTTGGATCTCAAAGTTGTAGTTTTCAGCAAAGTCAATCAATAACACCATAATGTAATTTAAGAAGTGATGAAAGGCAAATTTTGAATTGTTGATCACTACTACAAAATGTGGGTGTAGTTCATTAGTCCCCACTCACTAGGCCAATGAATTCACTTCCCCATTAAGTTTCATTCGCCATGACCGGTGAATACACTCAACATCCAACGAAATCACTTGGTGTACATGGACACCTTTTGTTGTAGTGGATCCTACCACCTTGCGATGAAGTTGTGTCATACAAAGTATTATAACTTGGGCTTGAAATATTGAATAAGTTCCCTAAAATTAATTTCCACATGCATCAGTTTTTATTTTTTATTTTCCTCACCTTTTTTAATGACAACTTTTTCCATGCTAAAACATTTCCAAGAAACTACAAGTGAGGTGCCTTCTTCCTCATATGGACATAATGTTAAATTATCCACACCATGATTATCACATGTCCCAAACATATAATCTTAGGCATGACACTTAGAATGGAGATCCTTAGGACATACAATGGCCACAATTTAGTTATGCCTAAATAAATGGCATGTGAACCTAAACAACTATTAGGGGAATCATCATTAGGTCCACAAATTTCTTCACATTCACAATGAAATTTTGAATGCAGTCTAGGTTTTTGCCTCATGTGATTAAATCCCACTTTTAACTCCCCCATCTCTACATGGGAAATGCCACAAACACACATTGCGATCTTTCATTCTATTGACTCAATAAAGACATAATAAGTCAAATGCTTGCTTACCATTCATTATCAATGGATGTGCTATCTAGAAACAAAAATAAAACTCCATCTATAGCCACCATGTTGTAGTAGGTAAAAAAACTAGAATGTGCCTACAAATTATACATGTGTATTTTCTAAAAACTATCATTTCAAAGCATAAAAATCAAACTCATTTTCAAAACCTAAAGTTCATCCTATGCCATTGGTATTCAAGTGATGATTATGTAACCTACAATAATTATTAGTCCATTCCCTTGATTATTAGATCATTGATGGGCATTAAATAGTCACCTCACTAGAAGAAAAATTGTTGTTTGTAACTAGTCATTTGCAACTATTATAGTCGTAAACAACTAGTTGCAAATGACAATTTTTCTTCTAATGCTTGCATGTGTAGATAATTGTCAACAACCAATGATTATCAAGATTACTTTCCATTACATCATTATTAGTTACTATAACATATTCAAAATGATCGTGAATCCATGATTAGCCACCAAAACACACTACAATGCACTTTTCAATCTTCATTAGAATCCAAAAATGTTCATGTACTCACTTAACATAGTTGTAGGTCCCCATCAGTCCATGGGTGCTCACCAATACTCCCGTGAAATACTTTCTTGAGTCCTCATTAGTCTAATTGTAATCATCAAATACACACATAAAACACTTACAAGTCCTCATTAGTCCATAAGTGCTACCTAATACACACATAAAACACATCCAAGTTCTCATTAGTCCAACTATAATAACTATACTTATAAAAATAGTTACAAAAGCATGGTTAGGTGTATCAAAAGTGGCATTTGAGAGTCCATAATCTAGCACTAACGATTTTTTTGTAGTTTTAACAATTTTCAAACCACAAATCCTATAATTATCTCCTATGCATTTAATCATAAATATTAATAAGCCAACCTATGAATATCCCTAAACATGTGATTGATTAAAAAATCCATCCAAAAGATTAAAAATTTAATGTGAAATGGACTCTCAAGGATAAAATTTATAACAATCACATCATTTTTTTTAAATTTAAATTTAAAAATATATATTAGGAAATTTCCAATGCACTTCACTAATCAATTCTTCACTTGATGATGTTTTTTTTTTAAAAAAAAAATTTGACACTACTTTCACATTTATTTGAGTTCAAATTTTTCATTTTTTTTGTGTGAGAGGGATAGTGTTGTCATTTCAAAAGTCCATTATGAATTTATAATCTTTTTAAAATTCATCCAATTTTTTTAATGATGATTCGCATTAAAGTCTATGAGAACATAAATAATATTTTTTTTGATAATGTTAATTTTGAATATGGCTTTAAATTTTACATTTGTATGTAACCCATAATAATTTTAAATGTGACAGTTTAAATAGTCCCCCTATTCATGCTTTCACCCACAAGTTTTCATGAATCCATAGGTGTTCAATGTACATGTACATACAATATACATACATGTTTTCATTAATCCATAAGTGCTACCTAATACACACATAAAATACTTACAAATCCTCGTTAGTCCATAGGCAATCATTGTTACTCACATAAAATAGCAATAAGTCTTCATTAGTCCATAGGCATTGACTAATACTCACCCAACATGCATGCAAGTCCCCCATCAATCCAACAATGTTAATGTTCCGTTGCATTTACTATGTAACACACTTGCAATCACTAGAAGTCCACACATGTTTGTGCATAAATTCACACAACACACTTGCATATCTACATTAAAACCCAAATGTTCACAATTCTTCACCACAAAACCCTTGCAATCCTCGATAGTTTCCCAAGTACACATATGTGCATATGATCCATGTATAGGTCTAATTAAAACCCATATATATACAAACCAATAAATTAAACATTGTTAAACTTCATATATGAAGATGTTTGACATGACCATGCACATTGTTCAAAATGATGGCATAAAGTTATATGGAACATTATAAAGTAGTTTTGGTTAGCCCTAAAAATTAGCACATTCACAATATAGTCCCTCATAACCAAGCCTTGTCTAAGTTTGAAAAGTGCATAACATGAAAGTATTGACAATAGTCTATGTAGCAATGGAAATCAATAATAACTTTTGACTTCCACTCAAAATAGGCTTCTTGGGATACATAAGTTTTATAACTTGAAAAACAAGAGATCCCCAAGCTACCAAATTTTAAATGAATGAATGAGTCACATTGTACTCTTTTTGTAATTATGTGGTTGATGCAATATACACAATGTGTTACACAATGAAGAATTTTGAAATAACTAGATCTTAAAATATGCCAACACGTGACAATAATCAATTTTGAGAACTTTGGAAGCTTGGACTATTATATAATTCAAAGAAAACTATAAAACATTTAGCAAGTTTTGATGTTGTAGAACAATTGCTTAATAGCTTCCAATGCATAACACTTGCACAAATGGGACTAATATATATGCAAATAAAAAAACTTATAAAACACAATTACAAAAGTGGGGCGCAGTTTTAGCCTAAATCACTATGGGACCTTACAAGTGAAATAAATTCATTGCATTTTATTGATTTCACCTTAGTTAAAGTTATTTCAATATAATATCACTATGTAAACATCATGTTTCACTACTAGTTGACATAATTCACTATTACAATTTATTATAGTAAATAGGTTATTTATATGTTGTTTTAAATACCGTATATATGCTACTTTATGATATACCTTATATTGTTTTAGGTTATTTTAGTTAATCTAACTATTACCTTACATTATTATAAATTATTATAAGTTATTATAAATTATCATACCTTAAACTATTATATGTTATTTTACCTTAAGGTATTTTAACTAGTTTGTTATAGGTTTTTAATTAAATTATTCAACTAAGCTTAGGCTATACCTTAGGTTATTTTATTTTAAGTTAATATATGTTATTTCAAGTTATACTTTAGGTTATTCAAGGTCATTATACTTTATGTTATTATAAGTTATTTTATCATAAATATAATAACTTAAAATAATTTAAAATAAAGTATAATGACCTAAGGTAAAATAACCAATAATAACCTATAATAGAATAATTACCAATAGCTTATGATAATATAACCTAGAATATCCAACAATAACTTATAATAGAATAATCACCAATAGTTGTAATATAACATTGAATAACCAACAATAATTTATAATACAATAGCCATTAATAGCCACTAATAGAATACCCATCAATAGCCACTAATAGCCATCAATAACCATTAATAAAATAACCACTAATATAATGGTCATTGATAACCACCAATATCCACCAATAAAATAACCATGAATAATATAACCACCAATAACCAGTAGTAGCCTATGGTAATTTAGTTTAAAATAACCATCAATAGCCACCAATAGAATAATTACTAATAACCATTAATAAAATAACCACCAATAACCATTAATAAAATGGCCACTAATATCCACCAATAAAATAACCATTAATAACCATCAATATAATAACTACCAATAACCATTAATAACCACCAATAACTATATATTTGAATTGTTTAAAATTGCCAAAAAAATCTAAGGTGAAATAATATATAATAAACAAAATTAACTTAAAATGAAATAACTTACAATAGCCTATAATTGCCAATATATAACATAAGGTGAAATAACCTTTAGTAACAAAAAACAACCAATAATAGCCTCACATAATCGAAAATAGCCTAAAATGAAATAATTTATAATAACAAAAAGTAATTTATAATAGTTACAAGTAGTTTAAAATGAAATAATTTATAATATCCAAAAATAATTATGAATAACCATAAACAATGTAAGGTGAAATAATTTAGATTAATGAAAAATAACCATATAATAACTGAAAGTAGATTAACATAAGTAATATTATATTATCAAAAATCTTATTTATTTATTAAACATTTTTAAAAAATGGTCATTGAAATGTTATTGAATGGTGATATTCAAAAAAATAAATTGTTTAAATCATTTTACGCCTTCAATAGGAAATAAATGTAATTATGTACATTATTGAAAGTAAACTTGAATCATTTCATTTGGACAAAATTTCAATAAGATATGAATTTTCAAAGTTTATGTTTTTGTAATGTTTAAAATGAAGCATTTGATAAATAGAATACAATGTAATGTATTATCACAACAAGTGTGGTGGCTTGATGGTAGGGGTGTTTGTTTACATTTTAAAGGTCAAAAAATCAAACTTCACAAGTGGTGAGTGCGTGGTCAATAATGGTAAATTGATTAAATATTTTCCTATTTAATTTTTTATAATAGGTGCCTAGGTTGATTATGTGGTCTACATACCTAGGTTAAGTTTTTAATCTAGTTTAGGTAGTGACAAGTGTCAATAACTCATAGGTTAAAAATCATGAAATTATCAATAATATTAAATATTAAATAATTTAAATTTAATTGATTTCCATCCTCCTTAGTTACTTAACTAACAAGTGAATGGTTTGGTAAATTTATATTTAACCTAATAATAACCTTGTTTGATTAGGTATTATTGAACCAATTCAATGTCCGTAGCAACTGGTCCCCATTCACTAAGAGGTTGACCAATTTCACCATGTTAAAAATGTACAAGTTCATTCAAAATCTAGTGAAACCCAAAGTGAAATAAGACACATTTTGGTGTAGTGAAGTTAAAACTCAATTTCTATGAACAAAACAATGGGAATTCCACCAAACTTGAATTTCCATTCGATTTCCATTCAATTTCCTTTTATGATTATATAATCTAGAGCTTAATTAATATGACCAAAGACCCCCAAGCTACCAAATCTTCAATGAATGGGACCTTCATCAACATTATGTCAAATTATGATTAAGGTTTAATGTAGCAACCAATTGCATTTGTTATGCACAACGAAGGTTTTTTAAATTAGGGCAGAACCTTTAAAATGTTACTTATCCTTGAAAGTTATGAATTTTGAGAGCTTTGGAAGCTTGGACTATTGTACATTTAGTTTAGCTTTCTATGTTGTAAAACATCTTAACTAAATAGGGTTTAACAAAATAACTTAAACTTTCTATGTTGCAAAAATAACTTCCTAATACTTCCAATGCATAACACTTGAACAAATGTGACCAATATTTGCAAATAAAAAAACCTAAAAAATATTTAGTTTCTATGAATAAAACAAAGGAAATTCCCAAACACTTCAACTTCAACTAAATTTCCATTCAATTTCCTTTCACAAGTACATAATCTAAAACTTAATTAAAATGACCAGAGATTCCCAAGCCACCAAATTTTCGATGAATGAGACCTTCATGAATGTTATGTCAACTTATGATTAAGGGTTGATGTAACAACCAATTGAATTTGATATGCACAATGAAGCTTTTTAAAATTGGGGTAGAACCTAAAGAATGTTACTTATCCCTGAAAGTTTTAAATTTTGAGAGTTTTGGAAGCATGGACTATCAATTGTATGTCTTAGAAAAAATTGAAACATATTTAACAACTAGGCAAGTTGCTAGGTAGTTGCAACATAGTTATAAGTGGGTGTCTTATATGGTGATTTATATAATTCATATATATAGAATTTATTGGATTGCCCAATAAGTTGTTATTTACTGTAAAAACCGACAAGAGTAAGAGAGCCATAGGCTTAAGGGCGTAGTTAACTATGTTTGATTTTTTAAAGAGTTGCATTGTAGATGCATACTACAACTAAGGTAGGATTGTTGGAAGGTAATTGCATAGTGAACAACTACTTTGCAATTAATTACTAGTGTACAACAATCAAACGTGTGATCACATCACATATTCACATTCCCATTGTCCAATAAATATGAAGGTTACAACTAGTTTTAACAAATGAAGCCCATTGTTGCAACCTATTGGCTATTATGGTGCCACTAAATGGCCATTATTTTACCACTAGTTGTGACTATTGTGCCACTACTTGGCCACCATGGTGCCATTAGGTATTTCATATGTACCACTACAAAGTTAGTACAAGGCCATTGTGTTGTGACATTTGGTCCATTAGGTGGCCACTACGTACCCACTATTGTGCCATTAAGTAAATACCACCTATTTACTGTGCATATAAAAATGTGAATTTGCATGCGTCAAACTTTTTTACAATTCTCCATAAACTTCATTAAAATATTTATATTGGATGTACATTAAAGTTTTCAAGTTTATACACCTATAATGTTTCGAATTTACATGAGCAAATGCAGAATTGATAATAGTCAATTCCTTTGCCAATAATTCCTCGGCACCCACAAGGGTTGCATCTTATGGCATTGGCAGGTGTGTCATGGGTTTGTTTAGCCATGGCACACCATCATCAATGCCATTTGAAAATATCACAATGTGGGATGATCAAGATTCCTTTTGAACCACCACTTTCCATGAAAGATTTTGGTTTTCATGGATGAAGAACATTTGTTGAACTTGGGCGGAAAAATAAAAAGTCTTCATCCTTTGCCATCATATACCAAAAATTACAAACCAAGAACCCTGCTTCATCTTGTGTATATGTTGAATTCCCCTTAATATTATTTTCGTTTTTAATGAAAATGATGGGAGTTGAAATGGGTCCATAATCTAATTTGAATATGTTTTTTATAACACTGACATATTCTATCGTTGCATCACCATCCCCCATGTGGGTTTGTCATTGGTTAAAAATCAATGCCACCCCACAAGGTGAAAGCACACTAAGGCCCCTAAAACTGTAGTCACATGTATAATATTTATGCAATTAAATGTTTTGGCAATGTATGGACATCACATTTTAAATTATTTTTGTTTGTTTTAATAATATTTGATTAGCTTTGGACTTCATTTAGTCAATTATTTTGAGAAATTCAACAAAATTTGAAAAAATTAAATGTATGGAGTATATTTATGACAAAATAATACATGTCACAAAGTTTGAAAACTTGAATATATACTTCAAAACTAGGTTGTGGAAGGAATTATTGGATGAATTTTTTTATGGTGCTTGATACTAATATACATCTATTAAATCTAGGACAATTTAACATTTTAAAGTTTTTGGATGAAATTTCATTCAAAAAAAGTGTTTTTTTGCATTTGTTTAATACTAAATGCATATTAATATCTTATTTTTAGGAAAAAACCATTGCCATGTCAAAGAGGAAGAGATTTTATAAATGGGCGTTACATTATTTTTTAAGATTTTTTTAAGTGGTAATGTTTCATGAATCATAAACATGAAGCCCTATGGCTATTGAAAAATTATAAGTTATATACTATGTGTATATTGATTTTATCCAATCCTCCTCATATAACTGTTGGATCAAAATGAACTTTGAATTCAAAAATGTTGTTATGCAAATTTTTAAGTTTTTTACTTGTCTTTAGGATAACAAAAAGATGCTATCAAGATTTTAGTTTACTATGTACTATAATACTTGTTATACATCACCTTTTTTGAACAAAAGTGATTCACCCTTAATGTGTTTTCACCCCACAATGAAAACTAACCATGCCTTCCATATTACAATCACTCACTTGGAACTGATCGCCATACGCCTTCATATGTTGATACCTCAATGCAGTCGTCTTTGGAGGGTAACTTAGAGCGGCTATATCCAGGTCTTTCATGGGCATCCCATGATGTTGATGTTCCCTCATGGCACCTCGCACCCATTTTGCAAGATTGGGGAAACTAACTTTTCCTTCCACCCTCCTTTAATCCGCTTCCTTCTTTTTTGCCTCGTATTTATTAAAGACCAACCACATGATCATATGTAAATTTTAAACTGCAAAAAACTTCTAAATTGTGCATGCCTATGCCACTCCCTTACAATTAGGTTTGCACTAACACGCAACTATGTTTTTATATATTATCCTCACATGCAACTTCATTTGAGTTGTAAACTAATATTTATGGAGATACATCCTAATGCATGACATGTTTGAAACTACAATGCAACTTCATTGATACAAGTATTTCTTGTTGACAACTACAAAACAACTTATACCCAAGGTTGATCTAGTACTTAACCCATGTAACCATTATAGTTGTGTTAGTGAGGACATAATGGTGGGCAATGTTTTGAAGAGCCTAGCCCAAGTTAATTGATTTACCAACTCCCTCAAACACCTCCTCATTGACACCTTCTTCCTCCTTGACATCGCCATACGCCTTCATCTGTTGATACCTCGGGATGGAGATACATATGTTAGAGAACAAACAACATCTTGCTTATTCGACAATTCACCTTTTTAAAAACCATGGTGGAAATTTTTGATTTTGGTGACACATAATAACATTTTATTTTTTTACCTAGGAACCCAATTGATAAGAAAGTAACAACAAAAGTTGCTTATGGGGTTTAGAATTTAATTATTGCATACCAAATACTTTGAACTTATTTATCATCTAATCACAAGTATAACATAACTCTGCATTTATGTTGTTTCCAATGCGCCTCATATACTGATTATGATTGTTTTAAAATAATGTTTGTTGTTGTAGATCTATTTACAGTTGTAGAGGCATGAAGGTAGGTCACATTTGTAGGCGTTTTAATCACCATCATTTCATTGCCATGTTGATCATTTAGAACATCAATCTTCATCATGTGCAATATGTCATGCTTCGTATTCATGCTTGTAATGTTTGTCCTAAACTAAATGTTATTTGCTCACATTTTTACACATGCTTTCTTCTCAAGTGATTGGTCATTGGGCACCCTTTTGAATTGACAACCATGTACTATTTTTTTTTTGGTTTAAAAAAACAAAAAACAAGTTTGCGTGCACAACTTACACTGAAGCACCAAAATTGACTTGTGAGTCTTGATTATTTGGTCTTATGATGGTCAAGGACATGAGCATGATGAGACCCAACCTTTAGTGTTTATTTTTGTAAATTGTCCTTTAATGTGCACTAAACCTACCCAACTGAACATTGGAATGTTTATATTTGCCACATGATTTGGCACTATGTTGACCTTAAAAGTCCATTGTTTGCATTTGACTATACTATTCATTATCAAAATAGAAATTACATTTTTTGATAAATTACAATGGGGATAAAAAAATCTCTTTGGGCTATTTGGTGGAAACAAATTGAGCATGCCTAACATCTTTCAAGTGGGGCACCTAGACATTTTGGAGCAAGTGGTGTCATTACTTTTATGCAAATAAGTGTTAACATTTGTAGGTCTTATGTCTACATTTTTCATAGTTGCAATATATTGAAGCTTTGACCAAACACATTTAACAAAAAGGGTTACATAGTACAAAATGACATTCCTTGCTATGATTAGCTTTGCATGGCAATTAACTTGGTTTTATGTTCTCTATGTTGGTGGTAGCCATATCACCTATTGGATGATGTAGAATACCAGCCAAGGAAGCTAGGAAAAGAACAAACATTGCAAAGTTCTTACCTTTTCAATTCATTTCAAAAAATGGCACACAACTTGCATTGGGCTAGTGAGTTCAACTTGACATTTGCCTCACAATCCTTCAAATAACCATCATCATGAAATTTATCACGTTTGGTGAAGGTTATCATGGTGGCACCCACTAGATGTTCAACAATAATTATATTTGAAGGTATTAGAACACATATTTAATGTCTTAAGTGGAGTTAACACTCCTTAAAAAGCCATTATCAAGTGTCCACCTTCCTCATGTTCTTTACCATAACAATTTCTCTTAGTAACTTTGTGAGCACTATTTTCAATTGGAACCCTTTTAGTTAATAAAAGATAATAACGTTGGTAGACTTGTGCTTCATTGGATGTGTTGTATATATTTCTAGCATAGGTGTCCCCACTTGATCTCTTAAGAGGCATCTAAGTAGCAATGAGGACCCCAATGGCTGGTAATCGCCATGGATTCCACTTGAAATTATTTCAAATGAAATTGTTCTGACATAGTGAGTTGAGTATTATAATGAATTCCAAGTTGAATTCCAAATATGTATCCTTTTTTTTAAAAATGATTCATCGTCATTAGTAGAACAAACTAGTGTAGAGCCCAAGTTACATAATCATGAATGAAATGATGTTAAAAATTTGTGCTACTACTAACAATTGGCATCATAATGACAATGTTGAACTATGAAGGAAAGAAAATGGGGTGAGGAAGCAACTAGGTTGCACCTAGATTGAAATGAACAATGAGGGCCTACATTTGTAATAGATGATCAAGACCACCAAAAGATCATTGAAATTCATGCAAAACTCCATAAATTATTGGGGCTCATGCATGACACCGAATCTATTCCTTGTATGAATTTTTTTCTTCATGATGTGGAAGAAGAAGAATTAAAGGTGATTCAATTGTGTTGTTCAATGGTGGCCATAGATCCTTGTTAACAATTTTTCTCATCTTCACTCTCCTATTATTCAAACCCATGCCTCTATACGCCTTTGATGAAGTGTGTTATCTAGTTGTGATTCATGCTTATAGTTTGTGTTATGTACCCATATTCATCATTAGTGTTTTGGATGATTTGAACTAGATGTTTTCACATTACTAAACTTCTCACTTAGATTGATCATTTCTAAATGTAAAGGGCAATAATTGCACGCTACCAACAACACATCATAACAATATTAATTTTTATAGGTTGATGGATGTGTGGTTCGAGATATACATAGAACATTGGTAGATCACTTTCCACGATTTTAAGTAAGTTATTTTGCAAACTCCATCTTCATCTTTTAGTGTGTCACATAGGTGGTTTATGTGTGAAGTTGTCCCTAAACTATAGTTAACTATGGTGAGCTTATCGCAACCCTAGCCTTGGGTTCACAACCAAGGCAAGGGCTTGCAAGGTTGCAGGCCAAGAAGGAAGCCCAAGAGTCACACCGGCATGACGTTGAGTCAACACAATGTGGCAGTTACACGATGACCACAGCGTGACAATGCTTTAGGCCCCCACCACATCACCTAGACCACATGCAGAATCAAACACTCACAGTTAGTTACTTTTTCACTCTGACCTGTGACATTGTCAAGAATCATCTGTGAGCTTCAGTTGAAACAATCCAAAGAAGTATGCAGCTTCCTCTTCGAATGATGAGATGAATCTAAAGAAGGCAGTATTGACAAATAACAACAGAGAGAGCTATACAACCTAGAAATCTGAATGATTATACAGGTGGCATTGTACTGGTTTTAGACCAGGGTGCACATTCAGCTGCAATGACATTGACATTCATCACATTAGGTCCTGCCAAGGGTGGACAGGCAACAACCTGTACACTGTTTGTTTCGCCCACATCTGGGGCTAGTTCAAGGCCCATTTTAGTCCTTGTAGTGTGTCCAATTTCTGAACCACTGGCTGGGTCTACCTTTGCTGGAGTAGGGGTGGTCCAACAAATGGATGAGGCAACAGATGAGGGAGAAAAAGGTTTCACACAGTTGTGAGCTTGAGTTCCTGACTTCTGTGTGGAGGGTGCAGGCCAATCTCCAGGCCAGTTGTGTTTTTGGGAGTCACATTGACAGGCTTCCCAACTTTTTCTACACTACTAGAATTCACGGTTTATTAGATCAGGAGAATTAGTAGAAAAAACCCATTTTGAAGAGCCACTAAAAAGGTCATCTAGTCATTTTGGACACATTGTTTTGTACACGTCCAGCATGATCAAGATGATTTTTTTGAATAGTCCTAGGGTGATGTTTTTAACTAGTCGTTTTGACCAGTGATTATTTGACTACTGTTCAAATTGAATAGTTTAATTAATTTAAATTGAGTAATAATAATAATAATATTTTAAAATATTTATTTCGTATATTTAAATATTTAAATATTTGTACATATTTTGACCAATCTGTATCTATACATATCTAAAAGTCAACATCAATCAACAAAGTGCGTTGACTAATTAATGGGCAGTCAACATTTGAATTGATGGGATCAAGGTTCATAACCTTGGTCTCCAAAGTGGGACACCAAGAACTTTGCCACCCAACTACCACTCATGTTATTACATATGAAGCCAAGTAATAAACTTATTTGACATTGTATCAATTTGTGCTAAAAATCAACTTTGAAATGTGATTTCTTTTTCATATTTTCTCAAAAATATGAAATTTGAGATCTTTCATAAATCTACACATTCATAAATGGAAACCCAAAATTTTAAATCATAAAATAAAAAAAGGGTGAATGTTATCATTTAATAACAATTCAAACACAAAATTTCATCCCATACTTTGGAGATGTAACTATGTACACCTATATATGTATTTTTTATAATAAAATTTGAACTGATTTTTAAAATTAAAAAAACAATGCTTGAAAAAAATTATGACTTAAAATTTTCATAGCTCAATCATTTTATATCAATTATTCTTAGAATACATATAAATTTCTTCAATACCATGTCATTGATAATTACAAAGGTTACACCATGTTACATCCCAACATGTATTATACATATTGAACGATATATATATATATATATATATATATATATATATAATTGTTTTGAATACATGTTGTGATGTATGTATAGAACAAATTTAATAATAATAATAATTCGTAATGGCTACAAAAATTAACTTTAATTATTTATTTTAATTGATTTTTAATACTTCAATATTATGTAAACTCAATTGAAGAGAAATTTTGTGTTCAATATTTTAGCATTATACTTAGAAAGTTACAAAACATTACTGTCATTCAATATGTTCAAATATTTTTGTAATTCAATAATTTCAGCTTTTATTATAATTTCAAAATTATTAAATCTAAATATATTTTGAAATATATAATAATAATAATAATAATAATAATTTTATTTTTCTAATTGCAAAAAAAAAAAACATAAATTTACTGTGATGGAATTACAAAACATTATGGTGATTAGATTATTTCAGAAAATTATTTTATAGTAATTTAATAAATTAATAAATTCGTGATTTAATAAATTTAAAATTATTATTATTATTATTATTTGAAAATTACCATAGTGAAATAAACTTTGCAAACTTATGTAATTAATTACATTAGAAAACTATTGGAACAAATAATTTCAAAAAGTGTCAATAAATAAATAACCGTGATAATTATTAAAATCATCCATTCAAATTCTAAAAACCTTAACATCACATCAATTGAAGATCTTGAAAAATGATATTTATAACATTTGTCCTAATAAAAAATGTAAAGAAAAAATTGATTAAATAAACTTTGGTTTACATAATAATGTCATATGTCATATTGTTACTAATTGACATACTAAAGGTTATAATAAATAACTTTATAGATGAAAGATTTAAAATATTAACTAATAATTAATTATAATATTTCAAGATTGAAAATTTAATTTTAATAATATCAAAAATAATATCTTTTAATATCTACCAATTAAACATTAAAAATGTTTGTTCAAACTATATTTGGTATTAAACCAAAATTATGAAACACACATTATTAACATCGTATATGTTTAAATTACCCAACACAAAAGTTAGGGCTCCTAATTAGTATAAACAATATTTATCTTTTTCGACTAAGCCAAGTGTCATTTTGACCAACGAGACCCCTAGGATACTTACATAATATAGGTACCCCTTGTCACTTTTGACTAGGCCAAATGTCATTTTGACGAATGAAATTCATAGGATACCTAAATAGTATAAGTACCCCTTGTCACTTTTGACTAAATCAAATGTCATTTTGATTGGGATATTCATTTGGAAATACATTTTGATTAAATGTTCAATTTGACACCTGGTCAAATAGATTATTTTGGTCAAATTGCTTAATAAAAAACTACACATGTCATTTAACATTTGAGCTTCCAATCAAAACGGATATGTTTAGGGATCAAAAAGGATCATTTAGTCAAGTTGTATGGTATGATAAACCATGAATTCTAATAGTGTCTACCGGATAGTTCAATTCTGAAGATGGAGGTTCTGAATATTCATCTTTTTGGTTCATAAAGTCTGAATAAGTCCTTTGACACTCCTCTATCTACAGCAGAACAGGGGCATTCATTTTTGTGAAGAAACTCAGAAATAATGCACTCATCATGCTAATTTCAGTGGGCTCTGCATCCCTAAACTATGAGCATCCGAATCTCATCAGGTCAAAAAACACTGATTCCTGACAGTGGTTCCAGAATAAGAGAAAGTTTGTATAGCATCTGTAAAGGATGCAAGGTCCCCATGCAATTGCATTAGGAAAAAAAATGAAAATCCATTGCAGATTGTATTTTCATTGACCTAAAATGTGCTCCAATGCAATCTGACATATTTTCCCACATTGCAGATTGTGCTGAAGCATACAAAAACACAGCACAAGAGGAATTGACATAAAGCAATTGAATGAAGAATCCATGCAGCAATTCCTTTTGCTGGACATAAAGCAAATGAATGAAAAATCCAATCCTCCAATTGACATTCATATCACAAAGAGATAGAGAGAGAAAAAAAGAAAGAGAGAGAATCTGCAAAAGATTTACCTGCTGCAGCAATTCCTTTTTCTTGGCCAGCAGCCTTCTACTCTCTTCCAGAACTGTAGAAAAAGAAAAACAATATGTAGAAAGCACTAATGTAATCAACTATTGTACCTGCAATAAACCTGCAATAGGGCAGATAACCCATTTCCACAAATGTACCCTAGTCCTCTAATTCTCCTTTTGTTTTCATTTCCTGCAAATTCAGTTTTTACAAGACATACCCAAGCTTATGACCAAAATTCCACTCATGAGTGGTATTTGTTCCGGACACTGCATTGACCCTGAAACAAATGCCAAATGCTCTGCACACAGTCCTTGCTTTACCAAAGCTTCAAAATGACTATTTCAGAGGGAAGTTGAGAGATCTGTGCATGTTGATGAATAGAGCCCCCTTGTCATTCAACTTTAGGCAAGTTTTGAGTGTCAATAAGTTTATGAAATAGTGCATCCTGGGAAGAGAAATTCCTCACAACCAGCCAACTCCAATTTGAGGAGAAGGCCTCTAACCCTCCTTGTGAATAGAGAGTGTAAGTTGGCAAGAAGATGCATTTCAAAGCAACACCTTGATCTGATTCTGGATCCACTGGATCCACTGTGTCATGACTCCAAAAGGCATCAAGTTGGGAACTGCCCTTCTTTTAATGATACGCTACTGCAGATCATATCAGAGGATACGGTGCATCAAGACAAAATAAAAGGGGAAGAAACCTCTGACAAATGGGAGATTTAAGCACTGTAATTAAATCTCAATAGGGAACCACATAGGGCAGTGCATATATGTCAACAACTGGCAAGTAAATTGCCTTGGCCCAAACCATGGGCTCCTCTGCATCCCTGTCCACCTCAGCCTTTGGCTTGGAGTGGGTCTTCAGAGGCTTTTGCACAAAGAGCCAATCCTCATCTGCAGTCTCTGCCCAAGAGCTGGTTTGTGAAAGAGGTGGCATTTCACAAGCAGAAGTAGTAGCCAAATTGGCTATCTTTTGCTGTTTTTGTGAGACTATATCCTTGCTATCCGATGATAGTGACTGTATGTTAGATTCTCTATTGGGTCTACTAGGAAAACTGGAGTTCTTTTTAAGAGGAAAAACTAGGAGTGGTTTGGAAACAGCATTGCCATTGGGTCCTTTGATGTTATACAACGGGAGGGGAGAAATTGTGGATGTCCTCTCAGACAAGACCAAGGCCTTCCCTCCATCCCAAGTCTCCCCTTTGCCAAAAGGTTGCTCAAAAGCAGCTGATGGATGTGACTCACTCTGCACTCTTCCATTCTGTTTCTCTTTATGGAGTGAGTTGTTGACCAGGTCAGTCCGCTGGAGCTTACTGGACCGTTGGGAGTCTGTATCAGAACCAACCCCAAACCCAGGTTGCAATCCCGATGTATTTGGTTAATCACACACATCTATCACTGCATGACTTTTGCAGAGGGATGGGTAGTAGTGACACACTTAGTATTTTAAGTGTATTTTGAAAGAAATACCACATGAGAGCAGAGAAATTGAGAAGATCTCTTTCACTGTGTGTGGCTCCTCATCGACAGTCTCTCAAAAATCTCCCAATTGTATTGTAATACAAGGATTCTCATTTTGATATTTTCTCATAGAAGGTTCCCCAAAATTGCACTATAGTAATGACAGAAGAACACAGGAAATTGCAGCAAAGCCTTTGTGAGCAGCTCAAGATTGTGGAAGAAGACCACAATGTATCATGAAAATCAGACTTTACTCCTTTTTTTCAGACAACACGGGGGTGCCAAGCTCAACTGTTATTAAGGACCACTCTCAAAGGACAACAAACTTCCATCTGCTAAACAAAAAGGAAAGGTGCATTCATGGCAAGTGCTGTTGAAAATCATAGTCTAATTTCTCCTGGTCCAATGTACAATGTGAACACTACCAGACATCCCAGGATTTGAGGCTTTATTGCAAGTATTACTGAACGGATACAAGAAAGAAAGAAGGAAAGTTAGTAACCTAGGAAAAAAGCAGGGTCAGGAGAAAACTCACCATGAGCTTCCCCATTCAAGTCACCAGCCTTATCCTTCTTCTTCTTGTCTTTATGTTTGTGCCGTTCCTTCTGTGTCCCCTTGCCCCAGAGATGCAAGAGTATATACATCATCGTTTTCACAGACAGAGGGATTAGAAGGAGTGAAAAAATAGGGTATGGTATGGTGGAACCACATGGAAAAGATCCTTCTTCTATATACATCGCCACGGCAATCGTCAAACCCTGAGGTACCTATCGTTCTAAACAGATCATCTGCGATGATTATGCCAATGCTCGCACGATTCTAACCTATTTGTATGGAAAAAACACAGCACCATCGCAACTAAATCTCACAATTGACAAAAATAGGGACAGAAGAAAGTCCCCGGGAAAAAAAGAAAAGACAACAAAGACGGAATTAAACCTTAGTAGTAGGCAGAGCTAGATCGGGGACTTGCTGAACCTTCTTTTCGTATCCCGGAGGCGGGTATGGATAGCAGCGAGACATGATGCTGATGAGCGTCTTTCTGAAGAAGCTCTGTGTCCGAATAACCAAAACAATTTTTTCCGGTAATGAAAGCGCCAGGACCCGGTAAAGGGAGGCGTGCCCCGCCACCGCCGCAGCACCATGTCACCGCATTCAACCCCACCAGTGTTTCCTCCTACATACACACACACTCTGTCTTTCTCTTCTATCTTCTCGAACCCCTTCCACTCTCGCTCTGTCCTTCCTGTCTCTATCGCCTTATTCTTAGCCTGTATATGACTCCCACTCTTGCCGATTCTGCTTCCTTGAACCTACTGCAACTACAGTCTGCCTTACGGCTGCCGCGTTTCCGCAATTATCGAAACTAGGTTTACAGAACCATGGCCGGCAGCAAGACGCCTATTTGGTTTCCGGGAAAAGCAAATCGCGAGAAGAGGAGTGCGAGACAATTGATGCAGTTGTTTTTGGCGATGGAGCGTAAGAAGAAAACGAGGTGAATTCAGAGAGCGCCGGCTATGAATGTTTCTCAGTCATCTCCCTCCCCCGCACCGCAGATTCCCTTACCACTCAGCCCGATCTTCGACACTCCGCACACATCCGCCACGCTCTCTCCGCCTTCCCGCCCAGGTTTTCTCGCGAGCTCCTCGCTCCCTTCCCCCTTCGTTCTGGTCTTACCCGGTGACCCTGAACGAGACATTAGGGCCTAGGGCCCTGAGGAGGAGGCATAAGGACAATATGAAGAAATATGTTTAGTGATAAATTATTTATTTCATTTCAAAATTGAGATAATCAAAGTAAGGGGATATAAAATGAAAAATGTGGCATGAAGTCTTCCAACAATTGAAAACACATATTAAAAAAACTCACATGAAATGAAGGTTTAAAATAAGAAGTTTAAAAAATTGAGAAAAAAATGAAGGAACTCTGCACGGTTTTAATAACTGCAAGGTCTTGGCCAATTTGAATTTAGTAACAGTAGTTACAATATTTTCATCAAAAATAGTAGAATTGCTCCGACATTATATTTTGGTCCAAGCAATGGTGATTCAAACCCATATATCCATGCATAGTATCAAGGAAAAAAGCCTGTTATGTGGGAGAGCATCAAAATTTGCCATTGGTTCGAAGTATTAATTGAGGACTGCAATGTCATGCCACCTTTATGTGGGTAAAACTTTAGGCCCTATTTTTCTTCCTATTCTCACTTGCACGAGCCAATGCAATGTTGTAGACAGCATTCACATAAACTTTTCAAGGTATGAGTTCCAAGGTACCTTGTTTAAATGAAGGCAATCTTATTTCAGTGGAGCATTGTAGTGCATTCCCCACAGTTGTTTCAACCACAACAATGTAAATTATCAGTTCACCAAAGTGAACATGGGAGGAGAGTAAACAGTAGAATTTTTGACCAACACAATCTACATCTTAATTTGTTCGGATGGTATGGCTAAACCTGATATGGCTGCTTCTTGCTATTGGCCTGCCCCCAGAAGGCAAAAATCTCACACCTCTTATCTAGAAACTACAATCACCATGCTCAAATGGTAATGATCTTGCATTGCACTTATGAGCCAAAAAAAGATTTGGAATCAAGGATCACACATCAAAAGCAAATAGCTCATAATATCAGCATCCCACCTCATGGATAAACGCAACCCACATTTGTGTAAATATGGCATGCTTTCAATTCCACACAACATTGTAGATGTAGTCATGGAACTACACCATGGAGCCAATGACTACCAAATCAAAATTTGACTTTTTCATTTAGCTATGTGGCCAACATGACGTGCTACACATGCTACACACTGGATTCCATTTGAAAGGACCAAGTAGTAACATTCCTATGTATTGTGAGAGTTTCTAATCTATGTGATGTCCATGACCTGCATCAACAAAAACACCATGGTAAGATGCAAGTTTGTAACAATACATTAATTTGCACCATGCAGACTTCACTCACTAATATGTGAACTTTTGCATAGGTAATCATTGCTTAGGTATACCTAAATACAAATTGTGATAGCTACACTTACTTCAAGCCATAGCTTCATGAACAATTTTTCAATGTAGTGGACTTGTTGACTTTTTATACACCTCCACAAGTGTTAAAGTAAAACAGTTGGTGAGCGAACACTTAAGGGTTCATAAAGCTTATGCATCTCAGATGTTGTTCCGTTATAACAAAAGCTCAAATAAAAGTTGTAGAACTTAGAGTTGCACATCCAAGGGCGCTTGAATCATTAAAAAAATTCAAGAAATGAACAAGTTATGCATATTTTGTGTCGAGGGGTCAAAAACATAGCAAGAAAATTCCTTGATCACTCAGCAATTCCTTGATCATCCTACTCATGCATGAGCAAATGTTCAATGATCACATGACCCTAATTTTGTCACCCACTCTTGGCCATTACCACTTCCTCTATGCCTACATCTACCAAAATTTTGTGTATGTTTCCTCTCTTTTGAAAATAAGTGATCATGATGTTGCTAGTACAACCCTCAAACTAAATTGCTTGAAGCTCAAATGTTTCAAGCTTGTTCCCTCTTAGTTGTAGTTATTAGTGATCTTGGTCTTGGTGATCGTCATCTTGCATCTCTTGTGCTTACATCTACTTATGACCTTCTTAGTCGCAATCCTCATGTTGATCATCGTTTTCCTTTTCCTCCTTCTTGGTTACAATTGTTAGTGAGCGTATGGTTGTCATGATTATGATTGTGGTGGTTGTTGTTTTGCATCTCATGTGCTTGTAGTTGCTTGTGACCCTCCTGGTCGCGGTCCACATGTTGAACGTCATTTTCCTTCTCCTCCTTCTTGGCTGCAACTGCTAGTGACCCCCTTGGTTGTTGTGACCTTGATCTTGGTGGTCCAAGTCTTGCATCTCTTATGCTTACAACTATTTGCAACCTTCCTAATCATGATCTAGATATTTGTGGTCTTGGTTGCAATTATTGGTGATCCTCTTAAACCTTTAAACCCCCCCCCCCCCTCCTTTTCTTTGGTTATTCAATAGAACGAGGCAAATGTGCCACAACATGATAGCAAGCAAGTAACCTTGCCTCCCATTGTGTTGGAATAAATTATTTAAGGTGTTTTCTGTCATGTTTAATTTTATCTTTTCTTTTTCAATTTTATAACTCTAGTTTATTATAATTATCAACGAGTTGCTCCAATTTTGAACATTAGAAAATACAATAAGCATTGTGGTTATTTGTTTATGCATTAAAAAAAACAATTTTCAAGCTTACATTCTTAAAACAAAAAGGAAAATTTTCAAAGAAATCAAAGTAAACTTAATTAAAAAATCCAAGACTCTTCAAAAGTTATAAAATGAAAATGAATTGTGATCCCTTTTACTTTTAAATCCTCCTAATTATACCAACTCATATTGTTATTTGTAATAATCGCTAGTTAATACAACTTCAAAATCAAAATAACAAGTTAATGGTCACAAGTTCAAATCCATTATTATGTTAATCAATTATGGCACACCCCCAAGCTCCTTGATAGATTCAACTGCGAATCCAAAAATGGAAACAACGAAAGGATAAGGAGTTGGGGTACGCTCCCTAGTTCGCAACACTTTGGGGTTATATGGGCATGCCAAAGCTCCAAGATGGGGGACTAAGATGAATGATAAGCGAATCAATTATTTACACAAACCTGCACAAACTAAATAATAAGTTGGTTAGTGTATAGTTGGAGTATTTTTTATGCACGGATGAACCACGACAAATATAGACTCACAAGACTCACCATGGCCTAAACTTGGGGGAAGCCACCACCTTCCCCCTTATAGTGTTTTCTATGCCTGGCCATGGGGCCTACACCCAAATGTCATTATGTCCTGGGACTACCAAGTTGGAAGTCCCGAAATTCCCAAAATTAGGACTCCCACGACTTTGGAGGCCCATAACTTATTATGAAGACCTCCAATTGAAGTGAAGTCCCAAAAAAAACTTGTAGCCCTTATCGAAAGTTTTCCAACGGTATGTGACATGCCATTTGCATGCAAGTAAATTAGGGCGATTCTTGACTTTTAGTGGTGGAGAGTCAAATTGGTAATTTGACTTTTGGCCTTTCTTTTGGCCATAACTTATATTTTAAGTACCCAAATGGGTCAGCAAGCCCATTTTAAGCACCTTAGTTCCAAGAGCTTTCTAATGGTGTAAGGAACTCTTCATCCAATCAATTTTGACCCTTACAATTGCCTTCTAAAGATTCAAGAGTTTGTTAAGACTCCAACTCCCAAAGTGGGAGCTCACTTGGGAGTGTTGGGTTCATTCCCTCACATTTTCCTACACTCCCGGGAGCATGAAATGTGACTCCCATGCTTCATTATTGGCCGGCACCTTTGCAACCCTTTACTTTGGTTGCGAGCCCAACATTGAGGTTACAACAAAAAGTTTCAAAAAAATCAAAGTAAACTTAATTAAAAAATCCAAAACTCTTCAAAAGTTACAAAATGAAAATAAATTATGATCCCTTCTATCTCTAATCCTCCTAGTTATACCAACTCATAATGTTGTTTGTAATAGTCGTTAGCTAATGTAACTTCAAAATCAAAATAACAAATTAATGGTCACAAGTTTACTAATTCTTGTAATAAACCAATTAACTTTTAAACCTATTGACCAGAAAACTAAAATATCCTTAAGTACTGCTTCAATGGTTATTGATTGGTTAAACTAGTTATTATATACACATTGAAAATTTGGGTTAACATTACCCCCTTTAGAAATCTAGATTTCATCTTCAAAATCAATCACCTAGAACCACATGTTTAACACCTACAATTAAATCATACCATAGGTGAATGACTTGTTGATATCAAAGGTGAACAACCTATTGATATTACATGTGAACATGTTCATCCAAAGGAACCAGTTGGAATTTTGGTCTCTCCATAACAAATGTCCTTTAGTATCGTATTTGGAGTCCTAAAAACATTCAAAGGCATGGGTAATACTATCGATTAAAGTAACCTTTGTGCCTACTCCAATCTTTGGTAAAATTAATGGTATAGGTTTTAGAATGACAAGTTATTCCAAAAGCTTTTACTTGAGTGTTAAAAACTATAACAAGCACTTCCATAGGTTCTATGGATAAAGGTAAGGTACAAGAAATAATAGCCAATTTTGCCCCCCTTTTAATGGGTTTGGGTTCTTCAGTGGTGGTAATGACAAGTTTGCTTTGAGAACTTGTAGTTACACTAGTTGGTTGCACATGTGAACCTTTATGTAAAACATTAACAAGTACTTCAACCAATTTGCTGATAAGTTGATCATACTTATAGCCTTCAAAATGCAATCGATATGCAACCAGTTCATTTAGGTAGGCTTCTTCGTTTACACGAACAATCTTCAAACTTTATTGAATTTGTTTTTTAGTGATCTCCTACACAATTTACCACCATTCCTTCCACTTTAGGTTATTATCAACCAATGTTTAGTTTTGCACCTTAAATAAAGCGTTGTCCAAAAGTAGTTATTTTAATTCCTTCAATTGATTGTCCATGTAAGTAGGTTGAAAAGCTTTACTAGGTGTTTTACAAAATGTTCCCAATTTGCCATTTAGTTTTTGAATTTGTACCTGAAGTTCATGGGTATGATTCTCCATGTCAATGCTGATTTCCATCAACTCTTTCTATGTTGCAAATAGGTATTCTCTAACTCCAACATAAATTTTTCCTATTGTACATTAATGGCCTCCATCTTAACATAATCCTTTATTAACCAATCAAGATAAATTTGTAGGGTTTTAAGGTCATTACATGTTTTGAAATGAGCTTGGGTTAACTCATTATATTTAGACTACATGGTTTTAGCTTTTTTTATTGTTCTTTCAACTTCAACACCTTTAGCAACCAAGTGTTTGTTCTCTATTTACTGCTTGAGGAGCTGGGCTTTCACAATAGCTAAGTCCTTATCTTTGTTCTGCAAGGCTTGCATATGACTAACTAGTTTTAAACAATGAGCCTATAATTGGTTATTCATATCCTCTAATAGGTTTTTAACATTATTGTACTTGGATATCAAATCAACTAAAGTATTTATTGTCTTAGGCCATGTATGAGCAATTAAAGTTGCTTGCTCAAAGAAAATGGTAACCTATTTTATGCTTTCATGTTGGGCATAGGTTGTTGAGTTTTAGGAAAAATATAAACATGTTTAACATGAATTGATTCAAAAGGTTTGGGCTAAACTAGTTGAATCGATCTACACCTATTGATAACAAATTATTAACATGTTATGTAGGAGTAGAAGTTTCTTGAACATGTAAAGGTCCTTGAATGAATACTTGTTTAAAATCAAGTTCACTTTGTTCTTCCATGAACTTGTCGCTTTTTGTCCTTATTAACTCATCATCTTGTTGTGTGGTGACATTAGTTTCCATGTCCTCATCACCTCCCTCCATCACCACAATTTGTTGACAGGGATGAGGTTTCTTCTTTGATGGTGAATTGGTTGGTTTTGGACTCAACTAGTCCTTGGGTGTTGATGGTTCAATTCATACCTTCACATGTTGTGACTGCAAAACTAGTCATGGCCATATGTTGGTTAAACATATTGATTGTCACGAACTTATGAATTGCTCCTTGGTCACAACCTCAAGAGAGGTTTCTTTGGATTATTCCACAACAATCTTCTTCTCCTCTCTCCCTTGAACATGTTGTGGTCTTGGAAAATCAATGGGTGTACCCTCCTTTGATAAGGAAAACTAGTGACATAAATAGACCTCTATAACAGGTCCAAAGTAATAGGTTGTTGCATTCCTATTAAGTGTTGTTAATCCTATTACTATTTATTTTTGGTGTTTAATCCACTTGGTCAATTCTATGGACATTTGTGTCAACATAATGGAACGTTAATTAATCATCTTCCTCTTGTTTGCTAGGTTTAAAATGATGGTGGTGCGGTTGCTAAAATATGTTAACCTTTCTTGTTGATAAATGAATTACAAATTTGCTACACACCTGGCATGATATTCTTCTTTTAATCTGAATGACACTCCATTGTTCCTTGTTAACAAATGCATCCAGTCCAACGATGTTCTTCAAGGCCACTTGAGCTTCTTCGACTAATGCATTGGTTGCATCCACTGCTCCCTCAACACTTTTGCCTAATTATTTTGCAATTAGCGTTTGATCAATGGTGATTCTTTCACCACAAACGATTGTTTGAATTCATCCATCCTCTATGGACTCCCAAGTTTGCAAAAATTCCTTGAATAGGTCCAATCATGGAACTATCCAATGAACAATAAACAAACCTCCCAAATCAACTCACTATGCCCACTACCAGTTTTTAAATCCCATTCAAATCCATTGAAGCATTTCTTGTATTTCTTTTGATTCAACAAGTGTCCACTTTCGGGTTACCTTGGTAAGTGAATTGCCATCCTCAACATGTTTTTCCCCCTTGTGTTTCATCATGTATTTAAACCAAAATTTGGTAGGTATTGAAATAGGTACATCAAGAGAACCACCTTTTACGTAAAAAAACCCTCCTTCAACCAATTTTGATGAAAATTTTGCTAGTTGCTCAACTTCAACATGTTGTTGAACTTATTCTTCTTTCATTGTAACTTTATTCTCAACATGTTCTTCTTCCTCATAATCATTAATAATGATGAATGCAAGTGTAGGCAGTGTTGAAGATTATGATGTAGATGTTAGAAACATAGATAATGGTGTGGTAGATATTAGAAACAATGTG
>Ga0116230_10000817_pt1 | contig 28126 bp, 18 predicted proteins | sample S1TSphfallax_3_FD_88678 | JGI IMG/M metagenome (GOLD analysis project Ga0116230, IMG submission 88678) | Host-associated microbial communities from peat moss isolated from Minnesota, USA - S1T2_Fd - Sphagnum fallax MG | ecosystem: Host-associated > Plants > Peat moss > Unclassified | place... | reverse complement strand
TCGGGTCTACTTCTAGGCCCGCAACCTCTCAACCTCCTTGCCTTAGTCGCAAGCCAAATGCTAGGGTTGCGACATCTTGCATTGTATTTCAATTAGATATATAACACATAACATGATTACTCTTGTTGTAACCAATCCCACTTACTTTGTAATGGTAATCTCAATTTCATTTGACAATTAACAAAAGGTATTTGTGTTGCTCTTGCAAAATCAATTGAACTAGATTACAAGTAACCTATAAGAGATTGTAACAAGGTACTCATTCCATGTAGCATTGTGCCTCCCCTATAACATGCTTACAAATTGTTTAAATGCATTTTTGTGTCAACCTTATCCTTGTTACATGTGTATTGCATAATGAAATTTCCTCCCACATGTCAATCCCAAATTGTTGTTCATTTCCCTTTTTAAATATCTCCTCTTGCATTGTACCTCATTAGTTATTTAATGTAAGAATTGATTACTTGTGTTGTAACTAGTCCCATGTACCTTGATATGGTAACTTGTTGATATATGTTAATAACCTTAGAATGTGTTGTCAACCCATGCCTTATCCACTAATATGCACTCTTACATGTTGATTCTATAGGTTGGGTTAAGTCGTGGAAGCAGTCTTGCATTAGTGGACCTTTCATGTATTGACACTAATAGGAAAAATGCCAACCATTAGTTTGGTATTCTTCTTTTACATATGATTTTGTTGTTTGGTTTTGTAATATGAATGTGCTGCATATAATGTAACTATGTCACATGAGATTGTATCCATTTGTTAATTGTTATAGGTAGATCATAATCATATCTATGGAATTTAGTGTGTAACTTTCTAGTTGGCAATTTGGCTTAAATATGCATGTTTAATCTAGCCCTTCATATTGTAACATGTTTAACAATAGTTTTGGCAAGAACATTTGTCATCATTAGATAAAATGAAACCCTAAACCTATGAATGAGTTTCCCAAACCCTAGAACACAATAGAACACTTGGCCAATGTAATATTTTCCACAACTTTGTAAAAGAAGATGTACCCACAATATGTAACCACATAATTTCATATCTTTGCATAACATTGGGCTATAGTACAATGTTGTTTTTTGCTTATTAATAATGGGTAGAGACTTAATTCTTTGGAAGCCTCAAGAAATCACTAACAATGTGGTGTTGGGTCAATATTGTAGGACATACCAAAATATTCTGACACAATTTGATGAGTTTTTTTGTGGAAGATATTTTATCAATTATGGCAGTTGAAAAGAACAATACGATGGAGGCATAGGAGAGCTTCAAAGGCTTGCTAAAGTATTATGTCAAAATGAATGTAGGGTAGTTCATAGAGCAATGGGTGACCCCTAAACTCTATCATGAATTGCTAGAATAGACCTAAGTTGTTTGAGTTCCTTAGCTATGAAAAAAAAGGATCGCCTTGACTTCCAATGCATATACTATGGGGGCGAGTGCTTTAGTAAACTAAGGCTATCTGACCATAGGTATAAAGGGTGTGAATTTGGTTCGATTCACCCAGGCACAAAAAATCAAATCCCTCTTTTGGTTTTCCCTAACATGCATTCTACCTACACATCTAAGCCTTAGGTGTACAATGGAAAGCAATATTACTTCTTTGTTGCATTTCAAGCTAAGGACACAATCAAGAATTGATGCAAAATAAGAGGTAGATAAAGGTGCCCCTAGAAGTGGAGACCATGTGGACGTTCGAATGTGCAAGTTCAAAACTCACAAGGGGTTGTTTCCTAAACATGTATATAGTAAAAATAATTGGAAGTAACCAGCAAAAAATGTCTAACCAAAAAGAAAATGTGTCAACCACTAGGTTATAGGTGGCACCAACATGGCGTGTGGAAAATGTGCAAGGATTCAAGGGCGTTGTGTTGAAAGCAAAACTCAAATTGAAACCACCACTATGCCAAATTGCGACTTTTATGACTTGGAGACTACGCAACTATGTCCTAAATCTAGTAATGTAGTCGTATTTGACATGTTGACTTACATGGTTAGTCATGATCATGACTACATGACTAAATGCAATACAACTAACTATTTATAATCATTACTATGACTACATGATTAATCCAACAATATGAATGTGTGATAAGGTGGCCCCTCCCCCCACCCCCATTGAACCAATCTAACTTCACCTATTTTGGTTGGACATTGATAATTACAAAAGGGTTATATATATATATAGGGCACAATTTAATTAGATTGAACAATTAAAATGTCAAATTAGAACGGGAGGTTCCCAAAAAAATTGTATATTTTACTAGTTATTTGAAAATAAATAAACTCATTATCAACTCGTGCCATGATATTATACCATACATACTAATTGCACAAATATATTTTAAATTAATGCAACAATATTGCACACCAAAAAATACATGGAATTGGCTTTTAAATTTGAAGGCGAAGGCCTTTGCTTCTTTTCATATATTAATTATAGTATAATATTTGTATTATTTTAAAAATTTGAAGACAAAAAAAAATCAATGTATAAAGTGCAAAGCAAATGCCTCTACATTAATGCATCAATTTGAGGCATAGGCCTTATCTATTTAATGTAGTTCATAAACTTAACAGCCAAAAATAAAAGTTGTATATGTTATTTCAATCTATTTTTTAAAAATGTGATGAACATATACTATGTGAAGCAAACAATAATTGATGTGTGAATTGTGAAGGTGTAGGTGTATAAGGAATCAAACCATGCACCTTCAAGATAAGTGTTGATGTGCTAACCAATAGGTAGGAGCCTAGACTTCAAGGATTTTTGTTTGCCAAATTACTTAAATTGTTAAAGAATATGATCCTTACAAAAAATAAACACCAATTTTGGCTATAAACCAAATATGAAGTATTAGTGATGAAGGATTAATCTTCAATCATTCTCGAGTATATTTTTAACAATACACAAATACAAAGTGGGGGAATTTGGCAAATTTTATTATTACTTATTACTATTTTAAAACCACCATAAACCCTTCATATTCATTTTTTTTTTTTTTCAATTCATTTAAAACCCCACATTTGTGAAAAAAAGGTCTAAAACTAGAACTTCCAATCTAGGTTTTTAGGGTTTAGACCATTGAGAGGAAAGAGGAGATGCTTGCAAAACGTTGATGGGTACAATGAAAGGTGATCTTGAAAAGCACTATTGTTGAATTGTGAAGAGCTTCAAAATTGTATAATTTTGGAAGTGCTAGTAGTGAGGGTTTTTGGGAGAATGAAATGTAAGCAATGAATGGCTTATTGTGAAAGTTTTTGAACTTGTTGAGGATTTTATTCAACATCTTGCATTTTTTTGACTTATGAAAAGGCACAAGTAAGTTTACATTTGTTGTTTTGAACATTTGTTTGCACTCTACTATTATTATTTTTTAAATGCAAGTGTTTTTTTGCATTTGAGAAAGCTCAAAACAACATTTGTTGTTTAGCCCATTCTTTTGTTAGTTTAATGGTTTTCCCACTTCAACCCATCTCAACAACACCCACAACTCATCATCAGTAAAGTCACTAAATTTGAATGCATATGCCATGGAAAACTTGCAAGCTAAAACTAGGTTGGAATTGTTAATCATTTTTTATTCATACATTTCCTACCCAAGAAGTAGCACACATTTATCATCTCTTGGAATGTTCTACATTTCACCAACAATTGTATCAATGACAATAGTCTTGTATGGATCTAAAAACCCACCACCTTCATGCTTAAAACTTGCACCATAATAGAAACCATATGCCTCATTAATAACAATGACTTTTGCAATTGTTGCTTGCAAGACCCCCCTTGTTTGCTCCTCTGATTGACCAAGTACTGATACAACAAAAACACTTAGTTTCCTTTCAACAATTGCTTGTCACTCAACAACCCAATGTCTTTCAAAATTGACCATACAACCTTGAATCTATAGCCATAGTTTCACCTAGTGACTAAAAAATGCAACCTATAAAACCCATTATCATTCCAACAAGAGCCCATATATTAGTTTACAATTGAGTCCTCTAAATCAATAGTTGAAACTCCACAAAAAGCCTCCATGTGTATCAATATCGGGGGACTTCATAGCATGCTGAAAGTCCCCTAGTAATGTTCTATGTGGTTTGTCTTCCTCCATCCAAGCTGCCTAGATAGTTTATAATCAGAACTAAGTCATAAGAAATAATCTAAGTGTTCCCATTTTTATGTAAGAATTTTTTGATGTACATGGTTTGGAACTTGTGTTCAATTGGCATTTCATGTTCTATAACACACCTTTTTTTCTATGTCATTAAGGCAATGAGTGAGTTGTGCTACAATCTCAGGAATTTTGGAAGTGCATACAATGGGTGATAAATATTCCAAATCACATGATCCAACCTCCTTCGAAGTGATCTTTGCACTAGTATCTCATCAAGTACTTACTACCAATATTATTATTAGTGTGCACATTCAAGACAAAATATTAGGAGAAGAGCTAATGCACATGAACTACTAATTGTCGTCTAGGTCTAAAATCTTTCAATGGCATATAGAGAATGTTGATCTTCACCATAAAAGTTATGAGATGTCTTTTTATGTTTGTGACATGGTATGCCAAACACAATTGTAGACCTAGAGTCTCACATTCGGACATCTAGAAGGATGCAAAGCTAGGGCTTGATTCCAATAACATCAAAGGATTTGCCTATGACAAGCTGCATGGATATCCATCCAATAGCTAGCCACCATATTGATTTGTTGCTTGAAACAATGCATTCTTCACCATTTGGAGCGTTTACCAACAACATCCCATGATAATCATCACTACAAGAATTTAACTCCTTTGTTGCATAATGCTTGCAATATTGTTTAAGGTATTAAACAATTTATGTATTTTTGTTGTAGTAGTGTAGGTGTTGGAGTTCATGCAACAATATTATCATCAACAAAAAAAAATTATACTTGAAAAAAAAACCATTTCATTTTGTTATATGCCTAACATAAAAACTTACTTCTATAGCCTAGTTCAATTCAATGTATAAAAAAGATGGTCAATTTTGCTACAATTCAAAAATCTGTCATTTGTCATAATAGATCATATAACACCATTGTTTGGAAATAGGAACTTCCTAAAAAGCTTGGCAAGTTGGTCTTGCTTCTAGGTTCAAGGTTGCCTCCACATGATTTGTAAGTTGATCTTTGAACCACATTGATTGCTTTTAGGTTCAAGGTTTGTGGACGCATGATTTATTGATCTATCCTTTTTCCACATTGATTTCTTTCAAGATCAAGCCTACTTCAACATGATCTATTGATTAGTTTTTAACATTCTATTTTGTTGCTAAATATGGATCATTCAACATACTTTTTGTAGCACCTTTTCACATGCAAATGTTGAACTCATGATGATTTAAATTTTAAATGTCAAAAGGAATTATGACTATGACCTAGGCATTTTTTAATCAACATTAAAGGAAAGGTTTACCAATCCAAAGATAAATTATAGTATAAGTAAGGATTTTGATGGCTAAATTGATTCTTTTACTTCTAGCCATATTTAAAGTTATACACGTGTATTTAAGTTGTTTTGTTGGTTGATTGAATGTTTGAACATGAATGCATATGCGAAAAACAAGAAATTGAGTATGTTTTATCACAAATATTTATGTGCCATGTTAAAATCCGTTGAAATGTGGTATGTGATGGGCACCTAATTTTATTTTTAGTGAAGAGGTAAAAATAGTTTACTTGCCCTATGAAAAGTTTTTTGAATCAGTTACAAGTTACTTATTAGATCATGAATGATGGAAATGTTGTGTTCGAAATATCAAAAAATTGATATAATTAATATTGGGAGGGAAATTAGAAACAATTGCGACATTGCAACCATGTGTATAAATATGTTGACGTGAGTTTTTTAGAAATCATATATTCACTTTAAAAGGGTACAAGATTCAACACAAAACTTCATTAAAATCACTTTTCATAACACATTTAAAAAAATTGAATACAACAGTGCAATGTCAGTGGGGTTCAATATCACGATGGATAATTATAGTTATAGTTAGTCCTCAAAGTTACAGATCATAAAGATGGCAATGTGCAAGGTTGGTGAAATCTAATGTAGTAAAAAGGTTAATATTGATATATGAATTAGGTCCCATAATTTTTGAAATTCATTATCAAAACATCAAAAATTCTTAGAACATATAACAAATAGGATTTTAAAACCTTGCAAAAGTTGTTTTCATATGTGGATTCATCATATAAAAATATCTAGAATAAAATCAAAAAAATTTAAATAGCTACATTAAATAGATGTAAATTCAATATAAAACTTATTAAAATATGTAATTGTAAATATTTGGTTCAACATATGATGTATATTAGTTAATCAAACCCTAATTACCTTTGCCAATAACTTTTTTTTTCTTTCGTTATAAAGATGTGTGTTACAATATACAAAAGAAAATTCTAAATGCCATTTCTTGCAATATACCCTGAAGTTTGTAGACATGGGAGAGCTTGGTTTTTGTCGAACATTATTGTTGAAAAAATAGAAAAAAAAGTCTCAAATGTAGGAAGAGGGTGTTCCTCAAAAGAACTCTAAAACTCCAAGATGAAAAAGGCAAAAGCAGAGTTTCTAGTGGACGAACCCAAAGCAACAAAGGCGAAACATTAAGATGTTGGCTAAGAAAAAGCTGTAGCTAATAGAGGATATGCGGTGTAACCTCTTTTTTGCAGGGCTAATTTGGTTGAAACGGCAAGATAAATTTTTTTAAGTGTAAATTGCATTGTAATTAGAAGAAAAACGCAATTTTATTGGTTTTAGTAGAAAAATGCATAGACCTTTTCTTTAAGAGGCCCAAATGAAGCGCATTTTGTCCTCCAAAGAAAAATAAAACATCCTAGAGCAAATTGAAAGGATTTGAGTTATCTCCATTCAACCCTGTAACAAGTTTGAATGAAAAATGTGTCTTGAATGAAGAGGCAACGAAATCATGCTTCCAAGCTTGGTTGTTTGAAAAAGGTGTGTTGGAAACCTAATATCTTGATTGAAACCCTATGTTCTTGTTCTTGTAAGAGGTGGAAAACACACAAACACACTTGAGGTATGTTTCCAAGCTTTTCCAATTGCTCTTTCAAGTTTTTTCATTTATGTGTGTAGTTTTTTAGTTTTCTTTAAAGCTCTGTTGAGGCAAGAGATTTTGTCTCGGCCTCTCTTGAGGCTCTTGAACTCCAAGCTCGAGAGTTGAAAAGAGGCCGATGCAAAAAAAATTGTGTTTGGCCCATCTTGGAACTTCTAAGCTTTAAATTTAAAAGCTCGTGGAGGCGCCAAAAGAAGAAAGAAAACACTCGGCCTCCAACTGTTGGTGCCAAAAGTTGGAGACTAAGCGTTATTTATTTGCATTAGGTGAATGGAGAAGATTTTGAACTCTGAGCTCGGAAGTTTGCAAAGGGGTTGAACGCAACTTTATTGCCTTTGGCTCCTTATGGAGCTTCCTAGATCGAACTTAAAAGCTCATGAATGGCTAAATGTAATTTTTTTTACACTTGGTCACAAACTTTTGGCACCAAAAGTTCCTAGTTGAACACAAAAAAATTGCGTTCGACATGTGTGAAGCTTTCGAGCTTTTAGCCCAAAAGCTCCAAAAAGGATCGTGCGCAAATGTTTTTGCGCTTGGCTCCAAACTTTCAATGCCAAAAGTTTTCCGCAAAACAGAGAGAAACCTATGTTTGGCATATGGTGGAGCTTCTAAACTCAAAGCTCTAAAGCTCCATCATCGGCCGAGTGGAAAAAAACTTGAGCTCAACATGTTATTGAACATCTAAGCTTGAAGCTTGGAAGCTCAAATGGGAGTCGAATGCAAATTTCTTTGCGCTCAACCTCTTTTGAGTTTGTGTGGATTGGCCAAGGAAAAAATGCATTCGACTTTTTATGGATCCCTCAAGCAACTTGTTCCGAAAATCCATGAGAGATAGTGGTATTCTTTTTCACTCAACCTTTCATGCAACTCCCAAGCTTCAAGCTTGGGGCTCCATAAGATTCCGAGCAAAACAATTTTTTTTCTTGACCTCCAACTTTTGACACCGAAAGTTGGAGGTTGAGCAATCAAATATTTTACAAGTTGTCAAGAAACAAAGAGCTCAAAAGCTTGTAGATTTCGAAATTTCCAGTTCTTCATTCTATTGTTACCTAATTCCCATCATATCCTTGTGTTGTAGAGCTCTATAAAGAGTCCATCAATAAAATTATTTCAAACTCTTTTAAGTTCTTCACTTTTCTATTTATAAGCTTTGAATTTCTAGACTTTTGAAGCTCTTTAGTTTTTTTTTTCTTTGGAATTCGGCCAAAGTAAGAAAAATTGCCTCATTCTACAAAACAATGCATCTTTTTTTTCTACATTCTACAAAACTATGCATCTTTTTTTTCTTTCTCAATTTATTATTTCTTACAAGTTCCACCATCCTTGGAAGTTGTTGAGTTGGTTCAACAAAGGTTATTAGAGAAGGATTTTGGGGAGGTATTTTCAGTTTTCACTACACATTCTAGTGTTCATGTTTGACTAATTTTTGTATTATTCAATTTAATTTTATCTACACTTTTTGGATTCGTAGACCTTTGACTCACAAGGAGGCGTGGAAATGGATTTCCATGAAGCTAAATTTGTGCCACCAATCACCTCTACATACGTACTTGCTATCCAATTGTTTTCTCAAATAAAATTGCACCATCTTCCTACCTTATTTATTCTTGTAAATTTGCTTGAAAGGTAACTTAATTCAAGCATGACATTGTCTACTCAAGAGGTGGGCTTGACCATTGGGCCTTCTTTGCAATTAAAGGCAATGTGAACAACTACATACAAGGAAGTCCTCTAGGTCTAGATCGAGCACAAGATCAAGATAGTCAAGGTCTAGAGAGGCATATGATTCATCCCAAGGCTAAGGCTTGGACGAACATTCCCCTCTGTTGCATGATTTCCATGCTTGTTGTGAGGCCAGCCCTCAAGATAGATGTTCTCAAGATGGAACATGTGTTCCAAATGGGCTATCAAGAGAGTGACAAAGTTTTCTATGTCTCTCCCACAAACTAGTAGGGTGAGGAGGCATTTGTTGCATATCACATCCATGAATGGGATAGTCACTGGGAAGTTTGTGAATGCAGCATTCAAGGAGGTGTTGAACTCTAATGAAGATCTCTAGAGGTTTAGTGGGAGAATGTTTTATGTGTGGGATGGCAACCACCGACTATAAGCTTGGATGCCTTATATATCTACAATTCATCCACATGACCTCTCTTGGCACATTGCAATGGATTCCATCATGTTGGATATGGGAGAAGGCTTTGTCCACCTTCTCACTGCAATGATAGACATGAACAAGTAAGGTTCAAACTTAACAACGTAAATTTCAAAGCTCCTTTCATTTGCTACTATTTATCTGCTTCTTTGTGTTCATTGTTTTGTGCATTAAAGTTGAAGTTATTTGTGAACGTTGTTTCAATCCTCCAAGTGTATTCAATTTGATCACATGAAGCTTAGTTTGGTGCATGATTTCTTCCACATCTAGAGCATCAACATGATTCCACTAGTAAAGTTTAAAGATGTGATCAATCTCGATGTCTACAAGAGATGTGGGAACAAGTCAAGGAAAACTTGGCACTCTCTGACACAAGAGAGTTTTTTTTACTATATGTACAAGGTTTGTTTCCTTCCTAGTCTTTCAAATTTAATCTGTCAAATTTTCTAGTTAAGACATGTGATTTACATAAATCAATTGTTGGTGTAATGTGAGTTTTCAGCTCCAATGGATGTGGCCGTGAAGCTTTGTTATGAAGAAGTTCTGGATGAGAAATTGATGTCACCATCATGATTGCATGCACTTATGGACAAGGCAATGGATCATATCCAGAAGGTTCATACCTCTGCCTTCACAAAACATTTGCTAGTTTGTGACCTTGCTCTTGGTTTCGAATTCTTAAAACAAATTTAGGTCAACTATGATATGGATTCAGAGCCTAAACTGTTCATCGAGAAGCTATAGATGTTAGTTTCTGCACAAGTATCAAATGAAGTAGAAGGTGTCTTGGTTGAAACTCTGGAACCAATTTGGAATGTTGAAGGAAGTGGCAAAATTCCCAAAACAAGGATTCTTGAATGGAACTTTTGATAAGTGGCTTCACAAGGCCACTTTTTGGTCTCAAGAAAATCTTTTTCCGATTCAAGAGATTCAAGTTTTTGTATTTGAAATGATTGAAAACTAGCATTCACCTTTTTACAGTTGGAAGTGGAGGTGTATAAACTATTTTTTGCCACAATTACTAATCTTTCCATTCAGTTTCTCAAGTCTACCATTATTAGACTACATTCAAGAATGGAGACCTTATTTCTAGGAAACCTATTTTTTTAGAGAATTCAGGTTGAAAAATATGATTCAGAGGAGTAAGATGTGGGAGCAATAGGTCAATGGGATTGAGGCCTTTAAACGAGTGGTTTAATTTATAGGTGTGTTTGATCCAACCATTTCGAATTTGACTATTCCATTTTGAATTGCATTATTATCTTTCAATGGCATCTAGTTTTCATTGACATTAAATTTGACATGTTTTTTTTACCACTCAAGGTATTTCAATTTTGTGTTTTTTTTAAGGGGTGCCATTTCTGAAATTCCATGATTCCTCGAGATATGGAGAGATCCAAAGTCAAACAACACAATGTACAGGAAGGGCATGTTGAAAGATTGGAGCTCTCCACATCTCTTGCTTTGTGGTTGGTATCTTGATTACTTGAAGGAGAACACTCCTCCACTAGAGTTCGAAATTCAGGAAAAATATGAGCCTGCATTTCTTCAAGATCTTGGCACCTTGGAAAAGGAAACATTGACCAAGAAGATAATGGATAGGGGTAGGAGGAAGGGAAAGAAACGAATGTTGGAGTCCACATCAACGATGTAGGACAAGGAAGATGTCCCAACTAAATCTGAAAGAGAAGCAAATCATGGCTTGGACATTTCATTTTAGTTCCAATGACTTCCACTTGGACCATTCCAACTAAGGAAAAGGACGCGATTTTAAACCTCCTAGAATTTTGATCTCCTCAAGAAAAACCTTGAAAAAGATGACATGAACATACCACCCCTGGGGCAGGAACATCAATTATAAGGAAGTGAATTCCACTCCTAACTCCCTTATTGATTCTTAGTTTTGCTCATTATCGTCCCATTGTGATATTGATGATTGTCTTTTGGGCCTCAATTTTTGTATCTCGGATCTAGACTAGGGTATGGCCAACTGAGCATTCATGAATTATAAATTACTTGAAAGAGGTAATTCTATTCCTTGTTGAATCTACTAAGTTTTCATGAATGTTTTTGAAATAGCTTCTTAAAACATTGTTTTATATTCATGAAATTTTTCTTTTGCTGAAGAGTCATGGGCTCCAACTTTTAGTGTCGAAAGTTGAAGGCCAAACATACTTGACTTTGGGTCTCCAAATTTTGCTTTTGAAAGTTGAAGTCCAATAGTTCTAAAGGTTTGGTCTTTAACTTTCGGCACCGAACGTTGGGGACCTAGAGGCAAAACATATCAATTTTCAACCTTCGACACTAAAAGTTGAAAACCTAGGCTGAAAGCTTTTAGTATTCAACTTTTGGCGCCAAAATTCCGTCCCGAAAGCATAATGCTTTTGGATTTAGGAGCATATAACTTTTGATGAAATTTGAATGCCCATAGTTTTCTTCAATTGTATAGTTTTATTTATTTCTTTGATGTTAATTGGATTGGTCTTTACTTTTTTTTTAATTAATTATTTTAATCATTCTTGTAAACAATTTTGTTTTTCATGTTTCTTCTAAGAATAAGGTCGACCTTGTTATTGTAGATGTACCATCTAATCTCTTGCTTATTCATGTTTTTGAGCCCTTCTCCTTCATCCTTCTTTGGAATAAACAAGTGTATAACTTTACCGAATCCATTGTGTATTTTGCAGATAGGTTTTTATTTGATAAAGGGGCCGTCATTACCATGGATGTAGATGATCCGCAAGTGTTGAAGGAAATTCGTTCCTTCCTAGAAAGCTACCAAATGAAGGTTTGCATGAAGTGGCTTGTTGTTAACTCAAACCCTTAGATGAGCAACGAGGATCCATCTTCTTAGGTACCACAAATTTTTCTTTATGCATATGTCTTCTTACTTTGCTTTCATTGAATTTTTAAATTAACCTTAATTGTTCCTTTTTTATGTAAATTCTTGTAAGTCGGGTCACACTTCTCGTGAGAGATCCAACTTTAGGCACCATGCTTTCTTCAAGGTTTCAATTCTTCACCCCTTCTACCAAGCTAGTTGAGAGGGGTATTAATCTTGAAGTTGAAGATGTGTTGTACAATTACACTGATGTGACCTCAACGACTAGATCCCATACTAGACGAGCTTTCAAGGCAATGAAAGAGTTCTATGTGATCACTTTGCAAATTCTTATCGATGTTTGTTCCCCACCAAATTCTATAATTGTGGACTTTAATTGCGGGATGGGTATTTTCTTTCATCCCTCTCTTGTATTATTAAAAATTAAGTTATTTATGCAACCTTTTGTGTCTCTTACTTTTGCATTTCATTATTCTTACATGGAATAATATTTGTGCTTGCTAGACGTTGGGGAAGTCGATCCTTGCTTTGGAGGTTGATTCAAAGCTTTTTCATCAAGTTCTTTTTCATCATTGATTTGTTTTGATTTTCTCTACAAAGAGGCCGACGAATCAATAGGACAACATGTGCCATTTTTTTCTCATCTTGATTTCCTTCATAGTCCCCTTCACAACTTTGTCTTGCCATCATATGCCAAGGCATTTGAAGTTGCATAAGCAAACTTATGTTTTGTCCCACCATCTTTAAAGCCTAGGACCTATTATCATCTTGGTGTTGAGATGTTCATTGATGATGAAGCAAGAGAAGCTAGTGTTTAGGATGCTTATTGACTTTTTTTTTCCTTTGATTATAATTGAGACACAATTTTTCCATTTTAGAGCAGTAGCTCTTTGAGACCCTTTGCATGAATTCTTCATAATGATGTTTTTGTTGTGCATCTTACACATTTTGCTTTGGTAGGTTCTCTGCTTAGTAGGTGTAGAGTTTTTTATTTAACAACAATTTGGTTAATATACTTTCCGAGTTGTTCCATTTGGAGACAAAGCAAAATGGTGCGAGGAAAAATACATTTGATAGAATCTTAACAGTTCTTTTCACAACAACGTAAATTTGAAAAAATCTCAAATCTATCTTTTTTTTGCAACAACTTTAGAATTACCATGAAGCTATCTATGATTACAGTCAAAACACTATAACGTTCAATGCACCATATTTTATTTCACCACATTCCTTCAATACATTGTTTGTCTCTCATTGAATTATATAGTATTGTTCTTTATAATGATTAACATTTCATCCTCGAGGAGAGCACTATGGAATAGATCGAGTGATCAATGTTCGACTTCAAGGATTTCATCATTTTTGTTTTTTTGTCCCATGTTGTAGCTATTGCTATTGTGCATTTAGATAACTACTTTCATTAAACTATTCCTTTAAGTTTTTTTTGGCATTCAATCTCCCATTTCAGAATATCTTATTTTGTGAATAGTGATCTTCCCTATTACTTCATAATCCACAATCCTCATTGCAATTTCGGGCTTTGACGAGGAGTGAAGTACTCCTATGATTCCTCCTCATTTAGTGCTTCAACCTATAAGTTCATTTTATCAACAACATGATTTTTTATTTTCCAGATTCTTGCATTATGTGATATGCTCCATTCCCTCCTTTTCAATTTTTGCACAAATATTCATACATGGAAGTCAATCCTTTGAGAATTAAAATTGAAATATATATCTTTTGACAAAGACAACATAAACATTCATTGTGCAATAATTCACTACTTGATACACATCTTGAGAGTTCCTTTTATGTTATGTTGTTCCATCCTTCATATTTTATCTTTTCCAATCTATTGTTTCGAGGCTCCCATAATATTATTACAAGGTCTATCCCAACAATCTCCATAGTTTTCTTGATTTAGCTTGTGGAATGCTTTGTTAATCTTCATGTTTTCATGGTTTAAAGTGGTCATCCCATTCAATTTGACTATCTTCTACAACAATTTATTGTATAGGTTTGCTTGATGTTTAGTTATTCATGTTCAATGTAGGAATTCATTCAACTTTTTGTGTTGTCTGGAAGTATGTTTGTCATTAAATATATTTTTAATATTCTTTGTCATTTGTTAAACTGGCTCATGCTCCCAAGCCTTTTTTAATTTTCATGCAATGCCTTGTTGTACCTTGTACATGACACTCAATTATTTTAAATCTTTTTATTATTATTGAGGTAATGAAATGAAAAAATTGGGATATCACTTTTGAGAAATAGTTCAAAATGTGACACCAGTTTTGAAATTAATTGTCTAGCTAAAATAATTTACGTAGTAAAAAAAATAAAATTCCCCATAAGCTCTATTCAAATATAGTAAACATATTAATTCAAAAATTGCATATCAGTTCAAAAAACATTTTCTTCGTACATAATATAACTTTTAGCGCATCAAAGCCTTGAAGAACCTTGTTTACAAGGTCTTGTTAAGTTCTTTTGATAGCTTCTATAGATGTTGCCAATTTTAGATGAATCGCCACATTTTTTTCTTGACATATTGAGTTGAATTGGGTTCCATTAGTGGGTCATTCAGTTTGTTGGAACCTATTGCAAATTGTGGTGTAGTTGTTGAGATGGAATCTTCCATATTTGTCGTCTCCTCTTTTGAGTATGCCACTAAATCTTTTAAGTTTGGTGGAAAGCTCTCCTCTTTGACATCGCTTTTAGTAATAAAACTAGTTGATATAAGAACATCCAACTTTTTGCTACAAGCAAATAGTAGTGTTTCATATGCATTATCTTCAACATCATAAGCATTCTTCAACCACTTTTGTAACAAGATTGATTCGCTTATTCTCTTGTCAATTTGAAATCTGAACAGGTAGTCACATTGCTTGTGAAATCGCCTCCTATAATTTTTGATTCATCAAATGTGTTGGCCATGGATTATCCCCAAAAGGTTGTCATAAATTGTTTAGAAACTCCAAGCAAAACATTTTTATCACTATCCCATATATTTTGTAATCCTACAAGTGGTAGAAGATGCCAAGTACCCAACCTCAGCTTGGAACTTTACATCTATACTTTTAATATTTCTTTTTTCTACTGATAGGTAATAGTCCAAATCTTTCGATGTTTGACAATAGTGCTTGGGGTATGTATATCTTGACATTGTGCAAATGAGTAATTCAATTCAAGACTTGTTTTCTATGTTTGCTACTTGGAAGTTCAACAAACATTACTACAAAAGTGGGGTGCAATTCACTAGCCTAAATCACTATGGGACCTTAAAAGTGAAATAAGTTCATTGCATTTTACTGGTTTCACCCTGGTGAAAGTTATTCAATATAATATCACTATGTAAACATCATGTTTCATTATTAATCAACATAATTCACTATTATAATTTACTGTGATAAATAGGTTTATTTTTATGTTTTAAAAAATATTTTATATATGCTATTTTATGATATACCCTATATTATTTTAAGCTACTTTAGTTATTCTAACTTATACTTCATGTTATTATAAGTTATTATAGGTTATTATAAATTATTACACCCTAAACAATTATACATTATTTTATTTTAAGGCATCTTAACTAGCTTATTATACGTTTTTAAGTTATTATAAATTAAATTATTCAACTAACCTTAGGTTTACTTTAGGTTATTTTATTTTAAGTTAATATATGTTATTTCAAGTTATACTTTAAGTTATTCAAGGTCATTCTACTTTATGTTATTATAAAATATTTTATCCTAAGTATAATAATTTAAAATAATTTAAAATAAAATATAATGACCTAAGGTAAAATAATTTAGAATATAAAATAATAACATTTGAAAAAAAAATGCCCTACAATATAATAATTACCAATAACCTATGATATTATAACAAAATATCCAACAATAATTTATAATAAAATAATCATCAATAGTCGTAATATAACATATAATAACCAACAATAACCATTAATAAAATAGCCCACTAATAGCCACCAATAAAATAACCATCAATAGCCATCAATAGTCATTAGCAAAATAACCACTAATGACTTACAATGGAATAACCACCAATATCCACAATAAAATATGCATCAATAGTCGCTAATATAATAACCATTAATAAAATAGCCACCAATAGCCACTAATATAATAACCATTAATAAGCACCAATATCCACCAATAAAATATCCATCAATAACCATTAATAAGATAACCACTAATAGTCATTAATAAAATAACCACCAATAGCCACTAATAAAATAATTATTAATGACCATTTATAGAAGAATCGCCAATAATCATTAATAGAATAACCATTAATAACCACCAATACCCATTAATATAATAATCACTAATATAATAGCCATTAATAAACATTAATATCCACCAATAAAATATCTATCAATAGCCTAATAAAATAGGCACAATAACCATTAATAGAAAGGTACAATATCCTTTAATATAATAAACATAATAGCCATTAATATAATACCCACAAGTAGAATAGCCATAATAGCCATTAATAAAATAACCATTAATGTAATACCCACCAATACAATAACCACAATAACCACTACTATAATAGGCACAATAATCATTAATAGAATATGCACAATAACCATTAATAAAATAACCATTAATAGCCATTAATAGCCACCAATAAAATAACCATTAATAACCACCAATAGCCCCAATAAAAGACCAACTAATAGCCATATATTAAAATTACTTAAGATTACCAAAAATAATCTAGGGTGAAATAATCTATAATAGACAAAAATAACTTAATGTGAAATAACTTATAATAACCTAGAATTGTCAATAATAACATAAGGTGAAATAACCTTCAATAGCCAAAAGTAACCAATAATAGCCTCACATAATAAAAAAATAACCTAAAATGAAATAACTTAAAATAGCTAAAAAAAATTTATAATAGTTGCAAGTAACCCAAAGTGAAATAATTTACAATAGCAAAAAAAACATATAATATCCAAAAAAAACTTACAATAGCCATAAATAACTTAAGGTGAAATAAGTTTAAATAACCAAAAATAATTTAGAATAACCAGAAGTAGCATAAGTTGAAATAATTTAAATTAATGAAAAATAGCCATACAATAACTGATAATAGCTTAACATAGTTATTATTATTATATTAGCACAAATCTTATCCATTTATTAAACTTTTATTTTTTCAATAATGATCATTAAAATGTTATTGAATAATGATATTCAATTTTTTTTTTATTCAAATGATTTTAAACTTTCAAAAGGAAATAAATGTAATTATGTACATTATTGAAATAAAATAAAAAATTAAGCTTGAATCATTTCATTTGAACAAAATTTCAATAAGATATGAATTTTGAAGGTTTATGTTTTTGTAATGTTTAAAATGAAGTATTTGATAAATAGAATGTAATGTAACATATTATCATAACAAGTGGGGTGGCTTGATGGTAGGGGTGTTTGCCTCCATTGTAAAGGTCAAAGGATCAAACTTCATGAGTGATGTTGTGTATGATCAACAATAGTAAATTGACCGAATATTCTCTTATTTAGTTCCTTATAATTAGGTGCTTAGGTTGATTACATGGCCTACTTACATAGGTTAGGTTTTAAACTTAGTTTAGGTTGACACATGTCAATAAATCATAGGTTGAAAATCATGAAATTATCAATAATATTATATATTAAATAATTTAATTTTAAATTGATTTCCATGTGGCTAGTTAATTAACTAGCAAGTGAATGGCTTGGTAAATTTGTATTTCACTTGAAAGTAACCTTGTTTCAGTAGGTACTCATGAAACAATTCATTATTCATAGCAATTGATCCCAGTTCACTAAAGGGTTAACCGATTTCAGTAGGTAAAAATGTCCAAATTCACTCAAAATCTAGTGAAACCCAAAGTGAACTGGGATGCATTTTGGTGTAGTGAAAAGACATTAAATTCTACTTGTGCAATGTTACAAAGTTGTAAACATCTTGCAAATGTGATTTTTTATAGGGTTGTTTTTTAATTATTTCATTCAATGATCTTTTCAAAATTGTCTAACATTTTTTAGATCGTTTGGATGGGACTCATTGCATTAAAACATCATGATTGGTTGAACAACTTTTTTTTTTACTCATGTCATGCATGGTGTGTAACATGTAATTGTGATCACCACTAGCCCTAATGTGGTTTCATGTTTTTTTTGTGTTTGTATTTTTTTATACATGCCATGTGTTCAGTTCATACCCTCCAGTAAGTATTATACTATATTTCATTGCATTCTTACAATGTCTCTCATTTCAAGTATGAAAGACTCAAAACATTTTTCAATCTTCAATTGATATTTGGATGTACAAAGGATTTTTAAATATGTAATGATTATAATCAAACAATCATGTGGACAATCTAAATATGTTTACATCTTAAATGATGTTTATTTTAATAATTGGATTGGAAATTACACATATTGGATGTATTTAATTTGATGCATTTTTCACCATGTGAAGTCCACATGGTTAAATTGATGGCTGAGTAAATTTCCTTGTGAACATCACCCTTACTTCTCCATTTTTTTGGTTGCAAGTTGCTCATAAGCATTGTCAAATACATTTTCGTCATTTTCCCATATATATTATAATATTGTAATCAATTATAATATCCCCATTATTCATTGCCTGCATCTTTACATTCATAGTCTTGAGATCTCCTCTTTCTACCATTGGGAACATATCCAAATATGGTGATGCTTTTGAGAGTGTTTAGTGGTTTCTTCAAGTTTATCGCTATGAGTCTCAACATTAGTTCATTCAATTTTTCCAATAATCAATTATAGTGTTTAACTTCAACAAATATTCATTTTAACATTTGCATTATTCCATAATCATTGCAAGTAATTGTATTCTTCTTCTTCCTTTAGTTGGTGATGTGTTGTTTCTTTCAACTATTATACACATTTCGTGGTTTTGAGGCTGGCCCTATCATTCAAGAAATCAAGTTACATGATTGCTCCATGGAATGAATATTTGGCTCATGCATCTTGTAGGTTATTTCAAATTTGGTCCAATTGATCTACAAGGGCCACCTAAATACATGTTGTTAGTTGTTATGACAAATTCAAATTAGCATACCAAGGTAAGTGGGACTAGTTACGAAAGAAGTAATCAAGTTACTTGATTGCTTCATGGAATGAACACCTTGTTACAATGTCTTGTAGCTTACTTGTAAGTTGGTTTAACTAATTCTACAAGAGCAACACAAATACCTTTTGATAGATGTCACATGAAATTGAGATTAACATTACAAAGTACGTGGGATTGGTTACAACAAGAGTAATCATGTTACATGTCATATATCGAATTGAAATACAATGCAAGAGGGGATCTTTTAAAAGGGCGTGCAAATGAACAACAATAAGATTAACATGAAAAGAAATTTCATTTTACAAGACAAATGTTACAACTAGGATAAAATTGACACAAAAAAACATTTAAATAGTTTGTAAGCATGTTACAACGGAAGCATAATGTTACATGGAATGAATACCTTGTTACAATGTCTTGTAGGTTACTCATAAACTAGTTCAACTAATTCTACAAGGGCAATAGAAAAACCTTTGGTAAGTTCTCACATGAAATTGAGATTATCAATATTACAAGGTAAGTAAGTGGCACAAGTTACAACAAGAACAATCATGTTACATGTTGATTTGAGGTACAATGAAAGGGGGGATCTTTTACAAGGGTATGGTCAAGTTACATGGCCCGAACACATTTCTATGGTTCCACCAACATGCCATGTTACAAGAATGATCAACAAAAAGACTTTAAAAGGAAACAACAAGAAAAAAAACATGTTACAACAACTAGTGTAGAACGATGTTGCATACCTCTTCAATTGCAAGGACTCAATCTAGAATAGAGGCCGAGTATAATGGAAAATGATTTAGTACTACTGCATGAGAGAAACGTGGAAAAACACATGATCAAGAAGGTGGTCCAACTATAACAATGCCTTGGGAGATGGCACAAGTCCAGAACATGAATCATGCTTGTAGCTAGACGGAGGTAAGTATGAATAAGAAAGAAATATCTCTAGGTGTAAGCACATGATGCATCAAACATGAGACGCTTAGCAACTTTGGAACTTGAAGGTGAAAAGCGATCTTAGGTTTGCAATTTCTACAACCAAACTCAGCAAGGACTAACAATTTTACTTGTTGTTTTTGCAATTAATGTAGAGGGAATGCCTTCCAATTCAAGCAATGCACATACCTGAAGGTGGATCACATGTTGTAAAACCACCTACATCCATTGTTTTTGATTGACGAGATTGAAAAGGATAATGATTGTGAAAGGCTTAAGTAATGTGCATTTACAGAAACAATGGAGAGTTGTGGGTACTGTGCGGAACAGAGTGCAAAATATTTGTGTGACAGAGGATGATGTTGATGCCCTAAAGTGGAAAGGTCGACAATGACGATAGGCAGGTGAGCCGACGAGCATGGTGGATGGGCAAGCATGGAAAAAAAGTCAGATGGAGATGGGGGATGGTGATGGTGGGTTCCACCAAAATAGGTAATAGGGGGCGTAACTTGTATAGGGTGGTGATGTAGCACCTACGAGGGGTTGAAGGTTACAGCCAGGGGGTGGAACAGGGAACAGAAGGGGAGTTCACAAGGGAGCGAAAGTTACGCAGGTTGGCAAAAGGTGACATCATGATGACGACGGGGTAATCTTTTTGTACCCCTCACATTCAAGACCCTCGGCCAGTTTGATATTTTCCGAAGTTGGGTTGTAGGAGGTAGTACTTAAGGTTCAGGGTCTAGATTTTCTTTTTGCTCACTATCTTCGTTCCTAGAAACATTCTCCAGACGCTATCTCTCTTCATAGCATCATTCTCCTTCTGGAAGCCTTCACAGCTAATCAATCCACATTAATTATGGATCTAAGAATTCACTGAGACGAATTAATTGCAATAATTTACTTCGATGCAAATAAGGTGCCTAAAATTTCTTATTGGAATATACCAAAATTTAATTTCAGTCTTCATGAAAACTTTCAACATACAATGTTACTTCATTGTTGACTAAAAAAAATCCATTCTATTTTCAGTCTTGATAATTTTTTAAAAAATACTATGTTACATCACTGTATACTAAAAAAAGATCCATTCAATTTGGAAGACAAAAACAAGAGGCCAGAAAATACTACATTACACAGCAAACAGGCTTGTTCATGATCAAGAACTTCTTCATCCACCTGTCTGTCACACACATTAATCTCCCTTAGTGTACCCAGATGCTTCATTTTTCTAGTTCAAGAACATAATAAGAGTTATATCAGCATCTCAAAGCAAATGACCTCGGGAGACCTCCATAAAATCAGGGTCAGTGACAAAAACAATCTCAGTGGTTCCATTTTGAAGAGCACACTGTTCACAACTCACCATAGGTGTACCATATGGCAAATCCAGAATGGGAATACATCCAAATAACATCAATGTCATTTCTCATTGCAGGGAAAGAGCAACTACTTCACTGCTCAATTACATCTCAGGGTCCCTTCCCTGTAAAACAGCCATCGCTGGCATCTTAAACTACTGTCTCCTGGATTGGGTACTCAAACACGACCTCCTTCCCAGTAAGCTTCTTGTACACTCCTGAGAAAGTCTCCAGCTTGAACTCAGTGGTGTTGCGCTCCTTTGGGTCAAGATAAACCTGCATCATGCTCAACACAATACATAAATCCCTAGACCTTCCACACAAATGAGATGCAGATGAGATCCACCAAATCATAAGATTTTTAAGAACAAAGAGGTTTATCAAATTACAGCATGTGGGTTATGAGTGAATTTTAGTCCCCAGAACTGAACACACAGGAAACTACAGTGCCTACCAAAGAGAAATCATTTCACTCCAACATATCAGCAGTAACATCCACAAGCTAACAGTCAAAATTAATACGCCATACAAACTCCACACTAAATGATGAGGTTCCCTAAAAAGGGTACGTCCCCTTAAATGTAGATGCCAGGAAAATCATTCCAGCAAGACATTACTGTCAATGCCTCCTTGTCAGAACTTTGCAACTGCTGCTTTCAGAGCTATGAGACATTGAAGGCACGGACCCGCATGATTCGAGAACCATCGAGACGAAACCGGATTCGCTTTCCCACAATTTCAGAAGGGTACACTAAATCCTCCAAAATTGCCTCATGAACAGCAGTCAATGTGCGACTGCGTGGACGGTTAGCTGCTGTTCCCTTCTTTGGAACCCTCAAAATACGCCTTGTGGCAATAAGCACTACATCCTGCAACCAAATGATATCTTTCATAATTGAGAAAACAAAAAGGTCTCAATTTCTCAATGATAAACCACATCAACAAGCTAGGGCATTCCAAAACTAACAATAATGCACAGGATGCTTCAAATATAGTCTGAAGCAGCTTATGAACTTTCAAAACCTGGACCACAGCAGAATCATACATATAATACCTGAAATCCATTTCAATTCTACACAATATTCAACTTCTACATGCCCAGTTTACAAAGGCAGCTGACTTGTCTGAACTCACCTTGCCACTGAATTTCTTCTCCAGCTCTCTCACAAGCCTGGCATGGATCTTTTGAAAAGCCTTCCTCAGACGGTAAGGAACATGGACAATAACAGCTTTCCGGTTGCTAGAAACATCAACCTCCCTGCATATGAGGTACACAGTATTGAACATCCAGACTCCTGGTTAAACTCTAAGCTCACAATCTGCCAGTAATGAAAAACTCGAACAAGTTTCCCATGGAAGACAAAGTATCATCATACTTGGCAGAGTTGATGAACAGATCCCGCAAGTCACTCTTAAGTTCTTGATTCGTCGTTTCCAGGTCGAACAGAGCCTACATCAGAGGGGTAGTCAAGTCATTTGCAGATCAGAAGAACCCCAGTCTGAACAGAAACCATTTATGTCACATTGTTACACAGAAATGCTTGAAGACAGCACTACAACAGAATGACCTGTAAAAGGAGCAGCAATTGGCGAAACTCTAGTTTCTCCATCCACAGACCACCAATCCCCAGCAGATGCAAAATTTCTTGGTCGGCGTAGTAAACACACCTGAGCTACAGACTCCTCAAACTCGTCAGGCTCTTGGCCCTTCTCCTTCTGGATTTTCCTCCGAGCTGTAAACATGGCTGCTGACCTTGCGACCTGCACCAAAACATCCACGAGAGAGACCTCCTCAACATTTGAACATCATCCTCATGACCTAAAACATACATTCTCCGCACAATGTGTCCTAGACCAAATCTTAGACAGTGCAAGAACCGAAGTCAGCATACAGAAAGCGCGCCGTCCTGCCGCAATAAAAATGCGTGGACCGACAACTTCCATCTGTTTCCCTTCTCCTCTTGCACGACTTTAGAACCTACAAGTTCCATCCTCAATAAGACAGAGAGGAGAAGTACCCTATTCTCCCTACTACACAAACCGTTCTTCTTTCTTAGATCCCTCTCTAACAGCGACATGGAAATGCAAGAAAAACTGAACCGTACTCCACACAGAACAAGCGCCGCATTTCCCCCAAACCCTAAAAAGGATGACAATACGGAACAAAGAGAGGCCGCGCGCACAGGAGAGTCGACGCACAAAACACACAAACATACAGGCATTCAGATTGCATTAGCAATGGCAATCGAATAAGAGTAGCAAAGAGAAATCCATACCTTGACAAACGAGGTCGAATGACGAGTCGGGCAAGAGCTGGATCGCGCAAGTGCTGGATGGCGAAAGAGCTCAAGGATTATGGGGCGACCTGACTTTATAGAGCCGCAAAGGGTAAGGACCTCTAGAAACCCATGCCGTCCGATCACTCCAATCTACGGCTCAGGAGCCAGACTCAACATGGACGAAACCCTAAGCATGGTTCTACATCCTGGAAGAACACACCGTAACTATCTTTGATACATCATCAATATGTCTCTGTGAACAAAACCCTAACCGTGGTTCAAAATCCTGGAAGAAGACATGGTTACTTCGTCACAGGTCTTTGTGAACAAAACCCTAACCATGTTGGCAAATCTTGGAAGAACATGTAGTAACTTCATTTGGTACATCACATGTCAACGTGGATGAATCTCTATCCATGTTTGCAAATCTTGGAAGAACACACAGTAATAACTTCATTTGGTACATCACATGTCAACGTGAATGAAACCCTAACCATGTTTGCAAATCCTGGAAGAATAGGCAATTACTTTGTCTAATATGACACATATTTGTATGAACCAAACCCTAAAACATGGATGAAACCTTAACCATGTTTCCAAATCCTGGAAAAAATATGATACCTTCATTTGATAAATCACATGTCAACATGAATGAAATGTTAACCATGTTTCCAAATCTTGGAAGGAAACACAATAACTTTGTGTGATACAAAACATGTTTATGTGAATGAAACCCTAAACATGGCCGAAAAACCTAACCATGGTTTGAAATCTTGGAAGAACACGCCATAATTTTGTCTAATACACCATGTGTGTTTGTGAACGAAACCCTAACCAAAGTTTTTGTCTTGCAGAGCTTTGTCTTAACAAACTCCTCTATTCCTTGGTAGAGTTTTCATTTTGTCTTTGTGTTCTCTATCTTGTGTCAAGCTTCCTAACTTCTATGCTACAACAATTTGCATTTTATAATTGATTCTGAAACAATGTATAACTAGTTACATTTGGAATCCTCTCCCTTTTCTTTATGTTTTGTCAAATTTCATTAGCTTTCTATTAACATGGATTTTCAATTCTCTTATGCAACCATTTACAGACATTTTTGGTTGATTCGAACAAAATGTAAGTTGCAAATGGAGTTTGCTTTTTATTGATATCTATGTAATGTCACTTGATTTTTTTTGGCCCCATGTTGTTGCTAATTTTAAATTCTTTTATCTAACCAAACTATGCATGTGGTTCATGTTCTTACAATTGTGAACTAGACCATGAACCACAAGTCATGACGGTGTCCCTCAAAAGAGGAGTTGAAAGAAAAGATAGGAGCAGAACAATAGCTTGTGTCTTGTCAATTGTAAACGACAAAGATTGCAACACTTACCTTCTTCACTGTTAGTTAGTTAGTCTTACATGCCATAAACCCATTTCACCTCAAAATATTTTCAAGCTTTTAGATCAACTAATTTTTTTCCATTGTAATGAATAATGACACAAAGACTAGATGTGATTTTCTTGCTCACAAAAATAATAAAAATTTCCACCTTTGTAATTACAACCCAATAATGGAAGAAGTTGGGTTTTAAAGTAACACATGAGTAATTTGAAAAGGACATTGACCAATGTTTCCACCAATTACATAAGCTAATCCCAAAGTGCAAACAATGGTGCAAGAAAATGCAAAATCACATGGATGTTTTCATTGATGAAATGGCGGCAATAGATCATGGTATCCCTCCAAACTAGAGGCATAATTTTGCTAGTGAAAATAATAGCAAGAAAAACAAACTTGTATGAATTGTGGGTGGTTGTTGGTTAGGCATGGATATCAAGGTTGCATGTCATCATTGTGCACAAGATCTTGGGGAACTTTTTCATGGTATCCTCAAATCACATTAGAAGGTGATGGTTTGATACTTTGTGAAAGAAAGTCACAACATTATGACAATGTTCATTATTGTTGTTGTTTTTTTTTTTTTTTTGATTTGGCCAGAATTGACTCAACATTTTCAAGGTGATGGCCAAGGTGATGGCCAAGGTCTGATACTTTGTTAATGATAATATCAAGGTTAGAAAAACATTTATTCTAGTTTTTGTTTTAGTTTAGTTAAATGGCGTAGCAATAGATGTATTTGTGGATTTTTTCCTTGAATCACATGGATATGGTCTCTCAAGCCACAAAGACATAAAAAGGACCTCATGACTTGTAGGGATTTTAAAACCTAATTTAAAATGTAATTTTTTACTTATGTCATGTAATTAATATATGGTGACAACATTGTGGATCTGAAAAGTTGAAACCAAGCTTCACATGAATGTTGTTGGGTTAAGCAAGGGACTTGGGTTTCCTATAAACACATTATATTTTGCAACATGTGATGTTTTGCAAGGACATTGAGGAATTCATTCATCATTCTACATGGAATTGGAATGTAATTCACCTTTTATTGTCTTGTGCCATGAATATAGAATAGGCATGTATTTTCTTGTGAAAATATGGAATGATTCATGATGGTATACATGGGGATTGAAGGTTAAGTAACATGGCACTTTGAGTTAATTATACATGTTTTTTTCATTGTGAGGAATGAAAATTTTGTTTATTATTGTAAATCAATTTATGTGTAATGATTTATTTCTAGGTGAGTTTTGTGTGTTAGTTGTTTTTAATTTGTTATTATGAATTGATAGATTGGTGTTTATATGATGTCTAATGGTGTTTAATGCCTTCAACTTTAAAATTAATGTTATAATGAATAGGTGAAAATAGTCAATGAAAGCAGCCTAAATCATTTGTAAATTCTATCTTGACATCAAATCACCCTTAAAATAAATAACTTAACAAGCCATCAAATGCCCACAAAAATAATGTCACCTTCCAATGTAGGTGGGCCATGGCCTTATGTTTATTACCGATGTGGCATAATATATATGCCTAGGCCTATGATGATGAGGAATTCCACTTCTATTGGAATGTGGCAAAAAATGACATGTTGTCATAAAATATCCCTTTCACATGGCAAGAATATTATTTAAAAATTATGTTTGGTTCATTTGTTCATGTTCACATGCTCATTGTTCATGCTTACATGCACTTGTCATAGCATTGTTGCTTTATTTATAACTATTGTAAACTCTAAAGCTAGCTTGTCATGAGGTATTAAATCACTTATCTTGGGTGTTCATCATCATAGTATCAAACATAAATCATTAACATCAAAGGATTAAGGATTCAAGTGGTGAGTTTTACTAGATTTTTTTGACACAAAAGCAAAGATCTAATGTGTTGTTACCAACCACCAAAGCTAATATTATTGCATGGTGGGTTTCAAAGACAATAATTAGTCGCAATAAAAAACAAGTCATTAGAAAATTAATCATACTTCATGTTTCAAATGAGAAGCCCACCCAATTCTTGATGGAATCTTAGGTGTGCCAATCTTTGTAATAATTTATTTCAATTTTCAATCTAGTTTAGGGTTCAAAGTTCATATTCCACTTTTATGAAATTTATTGAGGTATGTTATAGTGCCCTTTGTAGGAGTAAACATAGGTGCATTTTTATTGTAGTTTGGATTTTTGGGAAGGCAAAAGACTTTGTATTAGTAAATGTGGAACATGACAATGGGTGATGTATAAATAATTCACCTACAATGAACTTGGCATTCATTTTGGGTTGCAATGTTTCCAAATTCTATGGACATTTGTGTGCACTCATGAGTATTTTGTCATACCACAAAGGATTTTCATGGAGGTTCTATCATTTTATGGAGTTTAAAGGATGTTGTAGAAGATTATCATAAAATATTAAATGGAAGTTTTTTGTTATCATGAGACTTCCAACATACCACATAAGATTAGTGTGGAATTAAGTGATGGGTGCATTCATGTTATAATGAGCCATTTTTTTGGTAACCACTTATTGGATTTAGGTTTAATTATATGGTTTGAAAATGGATGTAGTAATAGGATCTTGTAAAACAATTGTGCTCACATATTGATTATATACTAAGTTGATAAAATCCAAAGTAAAAGATGGTCACAACAAAAATATGGGACGTGAAAGCATATGAATGTGTCTATAACCATTTTTTGGTCATTAATGAATATTTATTGTAAGGAAAACCATCAATTTCGAAATTTTGAAAATGAATATATATATATATATATATTGAACACATGTTTGATATGCTTGATATGTTATGACTTGTCAATTTGCATGTGCATAAAAACATGGATGTATATATATTTTGAGATGTCATAAATTTTACTTAATATTTTAAAATTAAAATT
>Ga0116230_10000816_pt1 | contig 28174 bp, 25 predicted proteins | sample S1TSphfallax_3_FD_88678 | JGI IMG/M metagenome (GOLD analysis project Ga0116230, IMG submission 88678) | Host-associated microbial communities from peat moss isolated from Minnesota, USA - S1T2_Fd - Sphagnum fallax MG | ecosystem: Host-associated > Plants > Peat moss > Unclassified | place... | reverse complement strand
GACTTAAATCCTATTGAGAAAAAATGGGCACAAGCCAAATCGCGCCGTCGTAAATTGCAATGTCCTGTTGAGACACTTTTTGAGGAAAAAGATCTATGATCATTTTATATGAGATCAGCTATATATGCTTCCTGATCATAAATTATTTATAAAACAGGAAATAAAATAAGACAACTTATTTTACCTAAATAATACTATTTAGTGATTTGGGTAAAAGATATGATCTGAAGTCTACTTAACTTTTTGGTTATACCTTCGATCCCTAAACCTAAAATAGCGTTAGCGTCCCACAAGGCTTTTAGCGATTTTGGTTAAAAAGGGAGCTTGATTTTTCCGAGTGGTTACACCCGTAATGACCTCAATCACTCTATCTATATCACCTCGATATGCATGACTTTTAAGTATCAAAGGCATCCCAAGGTCTGCTGCTTCAACAGCAATGGGATTATAAGCAATCTCAATATCTACTTTGTAGCCTAATAATTCTTCAAACCTTTCCCGGTTAATTGTACCTTTTTCACGAATGTGGTTGAGGATAACAGCATGGGTTTTAGACGTTTTATCTTCAGATAGGACGCTTGATATCCGCAAAGTATCCCGAAGAGATGTAATATTTAAGCCACTAACCAAGAAAACAGTGTTAGAGAATTTATAAAAATAGCGCCATAGAGCGGGGTGATGACGACATAAATCCACAACAATATAATGGAATTTAGTTGTTACCAACTCCATCATTTGATCAAGATTGACTAAACGTTCCTGATCCAACTCAATAATTTCATGTAAGGGTTCTTCTGAATGAATAACCCGCAAATGATTTCCATACATACTCATGGATTGTTCAAGGAAAACGTCATCAATACGATCGGGACTTTCCAAGGCATCATGTAGAATATGGGAAGCAGCTAAATCTAGTAATGTCCTTACATTGCCGAATTGAAAATCTGCGTCGATAAGAACAACCTTCTTACCCATTTCATTTGCTAAAGTAGCTGCTGTGTTTGTTGCAAGAGTAGTCGTACCAATCCCCCCCGTTGTTCCTAGAAAAAGAATAACTTTACCCGATCGTTTACGTTTGTTTAAAGCGCCACCTGCTTCCAATTTTAAAGCTGTCGTTAAGGAACGTGCTAGAATATCGGTACTGATCGGTTTAACAAGATAGTCTGTGATGTTTAGCTTCATTAAATCACGAAAGATACTCACATCATTTCGTTCGCCTAAAATAATAACGTTTGTATCTGGCGGACAAAATTCCATAAGCTTTTCAACATCTGAAATCAACAAGTCTCGTTTGCTGCAATCAACACACAAGACCTTGGCATGCGCAGCAGATTTCGTATATTCAACAGCATCCGCAACATCCCCTGTGTAAACTTTGAATTGAAGCTCCCCAAGTCGTGAAACAGCTTCAGTTAACCTATCGCTTGTTTCTCCTTCTTGGGTAAAACAGACAATATCATAACTACTAAAATCAATTTTACCCATTATGATGAGCCTCCCCCACCAGAAGATCCAGAACCACTGGATGAGCCAGAAGATCCGCTATCGTATTTTTCATTTTTTAACCATTTTCCTTTATCTTTACCAGCACGATAATCAGCAATAGCAGAGGAATCACGAGCAGCATCACGACCCAAAGATGGTTCTGCTTTAAATAGCACAATAGGGTCATCAATCATTAAAAGAAAATTAGTAGCTGTTGAGCATCCAAAATTACTCGTGGTTCCTCGGTCATGGCTTCGGCCATAAGTACTGGACCAATTTGGGCAGAGGGGAGGAATAGCGCGATAGGTATCCAATAAAATTTCAATAGCCCCCTCTTTAGCTGAGGGTAGATCATGACTGCGGTGAATTTGTTTGGCTTTAAGACCATTTTGTAAGGCTATCTGGATCACATCCTTTAAACGCGTTTTCCCAAGATGAGAACCATTGCTAGGAATTGTTAAATGAATTGAAGACTTTCCAGGACCAGATGGTTTAAGGGCACCTATAAATTGTTCCTGGTCATCTGCTACGAGTTTATTTTGGTAAAAGTGCAGTTTAAGTTTTGTTGTATCATGCTGAAGCTTATATGGCTTTTCTGGCATAGGAATAGCACTTTTGTCGCGCACTTCACAACCTTGCATCAATAGCCAAGCAAAAAGCATTAAGGTTATTTTGCATAAGTATTTTTTAGAATGTTGGCATGCCATTTTATTATTCCACCCTTTAAAAATAAAAACCTGCATTGCCAATTAATGTCGAAGAAGGCAATGGCTCAGTTGGATCATTAATATGTGAAAACAGAATCATATCTAGCAACTTGGCATACTTAAGCCCTTGGGTTGGCAAGATAATATCTTGTTCATTTTTAATCGGCTCAACAATATAAGGTGTTACAACAATAACGAGTTCAGTTTTGGCATTTTGGTATTCTACTGAACGGAATAAAGCCCCCAGAATAGGAATATCCGCCAATCCTGGAAAATTATTAATCTGGCTTGAGGTTTGGTCAGATAATAACCCTGCCATAATCATACTTTGGCCATTAGCCATTTCCATTGTACTTTCAGCTCGGCGTGTTTGGATAGAAGGGATAGGGTTGCCATTTTGGTCTTTAACGGTAATCGTATTATCCAAATCACTGACTTCAGGGCGAACACGTAAGCTAATTGTATCGCCAATGATCACAGGCAGAAAAGATAAGCTAATACCGTAAGGTTTGAATTGAATCGTTATGGTCAGATTGGTTCCTGAACCTTGGGAAATAGGATAAGGATATTCACCGCCAACCAGGAAACTTGCTTCTTCTCCTGATCTTGTTACAAGGTTTGGTTCAGCCAAAATAGTTGCCAGGTTTTCTTGGGCTAATGCGTCAATGACGGCAGAAACATCGGTATTGCTCCTCACAAAAGGGAAATTGATGCCCAAACTACTGATGGTGCCATTGGAAGTATCCGCAGACGGAAGAAAGTTTGTTGGGAGTCCCCCCGTCGTACTGACAACTGTACTGGGGCTTCGACCTGTAAACAGTCCAAATCTTAAATTTTTTATGGGTGCCGTTGACCAGTTAATTCCAAGTTGATTAACGATCGTTCTTTTAACTTCTGCAATCTTTACCCTTAGATTAATTTGGGTGGAACTTTTTACTTTAAGTTGACTGACAACTGTTCCTTGTGCGCCGACATACCGCCTAGCAAGTGATTGGATATCTTCTGATACTTTGGCTGAATCAGTGGCTCCTTGCAACAATAATCCTCCAGGAATGGTATGGATTTTAATAGTGTTGTGGGGGACAAAACCCCGAATTAAATTTTCTAATTCACGGAAATCTGATGCAACATGAATTTCGTACCGATAAGCAGTTTGCATATCTTGGCCCGTAACAATAACTTCTGTAGTACCCGGTGAGCGACCATAAACGTAAAGCGTAGATGGTGTTACAAGTTGGACATCTGCAATTTTCGGATCTGTCAAAAGAACTTGGCCTGCAGGTTGTTTAAGGTTAATCACTTGAGTGCCATTACTTGTAAGTTCAATGCGTTTTGTGGTCATAACGTCCACATCCTTTACCGGAAGAGACGAACTTGCCCCATTGGAACGGCTGTTGATAATTAAGTTTTTAGCTTCTGTAGGGGTTGAAGGAGGAGGAGGAGAAGAAGAAGCTGGTGGTTGCGTATCTGGAGGAGGTGGAGATGTCTTTGCTCCATCTTTTGAGGGAGGAGCTGGCGTTGAAGAAGCAAAAGTGGGGCTATTTATTAATGCCATGAGAAAATACCCACTTAGAAGAAATCTTAATGCTAAGTTTTTCTGCATTCCATCCACCATCAGCTTATGGTTTCTGTGAAGATGATGCGCCATCTCCACGAATAATTTTGATTTGATCAATTGGCTTTAAAGAAGACTCTACACAAGTATTTTTGCCATCACTTGTTGAGTGCAAGCTTAAAGAAATGGTTCCAATTTTTACAGCAGAAGCAAGAACAGAAGCTTGTTGAGGCGTGACTTCAAGTGTCACTGATTTTGGAAGTTGGGAAGTGTCAATTCCTTTTTTATTGACAAAATCAATCAAACTTGAAAGATGTTGATCAATGGCTAAAACACGTACACCACAAAGAAGTGTTCGGTTAAAGTCTGCAGTACCTTTGCTTTTATCAGGATCATTTAATGCAACAATGACATCGACAATATCTCCTGGGTTTAATAGACCTGCCATCCCTGCATTTGAATCAAGAGCAAGGGATACGGCACGCATTCCTTCCTTTAAGATAGCCGAGAGAACACCGTGATCACGTCGATCAACAACGCTTGTTTTAGAAATAGGCTCTCCTTGATTAATAATGCGTCGAGCAATTAAAGACTTTAATTGTTCAGGAGGAATTTGATTTTTGAGAAGGAAACCTTCTCGTAAAGTTGATTGAGGCCACTTTTCATAAGTAATGGAATCAAAGATAGGGTCCCCTGTATTAACAATATTGGTGGCAACCATGACTTCTTTCATCACAATGGGAGCAGGGCAACGTTCTGTATGGGGTTGCATCTTAGGGGCTGTGTAAACAAGGTGATACACCCCAAATGCTACTAAAATGGCCACAATAAAGGCAATAAATGTAATAATAAATTCGGTGCGCTGCATCCCTTACATTATCCCTTTCCATAAAATCATTAAACCCGCTCCTGCAATACAAATGCCATAAGGAATCATCCGCTTCTTCTGGAGAGAAATGACTTCTCCTTCAATAACATCCAAATCAGCCACAAGGAAACGAACGCTTCTTTTAAGCAGAGGTTGCTTTTGAATATAGGCGCGCGTCTTAGCCGTAATTAAAGAAATACTTTGAGGAAAAAACACATAAACACAAGATATAAAGCCTCCAAAAATTAACATCCAAATCATAAAAGGAACAAGGTTATTCCAGCCTATCCATAAGGAAACAGCTGCCAGTAATTTTGCATCTCCACCGCCAATAAGCGTCACAGAAAAAAGGCCGAAACCAATAAGGATCGCAACAACAAAAACAAGATAATTACTCATAAGGTGAAATTTAAAGGATAAAAGGATAAAAGCGGGGAAAAGGTAAAAAATAATGTAGAAAAGCTTGTTGGGTAGTCGATAGTAAAGAAAATCTAGTAATGCTGCTAGGACAAGAACGACACCCACTATTAAAGGAATCGAATGAAATAATGAATGCAAGCTTTCTGTCATTCTATAATTTCCTTCCCTATATTCAATTTTTCCTTTTTTCTTGGGGTGAGTGTCGATTGAGTCGCCATTTGTACAAGATGAAGATTTCCATTAATTTCACCTATATCCATATCTTTAGCATAAAGTTCTTGAGATTTTGCGTGGTCACCAGCTAATGCATAGACAAGGGCTAAGTTATGGCGTTGTTGTGACGTTGCGTCTAAGCGCTCGCCAATAGGTTGGAGTAATTTCAACGATTCACTATACTTTCCTTCAAATGCAAGAGATAAACCAAGGTTGCTTTTAACTTCATCATTTTCTGGGTTAATTTGAAGAGCTTTGCCGTAACTTTCTTGAGCAAGCTTATGGTCTCCCTTTAAATCATAAGCAACCCCCAGCCCGTTATAAGCCCTTAAGTCGTCTTTGTGAACTAAAAGGACGCCCTCAAAAATTGATATAGCTTGGTCCGGTTGGCCAGCCGTTAAGTAGAGTTTGCCCAATTGTTTTTTTATTTCATCATTTTCATCATAAGGCAATGCTTCTTCATAAATTTTCTTGGCTTCCTCTAGTTGTCTGGCGTTCATGTAAGCTTCTCCGAGCTTTAAGTAAATAGGAAGCTTGTGAGACGGATTTTTTTCAAGAGCACTTTTATAAACATTAATAGCTGTAACAGGATCTCCTGCTGCATAGACCCGATCACCAGCCCGCACTAAGCTATTTTGCTCCCTTTCTTCTGAAGAAAAAGGCGTGCAGCTGACAAGTAATACACTACTCGAAAAGAGCAATACCCAATAACGCACCATAAACACCTTACAAGGAAACGTTCAATTTAATTTAATTTTAAACAAATTTTATAATAATGCTAGACAATAAATGAGAAAGCCAAAAAAACTTGAGGCTTAGATAGTCCTTACTTCAGAGGATTTTACTTGTGTTAAAACTAAATTACTTAACTTAGGCTGCTTTTGCTTTGCGTAATGTACTGGGTAATTGGATCATATTCATCAATGAGGCTAGCTCTTGTTTGGCTGCAATATGGGAAAGAGTCAGCGCTGTATTACTTTCTTTCATATCCAAAAGCGTTAAACCATTGAGAAACAGTTCCCTAAAGATAACGCGCTCTCCAAACCCAGCCACAAGACGAAATCCAATACGTTTTGACAACGCTGCTAGAACTTTTTCCATTTCCTCTTTGTTGCGAGAATTTAAACTGCTTAAACGGTTGCGCAACACAATCCAATCAATTGAACCATTGTCTCTCATAGCTCGCTGCTTTTTTTGTTCCCATACCATTTCGGCATAAGTGCTGGGGCGTAAAATGTCAAGAGAATCTGCATGAATGCGTACAAGCATATCCAAATCAATAAAGCTATCATTAAGAGGCGTTATAAGGGTGTCTGCATGAGAATGCGCTAACCGAGAGAGATAAGAGTCACTCCCAGGTGTATCAATGATAATAAAATCATAAGCCCTTAAGCGCTCCATGGCTTCTTTAAAAGATGAGGTCTCTTCCGCTTCTGCAGCAGAAACAGACTCAAGTTTACTGCGGAAGACAGGCACATGATCTGGAAGAGGAAGGTTTTCTTCGGTTTTTTCCTTACGTATACGACGGTTTTCAATATAGCGAGACAGTGTTCCTTGTCGTGCATCAACATCTATAGAACCTACAGAATAGTCTTCTCGTAAAAGGTTTACAATAATATGCATAGCAACCGTTGACTTACCAGTACCTCCTTTTTCGTTACCTAAGACAATGACGTATGGTTTGTTTTCTGTTGCCATAATTAACTTACTCCCTTTAGTGATCCAACTTTATCAGCAATTCTAAATATGACTCACTCTCCATTAACATAATGAAAAATTTCCAGTTTTTGTCATTTCCGAGAAGGGCCGTAAGGCCCGACGTGGCAACCCATGCATTTTAAATCTTATGGATCAAACGAATTGAGTGTTATATATACGTCCATCTCTCAACAACAGCGTTAAATGCATGGATTGCCACGCCGCTTTGCGGCTTCTAATGACGGCTTTTTCCTTTAGACCTTTCCAGAATTTACTTGGGTAGACGGGCTGCATTACTTGTTTATACATTACTTTTTCCATATTTAGAATTGCTGCAACTTTATTCCAATTCTTTTGAAGCCCACTGCCTTAATAAAACACTTGTACCTTAAAGTCTTTTTACGCCACTTTCATATCCAGATGGAATAAAAATGAATTCCAAAACAAAATTAAAAGGTTCCTTTACCCATTCCCATGAATAAAGACAGAGTCTCTTATGCTTTAGAAGCATTTTGTAGAATAGCTGTTAGACTTTTTTCGTCTGTGGGTATCACAAGTTTAATATTCCCCTTCTTATCGATCAGAAGACTTGTTGGTGTGCCTTGCAAGCCTATGTTTTTTGCCAGCTTAGATGTTTCTTCTATAACTGCCTTAGTTGCACTAGACTCAGCGTCTGTTTTAAACTTTGCCGTATCCAAGCTATGGTCCTCTACCCATGCAAGTAGTTTAAGAAAAGTATAACGTTCATCACTTGCAGAAATAGCTTTGACAGCCGCGTTAAACTTATCCTGCCCTTGCTGTTTAATAGCCCACAACCCCCGTACAACATCTTCAGAGTCTTTGCCCAGAATAGGCCAGGGACGCACAAAGATGGCTACATTGGGAAAATCGTCTCGAATCTTGTTAAGTGCCTGAGTGAAAGGACGACAATGGGGACAATTAGGGTCCACAAAGACAACAAGTTTTACTTCAGCATCTCGTCTGCCAAGCACCGCCGCGTTTGATTCATTTGCTATTTCTCCTTGGTATTTCATTAAAGAGACTTCCATTTTCTCTTGTTGTACTTTTTCTTGACGTTCTGAAAATTTTTGTAAAGCTTCAACGATAATTTCAGGATTCTTGGTTAAAATCTCAGCAACTTTCTTCTCTAGCTGTGCATCATTTAAACTTCCTATAGTAGCTTTGCCTTCAGTGGCTACTGATGTTACCTTAAGCTTTGGTTCGCTGATTTGAGAAGGAGCTATGATTCCTGTATCTGAAGCACCATCGGACTTTGAAGGGTTATTGATTATAGGTGAAGGTGGTGGTGGTGTCGGCATGACCTTGGTAGCGCCATTCTCGCTTAAGGCCACAGAAGTTGCGGTTAGGCTAACGAGTAAACCAAGTAGAACTTTTCCTTTTCCAAACATCGTAATCCCCCCATTATTTAAAATAATATAAATTTTATTTTAAATAACACAGCAAAGAAAGCAATCCCTCTTTTATGGAAAATATCCTTTATACCCATCCCCGATAATTTTTCTGGAATTTTGGGCCCGAGATCGGGCGGGATTTTCGACCCTGTTTTAAGGAAAAACAGGTGATGAAAAGACCGCTTCAGATCGGTGTCCAAACCTTGAGAAAATCATCGGGAGTGGGGTCAGATGGTTAATCCACTCTTTTGCCAATCTTTTAGAAAATTCTCTATTCCCACATCTGTAAGAGGATGGTTATAAAGTTGGCGGAATACTTTTGGAGGCATTGTTGCAACATCAGCCCCAGCTTTCGCGGCTTCCACTATATGGATAGGGTGGCGAATTGAGGCCGCCAGGATAGCTGTTTCATAGCCATAATTGTCATAAATAATGCGAATATCTTGAATGAGCTTCATGCCAGATTGGCTAACATCGTCAATCCTTCCAATAAAAGGAGAAATGAACGTTGCACCTGCTTTTGCAGCTAAAAGTGCTTGGCTTGCACTAAAACATAACGTAACATTCACAAGAATAGATTCATCTCTAAGAATTTGACAGGCTTTTAAACCTTCAGGCGTCAGGGGAACCTTTATTGTTACGTTTTTAGAAATTTTAGCCAACCGACGCCCTTGAGAGACCATTGTTGAAGCATCGAGGGCTGTTACTTCTGCACTTACTGGACCATCGATTAACTCACACATTTGGGTAATTAATTCAGAAAAAGGGATTCCTGAAGACGATGCGAGGGTTGGGTTCGTGGTGATGCCATCGATCATACCTGTTTCAACAAGATCCTTAACTTCAATGATTTCAGCTGTATCTAAAAAAAATAACATCGATTAACCTCTCTTTTGACTTTACTTTAAGTCTTGATTATCAAGATTGTGACCAAAAATTCAACTATATAATTTCTCAAAAGATTATTGGCTCTATACCCATTCCCGATGATTTTTCTGGAATTTTGGGCCCGATATGGTTGCCGAGACAGAAAATTTACTGTATTAACAATCCAGACGTCGAAAACTTTCATAGTTTAAAAAAAATTGCCTTTAATAAACAAAGGATTCAATACATGGATTGGGTAACAATAGTAGCGATTATTTTGGGGCCAATATTAGCTGTTCAAGCGAGCAATTTTACTGAGCAAAGAAAAAGAGAAAGGGGTAGAAAAGACCAAATACTTCGGACCTTAATCGCCACATCCACATCCGACCGACTTTCGAAAAGGCATGTTGAGGCACTAAACATGATTAACCTTGAGTATAGAGGATGCACTGATCGAAAAGGCAAAGAGGTCAGAGAAGCCTGGAAACAATATTATGATATTCTTTACAATTATAAATCCACGCCTTCTGAACAACTGTGGATTGATAAGGCTGACGACCTATTTTATTTATTATTATTCAAAATGTCTAAATATTTAGGTTACCATTACGATGACATTACAACTTTCAAAAGAAGTTTTTATAGCCCCCAGGCACATGATGACTCATTACAAAGGCAAAAAACAGTCGATGAATTCATAAGAGACGTTGCTAGTGGCAAGAAGGCAGTTCCAATAGAGATGTGGAATATCTCTCAAAAACCCGACTCTCCAAACCAATAAAACTCAAATTACGAAAGGATTTGCGTTTCAGCTAGATTGTTTAGCGGACAAGCAATATTTGCATTCAACCCCCAATAACAGGAGATCATGCCGGAATAGAAGGAAATGACGCTTTAGAGATTCTTAGTTTTTGCCTTTCGGCTCTAAAGGCATAATGTCTTCAAAAGAAAGCTCTGTTATTTCCTTAATCTCTTCAACACTCATGCCTTTAGCAAGCATTTTACGGGCAGCATCTTTAAGTCTTTGCTTGCCCTTTTCAAGACCTTCATCAAATCCTTTGGCTTCATATTTTTTAAGAGTATTAGCTTCTACCCTAAGCCATTTAAGATGCGCTTCATAGGCTTCGCGTTCTTCAGGGCCAAAGTTCATAACTTCTAATACATTGAGAGCTTTTTTAAGAGCTGGGTCATTGAATTCTGCAGGTAAATGTTCTTTGTTCAACAAATCATGGCGGGTTAAAAATGCTGACCACATATCCAGGGAATTCCTAACCTTGGCTATAATATCCGTTAAGTCTTCATGGACGTTCCCGCAAAACTTCTTCAGCTCTATGGTATGGAGTTCTAAGTCTTTAAAATACAAAAGGTTGGATTCCTTTTCACGGATATTAAAAACGTTGTGGTATTTACCCACGTGTAAGATAGAAGTAAAATTAAGAATATGGATACCAATGGCCTTTGAGAGAGTAGCGTAATCTTCCGATATCTTGAGCTGTTCCGTATAGAGTTTGGCCCAATAATAAAGAGCCCTTTTATCATAGTCAGCCTCATCGCTAATCTGAATTTCAATATTATATCGCTTGCCTTCTTGGCCTTCAGCTTTAATATCCAGAATAGAGAGCTTGTCTTGTTTAAAATTCTTAGGATTATAGGGGTTTAGAAGAGTAACATCTATAACCTGATCTTCTTGGCTAACAATAGAGTTGATCAGAGAAATTAACAGGTCTTTGTTTTCTTCAACGCCAAAGATTTTTTTGAAGGCTAAGTCGACGCGAGGAGATATTTTTTCCATATTATTCAAACTACTATGTTGATTTAAGATGCCGTCGTCATGGTTTTTCCTTATATTAAGAGGCTTGGGCAACTCCTTTTAAATCTAGACAACTATATTATTGCCTTAATATCTCATATTCTCCCTAGTTTTTCAAGGTAAGAGCTTGCCACCTGACAATTTTTTTGAAGCCAAGAAAAATAGCCCAATTTCTTCAACAATAAAAAAGAGACTTAAAACGATAATTGAAAAATTTGTCAGGTCATGAGGACTCATACCCTTCTTCCTTGTTTAGATTTTATTATTTAATACACGCTAAAATAAACAAATAAACAATAGAATACAATAAATAAAGCAGAGGAAGACCCATGAAAATCCAAAACCTAATATTGATAGCTATATTATTTGTTATGGCGTTGCTAGGATACCTGGCCTATGGACTCAAGTCTGAAACCTTTTTAACAAACCCCTCCTCTACTACCAATCAATTACCTGTTTTTCCGCAACCTTCCTCTTCGCTTCTACCCATCCCACAAGGAATGCAAATTGTAAAATCACTTTTAGGGTTGGAAGTAAAATTTCTCAATGGCCACGTAGATTATGCAGGACTTTCAATTATGAATGACCCTCGCTACCAAGCTTTAGATTCCCATGAAAAACTTGTGGATGCTATCCAATTTCAACCGGCACAATCTCCCGCTTATTTCCTCCTTATCGCGATTGCGAAAGGACCCAATGGTGTTCCGATCATTGTACCAGGAAAGTTTGATCTTATGGCTAAGACAGAAAAAGGAGGTCTTGTTTTAAATGATATCCATGGGCGGCTATTTTATTATTCTGGATATATTCTTTCATCTGCAATTTGGCAAAGCCTTGCCCCAGGTCAAAGTATACAAGATAAATCTTGCAGAGCGCCTATCTTGCTACCTTTTTGTCCGTCAAACAAGGTCATTAACGTTGTATTGAAAAAGCCTTTAGATCCCCATAAAGATGTTCCATTTCTAACGCTTATACCAAATTAGAATCCGTCAAAATCTTCAATGGGTACATCCTTCATCGCTTCAAACATAAATTTCTTAAAAATAGGTAAAGCGACATGAGATCCTAATTCGTCTGGGCCAAGAGTGCGCGGAATGGGAAACCCAACAAATACACCTACTACCATGGTGGGAGTAAAGCCGATAAACCAGCTATCCTTATAATCATTTGTGGTTCCTGTTTTACCCGCAATGGGTCGTCCCAAACTGACTAAGCTTTGGGCATTGCCTTGTTGAACAACGCTCCTTAACATATTCAGAAGATGAGAGATGGATTTTTGACTTGCTATACGCGTTTTTTTGCCTATTTCCGTTTGGTAAATAGTTTTGTTACGACGATCTAAAACCTCTTGAATACATATAGGGGAAATTTTATAACCTCCATTAGCAATCATACCATAAGCAGTTGTAAGCTTTAGCAAAGTTGTTTCAGCAGCACCCAAGGCCATGGCAAGTTGATGCGGTAGTTTGTCCACGAGACCAAAACTTTTGGCTGTTTTTTCAATTCTTTTTAACCCAATTTGTTGAGCCAAACGAACCGTCATGACATTGCGAGAATAAATAAGACCAGAACGTAAAGGGGTGGGACCATAAAATTTTTTATTGATATTTTGTGGGGCATAAACACCCAGCTTGCCACCCACATTGATCATAATAGGCGCATCTAGTACACGTGTTTCTGGTGTGTAACCTTGCTCTAAAGCCGTTAAATAAACAAAAGGTTTGAAGGCTGATCCTGGTTGCCGTTTTGCAAGTGTAGCGCAATTGTATTGGCTTTTCTCAAAATCATATCCTCCTACCATTGCAAGGATTTCTCCTGTATGGGGGTCAAGGGCAACGAGCCCTCCTGTGACTTCTGGAATTTGTTCCAAGCGATAAGTATCATCCTTAATGTGAGAAACTGTAATAATATCTCCGACGCTTAAAACGTTCTCAGGATGCGTAATGTCAGATCCAAGTGTTTGATCGGGTAGGTTTTTCTTTGCCCATAGAAGGTGTTGTAAAGATATAGAACCTTTGTCTCCATTTTGTAAGCCTATTTTTACCTCTTGAGATGTCGTTTCAAGAACGATGGCTAAACTCCATCTTTTTATACCAGCTGGAAGATTTATTTTTCCTAAGGCCGTCTGCCAATTTGTTTCGTCGAAATTGTGTGGTTCAATATGATCGATTGGCCCCCGCCATCCATGACGTCGGTCATAAGCAATGATCCCCTCCTCTAATGCCTTCACGGCAAGGGTTTGTAACTTTGGATCTAACGTCGTCTTAATTGTTAGACCCCCAAGAAGGATAGACTCTTCTTCAACATAATGGATAAGATCCTGACGAACGTATTCTGTAAAATAATCAGGCTGGTTTTTATCATTTGGTTTCTGGTCAATTGTAAGAGGCTCACTTTTAGCATCATTGGCTTGAGTTTCTGTTAAGATTTCTTCTTCTTGGAGCCGCTCAATAACCCAATTTCGACGTGCTTTTGCACGGCTTAAATCCTTTTGGTTTGGATAAAATGAAGGAGCTTTAGGCATAGCTGCAAGAAAAGCAATCTCAGAAACCGAAAGTTGGTTAAGGGTCTTGTTAAAATAAACCTGAGCAGCGGCTACAACCCCATAAGCGCCCATACCAAGATATATTTGGTTAAGGTAAAGCTCAAGGATCCGATCTTTGCTTAAAGCAGATTCAAGCCTTAAGGACATAATAGCTTCTTTGGCTTTACGATCAAATGAGCGTTCATTACCAACAAGAAAGTTCTTAGCAACCTGTTGTGTTATGGTTGATCCACCTAAAGGACGAGAAAACCACGAACCTTGAGCGCTATTGGAAACAATCGCACGTATAATGCCTTGAAGGTCTAAGCCACAATGGTAATAGAAGTTTTTATCTTCAGCAGCCAGAAAGCTTGTTACTAACATAGGGGGTATTTCATCAAGAGAAGCGTAGATACGACGCTCCAATGCAAATTCCCTTAATATTTGATCATCCCTTGCTTGAATGCGGCTAAGAGCAGGAGGCTCATAATGATGAAGGAATTCGTAATCTGGCAGCCCCCGCCCATAGTAGAAAAATAAAAAGAAAACAGTAATGCCCGTTGAAGCGACGAGAAATGTCATAACAGTAAGGAATTGGATTAAACGACGAACCATTTTACGTATTCTTGAATCCTCTTTTATAGTGATTTTTTCATATAATGGAGTCGATCAATTGCAAGAGCGGCCTGGTCAATAAGAATTTGAGCAATGCGAAGATCATCAACTGTCAAGTGCGCCCTTAATGCCCAAATACCGATCACCCCTGTACAATACCCATGTCCGATGATTTTTTGAAGGTTTGGCCACCGATCTGAAATGGTCTTTTCATCCCCTATTTCTCCTTCGGATGAACCAACTCTCGGCGTCAAAACAGGGTCAAAAATCCCGCCCCATCTCGGACCCAAAATTTCAGGAAAATCATCGGACATGGGTATATAGTTTCTTATTTTTATAGGTAAGTAAAGATAACGAGCATCTGAAAAATTATCAGTTGACCTGCCGCTGCGAATTTGGTGAGCCAACGCCCATTGAATGGCGTCTGCATCGACTTTATTCATTTCAAACTGCTGCGTTTCTGGGTATTGGACGATCGGCTGGAAATTTTTACCTTGAATATCCCAAAAGGCAATGACGTTAATATCCAAGAATCGGTGGAGTTCTTGGCATAAGTAGCGAAGAATTTCTTCTTGGGAAGAATAATACGTAATTTGTTGAATAAATCCAGAAAAAAAGCGAATTTGCTTGAGTCGCCCTTGTGAAGTAGAGAAAATATTGCGGGAATGAGAGGATAAACTAGAAATGACAAAAGCTGAAAAGACAAAGGAGAGAGCAACCAACCATCCCTCTAACTTAAAGAGACCCAAATAATGTTTAGGTTCAGTATAAAAATAACTATAGGCTAAACTACTTATTGTTGTTGCAAAAAGGACAGGCTTTATCTCAAACTGAATGGCAATCCACAATATACTTACGAAAAATAAAATGGATATATCTGCTATAGAGGTATGTTTGTGAATTTGGTTAGCTGAAACAAGCATTCCCAAAGTAATCATTAAAATCACCATATACGGCACAGTTTGTTTTAATAGGGGGGCTAACGAGGATTGTATATTTGGGATGGGATCATCTTCTAAAATGGGAACAACCCTTAAAATTAAAGAAGGGTTATGGGATAGAATGCGCTCAGCAATTGAGGAGCGCCGTATTAACCATCTTACCAGGGGTATTTTATGCCAAGTTTTGACTTCTTTATGGTGTCCAACCATTAAATCTGTTACGTTTTGTGACTGAGCATACTGGACAAGAGTATCAGCAATGTTGCTGCCATCAAGAGCGACAACATGAGCACCTAATTGTTCTGCAAGTTGAAGGTTTTGCGAAAGTTGTTGTTGAACACCTAAAGAACGTCCCTCATCATCGGGCGTCTCAATGGTAACAGCTATCCATTTTGCCTGCATTCGTTCAGCAATCCGACGAGCCAAGCGCACCAAGTGAGCATCTGATGGGCTTGGACTTATACAAACCATGACTTTATCACTAGCTGGCCAAGGGCCCTTTATGCCCTGTTGTTGGACATAGTGAGCCATTTCTTCGTCGGCTACTGTAACAGTATGCCGTAAAGCAAGTTCACGCAAAGCTAAAAGGTTGGATCGACTAAAGAAATGCTCAATAGCTGCTTTTGCTTGTTCAGGAACATAAACTTTACCATCTGCTAAACGTTGCAATAAATCATCAGGGGGTAAATCAATGAGCTGGACCTCACCAGCAGATTCAATAAAGGAATCTGGAATGGTCTCCCGAACAACAACATGGGTCATCTGTTCAACAACGTCTTTTAGACTTTCAAGATGTTGAATATTAAGCGTTGTATAGACATCAATGCCATGTTCCAGAATTTCCATAATGTCATTATAACGTTTGGGATGACGGCTTCCGTGCAGGTTACTGTGAGCACATTCATCGATTAAAACAAGTTGAGGCGCTCTTGCTAGGATACCGTCAAGATCTAGCTCTTCAAAGTTTCTACCTCGGTAAGAAATCATTTTTCGAGGTAGAACCTCAAGATTGACAAGCTGATCTTCTGTTTCTTTACGTTTATGGGTCTCCACAAGCCCAACAACGACATCCATACCTTCTTGTTTACGTTCAGCTGCCGCTTGAAGCATAGCAAAAGTTTTACCTACCCCTGGCGAAGCACCAAGAAAAATCTTCAATCGCCCTTTAGGGACAAGGCGTGTTGAGGTACCTTCTTCAATGGGTGGCTCTGATGGCAGCATCACGGAAAAACAAACCTTAAAAATGCTCTTTATTAAATTAGACGAGATTTCCCTTATCTTAGCAAGACGCTATTCTTTTGGTCTTTACTATACCGATTTCCAATGATTTTGCTGGAATTTTGGGCCCTGAGACAGGCCGCGATTTTCGATCCTGTTTAGCTTCGCTGACCTTTGATTCGCCAAAAATCCTTCAATTGATGACACACTCCAGAATTTACCGTATAAACAAAATAATGTGATTGTTTGCAAGAGAGGTTTTAATGGCAAGTTATCAATATGTGATGAAGGAACTTTCTAAGGTTTATCCTGGAGGTCGAGAAATCTTGAAAGGTATATGGTTATCATTTTTACCAGAAGCAAAGATTGGTGTTATTGGTCCTAATGGGGCTGGTAAATCTACACTGCTTAAGATTATGGCGGGTATTGATAAAGAATATAACGGTGAGGCATGGGCCGCAGATGGTGCAACTGTTGGATATTTACCTCAAGAACCTGAACTTGATCCAAGCTTGGATGTGGCTGGCAATATCATGGCAGGGTTAAGCACAACCAAAGCATTATTAGATCGCTTTGAAGCCGTTAATGCACGTTTTGCAGAATCTCTTTCTGATGATGACATGAATACTTTGATTGATGAGCAAGCCGAACTTCAGGAAAAAATTGATGCTTTGGATGCATGGGATCTGCCCCGTCAAATTGAAATTGCTATGGATGCTTTACGGTGTCCACCTGGAGAGGCGGATGTTTCTCGTCTGTCAGGAGGAGAACGGCGTCGTGTGGCTTTATGTCGGCTTCTGATGCAAAAGCCCGATTTGCTGCTTTTAGATGAGCCAACGAACCATCTTGATGCTGAGTCAGTAGCATGGCTAGAGCGGTTTCTAAAAAACTATAAAGGAACAGTTGTATTGATTACCCATGATCGATATTTTCTTGACAATGTTGTTGGGTGGATTTTGGAATTGGACCGAGGACAAGCATTTCCTTATGAAGGAAATTATTCCAACTGGTTGGAACAAAAGCAAAAACGTCTCCTCCTTGAGCAACGCCAAGAAAATAATCGACAGAAACAACTCGCACGAGAATTAGAATGGATTCGCCAATCCCCTAAGGCACGCCAAAGCAAAAGCAAAGCACGCATTCAAGCTTATGAAACTCTGTTGAACCAAACTTATGATCACGGAACAGGCGATGGCGCTATTACCATTCCAGCTGGTCCCCGACTTGGTGACAATGTTATTGAAACCCAAGAACTGACCAAAGGATATGGCGATCGCTTGCTGATCGATTCTTTAAATTTTCGTCTTCCACCAGGAGGAATTGTTGGCGTTGTAGGGCCAAATGGTGCTGGAAAGACAACTTTATTCCGTCTTCTAACCGGTCACGATCAACCAGATACAGGAACGTTAAAGATTGGTGATTCCGTCATAATGGGATATGTAGATCAATCCAGAGATGCTTTAAACCCAACAAAAACCGTATGGGAAGAAATTTCTGATGGTCATGACGAAATTCTACTGGGCAAACGCTCCATCCAAAGCCGAGCTTATTGTGCGTTATTTAACTTCAAAGGACCAGACCAGCAAAAACGAGTCGGTCAATTGTCAGGCGGGGAAAGAAACCGAGTCCATCTGGCAAAAGTTTTAAAATCTGGAGCCAATGTGTTGTTATTGGACGAACCAACCAATGACTTAGATGTAGAGACTTTGCGCTCTCTTGAGGAAGGGTTACTCGATTTTGGGGGGTGCGCTATTATTATTAGTCATGATCGTTGGTTCCTTGATCGTATTGCAACCCATATTTTGGCTTTCGAAGGGACAAGCCAAGTTGTGTGGTTTGAAGGAAACTATCAATCTTATGAAGAAGACCGTAAGCGGCGGCTAGGCATAGCAGCAGACCAACCTCACCGAATTCAATATAAACCTTTAGTACGCTAGCAGTTCTGCTTGATGGCAGGAGGTAAAGTTGAATATAATTGCGTTGAGGGTTAGTCTTAAATAGTAAGGATATGGTGTGATTGATGGTGTTGATTTACAGATTTTAAAAGATTTACAGTCAGATGGTCGCACAACAAACGTCCAATTGGCTGAAAACGCTGGCATTTCTGCGCCTCCTTGCCTGCGGCGGGTACGGGCGCTTGAGAAAGAGCAGATTATTGAAGGGTATCACGCTGTTCTCAACGCAAAAGCACTGGGATTTCAGGTAACTATTTTTGCTCAAGTCGGACTTTCTGGCCAAAGCGATGCTGATCTTCGGGCATTTGAAGCTAAAGTTTTAGGTTGGCCTTTGGTGCGAGAATGCCATATCATTGCAGGAGAGTCTGATTTTCTGCTGAGAATTGTAGCGCGAGATTGGGATGAATACCAGCGATTCTATTCCACAGAATTGACGACGTTATCAAGCGTGACAAGTGTCAAATCAATACTTGTTATTCGCACCACTAAACAACAGCCTGGCGTGCCAGTTGAGTTGGTTAATATAGAAACTTAGGGTGTGTCGTTATGAAAGAATGGTCCCATGGCTTCTTGTATCCAGGTTCTTTTGCCCATTCTCATCGATCGTCCTTTTGATTATGCCATACCTGAAAATATAAAATGCTCTATTGGATCTTTTGTTGAAGTTCCTTTTCGAAGAAAAAAATCCATTGGTGTCGTCTGGAGCCAAGAGCCAACTTCATATTCTGGTAAGATTAAAGACATTATCCGTTGCCTTGATTTGCCCCCTCTTTCATCTGAAAATCGACAGTTTATAAGATGGGTTGCAAGCTATAACCTTGCTTCTCTCGGCATGGTATTGAAGATGATGGTACCGGTTGCGTGTGAGCCAAAGGTTAAAGCACGAAAACCATTAGAAATTCGTACACCTTGCTTTCATCAACAAAACATCATTTTATCACCTGATCAAAAAGAAGTAGCTTCTGCTATTCAAAAAGCGGTTGGAGTGCCAAGTTTTCGATCCTTTTTATTAGATGGCGTGACAGGTTCAGGCAAGACAGAAGTCTATTTATCAGCTATAGAAACAGGACTTCAAAAAGGCAAGCAAGTTGTGGTGCTCCTGCCAGAAATTGCTTTAACAACTCAGTGGTTGGATCGTTTCCAGCGCTGCTTTGGAATACTTCCTCTTCAGTGGCATTCTGGGCTCAGTCCAGCGACACGTCAACAAACGTGGACAGCAGTTTTGGAAGGCAAGGCAACCGTGATTGTTGGGACGCGCTCAAGTTTATTTTTGCCTTACCCAAACCTGGGGTTGGTTATCGTGGATGAGGAGCATGACGTATCCTATAAACAAGAAGAACAAGTCATTTATCAGGCGCGTGATATGGCTGTTGTGCGAGCCAAAATCAATCAGATTCCCATTGTTCTTGTTTCAGCAACCCCATCACTAGAAACAACGGTTAATGTGGAACAAGCGCGATACCACCATCTTGTTTTGAAAAATAGACATGGAGGAGCCAAATTACCCACTGTTGAAGCCATTGATATGCGGCGGTATCCCTCTGGTTGGATTTCGCCTCCTTTGCAAGCTGCTATTGGTGATACATTAAAGGCTCATGAGCAAAGCATGCTATTTTTGAATCGGCGTGGGTATGCCCCTTTAACTTTGTGTCGCACATGTGGACATCGCTTTATATGCCCAGCTTGTACCGCTTGGTTGATAGAACATAAACGTACCAAAAGCCTACAATGCCATCACTGTGGCCATCAAATTCCGCTACCTTCCCGATGCCCCGAATGTCAGGGTGAGGAATCGCTTGTGGCTTGTGGACCAGGTGTTGAGCGTATTTATGAGCAAGTAACGCATCTATTTCCCCAAGCGCGTTGTGAAATGCTGACCAGTGACATGCTCACAACGCCTAAGCATATGCATAAGATGATTACCCACTTAGCAAATCACGAAATCGATATTGTGGTTGGAACACAAATTTTAGCCAAGGGACACCATTTCCCTATGATGACGCTTGTGGGCGTTGTCGATGCTGACTTAGGTTTAAGCGGTGGAGACTTACGGGCTTGTGAGCGAACCTACCAACTGCTGCATCAAGTTTCTGGACGAGCTGGACGTGAGCAGCGACCCGGTAAGGTTCTATTGCAAACTTTTAATCCTGATCATCCTGTTATGGCAGCATTAGCTGCACAAGATCGGGATAGCTTTATTGCAGCGGAAAAAATGGAACGGGAGGCGCGACAGATGCCCCCTTTTGGTCGATTAGGCGCCCTCATTGTTTCAGGACTTAACGCAGCAAGAGTTGAACAAACTGCAAGAAATTTAGGTCGATTGGCTCCATCTTCCCCTGACATAATAATCCTGGGGCCTGTACCTGCTCCCCTTGCCCAATTGCGCGGTCAACATCGTTGGCGGTTACTTGCTAAAGCAGTTAAAAACTTTCCTTTGCAACAGGTTTTAAGCAATTGGGTTAAAAGCGTCAAACCTTCTGGAAATGTTCGAATTACCATCGATATTGACCCTTATAATTTCTTATAAGGAATAATGCCTATACCCATTTCCGATGATTTTGCTGGAATTTTGGGCCCGAGATGGGGTGGGATTGTGGAATCTTTCACATATCCCATTCGTTTGCGGTGAACTTGCTTTTGTACGAGTGTGCTCAAACTGAACGTAATCACATTAATTGATGGGATAAGCTCATTGCCAATATTCCATCATAAATGTATAAAATCTCCCAGATCGATTATTCTATAGAAATACCGCTGATCTATAACTTTATCAGATACGCCTCCAAGATGGAATAATATAGGGACTGAAGCATAACCACGGGGAATAGAAAGTTTATTGATCTTACCTTGAACTTCTGTGATTATCTCTGACCCTAATTCTTTTCTGCGGAATTTGATTTCGCAAACAAACAAATTGTTGGTGCGCGTCTGAACGAGATAATCAATTTGGCATCCTTTGTGCCGGGATGAATTTGTTTGAAAATACGGGTTATCATATACACAATCAGCAGGATCAATCCCCATACTGCGCAGCATATTTAATCTATTTTGCAAAAATAGACACTCAATTTGAAACCCCATCATTGTATCATACCCTGGTAACTGGGATACGTTAACGTTTCGGTATGCGCCTTTGGTAATTTTAGATAAGTTGGGTTCAATATATTTTAAAAAGAACCGAATATATGGGTCATTGATGCGGTACAAACTTTGCCGTCTTTCATAGCCTGTTTTTAAAGACCATTGCGCATGTCGTGTTACAAAGCCGCTAATAATAAGATGCTCCATTAATTTGCTAAGTGTACCGCTTCTTGGATAATTCAACTCATCGCGTATTTGATTTAAGGATTTTGTACCCTCACGCAGATAAAACATAATATTTTTATAAATAGTTCCTCTGTGTGAGAAAAGATCATGAAAGATGTTATCAAACTCGACCGTTAAAAGACCTTCTTTTTCAAAACAAAGTCGTTGGATGTTTTGATCGGCAGTATATTGAGGAAGAAATTGTTCTAAATACCAAGGGACTCCACCCGTAATAGCAAGAATTTTGTAAATCTCAAAATCACTTCCTTTAACACCGCACTTTTTTAGTAACATAGCGGATTCTGATAATGAGAGAGGTTCTAATTCAATAACAAGAGATATTCTTCCAAAAAATGATGTGCTCTTGAGAATATTGCCCTCAATCCAAGTTGATACTGATCCACAAAAAATTAATGTAATATTCGGTCGGTTCTGGATATCTAAATCCCACCAAGCTTTGAGCTTTGATATAAAAGCTGGATCATGAGATCCCATCCACGAAATTTCGTCCATAAGAATAACTGTTGGCTCTTTGGTAATATGGGATGACACATGGTCAAAAGCATCCGTCCAGTCTAAAAAAGTCATGGGTAAAAGTTTCATTTGCTTGCTAAGCTGCCGAGCAAAAGCATCTCGTTGCGTCTGATCTGTCATACCACTTTCTGGCGCCAGCCCCGTAAAATGCAAAAAAACTGGTTTGTCTTTAGCAAACTCAGCAATAAGACGGCTTTTACCAATACGGCGACGGCCTTTAATAACGACAATATTGGCTTGACGCTTTTGGCTCAAGTCTTTAAGTTTTAATAGTTCTTCCTTACGTCCTACGAATTCGGTCATGCTTCTCATTATGCTCATATTGCATATAACATTATTATGAGCATAATTAATAACAATGTCAACATGCTCATATTAATAATTTTTGTTATTATAAGCATAATCATCAAATGGAGAATGAATCATATTTAGAATTGCTGCTGAATGAGCCATGCTCTTTAATCTTTGGCTTCAGCACCCCCCACATAATTTTCATCTGGCTTTAGATCAGTTGAAGTTTTTGCATTTATATTTTAAATAAGAGTGGTACACTCAATGTAAAACATCCGACAATCGTGAATAAAGGATAGACATCATGGGAATGAGTTTTAGTCATATAGCTATATTATTAGTTATTGTTTTAGTCATTTTTGGTGCTGGTAAGTTGCCTCAAGTGATGAGCGACGTCGCCAAGGGAATCAAAGCCTTTAAGGACGGCATGAAAGACAACGAATATCCTGATAAGGTTGCCAAACTTCCTGATGATAAAAACCGTGCCGCATGATTGACATCGCCTGGTCTGAATTTTTATTTATTGCTTTACTTGCTTTAATTTTAATTGGGCCAAAAGAGCTTCCTATAGTCTTAAGAAATATTGGCCGTTGGATAGGAAAAGTGCGAGCATTTGTCAAAGACTTTTCAGCACAACTTGATCTGCATACCCATTTGGAAGATAATTCTCAAGAAGACCAAAAACCCCCAACCAAACCAAAAAGTAAGACACTTGCCTCTTGTAAAGAAACGAACCATGATTCCACCTGAAATACCTTCTGATCCCCCCCAACCTCTTCTCCATCACCTGATTGAATTACGCCAACGGTTGATCTATTCTCTCCTTGGGTTCTCTCTTGCATTCATCGTATGCTACGTTTATTCTGAGGAAATCTTTAATTTTCTTGTCCAACCTTTAGCAAGCTTATTAAGAGAAAAAGGCCCTCGTCGCTTAATCTATACAGGGTTAACAGAAGCATTTCTGACCTACGTTAAAGTGGCTGCGTTTGCTGCTGCTTTTCTGTCGTTTCCCATCGTTGCTTCTCAGATTTGGATGTTCATCGCCCCTGGCCTTTATCGTCATGAGCGAAAAGTTTTTGTCCCTCTGTTGATTGCCACCCCCATTCTTTTTCTTCTAGGGGCGTCTTTTGCCTATTATATTATATTTCCCATTGCCTATGCTTTTTTCTTAAGTTTCGAGTCCCTGGGATCAACAGGTCAACTCCCCATTCAATTAGAAGCAAAAATTGGGGAGTACCTTTCCTTTGTGATGCGGCTTACTTTTGCCTTTGGCATTAGTTTTGAACTGCCTGTTTTATTGACATTGCTGGCTAATGTCGGTATGGTCAGTTCTCAAGGACTTATCAGTAAATGGCGCTTCGCGGTTGTTGGACTATTCACCATCGCTGCTTTTATTACCCCGCCAGATATGTTAAGCATGGTGGGTTTGGCTATTCCACTCATTATTCTTTATGGGTTGTCAATCCTCATGGTAAGATCGGTTGAACGCAAACACCGACCATTGTCTTGACTTGATTAAAATGAGAGCTTGAAAAGCATGCTGGACCTAAAATTTATCCGTACCCAACCCGACGTACTAGATCAAGCCCTTCATCGCCGCGGGAAGCCTTTTATGTCTGCCGAAATTTTGGCCCTAGACACTCAATATCGTCATGCCCTTAACCAACTCCAAACCTGCCAAACACAACGCAATGCACTTGCTAAACAATTTGGAGAAGCCAAGCAAAAAGGAGAAGATACAGCACCATTAGGTAAAGAAGCTGACCATATTAAGGCGGAAATCCTCAAATGGGAAAAAGAGGTTGCCCTTCACGAGCTGGCACTACAGGACCTTTTGGCATCTTTGCCCAATATTGTAGCAAAAGACGTCCCCAATGGCCATGGTGAAACAGAAAATATAGTCATTCGTACTGTCGGCACACTTCCATCCTTTAATTTTGAGCCTAAGTCCCATTTTGATCTAGGAGAATCTTTAAGGCTTATGGATTTTGAGCGTGCAACCAAAATCTCAGGCGCGCGATTTGTTGTATTATATGGCAACTTGGCCCGCCTTGAACGTGCTTTGGCCGCTTTTATGATTGATATCCATACCCGTGAGTTTGGTTATAAAGAAGTTTATCCACCCCTCATGGTTCTTGAAAAAACCGCCTATGGCACCAGTCATCTTTCCAACTTGCGAGAAGATATGTTTCAAACAACAGGTGGCTTGTGGTTGATTCCCACCTCTGAGGTTGCCTTAACAAGCTTAGTTGCCGAAGAAATAATATCTGAACAGGATTTGCCATTACGTTTTACAGCGTACACACCTTGTTTTCGTTCAGAAGCAGGAGCAGCAGGCAAAGATACCCGCGGTATGATCCGACAACACCAATTTGGAAAAGTCGAATTAGTAAGCATTACCACCCCTGAACAATCTAGTGCCGAACATGAGCGGATGACAGCCGCTTCTGAACGTATCCTTCAACGCCTTGAGCTTCCCTATCAAGTTGTTGAGCTTTGTACAGGAGATCTGGGATTTGCCGCTGAAAAAACTTATGATTTAAATGTTTGGTTGCCAAGTCAGAAAAATTACCGAGAGATTTCCAGCTGCTCACGGTGTGGTGATTTTCAAGCGCGGCGCATGAATGCTCGGTATCGTCCCCAATCTACATCTGAAAATCCAAAGCCCTCCTTGCAATTTGTTCATACACTCAATGGATCTGGTCTTGCCGTTGGTCGTACTCTAGTTGCCATTATGGAAAACTATCAGCAATCCAATGGTTATATTCTTATACCTAAAGTATTGCAACCCTACATGGGAGGCGTTGAAGTTATATGCAAAGAAGTTTAAAGTAAAGACATGCGTATCTTATTAAGTAATGACGATGGTATTCACGCGCCCGGCTTAAAAACCTTAGAGAAAATCGCCCGTGAGCTATCAGATGATATATGGATTGTGGCACCAGAGCTAGACCAGAGTGGCGCCAGTCATTCTTTAACACTTCGTAATCCTTTGCGAATTCGTGAAATTTCAGAAAATCGCTATGCAATCAGTGGCACACCAACGGATTGTGTTATGGTTGCAACAAACCATATTTTAAAGGGCACTCCTCCTGATTTAGTTTTGTCGGGCGTCAACCATGGAAGCAATCTAGCCGAAGATATTAGCTATTCTGGAACGGTTGCTGCTGCTATGGAAGCTGCTCTTTTAGGCATCCCAGCTATTGCTTTAAGTCTTACAACCACCTTTATTCATCCCGCCAAATGGGCAACTGCTGAACATTATGCTCCCAATATTATCCAACGCTTGCTTAAAATTAAGTTTCAAGACAATATCTTTGTAAACATCAACTTTCCAGATCTTATTGCCTCATCTGTAAAGGGAATTACGATCACAACACAAGGACAACGACGCATTGAAAGTAGCTTAGAAGAGCATATTGACCCCAGAGGCCGCCCATATTATTGGATTGGAGCAATCCATTATAATGGGAGTGGAGATAAAGGAACTGACCTAGAGGCAAACGCCAAAGGATGGATTTCTGTTACTCCTCTTTCCCTAGATTATACGCACCGTCAAACCATGAACCAACTGGAAAAGGTATTTGCAAAACCATGATGAACAATAAAATGATTAGAATTGCCATCACGATATCAGCATTCGGGCTTCTTATTGGGTGCTCATCTCGCAATGCACCCCCAGCTTCTGTCCATTACGATAGAATAATTAGCCCGTACCATGTGGTAAAAAAAGGGGATAGCATTGCTTCTATTGCCCGAAAATACGGAATGGATAAACGTGAGCTGATTCGCATCAATGGCTTAACATCCCCCTATCGCATCGTTAAAGGACAGCGATTGTTGGTACGCGCTCACCAAAACCGCAATATTAACCAGGACGATAGGGATGAAACAGAAATTCCCGCAACAGAAGAAATTGGTACTGTGCCAGAGGATGGCGATATACAAATAAAGTCTTTAGGACCCGCATCAGGCGTGACAGAAATACCAGCACGTCGAAAGGGTGGTATAGAATCCCAAGGCCGTTTTAATGAAGAAGTTGATGACGAAGCTCAAGGTGAAATAGAGACAGACTCAAGGCCTCGTCGATATGACGAAGATGCCCTTGACGAGGCTCAACTTGTCCCCAAACGCCCCAATGTTGATCAGCCATCAAGCATTTCTGCGGCACCACCAGCAGACAATAACTTTACCTGGCCAGCTCAAGGTACAGTAACCCGAAGCTTTAGCCCATCTGGCAAAGGGAAAGCTCAAAATGATGGCATTAATATTGCCGCTGCTAAGGGGTCCCCGGTCGTTGCTGCAAACAATGGGGTTGTTGCCCATGCTGGCAATCAACTCCGTGGGTTTGGTAATGTTGTTCTTGTCAAGCATGACAATGGCATGATGACGGTATATGCGCATCTTGATAAAGTTTCTGTTAAAAAAGGAGATATTGTCAATACAGGTCAAAAGCTTGGAACAGTTGGCCAAACAGGCACTGTCAAAGAACCTCAACTGCATTTTGAAATTCGTAAGGGCCGCAAACCTATTGATCCAAACCAATACTTGCGCTAAAGGGTATAAAGCGAGCAAAAATTATTTTTAAAGGAAGATGAAATGGGAAGTTTTGATGTGATGGCTTTATTGCCTTTTGTGCTCATTTTTGGTGTTTTTTATTTTTTAATTCTGCGCCCTCAGCAACAAAAAACGAAATCACACCAAAATATGCTCGCTAATCTACGTCGAGGGGATCGCGTCGTTACAAATGGCGGTTTAATTGGAACAATTTCTAAAATTATCAGTAATAATGAAGTCCAACTAGAACTATCTGAAGAAGTCCGTGTCCGCCAGGTAAGATCCATGATTGCTGAAGTATTGGCAAAAACAGATCCTCTACCAACAACATCCGCTCCCAAAGAGCCAACCTCAACTTTCCTAACAACGGTTCCCAGCGGCACCAAAAAAGCAAGCTCATCTAAAAAAGGATCTCGTAACCCTACTCATCCGCTGAAGAAGAAAGCTAAAGAATGATATTTATTTCCCGCTGGAAGGTTGTTGGTATTATTGCTGTTTGCTTAGCAGGTATTTTATTCGCTTTGCCAAATATTTTACCACCCAACCTATATGCTAAGCTTCCTCAATCTTTACAAAATACGGTGAACCTTGGCCTAGAATTACGTGGTGGCTCTCACCTTCAGTTAGAAGTTGATCTTAAGACCGTTCTTAAAGAACAGCTATTAAACACATTAGATGAAGTGCGCACAACGTTGCGCAAAGAACAAATTGGATATGCTGGGCTTTCCATTAATCCACAGCATGGAAATATTACTTTTTCTTTACGAGACAAAGATTTAAGCCAACGGGATAAAGCTTTTAAAGCGCTTCGAAAGGTCGATCCACAGGCCACCTTAGATATTTCATCTGAGGGGCGAGGAACTTTAACCTTATCTCCTGCGACAATTGAGCAACGAAATCGTGCAGTTGTGGATCAATCTATTGAAGTTGTTAGAAGACGCATTGATGAATCAGGCACCAAGGAACCTTTACTTCAACGCCAAGGGAATGATCGGATTATTGTTCAATTGCCTGGTGTTGAAAATCCAGCAGAAGTGAAGCGTTTAATTGGTCGTACAGCAAAAATGACGTTTCGTATGGTGGATGAAGAAGCAGGACCTATTCAAGTCACTGAGAAAGGACTACCACGTGCTCATGTGCCCCCTGGATCTGAAATCTTAAAAGTAGAAGATAAGACCGGCCCAAGCCAATACCTTGT
>Ga0116230_10000814_pt1 | contig 28200 bp, 27 predicted proteins | sample S1TSphfallax_3_FD_88678 | JGI IMG/M metagenome (GOLD analysis project Ga0116230, IMG submission 88678) | Host-associated microbial communities from peat moss isolated from Minnesota, USA - S1T2_Fd - Sphagnum fallax MG | ecosystem: Host-associated > Plants > Peat moss > Unclassified | place... | reverse complement strand
CGTGGGTTCGAATCCCACCCTCTCCGCCACAACAATGAAAAGGGTCCCTCGCGGGCCCTTTTCATTGTGAGGACCAGGGCTACCGTCGGCTTTGGCGGGAAGCCGGTGCCGCCACCATGGCCGGCGTGCCGCCGTCTTTCGCGGTGTGGCCGAGGAGCAGCTCGAGAAACGCGAGTGCCGCAGCGGAAAGGCGTTTTTCGCTCCGGTGCACCACGTACCACCGTCTTAAGATCGGGAAGCCTTCGACCGGCAGGACGAGAAGGCGTTTCGTTTCCAGTTCCAATTCGATCGTTTGCAATGAGACGACGCCCAAGCCGAGGCCCGCCTGCACCGCCTGTTTGATCGCTTCGTTGGTGTTGAGCTCGCAACCCGGGACATAGCCAAGGCCCCGCTCCGCAAAGTGGCGTTCAATGGCGGCTCGGGTGCCGGAGCCCGGCTCGCGCACGACGAGAGTCTCCTTGGAGAACTGACTCACGCTGATCTGCCGCTCGTTTGCCAGCGGATGAGAGGGGGCGGCGATCACCACCAGGGGATTGTCCATGAAGGCTTGCGCGGTAAGGTCAGCACTCTCCGGTGGTAAACCGGTGACGGCGAGGTCGGTGCGATTATCGGCAAGTGCGGACAATACCGATTCGCGGTTCTCGACCTGCAAGCTGATGCGCATGCCCGGATGCCGCTCGGTCAGGCTCGCAATCAAGGGAGGAAGAAAATAGTTCGCCGTCGACACCACGGCGAGCCGGAGCAAGCCGCGGTCCAGCTCGCGAAATTGATCCATGCAGGTTTTCAGCGCGAGCGTCTGTTCCTCGAAGCGCTGCGCGTGTTTGCGCATTTCCAACCCCGCCTCGGTCAGGAACAGGCGTTTGCCGATCTGCTCAAGGAGAGGCAGGCCGATCTGGTCCTCGAGCTGCTTGATCTGCATCGAGACCGCCGGCTGGGTGAGGTGCAATTCGCTTGCGGCGCGGGAGATCGAACTGAAGCGCGCCACCGCCTCGAAGATCCGCATTTGTCGTAATGTAATGTGCATGTCGCCAGGTGCCAACCCATAACATCGCCTTATCATAACAACACAAGCTCTGAATTGTCGTTGACTGTGATTCTGCCTATCGTCCTCGCAAGTCGAACCGCAGGAGAAAATCGTGGCAGAGAAGAGCTATAGCGCCGGTGTCAAGGACTATCGTAAGACTTATTGGACACCCGACTACGTCCCGTTGGATACGGACCTCCTTGCGGTCTTCAAGATCGTCGCGCAGGCGGGTGTGCCGCGCGAGGAAGCCGCCGCCGCGGTCGCCGCGGAATCATCGACCGGAACATGGACGACGGTCTGGACGGATTTGCTGACCGATCTCGATTATTACAAGGGGCGTGCTTATCGCATCGAGCCGGTTCCGGGCGATCAAAATGCGTTTTACGCTTTCATTGCTTACCCGCTCGACTTGTTCGAAGAGGGATCCGTGGTCAACGTTTTGACCTCGCTGGTGGGTAACGTGTTTGGCTTCAAGGCGGTGCGCAGCTTGCGCCTCGAAGATCTGCGATTCCCTCTCGCTTATGTCAAGACTTGCGGAGGGCCGCCGAACGGCATCCAAATGGAGCGCGACCGCCTGAACAAATACGGCCGCGCGCTGCTGGGTTGCACCATCAAGCCGAAGCTGGGTCTTTCGGCCAAGAATTATGGTCGGGCGGTGTACGAATGCTTGCGCGGGGGCCTCGATTTCACCAAGGACGATGAGAACATCAACAGCCAGCCGTTCATGCGTTGGCAGCATCGCTTCGAGTTCGTGATGGAGGCCGTGAAAAAAGCGGAGCTGGAAACGGGCGAGCGCAAGGGGCATTACCTCAACTGCACGGCGCCCACCCCCGAAGAAATGTACAAACGAGCCGAATTCGCCAAGCAGCTCGGCGCACCGATCATCATGCACGACTTCTTGACGGCAGGATTCACCGCGAACACCGGGCTTGCGAATTGGTGCCGCGAAAACGGAATGTTGCTCCACATTCACCGGGCGATGCATGCGGTGATCGATCGCAACCCGTATCACGGCATCCATTTCCGGGTGCTTACCAAGTGCTTGCGATTGTCGGGGGGCGACCATTTGCACTCCGGCACGGTGGTGGGCAAGCTCGAGGGGGACCGCGAGGCGACGCTCGGTTGGGTGGATCTGATGCGAGAGCCGTTCGTGCCGGAGAATCGCAGTCGGGGTATTTTCTTCGATCAAGACTGGGGTTCCATGCCCGGCGTGATGCCGGTGGCATCGGGCGGGATCCATGTGTGGCACATGCCGGCGCTGACCGCCATATTCGGCGACGATGCCTGCTTCCAATTCGGCGGCGGTACGCTCGGACATCCCTGGGGCAACGCTGCGGGGGCGCACGCCAATCGGGTGGCGCTCGAGGCCTGTGTCGAGGCGCGCAACCAAGGACGCCAGGTCGAACGTGAGGGTCGCGAGATCCTCACCGAGGCTGCTCAGCACTCGCCTGAACTGAAGATCGCCATGGAAACCTGGAAGGAAATCAAGTTCGAATTCGACGTGGTCGACAAGCTCGATGTCGTCAATCGCTGAAACGAAAGAACATAGACCTGACAACACAGGCATCTGAACCGGAGTAATAGATCATGCCCGAAACGCTCGCTTACAAGACGACAGAACGACGCGGGGAGACGTTCTCGTACCTGCCGCCGATGACGCCCGACCGGATGCGTCAGCAGATCGCCTATCTCATTTCGCAGGGATGGAACCCCGCGATCGAACACACCGAGCCCGAGAAGTCGTTCTCGAGCTTCTGGTATCTCTGGAAACTACCCTTTTTCGGCGAGCGCTCGGTGGAGCGGATTCTCGCCGAGCTCGAAGCCTGCCATCGGGCCAACCCGGGGCACCACGTACGCCTGCTGGGCTACGACAACTACACGCAGTCACAGGGTACGGCGTTCATCGTGTACCGCGCTGCGCAACGCTGAGCCCTCGGACGCCACCATGTCGTTACATTCGAGTAGTGCGAGCGGACGCGAGGCGGCAATCGCGCGGCGGCGGGCCTTGTCGGCCGGGAAGGCTGCACTCCCCGCCGCAAAAGAACGTCACCGCTCCAGCAGTGTGCGCGATGGCATCGTGGCAGGCCCGCCGCCCGCGCTATCGTTGGCGTCCGCGCCCACAGAGAATAAGGCGCCGCCGGCTGATCCGGTCAAAGCAGCGCTGCCCGACCCTGTACGGCAAGAGCCGCCCCGTCCGGAACTTCTCGGCCGACTGCGCTCGATAGAACGGCGGCGGCGGTTGTCGGCGGGGAAGGCCGCATTGCCGCCGCCCACCGAACGGGTGCGCAACGGCGAGCGCAGCGCCATCCTGCCGTCAGCGCCTCGGTCGCAGGCGACGGTTGTGCCGTCGGCACCGCAGGGTGAGCCGCCGGCACAGGCCGCCTCCGCGGTGAGAGGGGCGCCCAGCGCATCGTCGAACGGCAAGCGCTTGCCCGCCAGTGCGCTGCGCAGCCGCAAGTTTCGTGAGGCCGAATTGAACTATGCGCCCAAGGTGATCGAGTCGATCACCCAACGACGTCAGGTCGTGACGGGAGTGCGTCTGGGCAGCGGTTCTCAGGTCACGGGCCATGATGCAGGCATGTCACTGCCGGTGTCCGGCACGCAGTACATCGGCAGCCAGGAGAGCGCCGCGGCGCGCAGCGCCGGTCCCAAGGTGGGATTGTCCCGAACCCCGCAGGGCGGTGTCGTATCCGGCACGATGACACGGAGCAAGGTGCGCGTCACGGGAGATGAGTCGTGCAGCTGCAAGATCACGGGTGAGTCGGAACAATGTCCCGAGGATGACATCACCGAGCGGCCGGCGGACGACGGCGTCAGCCTGGCGCAATTTCAGCGGCAGCCCTCTGCGCATGGACAGGCGATGTTCGGCGCCAACATGGGCACGTCCGCCAACCGGCGCAGCGCGGTTGGGTCCCGTGAGCGCCAGCGGCAGTCGCCGATCGAGTCGACTTGGCGCGGACAAACCATCACCGGCTCGGCGGTGGGCCGCGCATCCCGGATCACCGGGGACGAAGACGGTGCCTGTAAGCACGTGACCGGGGATCAATACCTGACCCCGGCCCGAGGACAGGCGGAGTGCGGCGGTATCGGCGGCGGCACAGCACCGCCGGAACAGCTCGGCGCCCCACGCCGAGATCCTGTCACCGCCGGCAAAGTGAGCGAGACGCAGACCTGGGCCCGGCAGCGGGTGACCGGCTGCAATATTGACTTCAGCCCCAGCGTCACCGGTAATGCGCCGGGCACCTGCTCGATCATCACGGGCACACCGTACCTGGGACAGGGCACGGTGCAAGGCTGGTGTGACCCCGAGACGACGGCCGAGGCCGGGAAACGGTTGCACCCGAGGGCACCGAACATCGCGGTCACCGGCGATACACCGATACACGACGCGGACGTCACCGGCACGGCGCGGGGGGCCCTGCGCTCGATCACCGGAACGCCGTACTCCTATCAAGAGTCCACGGACGCCCCGCGTGAACTGGGGGTGGCGGCGCTCGATGGTCGTTTCTCCGTGCACTCGCCCCAGCGTTCTGCGCACCTCAAAATGGATCATGCGCTGATAGACCTGCCGAGCGCGGCGGCTCGCATCACCGGCTCGTTCGCCGTCGGCGAAAAGAAGGTGACGGGGAATCTGGAATTCTTGTTCCGCCCGCGCCGCGATCCCTCGGCTGAATCGAAGGCCGCACACGCCCGCTTGTCGGGAGAGGGAAGCACCGCCGGCCAGCGAATTTCCGGATCAGCCTATGGCGCCCATGGGAGGGTCACCGGCACCGAAGGGGACACTGCCGCGGAGCGGAACCCGAGCCACCGCAACGGCAATGGCAGGCCGCAGCCGTTTGCCGGGGCCAGCCGGTTCAAGGCGCAAGCCAAGCCTGAAAAGCAGGAGGACAGGAAGCAACTGGTCACCGGCATGTTCGGCTGGTCCTCGAAGTCAGCCGCCAAGGTGACGTTATCCGGAGGCGCGCAGGGATGAAACGCGTTGCGCGCCGCAGCGTGCCCCAGCCAATGACGTTTTGGCAGCGTCAGTCCTTGGCAATGAAACCGGTGGAAGTTGCGGTCGCGCCGATGGGCAAGGCTTCTGCGAACGCGGACCAGTGGCCGCGCGCGGTAGAGCGGCCCGGCCTGGTCTCGCATCCCCTTGCCGACGCCGAGCAAACCGCCGGCCTGCGGCGCCGAGCGGATGACATCGAGGCCGCCTTTGGCAGGATCGAGCCCACGCTGAAAGCCCTCGCGCAGCGGCAGTTCGACGAGACCTTCTCCTACTCCGCCCGGTCGCAGATTCGCGAATCCCTGGGACTCGAGGTTCCGGAGTCATTTTTCGCAACGCATTGGGCTCGCCCGCTGGATGTACGTCGACTGTACGCACGTTGCGTACTCGGCACGTTTTGCAGGCTGGTGAGCCAGAACTTCGACCGCGACCACGCGCGCATGAGCGACGGAGAGCAAGCGGCGGAGTTGATCGCGCGCTGGGGTTTCCACGCGCTCGACATCACTCCTTGTGCCGATGGCCGGCTGAGCGGCGTGGTGGACTATATCCTGCGCATTCCGCCCTCGGTGATCGCCTATCGCAAGTCGTACGCGGGTGCCTTGTTCGACGTCGAGGAATCCCTCCGGCATTGGGAAGCCGTGGAACTGCGTCGATGGCGCGAGGGAATTCCCAATCGAGCGGACGCGCCGACGCGGTTCCTCAAAATCGCCGTCTATCACTTCAGCTCCGTCGATCCCGCGCATGAGGGATGCGCGGCGCACCAGAGCGACACGGCGCGAGCGGCCGGCGCCCTCAAGGAGCGGCTGCATCAGCTTTCCGAAGCGGTTCAGCGCACTCATTGCTGTGGAGCGTCGATCGCCACGCTGCTGGTGGGCGTCGACACCGACACGGACGCGATTCGCGTGCACGTTCCGGATGCGGCCGGGCTGATCGACGTCGACCGCTATGTCGACAACCGCGACCTCTATGGGCGGACCCAAGGTCTGCCACGCGATGAGGCCAAGGATGTCATCCGCGAGGCAGTCGCGCATTGCGCAGGCGTTCCGTTCGACCACGTGGCCACCGAAGGCATGCGGTGGCTGTGTGGATATCTTCTCAAGAACAACATCGCGCAGATTGATGCGGTTCGCGCGTGGCATGGGCAAGGCTATAGCGACCACGGACACACGGAACGACTGATCATCGTGGGCGATGCGGTCGATGACGTGCAGCTGCGTAATCTCGCGTTTCAGGCGCAGATGGAAACGGTGGAGGAAGGGGCTGCGGATCTTGATGTCGGGATCGCGATCTTGCGCAAGCTGCACTCGGTCCGGCGGCTCGCCGTGCCCGTGCTGGTGCACTTGCGCTTCGACCCGCGCATCCCGGGTGCGCGCGAACGCGCAGAACTCAGAGCGTTGCGGCTGATGGCGGCCATACGATCGCGCTATCGGGATCTGGCCGCGGCAGGCGAACTTTACGTGCAGGCCGTCGTGCGGGCGGGCGAGGGCGCCACCATTGCCGACGTGGCGGAGGGCGAGGAATGAAGATTTGTCAGGTCGAGGGCACCTTGGTCGCGACGGCCCGCATCGGCGCGCTGGAGAATCGGCGTCTGCTGGTGGTCAAGGAGCGTGGCAGCAGCGGCAAGCAGGTGGCCGTGGATCCGGTCGGTTGCAAGCCGGGCGACTGGGTGATCGCGGTGGGCAGTTCCGCTGCGCGCGATGCCGCCGGCAGCAAAGACTATCCGAGCGACCTGACCATCGTCGGGATCATCGACTATTGGGACGACAGCACCGGCAAAGCGGGAGTGGGGACGCATGCAAATTCATCGCGTAGTGCGTGAACTCGTGACGACCAAGCGCAACTTCTGGTTGGCGGCGAAGTCCCTGCGCATCGTCGAAGATCACCGCGGAAATCTCGAGGTCGCATTGGATCCGATCGGCTGCAAGCCGGGCGATTATGTGGTGACCATCGGCGTTTCCGCTGCGCGGATCGCCGCGGGCAATCCGAAAATAACCACCGACCTTACCATCGGCGGGATCATCGATCACTGGGATGAGGAGCGTTGGCGGACTTGAGGACGCGACGGCGGCTGACGGAATGACGGCGGTCGCGATGAGTTTTAATCTGATTCTATCTACAGCGAAGGAGTGAAGACGATGGCAAGCGAGAAAATGGGTATTGCGCTCGGAATGATCGAAACGCGCGGGCTGGTGCCGGCGATCGAGGCGGCCGACGCCATGACCAAAGCGTCCGAAGTACGCCTCATTGGCAGGCAGTTCGTCGGCGGCGGGTATGTCACGGTGCTCGTACGCGGCGAAACCGGCGCGGTGAATGCAGCGGTGCGCGCGGGGGCCGACGCCTGCGAACGGGTGGGCGACGGCTTGGCGGCGGCACACATCATTGCGCGCCCGCATTCGGAGGTCGAACAGATCCTCCCTTTGCAGGCGGGCGGCGCCGCCCTCGACGGCGCTCGTAGCTGAACGTGATGGACGAGTACCCGAGCAGCGTGGCCTTCAGGGCCACGCGTTCGGTGCTCACAAAGCCTATGGCCATGATCGATCGAGACACGCTGAGGAGGAGGGCCGATATGCACGACTCGTTGCCGCCGCCGGAGGGCTGGGAGTCCGTGCAGCATCCGCCTTCCCTGTTCCGCCGTTTTGAATTTCCTGCCTACCGGGATACGCGTGGGTTCCTCGATCGATTGGCGGGTCTCTCCAAGGAGACCGGCTTGTACCCAGATCTCGGCTTTGGCCCGACACACGTCAACGTCACGATTTACGGTGCAGACGGGAACGTTCCGGGCAACCGGGAAATCGAATTTGCCAGCCGTGCCGCCGCTCTCGCGCTCCCGGTTTAACCCGGCCCTTGGGAAGCAGACCGTCGGCAGGAGTGCGATGGAGTTTCGCCCTGCCGAAAGTCCCCGGCCCACCACGGTCGACGTGGCTGTCAACATCCTGCAGGCACCGGATGGACGGGTCTTGGTGGCGGAGCGCACCGCGGGTCAGATATCAGCGGGCTTTTGGGAATTCCCAGGCGGCAAGATCGATCCCGGCGAAACGCCGCCGGACGCGGCGCGGCGCGAACTCGCCGAAGAGGTCGGGCTTGAAGCCCTGACGCTGCGCCCCTGGATCCGTTACGAACACGCTTTTCGCACCCGCGTGGTCCGTTTGTGGTTCTTCCGGGTCGACAGCTGGCGTGGTACGCCCCACGGGCTCGAGGGGCAGCGCATCGCATGGATCGATCCGGCAGCGCCTTCGGTCGGACCCATTCTACCGTCGCTCAAGCGGGTGCTCCTGGCCCTCGGTTTGCCTCCCATTTACGCGGTCAACGCCTTCGAACGAGGGATCCCGACGCAGTCGCGCCTGGAACTCATGGAGACCGCGATGCGGCAGGGCATAAGGCTGTTTCAGATACGCGACAGGACGTTGGCGCCTGACCAGCGGATAGGGTTGGCCCGGCGCGCGGGCGAACTTGCGAAACGTTTCGGAGCCCGCGTGCTCTTGACCGGCTCGGCGCTCGAATGCCGCCGCGCCGGACTGTCCTCCCTACATTCGCCCGCGGCCGAGTTGCAGCGCCTGTTGGTGCGGCCGCCGGTGGACCTGTGGATCGCCTCCTGCCACAGCGAAGACGATGTGCTGCGCGCCGCACAACTTGGCGCCGATGCCGCCGTCGTGTCACCGATCCTGCCGACCGCCGCGCATCCGGAGCGGCCGCCGATCGGCTGGGACGGTCTGAAGCGGCTCGCCGCTGCCGCGCCCCTGCCCCTGTACGCCCAAGGCGGCATTGACCTGTCGCACGTTGCCCAAGCGCAGGCTGCCGGCGCCATCGGCATCGCGACCGCACGCTTCACGCCGGGGGTGTGAGCGTCGTCGGCTCGTCCACGCACGACGCCATAAGGTTCGCTGAACGTAACACAACAAGGTTTGATTGTCGGCCACACCGGCAGTTGAGTACCGTGGTGGAGTGCCTTAGAACATCCTAAGAGGAGGCGCCATGTTTTCAACGACGATATGGCTTCTGTTGTCTGGACCCGCAGCCTTGTTTGCTGCCGGGCTCGCCCCGACCTTTGAAGCCGATCATTCGCCCGCGATCAAGATCATGGCCGCCAAGATCGCCGCCGCCGCGAGTGTGACGCTTGCGCTGCTGACGGCGATCGGCGTGATCCTGCATGGACCCATGACCACCCCGTTGCTCGGCTTCCAGGGCGTGGGGGTCGGCCTCTATCTCGATACGCTGGCGGCCATGATGCTGTGTCTCGTCTCGTTCATCGGCCTCATCGTCGTGGTCTACAGCGACCACTACATGACGGGGGATCCGCGGCATGGGCACTTCATCCGCTGGCTGTGCTTGACGCTGGCCTCCGTGCTGCTGGTCATTCTATCCGGCAATTTGTTCCTTTTTGCGGTGGCCTGGATCATGACGAGCGTGGGCTTGAACCGGCTTTTGGTATTCTATCCCGATCGGCCGGCCGCGATCCTCGCTGCGCGCAAGAAATTCATCGCCAGCCGCCTCGGCGATGTGTGCCTCTTGAGCGCGATGGTGCTCTTGCATCGTACCTTCGGCACTCTCGATTACAGAGCGCTGTTTGCGGCGGCGCAGGGATTGACCGCTGCGAGCGCGCCCGTCGCCGTGCATGTCGCGGCGGTGCTGCTGGTATTGACCGCGATGCTCAAATCGGCACAGCTGCCGCTGCATGGCTGGCTCATCGAGGTCATGGAGACGCCGACAACGGTATCCGCTCTTCTGCATGCGGGCATCATCAATGCGGGTGGTTTTCTGATCCTGCGTTTCTCCCACATCATTTCGGTGTCCACCCCGGCCTTGTGGACGCTCTCGGTCATCGGTGGGTTGACGGCGCTGTTCGGTTCCATCGTCATGCTTCCACAGACCTCGGTGAAGGTCGCACTCGCCTACTCGACCATCGCTCAGATGGGCTTCATGATGCTCGAATGCGGCCTCGGTGCATTCTCGGCAGCGCTCGTGCACCTGCTGGCGCATTCGCTGTACAAGGCGCATGCCTTCCTGTCTTCCGGCAGCGTGATCGATCTCGCGCGGGCGTCATGGACACCGAATCCGAGCGGTCAACCCCACCCGGCGCGCATGGCCATCTCGATCGTGGTGGTGCTGTCCGTGACCGCCGCGATGGCGCCGTGGTTCGGCGCCTCCGTTTCGCGCAAGCCCGGGGTATTCACGCTCGGCGCAGTGGTGCTGCTCGGTTTGATTCACTTGATTTCCAATGGCATCGATGAGCGGCCGAACGCCTACGTGCTGGCGCGAACGGCGGGGCTGGCCGCGGCGGTGGCCGCAACCTATTTCACCCTGCAATTCTTGATGGAAATTCTGCTCGAGGGATCGTTGCCGCCGACCCAGGCGCTGCGGGGGCCGTTCGACCTCGTGCTCGTGGTCGCGGTGATCGCTTCGTTCAGTCTGGTGACCTTCTTTCAGAGCTTCGTCGCGCGCAGTGCGAAGCAGGCGAAGTGGCAGGCGCTCTATGTCCACGTCTCCAACGGGCTCTATCTCAATACACTGGCGAACCGCTGGCTGGTGCGTTTTTGGCCCATCGGACGATCGGGTTCGATCGCGAGGGAAATGCGATGAGTTCAAGATCGGCCCCTGAAGAAGCGGCGATTGGATTTTCCGCGGATCGCAGCCCGGACGCGATCAAGGGTGAGATGCTGTCCGCGGCGATCGACGCGGCGTGCGCACGGATCGCGCCCCTTTGGCCGCTCAAGCATTTCGTCGCGGTCAATCCGTTCCTGGGGTTTACCGACCGAAAGTTCCATGCGACCTGCACGGCGATGAGGCGGGTGGCACGGATCGACATGCTGATGCCGCGCCGGTTCTATCGTGATGCGCTGGCCTCGGGCGTCATCGAAGATCAAGATCTGGAAGTTGCGTTGGCGAATGCGCCCACCGGGTGGCAGACACCCGCATCGACCGGGGAACTGCGCGCGGCACTTGCGAAGGACGTACCGATCAAGACCGGCCGGAGCGGCGTGGTGGCCACCGTCGCCGAGGTGCTGGACGCGCTGGCGCAGGGCGATCGGCAGGCTTCGCGTACTTCGTTCATGGTGGACGAGATCTCCAAATGGTGCGCGGCGTTTTTCGACGAAGGACAGTCCGTCTGGCGCCTGCCGTCGCGGGGGATGCGCCCCTACGCCGCCTGGCGAGCGTCGATGCGCTACGACCGAAACCCGGAGATGATGGGCATCGCGGGATTTCGCGCGACGGTGGCCGCGATGCCGGAGGTCGCGGTCGAGGCGATCGGCGAAGTGGTCCGACGTCAGGAAATTCCGGCGCGGGCGGTGGAAGATTATCTGCATCAAGCCCTGTCCGACATCGGCGGCTGGGCGGCTTATGCGCGTTATCTCGTCTGGAACAGCAACCTGCACGGCCGCCGGGACGATACGCTCGTGCAGCTGCTCGCCATCCGCCTGGTCTGGGGTTACACGTTGTTTGCGGAGCACAGCGATGCACGCTTCCGCGACGCCTGGCAGGAGGCCATGAAGATTGCGGCAACGCCGCCGGAAGACGAAAGCTTCGGCGGCGATCCGGACATCGCCATCGAATTCCTCATGCAGGAGGCCTACGAGGCGGCCTATCGGCGCCGCCTGCTCGGTCAACTCGCGCAGAATACGGTCGAGATCCGTTCCAAGACACGACACCGGCGCAAGCAGGTACAGGCCGCCTTTTGCATCGACGTCCGTTCGGAGGTCTTCCGGCGCGCCTTCGAATCGCTGGCCACGGACGTGGAAACCTTGGGGTTCGCGGGCTTCTTCGGCTATCCCATCGAGTACGTGAGAATCGGGCATCAGACCGGCGGCGCTCAGTGCCCGGTGTTGCTCACCCCCGCGTTCGTCGTGTGCGAAGCCGTGAAGAATGCCTCCGCAAGCGAAGAGACGGAGATACTCGGTCGTCGGCAGCTGCGGCAGCGGGCGGCCAAAGCCTGGAAGTCGTTCAAGGTTTCGGCGGTCTCATCGTTCATCTACGTCGAGACGGCAGGCCTCTTGTACGCGATCAAGATTCTGAGCGATACGCTGGGGCTGACCCGTCCGGTCACGGACCCCGATATCGACGGGTTGGATGCCGCCGTCGTCGGTCGCGTGGGACCGCGCATCGAATCCCGCATCGTTGCCGGGCGGCAGACGGGGTTCGACGAGATGCAGCGCGTCCGCATGGCCGAGGCGGTACTGCGCGGCATGTCCCTCACACAGAACTTTGCCCGCCTGGTGTTGCTCGTGGGTCATGGCAGCACGACGGCGAACAATCCGCATGCATCGTCGCTCGACTGCGGCGCGTGCGGTGGCCATTCCGGCGAGGCCAACGCAAGAGTCGCGGCCACCATCCTCAACGATCCGGGAACGCGCAGACATCTTGCGGCACGTGGGATCGAAGTGCCCGATGACACCTGGTTCCTGAGCTGCCTGCACGATACCACCACCGACGATATCAAGATCTTCGACGTCGACGACGTACCGGCCAGCCATGTCGAGGATCTCAGGCGAGTACGGGGCCGATTGAATCGGGCCGCCTCTTTGGCGCGGCTCGAGCGGGCCGCGTCGCTCGGTATTCCGGACGGCCCGCGTGCCGAGGGACGGGTGTTGGCCCGCAGCCGGGATTGGTCCCAGGTGCGCCCGGAGTGGGGCCTTGCCGGCAATGCCGCCTTCATTGCCGCTCCACGCCACCGAACCCGGGGTATCGACCTGGCGGGTCGCGCGTTTTTGCATGACTATGACTGGCGCAGGGACGATAACTTTGCGGTGCTGGAGCTCATCATGACGGCGCCCATGATCGTCGCGATCTGGATCAACCTTCAGTATTATGCGTCGACCGTGAACAACCGCACGTTCGGCGCGGGCAACAAGGTGTTGCACAACGTGGCGGGTACGATCGGCGTGCTCGAGGGCAACGCAGGCGATCTGAAGACGGGGCTTCCATGGCAGTCGGTCCATGATGGCGTCCGTTTCGTTCACGAACCGTTGCGGCTCACGGTGTTCATCGAGGCGCCCTGCAATGCGATCAACGCCGTCATCCAGAAGCACGAGTCGGTGCGGCATCTGGTGGACAATCACTGGATTCATCTTTTCGTCCTGTCGGACTCCGGCGGGGTGTCGCATCGCTATCGCGAGAACGGCGAATGGCAAGATTTATCGGGGTGACGATCACCCATTCTTCCCTCCGCCGCCGCCCCGGGTTGTGGGTCTGGCATTCTTAGTCCCGCTCGCGTAGCTTCGCGCGTTGTGAACACCGTGCGCGACTTGTACCCTCTGATCGAGCCCTACGCCTCGGGCCGTCTTGCGGTCGATGAGATCCACTCGGTTTACTGGGAGGAGTGCGGCAATCCCGCCGGCATTCCCGTGGTCTACCTGCACGGCGGCCCCGGGGGTGGATGCTCCGCGACCAGCCGCCGGTACTTCGATCCCGCCCGCTATCGCGTGATCCTGTTCGATCAGCGAGGCGCAGGACGTTCGACACCCACCGGAGAGCTGCGCAACAACACGACAGCGCATTTGATTGCGGATATGGAGGCGCTGCGTCAGCACCGCGGCGTCGAGGCCTGGCATCTCTTCGGCGGCTCGTGGGGTTCTACGCTGGCCATCGCCTATGCGCAGGCCGCTCCGCAGCGATGCATGAGCCTCACCTTACGGGGCATCTTCCTGATGCGGGAGTTCGAAATAAGGTGGCTCTTCGAGGCCGGCCGCCTGTTCCGGCCCGAGGCGTTGGCTGCCCTGCTGGAGGGTTTGCCGCCGGAGTTGCGTGCCGGCGATCCGTTGGAAGGCTACGCGCAGCTGCTGGGCCACCCCGACCACGCGATCAGGCTCGCCGCCGCGCGGCGGTGGAGTCTCTACGAGGCCACTTTGGCCAATCTCATCCCGAATGCGACCCGGCTGAACGAAGCCAATGCCGCAGACGTGGCGTACGCCATGGCGCGCATCGAAGTGCATTATTTTCGCAATAATCGCTATCAGCCGGATGATTGGCTGCTGCAGCAGGTAGACCGGATACGGCATCTTCCGGCCACCATCGTGCAAGGCCGCTATGATTTGCTGTGTCCGCCGATTTCCGCCGTCCAGCTGCATCGAGCATGGCCGGGATCCCGCCTCATTCTCGTCGAGGATGCCGGTCACTCGGCCAGCGAGGCGGGGATTCGCTCCTGGCTGATGACCGCCATGGACGAGCTGGCCGCTCGGTGATGGCGGGCGGCTTCAAGTATCGACGAAATCGAAAAAGTTCGGTCCGACGGGCTTGGTCGCCAAGATCTCTTCACGCGTGAGCCCTTGGATTTCGTGAGGGAAAACGAGCCAGCGGTCGGTGGCATGGACGTAGTAATCGGGCACGAGCTTGCTGCGATTGCGCGCGGGTTTGTAATAGACCGTGGCAATGCGGATCCTCTCGGGCAGATTACGCCGGCATCGGCGCGTCAGTTCCGCCATGACGGCATCGAGACTTCGGCCCGAGTCGAACACATCGTCGACCAACAGTAATTCATCCTCCGCGGTCAACCGCGAGACGAGGTAGTCGAGGGCATGGACTCGTACGGTTTTGGCCTGTTCACCGATCCCGACATAGGACGACGTCCGGATCGCGATATGGTCCGCGTGGATGGAATGGTATTCGAGCACTTCCTGTACCGCGATGCCGATCGGCGCGCCGCCGCGCCACATGGCCACGAGGAACGTCGGCCGAAACCCACTGCGCACGATCAATCGTGCAAGTTCCATCGAGTCGCGCAGCAGCGAATCGGCAGAGATGAATAACTTGTCCATGTACGCAGATGCTGCGCCATCCGGTCCGCGTTTGGCAATCTCGCGAGCGGCCGTCGCCCGGGTGGCGCTGGCTTCCAGGTGGATCTCGGTGGAATATAGGGCCGTGCCCTGGGGGAGGGCGGTGCGACAGCGCCGACTTGGATGATCACCTGCGGAGTCCTGTATGACGTTGCAATCAAGTCCGGCACGTGCATTTCTCGGCACGGCCCTCCACACGCCGCTTCGCGGCCAGGTCGAGGCGCTGCATCAGTCGCTCATTGTGGTTGGCGAGAGGGGGGAGATCACCGCAGTGCATCGGCGGGAGTCGGCCGAGGTGACGCGCTTGGCCGCCGACTATGCGGCGCGCGGAACGTTGGTGGTGCTCGATCAGCACCAGGTCTTGCTGCCGGGATTGGTCGATCTGCACGTGCATGCCCCGCAATGGCCACAGCTGGGATCGGCGATGGATCGACCCCTGGAAGAGTGGCTGCAAGCGTATACCTTCCCGCTCGAGGCCCGCTATGCCGATCTCGAATTTGCCGCGAGTGAATACGAATCGCTGGTCGACGGTTTGCTGGCCAATGGAACCACCACGGCCCTTTACTTCGGCACTATTCATCTGGAGGCGACCCAGCGTCTGGCGGATATCTGCCTGCGGAGGGGCCAGCGTGCATTGATCGGCCGCGTCGCCATGGATGACCCGACGCAGTGCCCGGCCAATTATAGAGACGCATCCGCGGAGATTGCCGAGGAACTTACCCGCGCTTTCATCACGTATGTCAACTCGATGCCCGGTAATGCGGAGCGCCTGATTCAGCCGGTGATCACTCCCCGGTTCATTCCCTCATGCTCGGACGACCTTTTGCGCCGGCTGGGTGCCCTGGCTGCAGAGACCGGCTGCCATGTGCAGACCCATTGCTCGGAGAGCGACTGGCAGCACGGTTACGTGCTCGAGCGGTGCGGCGTATCCGACACCGCGGCACTCGAGGGATTTGGCTTGTTGTCACGACATACCGTCCTGGCACATGGCAACTTCATCGGCGAGGATGATGTCGACCGAATCGTCCGGCGCGGTGCCGGCATCGCGCATTGTCCGTTGTCGAACGTTTATTTCTCCGATGCGGTATTCCCCGTTCAGCGGATGTTGGAACGTGGCATGCATATCGGTCTCGGCACCGACATTGCGGGCGGCCCAAGTCCTTCGATCCTCGACAATGCGCGCCAGGCGGTGATCGCCTCGCGCCTGCTCGAGGCCGGCGTCGATCCCGCGCTTGCCCGCGAAGAGCGCAGAATGCCGGGAGCCCGAATCGACGCGCTCACCGCGTTCTGGCTCGCCACCGTCGGCGGCGGCATTGCGCTCGATTTGCCCATAGGCGCATTTGCCCCGGGCTACCAGTTCGACGCCATCGTGGTCGATGGAGACCGGGCTGATTCCAATTGGCGGCTTGCCGCGGGCGATCCACCCGACGCCGTTCTGCAAAAAATCATCTATGGCGCTGCGCGCACGAACATTCGCGACGTCTGGGTGGCCGGCCGCCTGGCGCGGTCTCGTTGCGAACGTCGATGAGCGCGGCGCGGGATCACCGGGGGACGGACATGTCCAATCCGGCGGCTCGAACGTAGCCATCGATTGCCGCATCCCAGCGCCGTTTCGCCGCTCCGTCCAGGAAGGATGCCTCGAATGAATTGCGCGCGAGGGTGGTCAAATCGGCGAGCGACAGCCCCAGGCCTCGGTGCAATGCGAGATAGTTCTCGAGCACATAGCCGCCGAAATACGCAGGATCGTCGGAATTGACCGTGACGCAGAGACCCTGATCGAGGAGGCGTTTCAGATTATGGTTCGCCATGGCGTCGAACACCTTCAGTTTGATGTTCGACAGCGGGCATACGGTGAGCGGGATGCGGCTCATCGCGAGGCGTCGGACCAGCGCCGGGTCTTCCTCACAGCGCACGCCGTGATCGATCCGCTGCACCTTCAAGAGGTCCAATGCCTCGATGATATAAGCGGGCGGCCCTTCCTCGCCGGCGTGCGCCACTGCGGCAAGTCCTGCGGCGCGGGCCCGGTCAAAAACGGCGGCGAATTTGGCGGGAGGATGTCCGCGCTCGGATGAATCGAGTCCCACAGCGGCAATCCAGTCCCGGTAGGGCAGGGCGGCTTCCAGCGTCTGCATGGCGTCCGCCGCGTCCAAATGCCGCAAAAAACACAGGATCAAGCGCGTGGTCATGCCAAACTCACGCGTCGCATCGCTGCATGCAGCATGCAGCCCCTTCAACACCTCGACGAGGGGGATTCCGCGGGCGGTATGGGTCTGCGGATCGAAGAAAATTTCCGCATGGACCACCCCATCGTCATGAGCCTTGCGCAGATACGCGGACGCCAGCGCGTAAAAATCGTTCTGATCCCGAAGTACCGCCGCACCGGCGTAATAAATGTCCAAGAAGGATTGCAGGTTCGTGAAGTCATAGGCTGCGCGCAACTCGCCGACGCTGGTCTGTGGCAGGGACACGCCGTGCCTGCGGGCGAGTTCGAATGCCATCTCCGGCTCCAGCGTCCCCTCGATGTGGACGTGCAGCTCGGCCTTCGGCAGCCCTCTCAAGAATTCGTCGACCACCATGAGTCCCCGGGCCATCCTACCTTCCTCTGTGAAAATCGAATAAACTCTTGGGAAACACTCTATAGCATGATGGTGCAACAAAAGCCGGGGCGACTGGCCGCCCTCGAAGTTCAGGAAATGACGCATGGGCCAGCTGACGACTCACGTGCTCGATACCGCCGCCGGAGTGCCCGCGGCGGGCGTGCGCATCGAATTGCGTGAATTGTCTTCACCGGAACCCACACTGCTGCTGTCGACCATGACGGGCAAGGACGGCCGCTGTGCGGCCCCCCTGTTGAGCGGTCCCGACTTTCACACAGGTCGTTACTTGATGACTTTTTTCGTCGGGGACTATTTCCGCGCCCGCGGCATTCGCCTGCCGGAGCCGGCCTTCATCGAGGAGGCCTTGATCCAGGTCGGCATCGCGGCGGCCGATCAGCATTATCACGTGCCGCTCCTGGTGTCCCCTTGGACATACTCGGTTTATCGAGGCGGATGATGCTCGCCTATGCTCTCGAGTGGCTGGGTCTGTTGGTGCGTTGGTTGCACGTCGTTGCGGGAATCGCCTGGATCGGCGCCTCCTTCTATTTTGTCTGGCTGGACAACCATCTCGAGCCGCTCAAGGCGGGCGAGGCGGCCGACCCGCGAGTGGCGGGAGAATTATGGGCTGTGCATGGCGGCGGATTTTATCGGTCGCAAAAGTACCGGGTCGCGCCGTCCACGCTTCCGGCCACGCTGCATTGGTTCTATTGGGAGGCCTACACCACCTGGTTGAGCGGGTTTGCGCTGCTCTGTCTGCTGTACTTCTGGCAGGCGGAGGCGTATCTCATCGATCCGGCGGTGATGCCGCTGTCAAAGCCTGCAGCCGTCGGCATCGCGTTGCTGGTGCTCCTGGCGAGCTGGCTCAGCTACGACGGGTTGTGCCGCTCGGCGCTCGCGCGCCGTCCTCAGGGGCTGGCGGTTCTGGTGGCGATGATGATCTCGGCTGAGGCATGGTTGCTCACCCATGTGTTCAGCGGCCGAGGAGCATTCATGATTTTCGGCGCCTCCTTGGGCACCCTCATGGTCGCCAACGTGTTGTTCGTCATCATTCCGGGGCAGCGTGAGCTCGTGCGGGCCAAGCAGCAGGGGCGTGAACCCGATTCGGCGCCGGGTCTTCGCGGCAAGCAACGCTCGGTCCACAATACTTATTTCACTCTGCCGGTGGTGTTCGTGATGATCAGCAATCACTACGCCATGACCTACGGCGCGCGCTACAACTGGGTGGTGCTGCTCGCCATGAGCTTTGCCGGTGCCAGCATTCGCGCGGCTTTCGTCGCCCGACACAAACCGGCCGAATCGGGCCGCGCCGCAATCGCCGCGCCGGCGATCTTCGGAGTCCTCGCGCTCGGAGCGCTGATATTTGCGCTCGCCCCGTCGATCCGGCCCGTCCCGGCGATGAGTGCCGCCGCATCGATGACCGGCGGCGAAGGCTCGATCGGCCGTGTGCAAGTCCAAGAGATCGTCGATCACCGCTGTGTACCCTGCCACTCGACCAACCCGACGGAGCCCGGCTTCAGTGCGGCGCCCAATGGCATCATCCTGGAGAATATCGATGAAGTACTCGCTCATCTTCCGCAGGTACAGCAGCAACTCGCGGCGCACGCCATGCCGCTCGGCAATTTGACCGGCATGACCGAGCAGGAGCGCTCCACCGTGCTCATGTGGATCGGCCATGGAGCGCGGCGATGAATGCCGGCTATCCGCGCGATCTTGCGGGCTATGGCCGGCAGCCGCCGCACGCGCGGTGGCCCAATGGGGCACGCATCGCATTGCAATTCGTGTTGAACTTCGAGGAGGGCGCGGAAAACACCGTGCTCGACGGCGACCCCGCCTCGGAGACCTTCTTGTCCGAAATCATCAATGCGCAGGCCTTCCCGATGCGTCACATGAGCATGGAGTCGCTCTACGAATACGGGTCGCGCGCGGGACTGTGGCGCGTGCTGCGCGTTTTCGAGCGGCATCGACTGCCGCTCACCGTGTTCGCCGTGGCGGCGGCCGTGCGCCGCCATCCGGAGGCCGCAGCGGCATTGCGCGAGCTCGGCCATGAGATTGCCTGCCACGGACTGCGGTGGATCAGCTACCAGCACGTCGATGTGGCGACGGAGCGTGCGCACATGGCGGAGGCGGTGGCCGTCCTGCGGGACATTTTTGGGCAGGCGCCGCTCGGTTGGTACACGGGTCGGGACAGCCCGAATACGCGACGGTTGGTCGTGGAACATGGCGGCTTCGTTTACGATTCGGATTCTTACGCCGACGACCTCCCGTATTGGACCCACGTACCGGCTGGGTTCGCAGCGGACGCGCCCCTGGTGCCGCATCTCGTGGTTCCGTACGCCCTCGATACCAATGACATGCGTTTCGCGACCGCTCAGGGCTTCAATTCAGGTACGCAGTTCTTCGACTATCTCACGGCGTCTTTCGACACGCTCTACCGTGAAGGGGATCCTCGGGGGCTCGATGCGCCCAAGATGTTGTCGGTTGGATTGCATTGCCGCTTGGTCGGTCGACCTGGACGCATCGCCGCGCTGGAGCGGTTTCTGGACCATGTGCTGCAATTACCGGACGTTTGGATCTGCCGCAGGATCGAGCTTGCGCGACATTGGATGAACGTGCATCCGGCCGGCACGCCGCCGGCCGGCGAGCCCACGGCCGACGCACCCATGCCAAGGCGCCCGTCGTGATGTCGCTCGACGAATTGAACCGACTGCCCTACCTTGAGTTCGTGCGGCGGCTCGAGGGCATTTTCGAGCATTCCCCCTGGGTCGCAGAGCGGGTCGCTGGGATCCGGCCGTTCTGCTCATGCCGCGAGCTGCATGCGGCGATGTGCGCCGCGGTCGAGAACGCAACCGACGCCGAGCAGCTTGCGCTGATTCGTGCGCATCCGCGCCTGGGCCTGCGCGGCCGAGCGCGCGCCGACCTCACGCGTGCGTCGTCCAGCGAACAGCGCGGCGCCGGCCTCGATGAAGTGCGGCCGGACGAGCTGGCCCGTCTCGAGGCCCTCAATCGTGCGTACGAGGAAAAGTTTGCGATGCCCTTCATACTCGCCGTGCGCGGCCACACGCCGGAATCCATCTTGCGCGCAGGCGAGTCACGATTGGGCAATGAGTTATCGGTCGAACGAGCCACGGCCCTGCAGCAGATCGGCTTGATTGCCGGCTATCGGCTGGCCGCTGCGGTCGCGGATGAGGATGCAACAGATGGCTGAACCCGCAGAACGCCCGGAACCCGCACGGTACGCCGAGTTGATCGGCCGCAGCATCAATGTCGCCGATGCGCGCTTGGGTGCCGTGGCGCTGTTTGCGACCGATGATTTCTTCGCGCCGATGGCCCGGCTGCTGAGTCCCGCCGAACCGCAGTGGCGTGAGGGGGTTTTTGACGATCACGGCAAGTGGATGGACGGTTGGGAGTCGCGGCGCCGGCGCGGCGACGGACATGACCATTGCATCGTCCAGCTCGCGGCGCCCTCGACCCTCATGCTGCTCGATATCGACACACGCTTCTTCACCGGCAATTTCCCGCCGTTCAGCAGCGTTGAGGCCTGTCGATCCGAGACGGCGCCGGATGCGCACACGCGTTGGACGGAGTTGTTGCCCACCCGGCCCTTGAAGGGGGACCAGCACAACTTCTTCCCGGTCGAATCGCCCGCGATCTGGACCCACCTGAAGCTCCATATCTACCCCGATGGCGGCGTCGCCCGCCTGCGGGTCTATGGCAACGTGCATCGCGAGTGGGGTGCCGGCGCCGCTGTCCAGACCGTCGACCTCGCCGCCGCACTCAATGGCGGGCGGGCGCTGGCCTGCAGTGACGAGCATTACGGCTCCATGCACAACGTACTCCTGCCGGGCACGGGCGCCAGCATGGGGGATGGATGGGAGACCCGGCGGCGCCGCGAACCCGGCTTCGATTGGATGATTCTTCGGCTGGGGGCTCCGGGACGGATTGATACCATCGAGGTCGACACCGCCCACTTCAAAGGCAATTTTCCGCATCAGCTCTCGATCAACGCGGCATTGCTCGAGGGCGCGGCGGAGGCCGATCTATCCAGCCGATCGCTCTACTGGCCACAGCTGCTCGAGCCGCAATTCCTGAAGGCCGACGATCTGGTGCAATTCAAGGAGTGCGTGCGTGATCTTGGGCCGGTCTCGCATCTGCGTGTGAATCTGCATCCCGACGGCGGCCTCTCCCGACTGCGGTGTTTCGGCAAGCCGCACCTTGAGGTGAGGTAGCGTGGGCGCTAAGCGGCGACTTGATGGAGGGTGCATGAGGTTCAAAGGCGTGCTGTTGGTGATAATGGCGTCTTGCTTGTCGTTCACCGCAACGGCTGCGGCGCAGAGGCGGCTGGTGCTCATCGATCAAGATGGTTCCGGACCCGGCGGCTCGAACCAGATGGCCATGATGGTCTTGCTGCAGTCGCCGGCCGTCGACGTCCTCGGCATCAGCATGGTCACGGGAAATGCGTGGCGCGACAACGAAGCGGAGCATACGTTACGAATGCTGGAATTGATCGGCCGAACTGATGTGCCGGTGGCCTTGGGCGCCGTGTTCCCGCTGGTGCGAACCGAGCAGGAGACCCGACTCGCAGCGCCACTGGTGGGCAAGGTCGCGTGGTTGGGAGCATGGGGGGAGCGGGAGGCGCTCGAGCCCGGCAAGACTTCTGCCGATACGCCCGGGCCCTGGGACCCCCAGAAACTCATCGAGGGTGCCCCGCATACCCAGCCGATCCCCGAGGATGCGGTTCATTTCCTGATCCGGGAGGTGCATGCCCATCCTCATCTGGTGACCATCTACGCCGCGGGGCCGCTCACGAACATTGCGCTCGCCATCGCCATCGATCCGCACTTCGCGGAACTCACTCAAGGTCTGGTCGTCATGGGTGGCAGCTTGGATCCGCAGACCGATGATCCGGAATTCGCCGCTAGCCCGCGGCATGAATTCAATTTCTGGTTCGATCCGGAGGCGGCCCGCATCACGTTGCGGGCGCACTGGCCGCACATCGAAGTGACCACGGTCGACGTCTCGATCAAGGCCATGTTCACTCAGGAAATGCTCGATGAGATTTCCAAATCGCATAATCCGGCGGCGCTTTATGTCGCGCTTTACTCGCAGGATCGCTACTACCTGTGGGACGAACTCGCCGCCTGTGCCTGGCTCGACCCGAGCATCATCACCAAGCGGCGCCAGCTTTACATGGATGTCGATGTGGGTCATGGCCCCACGTATGGTGAGACACTGACCTGGAGCGAAGCGCTGAAGCCGTCGGTCGATCTGCAGCGCGTCGATGCGCAAATGGATTTGGATCTGCCGAAATTCACCCGGATGTTCGTTGAGCTGATGTCATCGCCCAGGCCCGTTACGGCGGCCGCCGAACCCACGGCCGCAGCGCATTAAAGAGCCGTCGACAGTCCGTGGCGACGTGTGTAATGTGTGCCGGCGATGCTCAATCGTTTTTTTGGGTTAACGCGCCACGGCACCACGGTCCCCACCGAACTGTTTGCGGGAATGACCACGTTCGTCACCATGGCATACATCGTCGTGGTGAACCCGCTCATCTTGGGCGCCGCAGGCATGCCGGTCGCCGGAGTGGCGGTTGCCACGTGTCTCGCCGCGGGCATCGGCTGCATTCTCATGGGGCTGTTTTCCAACTATCCCCTGGCGCTTGCCCCGGGAATGGGCCTCAACGCCTATTTCACCTATACGGTGGTGCAGGGCATGGGATTGCCATGGCAGACGGCGTTGGGCTGTGTCTTCCTCTCCGGCATCGCGTTCCTGTTTTTGACGGTTGCAGGCGTTCGCCAGCTCATCATCAGCGCGGTGCCGCGTTCGCTGTTCGCCGCCGTGGGCGGCGGTATCGGTTTGTTCATCGCCTTCATCGGGCTCTCCGATGCCGGCATCATCGTCGTCAAACCGGGTACGATGGTGGGTCTGGGGAATCTCACGGCGCCGACCGCAGCGGTTTCCCTGTTGGGCCTCTTGGTCATCGCGGCGCTGCAAGCTCGCGGGGTCAAGGGTGCGATGCTTTTTGGGATTCTGCTGACGGCGGGCTTCGCCTGGACGCTCGGGCTGGCGCACTTCTCCCCCGGCTCCTATCGTTTGTCGGATTTATCGGCCACGGCATTCAAGCTCAACATCCCCGGCGCACTCAATTTGAAGGGCGGCGTCGGTTTGTCGTTGGTCGAGATTGTGTTCGTGTTCTTGTTCGTGGATATGTTCGACAATGTCGGCACGCTGATGGCGGTGACCAAACGCGCGGGCCTGGTCGCAGCGGACGGATCCATTCCGCGGCTCAATCGGATTCTGCTGGCTGACTCCGCGTCGATGCTGGTGGGTGCGCTGGCCGGCACCAGTCCGGTTACCAGCTACATAGAGAGCGCTGCCGGCGTGTCGGTCGGCGGGAGAACCGGACTTACCAGTGTGTTCGTGGGCATGTTCTTTCTGCTCACCTTGTTCTTCGCTCCCTTGGTCCAGGCCATTCCCGCGGCGGCGACGGCTCCGGCGCTGATCTTGGTGGGTGCGTTGATGATGGGGTCGCTCACCGAGGTGGAGTGGGGCGATCCGAGTGCAGCGATTCCGGCCTTTTTGACCGTCATCATCATCCCCTTGAGCTACTCCATTGCCAACGGCCTGGCTTTCGGTATCACGAGCCATGCGGTGCTGAAGCTGGTACGCGGCAAAGCTCGACCTTCGGACTGGTTGGTGTACGCACTCTCGATCCTCTGCGTCGTCCGCTTTATTTATTTGTCATGAGCCGCGTCTCCATACGGATGCTTGCCGTGGCTTCATGTCTTTGGTTGGCGGCGGCGCTGCCGTTATTTGCCGATGCCGCTGTGCCGGCCGCGGGGGACTCGGTCGGCTCCCCGCTGCCCGTGAAGGTCATGGTCGTCAACCTGTTCGGCATGGAGGCGGCACCGTGGATCGCGGCCCTCAAACCGACCGCAGAGCTGCGCGTTCCCGGCCTACCCCCGGATTACCCGCTGGTGAAGTGCAACTCGAGCGGTGTCTGCGAGATGACCACTGGCATGGGTCACGCCAATGCGGCCGCGTCCGTCATGGCAGTGCTGTTCAGCGGGCTGTTCGATCTGCACCAGACCTACTTCGTCATTGCCGGTATCGCCGGCATGGATCCTGAACAAGGCACCCTCGGGTCCGTCGCGTGGGCGCGTTACGTCGTCGATGCCGGCATCGCCCATGAGATCGATGCGCGGGAGATGCCGTCGGGCTGGAAGGAAGGCTACTTCGGCGTACTGACGCATTCGCCTGACGAGAAGCCGAAGCTCGAGTATCGAAGCGAGGTCTTTCAATTGGACGAGGCATTGTTGCAACAGGGGTTGTCATTGTCCAAGTCCGCTGCACTCGAGGACAGTGACGATCTGCGCGCGTATCGCGCCCATTATCGAGAGTCCGCGGCACACCAACCTCCCCGCGTCATCCAATGCGACACGCTCTCGGGAGACACGTGGTGGGCAGGTCGGCGGCTCGGCGAGCATGCGCGGCATTGGACCCGTTTGCTCACCGACGGAAAGGGCACGTATTGCACGACACAGCAGGAGGACAATGCGGTGCTCGAGGCCTTGACTCGCGGTTCGGGAGCCGGCCTCGTCGATCTGCGCCGGGTCGTCGTCCTGCGTTCCGGCTCCGATTTTGATCGGCCTTATCCAGGTCAAAGTGCTTTTGATTCCCTGGAAACTCAATTGGCGCTGCCGGATGCCGTCAGCATCGCGGCCGTGAATCTCGTGCATGCGGGCATGCCCTTGGTCGAGGCCATCGTTCTGCACTGGGATACCTGGCAGAAAGGCGTCCCAAAATAAATCCGTGTGCGCGAGGATTCTCGGTGGCAGAATCGAGGCATGATTGCATCGCCAGTGGAGACGGGATGGCAGGCGCACCTCGATCTGCAGTTCAAACGCCGCGATCAGACCACCGTACTCGCTCACAATCTTCACCGGGGTCCGCTGCAAGTTCAAAAGGCCCTCTACCCCGAGGGGCAGGGCACCTGCCATGTGGTGGTGCTGCACCCGCCGGGCGGGGTTGCGGCCGGCGACGATCTCTGCGTTCGGGTCGACTGTGCATCCGGATCGCGCGCCCTGCTTACCACGCCCGGAGCCACGAAGTGGTATCGGTCGGAGCGCGATCCGGCGGTCCAACGCATTCGTCTCTCACTCGCCGGAAATGCCGTGCTCGAATGGCTGCCGCGTGAGAACATCCTCTTTGACCGGTCGAACGTTGAGTTGCGACTCGACGTGGATCTTGCCGGTTCTGCCACGTATCTCGGCTGGGACATCATGAGCTTTGGCCGCGCCGCATCCGGTGAACGTTGGACCCGCGGTGCGTTGCGTATCGTGTCGCGGATTCGGCAGGAGGGCCTGTTGCTCTGGTCGGAAACCGGGAATCTCGACGCCGCTTCCGGGTTTGCGCAGTCGCTCGTCGGGCTTCGAGGCTTCTCCGTGTGCGGCAGCTTCGTAGTCGCCGGCCGCGAGATCAGCGATGAACTGCTGATGCGCTGTCGCGGGTTCGATCCTCCCCCGGAAAACGGCGAGGTCGGAATCACGCGCCTGCCGCGGTTGCTCATTGCGCGCTACCTGGGTGACTCGACCCAGGGCGCTTTGGCGTGGTTCGTTCGTCTGTGGAGTGTCTTGCGGCCCGGCCTTACCGACCGACGCGCCTGCCCGCCGCGGGTCTGGGCATGTTGAAACCAACGGCTGAGTGTTCGGCATGGACTTGAGCCCCCGGGACAAGGACAAGTTGCTGATCTTCACCGCCTCGCTGGTGGCGGAACGCCGACGCGCGCGCGGTCTGAAACTCAATTATCCTGAATCGGTTGCACTCATCACGGCGGCAATCTTGGAAGGCGCGCGCGACGGGAAAACCGTGGCGGAGCTGATGAACTATGGGACGACGATACTGACGCGCGATGAGGTGATGGAGGGGATCGCGGAGATGATTCCGGAGATCCAGGTCGAAGCGACCTTCCCCGATGGCACGAAGTTGGTCACGGTTCACCATCCGATCGTCTGAAGGAGGAGTCATGGTCCCCGGCGAAATGTTCGTTGACGACGGCGAGATCGAATTGAACGCGAACCGCAAGACAATGACGGTCGAGGTCCAAAATACCGGCGATCGGCCGATTCAGGTGGGTTCGCATTATCATTTCTTCGAGACCAACACGAGCCTCAAGTTCGAACGCGCGGCGACCCGCGGTTATCGCCTGGATATTGCGGCTGGGACGGCGGTGCGCTTCGAGCCGGGGCAGGCACGAACCGTGCAGCTGGTCGAGTATGCGGGAGACCTGAGGGTGTTCGGTTTTCAGGCAAAAGTCATGGGACCCCTCTGATGGCCAACAAGATCACTCGTCAGGCGTATGCGGAAATGTTCGGCCCGACCGCCGGTGATCGCGTGCGCCTCGCCGACACGGCGCTCATCGTCGAGGTCGAGAAGGACCTGACGGTCTACGGTGAAGAAGTGAAATTCGGCGGCGGCAAGGTCATCCGCGACGGAATGGGGCAGGGTCAGGGCCTTGCCGCCACGGTTGCCGACACGGTTATTACCAATGCGCTCATCCTCGATCACTGGGGAATCGTCAAGGCGGACGTGGGTTTGAAAGATGGCAACATCTGGGGTATCGGCAAGGCCGGAAATCCCGACGTGCAGCCCGGCGTGACGATCCCCATCGGGGCGGCCACCGAAATCATTGCGGGCGAGGGCATGATATTGACGGCGGGCGGCATCGATACCCACATCCATTTCATCTGTCCTCAGCAAATCGAGGAAGCGCTCACCTCGGGCGTCACCACCATGATCGGCGGCGGCACCGGGCCCGCGGCGGGCACCAGTGCCACCACGTGCACGCCGGGGCCATGGCATATCCACAGCATGCTGCTGGCGGCGGAGGCGTTTCCGATGAATCTGGGGTTTCTCGGCAAGGGAAACGTGAGCTTTCCGGAGCCTGCGCGAGAGCAGATTCGCGCCGGTGCGGTGGGACTCAAACTCCATGAGGATTGGGGGACCACACCGGCCGCCATCGATAACTGTCTGCGCGTGGCCGATGAATTGGATGTCCAGGTGGCGATTCACTCGGACACGCTGAATGAATCGGGTTTTCTCGAGAGCACAGTCGCTGCGATTGCCGGCCGTACGATTCACACCTTTCACACCGAAGGCGCCGGCGGAGGGCACGCGCCCGACATCATCAAGATCGCCTCGCACGCGAACGTGCTGCCGAGCTCGACCAACCCCACTCGACCGTTCACCATCAACACCATCGATGAACATTTGGACATGCTGATGGTGTGCCATCATCTCGATGCCGGCATCGCCGAGGACATCGCTTTTGCCGAATCGCGTATTCGCCGCGAGACCATTGCCGCCGAGGACATCCTCCATGACATCGGCGCATTTTCAATGATGTCTTCGGATTCCCAGGCCATGGGGCGGGTCGGTGAGGTCATCATCCGCACGTGGCAGACGGCGCACAAGATGCGCGAGATCCGCGGTGCCTTCGCCGAAGATGGCGCCCGCCACGATAACGCCCGCGTCAAACGCTACGTGGCCAAATACACCATCAATCCTGCCATCACTCACGGAATTTCGCATGTGGTGGGTTCGGTGGAGGTGGGTAAACTGGCCGACCTCGTCTTGTGGCGACCCGCATTCTTCGGGATCAAACCGAGTCTGGTGTTGAAGAGCGGAATGATCGCTTCGGCCCTCATGGGCGATCCCAACGCGTCCATCCCAACGCCGCAGCCCACCCATTATCGACCCATGTTCGGCTCGTTCGGACGCGCCCTCGAAAAGTCTCTGACCTTCGTGTCCGCTGCGGCTCTCGAAGATCCG